>Ga0208042_1000131_pt1 | contig 25992 bp, 23 predicted proteins | sample Sb_taG_10_FD_187708 | JGI IMG/M metagenome (GOLD analysis project Ga0208042, IMG submission 187708) | Peat soil microbial communities from Weissenstadt, Germany - Sb_50d_7_NC metaG (SPAdes) (version 2) | ecosystem: Environmental > Terrestrial > Soil > Wetlands > Peat | place: Germany... | reverse complement strand
CCAACCCTGCCCGGATCCCGGACTGCGGGGATGGCAGACGCACGTCCAGGGAACGTCGAACATCCCTGAGAAGGGGCCGTGGTTCGTTACCGAAACCACATTGGCCGACTCGAACCTCTCGAGGACTGAACTGTCTAACCTGGGGACCCTGTGTTCTTATGGGTTAACGCTGGGCAGCGGTTACGGACAATGCCCCTGCACGCAGGAAGACTACGACTTTTAGTCTTCCGTCTTGAGGGGCGCTAAGGGGCAGGGCTGAAATAGCTTCGTTGGGGATAAGCTGTTGCAGCACTTCCTCCTGAAACGGCTGGGAGTTTTTCCCGGCCGTTTTCTTTTGCGCTTCCCTTTCCGCAGCCTGCTGAAGCCGCTCAGGTATTAACGGGTCGCGCGGGCGAACGGTGGGCGAGCAGGGCGAACGCCGAGACGGTCGCGATCCCCGCGGAAAAATAGAACGGGACCGCTGGGCCATAGACCTTCCAAAGCGCACCGGCGATGACGCTCGAGAGCAGCGTGGTTACGCTGGTGAGAAACGAATAAATTCCAAGAGCACGGCCACGGACATCGGCGGCCACGCTTTCGACGACCAGAGCCTTGAGCACGGGATTGGTCAGCGCATAGAAGAGTCCGTAGAAGGCCATGGTCAGCCAGATCGCCAGTTGAGAAGGCGCGAGCGCGAAGACAAAATAGACGATGGCGAAAACGAAGTATCCGGCGGCGGCGATGGCCGAGCGCGAGAAGCGGTCGCTGAGCTTGCCGGCCGGCCAGGACAGCAATGTGAACATGATGTTGAAGACCAGTCCCAGCAGTGGCGCGTGAGCCGCTGGAATGCCGATATTTCCGGCGCGCAGAACGAGGAACATGTCACTGGAATTTCCCAGCGAAAACAGTGTGACCACTGCCAGCACGTAGTAGAAGCCGAGCGGCAATTTCGGCAGCCACGCGGATTTGCTCGTGTGGGGACGGGCGCCCTCGCCCGTCCAAGCCGAGCGCCCCGGGGCGGGGACGGGCGGGGACGCCGGTCGCTCCACTAGCCTACGAACCTCACGAATCCCTACCCACGCCACAATCACGCACAGAGCTCCCGGGATCGCAGCCGACGCGAACACGGCACGCATTCCGAAGCGCCCGATAACTGCCAGCGCCAGCAGCGGGCCGGCTATGGCGCCAGCGGAATCCATGGCTTGAATCAGTCCGTAGGCTGAGCCGAGCATTGACTTGTCGACCGACTCGGCCACCATCACATCGCGGGCGGTTCCGCGGACGCCTTTCGAAAAGCGATCGAGAAAACGAATCCCCAGAATTTGCCCCCACGAAGAAACCAGCGCCAGCAGTGGCTTCACCGCGTTGGCCACGAAGTACCCGCCGACCACGATGGGCTTGCGGTGCGCAACCTTGTCAGCCAGGTAGCCCGAGAAAAGCTTGGCAAAAGAAGCCACACTCTCGGCCATGCCCTCGATAATCCCAAGTTGCGCGGGTCCGGCGCCGAGCGACGTGAGAAAAGCGGGCAGGACCCAGTACGCCATTTCGCTGGCCGTGTCGTTGAGGAACGAAGTCAGGCCGAAGGCGTATATATTACGGGGGGCGGACTGGGAAAGTGGTGGGGTCGGCGTTTCCATGTCTGTCCATGAAAATAGCATGGGGCACGAAGGCAGACGGGGCGGGGCTGGACGAGCACACAAGATTTCTTTCACATTGAACTGGAGTTGGTTCGCCATGCTAAAGGTGGACGCCCCCAACCTTGAAACCTCCGCCCACGCTGTAGAATAGAACTACATGTCCGACCGCACCTTTACCCTCGATGAAGCGCAGATGCTCCTGCCGATTTTGGAGTCGCTGCTCCGGCAGGCGATCAACGGCAAGAAGCTGATTGAAGACGTGGACGCCGAGTTGCAGGAGACGGCGCACCGGGTTTTTCTCAGCGGCGGCATGCTGCTGAATGTGGTCCATCTGGCGCGGCGCAAGGCGGAGCGCGAGAAGGCGATTCGGCGCATCAAGGATGCTCTCGCCGAAATTGACGCGACCGGCGTGCAGGTGAAAGACCTCGACATCGGATTGCTCGATTTCCCCTGCAAGGTCGAGGGCGAGATCCTTCTGTTGTGCTGGAAGCTGGGCGAGCCAACCATCGCGAACTGGCACGGAACAAACGAGGGCTTCGCAGCACGGAAGCCGATTGACCAGCGGATCGCGAACGCGGGCAAGAAGCGGCCGAAGTAAGGAAGAGTTCTCAGCTGTCAGCTCTCAGTCTTCAACGTTGTCATCCTGTCAATATTGTCATCCTGACCCTGAGCTAGTCGAAGGGGAAGGACCTATGCACTTGCTTGCAGCGCCGGAAATCCGCAGCCTGCTAGAACGTTTTTCATAAACGGTTCCGCGTTGGCTTTGGGTAGGGCACAGTTTCACGGGCTGCTGAAAATCTCAGGTTCGTATCAGGGCATCGCTTTAGCGATGCCGTACGCTCTTCGAAATCAGCCGCCCCTTTAGGGGCTGGGCATCGAAAATCGACTTTTTCCGCAGCCTGTTCAGCCCTGCCGCCACGAGCCGCATAAACACAGGGCTTTAGCCCCTGAGGGAACTGCTCGTCCCTCCTTGGGCCCGGTTTGTGAAACAAGCTCCAGAAAACACTGCAAGTTCGGGATCGCGCCCCGTTCCTTTACTGAAGAGCGCTTCGAGCACGCGGTCTGGGCGAAGGTGTGACCCCAGCCATGCACTATCGGTAATCGAGCAAGCGCCGGGCGTTCTGCTAGAATCTCCTTATTCGAGGCGATTTACCTATGACCACTAGACGCAGGTTTGCTGGGAAAAGACTGCCGTTGACGCTGGCTTTTGGCGTGCTGGTTGCAGCGGCGATTGGAGCCGCCTGCAGTGGGTTCTTTGTCAGCCCGACGGTGACGGCCATTACGATCGGCCCGACCGGCTTGACCGTCGGGCCCAGCGGTACGCTGCAATTCGTTGCTTCGGGCACGATGAGCGATGGTTCCCCCAACCAGATCGTGACGGACAAGTGCTATTGGAATTCCAGCAACTCGGCAGCAGGGTCAATTGGAACGAACAATGGACTATTCACTGCCGTCAGCGAGAGCGAGCTTACCAGCCCTCCGCAGTCGTCGACGATCACGGCGGCTTATCAGGCACTCACACCGGCCACGGCGACGGTTTCGGTTTGCCCTGCCGTGACCAGCCTTACTGTCGGCGCCAGTCCGACCACCTTCACGCACGGCACGACTCCCACAATCATCTTCACAGCGACGGCAGTTTTCGCCACCGGCGGAGGAAATCAGAATGTCCTCAGCGAAGTGACCTGGAACATCTCAAACACCAGCGTTATTTCGTCGATATCATCCAGCGGCCAGGGGACCGTGCTCAGCGGTACAACGATCGGAGATTCGACAACGGTCACCGCAACTCTTTGCGGCGTCAACAGCAATAATTCGGTGACCATCACCGCCGACTAGCGTTCTCGGAGTCGAGGCGCCCGGCGCCGCATGGGTCAAGTCCGGCGGCTGGGGCGCCAGCGGCGTCCCTCCGGAGGAGCCGACAGTGAACTATCCCGGTTCCTCAACCGTCGGCTTGGCAGTGAGATCTCCGCTCATGCTACCGTGTTGAGCGGAGATCCCCCAATAAACTTGGAGACTCATTGAGCGTCATATCCGACAAGGCCAACCGTTACATATCTGTTCGTATTGTCGCCGATGTTCAGCGTCATCGGAGTGTTGGCTGTGCCAACGATGTTCAGATCGCACAGGTTAACGCTGCTCGAGCCACCGGTTGGGGCCGCCAGGTTCCATCCCTGCAGAGTGTTGCTACCATCGTCCAGATAGGCCGAAAGGCCGGTAAAGCCGGTCGCGCCGTTGTTAAAATAAGTGATCATGACGCAAGTGGCCACGTGCTGCACACCTGCACCGCCCGCGGGCTTTGTGACTATAACCCCGGCCGTCGAGTTGCCGCCGCCGGCCCACAGGGACCATGTGGCCGGCGCTGCAGGCAGCGTCAGCGGGGTCGCCGACCCAGAAGTGTCTTGAGGGGTAGCCCGCGCCTTGGCAAGCGCCACGGGTGCGGACCCGAGTTTGTAGCTGAACAAGCAAGCGGCTAGGGCGATGAGCGCGAATAGTGGAAGTATTTTCTTGGTCATAATTATTCTCCTAACTCAATTTGAATTGGGGAAGCACTGGCAGCTTAGTTGCTGGGGGGGTAAGGTCAAGCTCGCATATGCAACAAACTCGTGCCCGCTCTCTCATAGCTGTCTGATACCTTTGTAGTTAATAGACACGAACGGACGCCGGGTGCCGCGCACCGCCCTACTCTTCATGGCACTCGCCCAAGAGTTCCGCTCAGGGCGGTCCTTTGATCTTTTTTCATCACAAACAACCTGTGAGCGCCATCACAGACCCTCCCACCCGCCGTGCGCGACAATGGAATTCTGATTGGGGCAGCAAAAATATGGCCGTCGACACAAGAGGGCCCCTCGGATCGAAAGCTGCCCCAATCCCATTTTCAGAGCTCCTTGACAACCTAAGTTGAGGCGCCTAGCGGGCGTGAGCGAAGCGGGAGCCCGCTGCCGAAATCCTGAGCGAAGCGAACGGATCTCGTAAGTCATTGATTCTCAAAGATTTTAGCTGTAACTCCTTTAAACTCAAAGATCTGACGGGAATTTCTTCCTAACCTTATGATTCCAATAGACCGGGGGGGGAGGGGGTACCCGTACTAGTGGGTTATTACCTTGAGAGTTAATAGTCAGGAACAGCGACCAGAGCAGCACGCCAAACCGTAGTCGGAGTCACCGAATGAGTGCCGGCGGAAGCGGCCTCGCGCTATATTGGGTAGCGAGCCCGTGAAACCTTTCCCCCATCGTTTTTTGCCGCTGATTCCAATTTTTTGTCTCGTGTTGCTGTCCGCGTGCAATCGCGGCCGCGGGCGCGTGCTGGAGGTCGCTTACGTTTCCGGCGTTCAGGCCATCCTGCGCGACCGTGTGGCGGCGGTGTACGAAAAAACCGGAGTGGTGAAGAACGGCGAGCGCGTGGAAGTGCTCGACCATGACCGCCGCTTCGTCAAAGTGCGCACCGCAGCGGGCGTGACGGGATGGGTGGAGCAGCGCTACCTCGTCGGTCAGGAAGTCTTCGATCGGATCCAGAAGCTGACCGCGGACAACCAGAACGATCCCGTGCAGGCGCAAGGCGCCGCGCGCAACGACACGAATCTGCACGTCGAACCGGGGCGGGATACCGAACATCTCTATCAGATTTCCTCCGGCGAAAAGCTATCGCTGTTGAAGCGAGGCACGGCCGAGAAGCCGGGTGCGGTTGCGCCGCCACGCTCCGCCACGCCGGGCAGCAATGCGCAGAGCAGCAATCCGCAGAACAACGATAAAAATCAGCCAACCCCGGTGATCGAGGATTGGTGGCTGGTGCGCGACTCGCACAACCGCGTTGGCTGGGTGCTGGGACGCATGATTGATCTCGACGTCCCGCTCGACGTCGCGCAATACGCGGAAGGCCAGCGCATCGTCGCATTCTTCGTGTTGAATCAGGTTCAGGATGGAGACAAGAAAGTCGCGCAGTACTTGACCGTCGTCACCGAACCCAAGGATGGCCTGCCCTTTGACTTCAACCAGATTCGCGTTTTCACCTGGAACGTAAAGCGCCATCGCTATGAGACGGCCTATCGCGAACGCATGGAAGGCGTCCTGCCCGTGACCGTTGCGCAAGAAAACTTCGACAAGGAAGGCGTGTTGCCCGTGTTCGCCATTCGCGTGCAGGACGACAACGGCAACGTTACCGAGCGCAAATACAAGCTCAACACTCCAATCGTGCGCCGCGTGTACGCGCCGGGCGAAGGACCGGCGCGGGCCGTGCGGGCATCATCGAAGCGAGCGGCGCGGCGGAAGCGGTAACCCTCCTGCGGCAAGAGCCAGATACCGCAAGGGCAGCATTCACACTGAAGGGACGTGCCTGCCCATACTCGCGAGGCGCGCCTGCAATGGTTGCGGCCCGTTAATTTCCCACGATCCCCTGCCTAAAGGCTCGGCCTCTACCTACGTGATCTAGGCTTGCCCACCCGGAGCCGATAGATCTTTAAGTTGGATCATCTTGGCTCTCCTGACTTTCCGGGATGCTTGGCTACTTCATCGAGGGAGACTATGGGTCGACGGACCGTTTTGTTGCTGTCCATTTGCTTCGGTGCAGTCCCGCCCTGTATGCAGGCGCAGGACTTCACACTCTTTGACCGGCAAGTGCAACTCCACGGATTCGCCTCGCAGGGATTCATCTACACGAACGACAACAACTGGCTGACCATGAAAACCGCCGATGGCAGCGCGGCGTTCACCGACTTCGGAGCCAACGTCTCGATGCATGTGACCGAAGGGCTGCGGATCGGCGCACAGGTTTACGATCGCAACCTCGGGAACTTGGGAGAATGGCATCCTTCCCTCGACTGGGCGTTCGCCGACTACCGGTTCAAGCCTTGGTTCGGCATTCGAGGCGGCAAAGTGAAGACGGTCATCGGCCTCTACAACGACACGCAGGATTACGAATTCCTAAATGCTTCCGCCCTTATTCCCCAGAGTGTCTACCCCCTCGACATGCGCGACGCCGACATCGCGCACGAGGGAGGAGACCTCTACGGGGACGTACCGCTGGGACGCCGCTCGGGGACTGTGTCTTACACCGTGTATGGAGGCGAACGGCGGGACAGTTACTATGGCGGCTATCCCTACGCGTTGCGCAAGACCGTCGCGCCGATCAATTTGACGAGCAACGGAGGTCCCCAGTATGGGGCTGACCTGCGCTGGCAGACGCCGCTCCGGGGATTGCTGGCCGGCATCTCGCGCATGAACCAGCATGACGAGGGCAAAGGGACGTTCGTGCCGTTCTGGAATCCCGCCGCCGGCACGATCCCTTACTGGGAATACACTCGGCACTACTGGCTAAACCAGTACTACGGTCAGTACAGCAAGGGGCGGCTGCGCCTGGATTCCGAGTATCGGCGCACTTACATCTACGTCGTTGATTTTAACGGTACCAGTACCGGGCAGGCTGATGTCCGCGGCTGGTACGTCTCGGGATCGTACCGCGTGGCCAAGCGGCTGCAGTTGGGCTCCTACTATTCCCATTACGCGATGACCACTCACTACGGAGGCATCCTCGGCCAAGCGTTCCCGCCGCGCGTGGACACGAGCCTTCCGGAGAATCACATCTACGACAAAGTGGTCTCCGCCCGAATCGATCTGAACCGATTCTGGAACGTCAAGCTGGAAGGCCACTTCATGGATGGCTACGGTGATGGCCCCTACCCGGACGGGTTCTATCCCGGAGACAACCCCGCCGGTTTCAAACCCAACACCAACGCGCTGGTGGTCAGGACCGGCCTGAATTTCTGAGCCGAGGGAGAGACGTAACAGGAGAATGCGATGAAGAATCAGAGATCACTTCCCCTCGTGGCCGCCGTCGTGATGTTCGGTTCAATCCATGCCATGGCCGGCAACGTCAAGGTAATTGCCAACCCGAGCGTCAAAATAGAATCGATTTCCATCAGTGAGATCAAGAGCGTCTTCCTGGAAGAACGGAATTCTCTCCATGACGGAACGCATGTTGAGCCGGTGCTGTCGAAGGGAGGGCCGGCGCACGAAAGTTTCTTGAAAGAATATCTCGATAAGAACAACGACGCCCTGCAGGACTACTACCGCGCTCTGTTCTTCACCGGCAAGGGCTTGATGCCGAAGGCGCTTCGTTCCGATGAAGAGGTAGCTGCCTATGTCGCCAAAACGCGAGGCGCAATCGGATACGTAAGTTCTACCGCCCCGGTGGACGGGGTGAAGACGTTAACGGTGTATCAATCCGAGAGCGACGGGGCACGAAAGCTCATTTCCCGCGTCGAACCCGCGTATCCGGCGATCCTGCTGAGCAACCACATCGGCGGCACCGTCCGTGTGAAAGTGACCATTGCCTCGAATGGTACTGTCGAAGACGTCGAACTGATCGGAGGCAACCCGATTCTGGGCGAGGCTGCGATGGCTGCCGTCAAGAAATGGGTTTACGCTGCGGGCCGCTCGCGCACACAGGCAGAAATTAGCATCCCCTTCGACGCGAGCCGTTGAGACGACACGACCTTGGTAACCACGGAACACGCGGAGTAGGAAGAGGTTCCAGGAAGAAGTGACCTTTGTCAGCGACCTCGGCGTCCTCTGCAATTCAATCAACTGTAAAATTCGGCGATGCTCTCGACCACCGACTGAATCTCGGCCTCGGTCAACTCCGGGAACATCGGCAACGCCAGCACTTCCCGCGCGGCCTTTTCGGAGACCGGCAGGTCTCCTGCCTTTAGCCCGAGATAGGAAAACACCGGCTGCAAGTGCAGCGGCAGTGGATAGTAGATTTCCGACCCGATCTTTCGATCCGCAAGGAACTTGCGCAGTTCGTCGCGGCGCTGGGCGCGAATCACGTACTGATGAAACACATGTTTGGCTTGCGGACTCCGCGCCAGCAAGCGCACCGGCGGGTTAAGTTGGTTCGAAATCTGGCCGGAAGTCTGGTTCGAAGTCCGATTCGAAGCCGGGCCGGAAGTTAATCCGGACTCAGCGAACAGCCGGTCGTAGGTCGCGGCGTGCTGCTGGCGACGCCGGTTCCAGTTCGCGATGTGTCCGAGCTTCACGCGCAGCACCGCTGCCTGAATGGCGTCCATGCGTCCGTTCCAGCCGAATTCGTGATGGTAGTAGCGCCGGGGACTGCCATGGTTGCGGAGCTGCCGCATGTGCTCCGCCATCTCCGGACGGTTAGTGGTGACGATGCCCGCGTCTCCGTAGGCGCTGAGGTTCTTGGTGGGATAGAAACTGAAGGCGGCGGTTACTCCGAGCGAGCCCGCGCCGCGTCCGCTCCACTCGGCGCCAATTGCCTGGGCGGCGTCCTCCACAATGGCGACTCCGAATTCCTGAGCGAGACAGTCGAATGCGTTCATGTCGGCGCACTGGCCATAGAGATGGACGGGAAGAATGGCGCGAAGATTTTCGGGTCGTTTTGTGCGGAGCTGCCGATCACGCAGGTGCCGATCCTGCAGTTGGCGATCCTGCAGTTGGGAATGGACGAGCGCCGCATCGAGATTCAAGGTGCCGGGATCGACGTCCACGAAGACCGGGGTTGCGCCCGCCCGCACAATTGCGCTGGCCGAGGCAAAGAAGCTGAATGCGGTGGTGATGACCGAGTCCCCGGGCGTTACACCGGCGGCGACGAGCGCCAGCCAAAGCGCCTCCGTTCCCGACGCACAACCCACGGCGCAGGCTGCTCCCGTCAGCGCGGCAATCTCGCGCTCGAGCGCTTCGACCTCCGGACCGAGGATGAAGCTTTGCGAATCGCACACGCGCGCGATGGCGGCCAGCACTTCTGCGCGGAGGCCATGGTACTGGCGGCGTAAGTCCAAGAGAGGAACAGCGAGAGGAACGGACTCGGGCGCGGCGTTTCGTTTCGTCTTTCGTGGCGTCTTGCGTGGAGATGAGAGACTGGACTTCACAAGAACAAGATTCTAGCAGGCGCGATCATTCATACGCGGGCGCAATCAGCGCGCAACCTTGTGATCTAGTATCGTGACCGCGAGATATTTACCGCGGGCTGGTGAATTGTAGTGCCGGCATCTTGCCGGCTGTTCCGAGGGCGTCGCGCCCTCGGCGCGGCGGGCGGGGATGCCGGCCGGACAGCCGCCGGGACGCGGCGCTACAGTCATAACGCATCGGCCGACTCAGTAGTAGAGATCACACGGTCACACTACTAGCGGCGCAGCATAATCTTCGGCAGGGCAGGGGCAGTGTGGCGACGAACTTCCCTTCCGCCCATTTTCTCTTCTTTTTTCTCGTCTTTCTCGTCCGCGCTCTCGGCATCATCCAGATACTTGCGCCAGGGTATCAACTCAGCGCGCAACTGGTTGAAATCGATCTCGGGAAACGAACTGTCCGCGCCGTTGAGATTGCGCATGGCGCGCTCCAGAACCGAGCGCGCACCCACATGGTTGCCAGTGGACACGTGATGGAAAGCGACCGCCAGCTGAACCATACCCTGGACGTGCAGACGGAGATGCCGACGCGAGGGCCGGTCGCGAGGCAGGGAGCGCCAGACGTCTTCGAGAGCTTCATGAGCGTCGAAAAAATGGGCGCGGTTGAAGAGGTCGAGACCGCGGTTGAAGTCCCCGTGGTTGGACGGCAGGGTCATTGCGGACTAGCCTCCACCGATTAAGGTTGATACTCAGAGCGCTTTTCTACTTTCCAAACATGGGATAGTGGCTTGCCGCCGCCATCAGGAACAGCATGGGGAACGAGAGCACGAAGTTCGCGCGCGACGTAAGGAAGGCTTGCCGGGCCAGATATTTTGCTTTGTCTGGCATCGGTGTGCCATGGGCTGCGTTGTCGGCGGTCCACTGGATGATTTTCTTCTGCGCGCGCCAGATTACGCCCCAGACGTTCAGCATCATCACCCAACCCATCCCGCCGCCGATGCCGCTAGCGAGCAGGCGATTACTCTCCCAGCCATGAGCGTTGAAGCGCAAGAACAGCCACGATGCGACGATCGCGATGGCGGTGTAAATCACGGCGAGCACCGGCCCTTTGTCGAGCGCGCCCTTACCGGGGATCGTGCAGGCATACATGAGCACCCAGGCGACGGTCCAGATCACAAAGAAGGTTCCCATCGGACCACCGGAAGATGCGTCGCCGTTTCTGGCGTCGGAGGCGACGATGCTGCCCCAGTATGCCAGGCCCATCAACACGGTGAGCACCGATGCCCAGCGAAACCACCACAGGGCGCGCGACATCAGGCTGGGCAGGACTTTGCCTTTGGTGGCGGGATCCAGTCCCTTCATGAAAGGAACATTGACCAGGTTAAAGAAATACAGCAGGCCGAGCCAGGTTACGCCGCCGACAAAATGCAGAAAACGAAACAGCATCAAAAGGTTAGTGTTGAAGTCGGTGGGGAAGTTGATGTCGGTCAAGGTCAGCACTCCTGTTCTGCAACTCTGTTCCGGAAGGGACGATTGTAGATGGCGGGCGTGGGAAATGAAACCCGGTCGATTTGGGGGTGGACGGACTTGGGGCGAACGGGAATGAGCCGTTGGGCAAACCAGGTGCAGGACAGGTTCGGAGAATATTATTGGGCGGGAAGTTGAAAAGCGCGAGACAAGGCCGTATTGTAGGAGCCGATAGGAAGAGAGCTGCCGCCAATTGCCCTCCTTAAGCTTACGGCGCAGCATCGAACCCGCAAGAAGGAGATCGGCAAATGGAAGCCAAGCCGGCACAGCAGAATATTCAGGATTCCTTCCTCAACACGGCACGAAAGGAACGGCACAATATTACGATCTATCTGGTCAGCGGTGTGAAACTGACGGGTCGTATCCGATCGTTCGACAAGTACTCGGTGGTCCTGGAAACCAGCAACCAGGAGCAGCTCATCTTCAAGCATGCGATTTCGACTGTCGTCATTTCGCGCGGAGCCCACATCCACACGGATGCGAAGTCGGCGGCGGTGGCGTCCCAGGGGGAGGCGGCGATCCCGAGTTCCGCTTCCGGCACCGAAGAATGAAGTGAGTTTGCTTGCGCCGAGATGACTCCAGACTGAGCAGCCGCGATCGTTCGCGGGATAGTTCGCGGAATGAGCCCAAGGCGGTGCTGAATCCGTCGGAACAGCGGGAACGGGCGTTCCTGGTGGGGGTGGAGTTTCGCACCAAGGGCTGCGCTGGCGGCGCAGGAAAGACAAATTCTGCAACCATCACTCCAGGTGCCCAGGCGGCTCGAGATCATGCCACCAGCGTGGCCGCCTCGTCGTCATCCTCATTCTTGCCGGCGGATTCTCCGGATTTCAGCTCGGAGGAATCGCTCGACGAACTGCGGGCGCTGGCGACGAGCGCGGGCGCCGAGATCGCCGGCGAATTCACACAGCGCCGCGACCGGCCGGATCCTGCCACGCTGATCGGCAAGGGCAAGCTGGAGGAAATTGCGGGCGCGTCGGCCTCGGTTTCCGCGGATGTGATTCTGTTCGATCACGACCTTTCGCCTTCGCAACAGCGCAACATTGAGCGCGTGGTCCACACGCGCGTCATCGATCGCACGCAACTGATTCTCGATATTTTTGCGCGGCACGCCCGCACTCGTGAAGGTCAGTTGCAAGTGGAACTGGCACAGCTCGAATACATGCTTCCGCGGCTGGCGGGGCGCGGCGTGGAAATGTCGCAGCTCGGTGGCGGCATCGGCACTCGCGGACCGGGCGAAACTCAGCTGGAGACCGACCGGCGAAAGATTTTCCGCCGCGTCCGGCACGTCAAGCAACAAATCGAAAATGTGCGCCGCATCCGGGCGCAACAGAGGCAACGGCGCGAATCGGTTCCGGTGGCTACGGTGGCGCTGGTGGGGTATACGAACGCGGGAAAGTCCACGTTGTTCAATGCCCTCACCAAATCGAACGTGGTGGCGTCGTCGCGCATGTTTGCCACGCTCGATCCGACCATCCGAGGCGCTGAGCTGCCCTCAAAACGCAAAGTTCTGTTCTCCGACACGGTGGGTTTCATCCGGCATCTTCCTCATACGCTGGTTTCGGCGTTCCGCGCCACCCTCGAAGAAGTACAGCGCGCCACGCTCATCATGCAGGTCTCGGATGCCAGCAGCCCGGTCTCGGCCGAGCAGGACGCGCAAGTGGAAAGTGTCCTCAAGGAACTCGAAGCCGACAAGAAGTTCCGGCTGCGAGTAATGAATAAGATCGATCTGTTGCTTCCCAAGCAGCGCGAGTCGCTGCGTGACAGTGATCTGCGTGACAACGAGCAGATCATCCACGTCTCGGCGGCGAAAGGCATCGGATTAAGCACTCTGCTCGATCGCGTCGATGCCCTGCTCGAAGAAGACCGGCCCCGCCGCGTTCGCCTGCGCATCCCACAAAAAGAGGGCAAGATGCTGGCTCAGTTGGAGGCCCGCGCCCGTATCTATTCCCGTCAGTATCAGGACGGGTTAGTGTTACTGGAAGCGGAGGCGCCTGCCTCACTGCTGCGCCGCCTGCGCGAATGGGTGGCGGAGTGAGGATTTTGTAATTTGGCAATCGGGTAATTTTGCAATTTTCCTTGCACGGGTTTTAGCAGAATTGGAGATCGACGGCTCAGTTAGAATGAAACGTTCGCACAACGCCGAGTCTTTCCCGGAGGAGCGATGGGCAATTATGCCGTGACCGCAGGGCGGATGGTCCCGCATAACATGGTGACCACGCAGTTTGAGCTCGATGGCTTTCGCGTTGTGCGCACGCTGGGCGTGGTGCGCGGAATCACGGTGCGTTCCCGGTCGATCTTCGGAACGATTGGAGCCGGGCTGCAGACGCTCATCGGCGGCAACATCACCCTGCTGACCAATCTCTGCGAGAGGACGCGCGCCGAAGCGTTCGACCTGATGTTGCAGCACGCCGCGGATATGGGAGGCAACGCCGTCGTCGGCGCCCGCTACGACGCCACCGAAGTGATGCAGGGCGTCACGGAAGTTCTGGCCTATGGCACGGCCGTGGTGGTTGAACCTGCAAAATAGGTCAAAAAGGCTGCTGCCGCGTCTCTACTCCTTGTACAAGAACCCCGCGACCACCGACGCCAGGATCGCGCCTATCCACATTTCGAGCATCCATCCGAGCGGCAACATGCGCGGAACCGGCGACCAGGTTGCTTGCGCAAAGTTGCCCGGCATTCCCGCGAAGAATCCGACGATCATCCCGATTTTGAGAGCCGTCTTCGGTCCGGCGCCGGCGGTGGCGCGACTCCACGCGTAGAGATACGCCAGAAGAATCGACATCACGAACACGAGAAGAATCCACTGCCCGACGAAAAACGGATAGCGCGGTTCCTTGAGGAGTAACCCGTGCTTCTGTACGGCCTCGTAGAGCGGGCCCAGTCGCATCTGAATGAAGAAGCTCCATGCATTCCACACCACCCCGCCGGCAATGCCCCCCAGCCACACCCGAGTCGTATTCAGCTTCATTGTGCCTCCTGTTTGCGTTAGGCTTGAATTCGGCACAAGTGTACTCCAGCGGGTCAATATACGGTGGGATTGCGGAAGCAAGCACGAGTAGCTTCTCCGAGAACCGGTAGCTTGTTTCGGTGCCAACTTCTTGAAGAAAATTTCTCGCCAGCCTGAACGGTGCAAGTGAAAAAGTCACAATTTCGCCGGCAGCGAACCACTTTTCTAAACACAAGTCCTAGTGGTCATCTTTCTGGTTAACCGCAACATTTCGCGTTTTGCACCTTGAGTCCCTTACGCAAATCTCAAGCTGAAACTTTCTGGTTGACAAGCAACGATTTAAGCGTATTGTGGAAAAAAGTGGCCTAAAGTGGAGCAAACATTAGAGGTCGAGGGTAAGAACGCTAACTTTCGAGGCGCCAGTGGTTTCCGAGACTGACACCGAAAAAAACCGGCCCAACGAACCCGAATCCACTGCTTTTGTGACCGCTTCTACCTCCCTCATGCTTTTGGCTGTGGTAGCAGCCATAAATAAACCGAGCCCAATAACGAGCCGGGCACATGTTTCGCGGAAATCATCCAACGCGGGTCGACGAAAAGGGACGGTTAAAAGTCCCCGCGGAATTCAAGCGCGTGATCGACGAGAAATATGCCCAGAAATTTTACATCACAAGTCTGGATGGAAACATTGCTCAAGTGTATCCCTTCGAGGAGTGGGAGCGGATCGAGGAGAAGCTGGCGGCGTTATCCACTTTCAATCCGACGAAGAAAAAGTTCTTGACTCGCACGAATTATTACGGGCAGGTCGTGGAAATGGACGGGCAGGGGCGCCTGCTGATCCCGCAGATCCTGCGTGAGTCAGCGCAGATTCGCGGTGAAGTGGCAGTGCTCGGCCAGCTGACGTACCTGGAAGTTCGGAACATGGAAGCGCTGCAAAAGGAGATCGACGAGCAGGCCTTTACGGATGACGACACCAGTACGCTCGATAAATTGGGCATCTAGTGCGCACGGATTCGGATTCAATAGACACCCCCGAGCGGGGTGGGCATGGAGAGGTTGGCCATGTTCCGGTTCTTTTAAAAGAAGCGATCGATTTTCTGGCCGTAAAGCGTGGCGGAACCTATCTGGATGCCACGGTGGGCCTGGGCGGGCACAGTTACGAAATCGCAAGACGCCTCGGCGCACCGGGACATTTGATTGGCTTCGATAAGGATGCCGCGGCGCTGGAGATGGCGCGCGAAAGGCTAAAGGCAGTCGTTAGCGAGACTGAGGCCCAACGACCGACGACCAACGACCAACGACTGCGGTTGGATTGGCCGACAGTCACGCTGATTCATGGATCGTTTGCGGAAGCCGGTGAGCGCATCGCTCCCGCATCCCTGGACGGCATGATGGCGGATCTGGGGGTGAGCAGTTTGCAGCTCAACGACCCGGCGCGGGGATTTAGTTTTCAGGCGGAAGGACCGCTGGACATGCGGATGAACCCGATGTCCGGCGAGACCGCCGAACAAGTGGTAAACCACATCGACGAGCGCGAGCTGGCCGATGTGATTTACGAATTCGGTGAGGAAAGGAGGTCGCGGAGAATCGCCAGAGCCATTGTCCGGTCGCGGCCGATACGCACGACGAAGCAACTTGTCGAAGTGATATCAGCCGCGGCCCGGTCAATGAAACACGAGCGGATTCATCCGGCGACCCGAACCTTTCAAGCTCTCCGAATCTTCGTAAACCGTGAACTGGACGATCTGCAGGCGCTGCTGGAAGCGGCGCCGGGCTTGCTAAGGCTGGGAGGAAGGCTGGTGGTGATCAGCTTCCACTCGCTCGAAGACAGGATCGTCAAGGATGCGCTTCGCGAGGGTGCGAAGCAGGGCTGGTACCGGCTGCTGACCAAGAAGCCGGTGACGGCCAGCGGGGAAGAGATAGATCGCAATCCGCGGTCGCGCAGTGCCAAGATGCGCGCCGCCGAAAAAGTTTGAGTTGGTCAAGTTTGAGTTTGTCCGGAGAAACTGCCGGGCTCCCGGTGCGGTGATGGTAAGGCGTGCCGGGTAAAGATTTTTGAAAGAGCGGCCGTTCTGTATGAGCAGGCCGCAACTCTGTGGTGGAGTTTTTCCGGAGCGGCCAAGAAAAACAGAACAAGGCCGTGTCCGGAGAAGAAAACTGGAATATTCGAAATGACATTCACCGGCACTCTTATTGAAGATCTGATGGCAACGGTCGAGCGCGCGGAAAGGACGGCGCAAGCGGACAGAGCCTTGGTCGTCGAAGCATTGGCCCTCGAACCCATGCTCGTCGAACCCTGGTTCCCTTCCGTTCAGGAAAACGCAGACTACGATTCCAAATTTTTTGGAGTGGCATAAATCATGAGCGCCGTGGCCATGCAAAGCGCAGCTCCTTTCAGTCGGCGCAAGTCCTGCTGGCTGGGGACCCCGGAAATTTATTTCCGCAAGACCATCGATAACTCTCGCCTGGTCAAAGTCGAAGATCCGCGCCGCGCGCGCGAGATGAAATCCTTCGGACTTGCGCTCGGTTGCTTGTTCCTGCTGGTGATGGGATACGCGCTGCAGCATTTCCGCGCAATTGAATACGGGTACAAGATCGAGACGCTGCGGTCGGAGCGCGAGGGTCTCACAGAAATGAACCGGGCCCTGCGCCTGGAAGAGGCGTCGCTGCGCGATCCGGAGCGAATTGATGTGATGGCGCGCAAGCTCGGCCTGCAATCGCCGCAGCCGGGCCAGGTGCTGCGCATGGACGCCGGCACCGATGCGGCTACGCCGGTGATGGCCAGCGTGACTCCGGTCGCGGTGGTATCGGCGCGGTAGTTCTTCTCCTGTCGAGACGGGCCTTGCCCCGTCTCACTCCGCGGCAGGAGACGCGGCAAGCCGCGTCTCTACGGGAAGTCAGTTGTTTTGCGGCGGCTCTTCGGGGCCGCCGAAAGTTTCTGAGGACTGGAAGTGGCGGCGAGTACCTCTTCGAACGACGCAAGGTTCAGGCTCTATGCCTTGTCTGGATTGCTGTGCCTCTGGCTGCTGGCCATCTGCCTGCGCCTGGTTTATCTGCAAATCTTCTGCTACGGCGATTTCGAACGCCGCGCCCAGCATCAACAACAACGCAGTTTCGATCTCTCGCCGAAGCGCGGCGTCATCTACGATCGCGCTGGGCGTGAGCTGGCTATGTCCATCCAGGTGGACTCGGCTTTCGTGGTGCCCTCGGAAGCTCCCGACCTTGCCAATACCATCAGCCTGATCGCGCGCATTACGCAAGACGATCCGCGCGTCGTGCTCGCTGACTGCAGCGCCCACAAGACCTTTTGCTGGGTGGCGCGCAAGGCCGACGCCGAAGTGATTGAGCGCATCCGCGCGCTGAATTTGCAAGGTATCCACTACCAGAAAGAACCCAAGCGCTTTTATCCGAAGCGCGAACTGGCGGCGCAAATTCTGGGGTACGTTGGCACCGACGATCAGGGCCTGAGCGGACTGGAGAGACAATTCAACCAGCAACTGCAGGGCAAACCCGGCAAGCTGATGATTTCCGTCGACGCGCGCAAGCGCTGGTTTGCCAGTGTGGAAAAGGAGCCTGAAGCCGGCCATAGCGTCGTCCTCACCATCGATCAGAACATCCAGTACATTGCCGAACGGGAACTCGAGCGCGGGATGGAAGAGACCCACGCCATTTCCGGCACAGTGATCGTGGAAAATCCTCACACCGGCGAGGTTCTGGCTCTCACCAACCGGCCCACATTCAATCCGAATATTCGGAAGGAAATTAAGAACGACGCGCTGAAAGACCGCGCCGTCAGCGACATCTACGAGCCCGGCTCGACTTTCAAGATGGTAACCATCTCCGCCGGCCTGGAAGAGAAGATTACGCGACCCGACGAAATGTTTGACTGCCAGATGGGATCGATTGTGATCAATGGCATGCGCATCCGCGACAGCAGGCCGCATGGCCTGCTCTCGGTCTCCGACATTATTGCGGAGTCGAGCGACGTCGGCGCCATCAAAGTCGCGCTGCGGCTCGGCGACGAGCGGCTCTACAAATACATTCGGGCCTTCGGATTCGGTCAGCGGACAGGAATCGAGCTTCCGAGCGAAACGCCCGGGCTGACGAAGCCTGTGGACCGGTGGTCGAAGGTTTCTATTGGCGCGATCTCCATGGGGCAGGAGATTGGCATTTCGGCGCTGCAGCTCGCTTCCTTGATTTCGACGATTGCCAACGACGGGGTGCGCGTCCCGGCGCGCATCGTTGCTGGGACAATCGCGGCCGGGACAATCGCGGCCGGTACGATTGCGCCGCAGAATACTCCCCAAACGATCGTGTTCCAGCCCGCCGAGGGGACGCGGGTGATTTCATCTCTGACCGCAGCCGAGATGCGACAGATGCTGCAGGGAGTGGTGCTCCACGGTACCGGGCGCAAAGCTATTCTCGAGGGCTACAGTTCGGCGGGCAAAACCGGCACGGCTCAGAAGGTGGACCCCGCCACCGGCGCTTACTCGAAGACGAAGTATGTGGCGTCTTTTGCCGGATTTGCTCCCATCAACGATCCGCAAATCGCGGTGGTGGTGATCCTCGACTCTGCTGTCGGCCTGCACCAGGGAGGCCAGGTTTCGGCGCCGGTCTTTCAGCGGATCACGCAGCAGGTACTCGAGTATCTGCACGTTCCGCATGATGTTCAGCTTCCGCCCAGCCGCCAGGTGCTGCTGGCTCGCCGCGATGTTCCCGATGCTAGCCTGGAAGAAAGCTCGCCCGATCACCTGGGGGCCAGCCTGGATGTGGCCGAAGCCAATGAGACGGCCGTTATGCCAACCGCGGTCAAGCCCGGCGCGATTAGAGCCCAGGTCGTTCCCGCCGCGATGACCGCGAGAGATGCGGATCACCAGGCGCTGAGCGGCTTGACGACAGCGGCTGCGAGTTCGTCGGCTGCACAATCTGCCGCGCAATCCGAGAATTCACCCGCGCAGAAATCGCCGACCAGTGGAACAGTGGTGCTCGACGTGGAAGAGGGAGGGATCCAGGTTCCATCCTTCATCGGAAAGAATCTGCGCGGTGCGATTGAGGCGGCGCAGGATGCCGGGCTCGACCTCGACGCCATCGGCAGCGGAGTCGCCCGCGAACAATCGCCCCAGCCCGGCGCGCACGTGGCGGCGGGATCGCGGGTTACCGTGCGTTTCGGCAGATAGGCTTGCTTTCCGAGAAGTGAAGCTTTGAACCACAGAGGACACAGAGGACACAGGGGAACACAGGGAACCACAACGCTGGCTATTTATAATCACTCCAATGACATTCCAACAGCTCCTGCAGGGCGCCGAGGTTCTCTCGCAGAGCGGAAACCCGGCCGTTGCCGGGGTGGAATACGATTCGCGACGGGTGCGCCCGGGAACTGTTTTTGTCGCCATGAAGGGTGAGACCAGCGACGGCAATCGGTTCATCGATCAGGCCATCGCTGCCGGAGCGGTTGCCATCGTCACCGACTCCGCGGCCGAAGCGCCGCGTCCCGCGATTGCCTGGGCGCAGGTCGTGCATGGGCGCCGTGCGCTCGCCCGCCTGAGCGCGAATTTCTACAAACGTCCTGCCGAGCGAATTGCGAATACTGGAATTACAGGCACGAACGGAAAGAGCACGACCGCCTTCCTGATCGAATCGATATTCCAAGCGGCCGGACGCAAGACCGCGCTGGTCGGAACCATCGAATATCACGTTGCCGGGAAGATTCTCGCAGCTCCGCACACCACGCCGGAAGCGCTCGAGTTGAACCGGCTTTTGTCGGAGGGTCTGGGCCTGGGAGTCACCGAGGCGGTAATGGAAGTGTCATCGCACGCGCTGGAGCAACAGCGCGTTTTTGGAATTCCTTTTGATGTGGCCGTATTCACGAATCTCACTCGCGACCATCTCGACTACCACGGCACGATGGAAAATTACTTCCGCGCCAAGCAGATACTTTTCGAAGGCTGCGGGACCGACCCTCCGCGCGCCGCCGTTCTTAACGTTGACGATGAATCGGGCCGGCAGCTCTGGAAGTTTTGCAAAAAGAAGAGCGCGCTGGTGCTCTCTTACGGTCTGACCTCTGGCGACTGCGATTTTCGTGCCGAGTCCGTCGAAATCACGCCGCGGGGAACCCGGTTTCAAATGGTCACGCCCTCGGGTAAGGTCGCCATGTGGTCTCCGCTGATCGGCAATGTGAATGTTTATAACGTGCTCGCAGCTTCTGCTGCCGGGCATGCGCGCGATTGTTCGGCCGAGGCGATCGCCAAGGGAGTCTTCGACCTCACAAGCGTTCCCGGCCGTTTCGAACGCGTGGATTGCGGCCAGCCCTTCACGGTGGTGGTGGATTATGCGCACACCGATGACGCGCTCCGCAACCTTACCGCGCTGGCTCGCGATTTTGTCGCTCGCGCCGGCCTCAAGGGCAGGGTCATTACACTTTTCGGCTGCGGCGGAGATCGCGACCGCGCCAAGCGTCCTTTGATGGGCGAGGCCGCGGGCAAGGGCAGCGACTTCGTCGTGCTCACTTCCGACAACCCGCGGTCTGAAGATCCGCTGGCCATCATCAACGATGCGCTGGTCGGATTGCAGAAGTCGGGCGCAAAATATTCCATGGAGCCGGATCGGCGCAAGGCCATTGCTCTCGCTTTCCAGCAGGCAGCTCCCGGCGACATCGTGCTGCTTGCGGGCAAGGGGCACGAAAAAGTGCAGATCACAAAAGAGGGAACGATTCCGTTCGACGATGTGGACGTTGCCTGCGAGAACCTGAAGGCCCTCGGCTACGACTGCAAAAATGCCGCGAACGCTGGCACCGCGGGGAAGACGGCATGAAACTTCTTCTCTCCCGCATCGGCGAATTCGTTGCTCCGACCGAGCAAGCCTCGACCGGCCAAGCTGCCGCTGGCCAATACGACGGTCGCGCCATGGCCCAGGGATATTCCATCGACTCCCGCACCGTGCAACCCGGCGAACTCTTCTTTGCTGTCAAAGGCGAACGCCTCGACGGTCACGACTTCGTCGAACAGGCACTGAGCCGGGGCGCGATTGCCGCGGTGGTTCGGAAAGATCAGTTGGCGCGCTATTCCAACCCCGCCGGCTTGCTCGCCGTCGACGACACGCTCGTCGCGCTCCAGACGCTGGCGACGGCGGTCCGAAAAATTTGGGGCAAGACTGCCATCGGCGTCACCGGCTCGATGGGCAAGACCACTACCAAAGAAGCGATGGCCCATTTGCTCGCGATCAAGTACCGCGTGCATCACACCAAAGGAAATTTCAACAATCATTTTGGCCTGCCCCTCGGGCTGCTGACTATCGAGCCGGAATACGATCTCGCCGTGGTCGAGATGGGGATGTCTCATCCCGGCGAAATCTCCGCCCTGGCTCGCATTGCCCTGCCGAACCAGGCCGTGGTCACCAACGTCGCCCCCGTGCATTTGGAGAGCTTCGACTCAATCGCCGGAATCGCGCGCGCGAAATATGAACTGATCGAAGCTCTTCCGCACGGCGGCACGGCGGTGCTGAATGCCGACGATGAATATGTGTGCCAGTTCGGCCGCGACTTCAAGGGCAAGGTCGTCCTGTTCGGATTGAAGCCGACGGCAGTTGTTCCTGCGGACGTGAGGGCGGAAAACATCGAGGTGCTTGGACCCGAAGGCACGCGCTTCGATCTCGTTAGCCGCGAAGTGCGCCAGTTAGTGCAGAGTCCGTTGCTCGGCAAGCACAACGTCTACAACGTGCTCGCCGCGGCTGCCATCGCGCTTGAGCACGGCATTACGCCGTCCGAGATCGCCGCAGCTCTGCCGTCCCTCCAGCCCGCCGACAAGCGCGGACAGGTCGTTCAAGTGGGTAACATTACCGTGCTGTACGATTGCTACAATTCAAGTCCGAAGGCGGTTATGGCTGCCGTCGATACTCTGGCTGCCATGCCCGCCCAGCGCCGGATCGTTGTCGCCGGCGAGATGTTGGAACTCGGCCCGACCGGCGAGCAACTGCATCGCGAGTGCGGGCGTTATATGGCGGGAAGTAAACTTGACTTTCTGCTCGGCGTGCGGGGCTTGGCGAAGCCGATGGTGGAAGCGGCTCGCGACGCGGGGTTGGAAGCGGAATTCGTCGCGACGCCAGAAGACGCCGGCGAGTGGCTCGCGCGCGAGACTCGCGAGGGCGATGTCGTATTGCTGAAAGCGTCCCGCGGCGTAAAACTGGAAAAAGCGCTGGAGACGTGGAGACTAAGAAACGGTATTCCCAACGCCCCAGGCGCAGGGAACTAATAACTGAGAGCTGACAGCTGACAGCTGACAGCTGGTGTCGGAGGCGGATTGCTCTACTGGCTGCTCTACCTGAAGCTCTACCATTATGTTCCGCCATTCCGCATTTTTCGTTACCTGACGTTTCGCACAGCCTTTGCCAGTCTTACCGCCCTTTTCACTGGCCTGATCGTCGGGCCCCTCGTGATTCGGCGTCTGCAAGATTTCCAGATCGGGCAGTACATCCGCGAAGAGGGGCCACAGGCTCATCAGAAAAAAGCGGGTACGCCGACCATGGGCGGGTTGCTGATCGCCATCGCCATCCTGGTGCCGACATTGCTCTGGGCGGACCTGAGTAATCCGTTCGTCTGGATCGCTGTGTTTGCCACGCTGGCCTTCGCTGCGATCGGTTTTGCCGACGACTACCTGAAGGTCGTTCATCGCCGCAATCTCGGTCTTACCGCGCGCGTCAAGCTGGGCTTTCAGGCCGCGGCCAGCATCCTGATCGCGATCGCACTGATCGCTTTGCAGCACAGCGGAGAGTACTCCACCAGGCTGATGGTCCCGTTCTTCAAGCAGTTCCATCCGGACCTGGTGATCGAAAGATGGGCGGTTCATCCCCACCTCTGGCCGCTGGCCTTCCTGCCGTTCTTGGCCTTCGTTGTGCTTGTGATTGTCGGATCGAGCAACGCGGTGAATCTTACCGACGGCCTTGACGGGCTCGCCATTGGCTGTACGGTGATCGCGGCCGGAGCGCTCGCGGTTCTCACCTACCTCAGCGGCCACGCCACGTTTGCCACCTACCTCGAATTGCAGCGTATGCCGCAGATCGGTGAGCTCACCATTTTTTGCGGAGCCATGGTCGGTTCTTCCATCGGATTTCTCTGGTACAACGCGCACCCAGCGGAAGTGTTTATGGGCGATGTCGGCTCGCTGGCTCTGGGTGGCGCGATCGGCACCGTAGCTGTCATGATCAAACAGGAGCTGCTGCTGCCGTTCATCGGAGGTATTTTCGTCATCGAGGCGCTCTCGGTGATCTTGCAGGTTGGTTCCTACAAGCTGCGCAAGAAACGCATTTTCAAGATGGCGCCGATTCACCATCACTTCGAACTGCTGGGCTGGTCGGAGTCGAAGGTGATTGTGCGCTTCTGGATCGCATCGCTGGTGTTCGCGCTCTTTGCGCTGACGACATTAAAACTGCGATAGAAAGAATCCACCACGGAGGCACGGAGACACGGAGAAAACCAAATCTTGTTTGTTTTTTCTCCGTGTCTCTGTGTCTCCGTGGTGAAATGAATTTGATGGACTTGAACAACAAACGCGTGCTGGTGGTTGGTCTTGGCAAATCCGGCGTGGCCTCCGCGCTCTTTCTGAAGTCGCGCGGCGCCCGCGTTACGGTGTCGGATTCCAAGCCCGCATCCGAGCTTCGCAATGAAATCCTGCTCCTGCTGGAGCATGGGATCACGGTCGAAACCGGTGGCCACGGCGACCGCACTTTTCGTGGGCAAGACTTGATCATCCTTAGCCCAGGTGTGCCGGTCGATACGCCGCAACTGGTGCAGGCGCGCAACCTGGGAGAGCCGGTCATCGGCGAAATCGAACTCGCGGCGCGATTTCTGGCCGGTCCGATCGTCGCCATTACCGGAGCCAACGGCAAAACCACGACCACTTCATTGGCCGGGGAGATTATTGCCGCCGGAAAGTTCTCCACAGTGGTTGGCGGTAATATCGGCACGCCGGCCATCAGTCTTGTGGATCAGGCTGGGCCTGCGACCTGGACCGTGCTGGAAGTATCCAGTTTTCAGCTGGAAACGATCGTTGAATTTCGTCCTCGGATCGCGGTCATTCTGAACATCACGCCCGACCATCTCGATCGTCACAAGACTTTTGTCAATTACGTCGGCGCCAAAGCGCGCGTCTTTGAGAACCAACGTGCCGATGACTTCTCCGTCCTCAACGCCGATGAACCCACCACCGCTGGCCTGTCGGACAGTACTCGCGCGCAGTTGTTCTGGTTCAGCCGAAACCAGGAGATTGAAAAAGGAGCCTTTGTCCGTGGCACGCATATCCTTTTCCGGGACGGCCATAGCGAACGCGAGATCATGCCGCTTGCGGACGTACCGCTGAAGGGCGCGCACAACCTGGAAAATGTGCTCGCGGGAGTTTCTATCGGCATGCTTGTCGGCTGCCAGCCCGAACAGATCCGCCAGGCTGTCCGGAATTTCAAGGCCGTCGAGCACCGACTGGAATTCGTGGCCAGGGTCGCGGGCGTGGATTACTACAACGACTCCAAAGCCACGAACGTTGACGCAACCATCAAGGCGCTGGAAGCGTTCCCGGCGAGCGTTCATCTGCACCTGATTCTCGGGGGCAAAGATAAGGGCAGTGACTACACTGTGCTCACTGATTTGTTGCGGCAGCGGGTGAAGCGCGTCTACACCATAGGAGCCGCGGCCGCCAAGATCGAATCGCAAATCCAGGGTGCTGCCGAAGTCGAACATGCTGAGACCCTGGAAAACGCAGTCAGACGCGCCAGCGAATCCGCTGTGGCCGGCGACGTTATTCTTCTTGCTCCGGCCTGCGCCAGCTTTGATCAGTTCCAGAATTACGAACACCGCGGCCGAGTGTTCAAAGAGACAGTGCATTCCCTGGCGATGTCTCGATCCAAGTAGTGCGAGATTCGTATCAGGTCATCGCATTAGCGATGACGACAACGCAGCCCCTAAAGGGGCGGTTGGTTTCGAAGAATGTGTGGTATCGCTAAAGCGATACCCTGATACGAATCCCTGATGCGAATCCTAGGTTGGAACCAACTCAGTTATCCCCTCCGCAAAATCCGCTACCGAAACTCCTCCATGTCTCTGTGTCTCCGTGGTGAAATAGATTCTCTATGGCCAAGCGGGTCAGCGTCGATCGCTGGATGTTCACCGTGACCACGATCCTGGTCTTTATCGGGCTGGTCATGATCTTCAGCGCTTCCGCCGTTATGGCCAAGGAGCGATTTGGGTCGGCCTACGAATTCCTGCTGAAGCAACTGGTATGGGCCGTTGCGGGACTCGCCGTGATGGTCGTGGCCATGAAGGTGGATTACAAACGCCTGCAACATCCGGCGCTGGTTTTCTCGTTTCTAGGCTTTACCACGCTTCTGCTCATCTCGGTTTTTTTTCTTGACCGCGCCCACGGCACACACCGCTGGTTTCACGTAGGTCCAGTTTCGTTGCAGCCTTCGGAGTTGGCCAAGCCCGCGCTCATCCTGTTTCTCGCGTGGTTTCTCGAAAACAAAACCAAGGCCATGGACGACTGGCGTAATACGCTAATTCCCGCAGTGGTGCCCACCGTAGCTTTTCTCGGACTGATTGTTTTTCAGCCAGACCTCGGCACCGCCATCGCCTGCGCGGGCATTACCGCTTGCGTCCTGTTCGTGGCCGGCATTCGCCTGCGCTACTTCGGATACGCCTTCGCGTCCGCGCTGCTGCCGCTTTATTTTTTGATCTTTCACGTGGCGTACCGGAAGGACCGCATTATGGCCTTTCTGAATCCCTACGCCGACCCCAAGGGGTTTGGCTTTCACATTATCCAGTCGCTGATTGCAGTCTCGACCGGAGGTGTGACTGGACTCGGGCTGATGGAAGGGAAGCAAAAATTGTTTTATCTGCCCGAACCGCACACGGATTTTATTTTCGCGGTCACCGCCGAGGAGTTGGGCCTGGTCGGAGCGCTCACCGTCATCATTCTGTTTGCGATCTTCCTCTGGCGCGGCACGCGCGCGGCGCTGCGCACGCAGGATAATTTCAGCCGCTTCCTGGCCGTCGGAATCAC
>Ga0208042_1000128_pt1 | contig 26384 bp, 18 predicted proteins | sample Sb_taG_10_FD_187708 | JGI IMG/M metagenome (GOLD analysis project Ga0208042, IMG submission 187708) | Peat soil microbial communities from Weissenstadt, Germany - Sb_50d_7_NC metaG (SPAdes) (version 2) | ecosystem: Environmental > Terrestrial > Soil > Wetlands > Peat | place: Germany... | reverse complement strand
CGGGTGCCTGGCGGCGGACACCCCGCCGATGTCCCACCGGTCACAGGTGGCGAACAGCGGCAGCAGGCCGATCGAGGCATGCTCCGCCGCATGGGCCGCCCCGCCCAGGTCGACGCCGGCAGCGGTGAGCGCGCCGGCCTGGGCGGCGGATACCGTCCACCACACCGCCCGGGTCTGAAGGTGGCGGGGCGGCAGGTCGAGCGGCGTCTCGCCGAGCGCCGCGCCGGTGCTGTCACGGCTGGTGAAGCTGACCACCTGCCGGGTCACCCGGACGTCACCGAAGCGGACCTCGGCCTGGCCCCACGTCACCCGCCGCAGTTCGCCGCGGACCTCGATCTCGGTCACGTCCCTGGCGGTCGTGGTGTAGCCCGGCTCGCACGGTTCCACCAGGGCCACCCGGTCGTCCTCGTCCAGCGTCGTCACCAGGTAGCTGTCGCCCTGATGCAGGTAGATGGCCCCTTCGTGCACGATCAGGTGCGCCGAGGGCTCGTCCACCGTGCCGACCAGCCGGCCCGTCGCCTCCTCCACCACCCGGACCGGCGCCAGGCCGGCCCCGCGCAGGCCGGCCGCGTCCCGGCGCATGCTGTACCAGCCCGCCGCCCGGCGGCGCAGCCGCCCCGTCCGGGTGAGGTCCTCGACGACCGTCCGGGCCGCGGGGCCGAAGATGTCCAGGTCCTGCTCGGTCAGGGCCAGTTCGGCGGCTGCCGCGCACAGGTGCGGGGCCAGCACGTACGGGTTGCCCGGGTCCAGGACCGTGGCCTCCACCGGGTGCCGCAGCAAGATCTCCGGATGGCGTACCAGGTAGGTGTCCAGCGGGTCGTCGCGGGCGATCAGCACCGCCGCCGCGGCCCGGCCGCTGCGGCCCGCCCGTCCGGCCTGCTGCCACAGCGAGGCCCAGGTCCCGGGCCACCCGGCGATCAGCACGGCGTCCAGGCCGGTGATGTTGACCCCCAGTTCGAGCGCGGTGGTGGTGGCCAGCCCGACCAGGCGCCCGTCGGAGAGCGCCGCCTCCAGGCGGCGCCGGTCCTCGGGCAGGTACCCGGAGCGGTAGGCGGCCACCTTCGCCCCGGTGGCCCCGGACTCGTCCAGTGGCGCCGCGTCCAGCGAGCGGCGCGCGGCCAGCGCGACCGCCTCGGCGCCGCGCCGGGACCTGATGAAGGCGAGCGTCTGGACGTTCTCCCTGACCAGCCTGGCCAGCAGGTCCGCCGCCTGGGCGGTGGCGGTCCGGCGCAGCCGGGCGCCCGCCTCGCCGCGGGCGTCGGTCAGCGGCGGCTCCCACAGGGCGAAGGCCAGCTGCCCGCGCGGCGAGCCGTCCTCGGTCACTTCCTCGGCGTCCAGCCCGGTGAGCAGCCGGGCGCACACACCCGGCGCCCCGACCGTGGCGGAGGCGAGGACGAAGACCGGGCGCGGCAGGCCGTCCGGCGGGGCGTGATGCGCCACGACCCGGCGCAGCCGCCGCAGCACATGTCCCACGTGCGAGCCGAAGACACCGCGGTAGCCATGGCACTCGTCGATGATCACCAAACGGAGCCGGCTGAAGAATCCGGACCATCTGGCGTGCCCGGGCAGCAGGGCGCGGTGCAGCATGTCCGGGGTGGTCAGCAGGTACCTGGCGTGGCTGCGCGCCCAGGCGCGCTCGGCGTAGGTCGAGTCGCCGTCGAAGGTGGCGGCCTGCACGCCGGGCAGGCCGAGCGAGCGGATCGACGCGAGCTGGTCGGCCGCGAGCGCCTTGGTGGGCGTGACATACAGCACAGTGTCGCCCGCCAGCACCGAGGTGAGCGCCGGCAGCAGGTAGCCGAGCGACTTGCCCGAAGCCGCGGCGGTGGAGATGATCACGTTCCGGCCGGCCCGGGCGTGGTCCGCGGCCTGCGCCTGGTGACTCCACGGAGCCCGGATGCCGCGGTCCGCGAAGGCGCCGACGACCTCGTCGGGAGCCCATTGCGGCCAGGGCACTTCCCGGCCGGCCCGGGCCGGGATGTGCTCGACGTGAACCGGGCGGCCCGCCCGCGCGTCATCGAGCAAGATGCCGAGCGCGCGGTTCTCGGCCCTGCCGGGGGCGTGGTCCGAAAGCCCGGCGCCGGTTCCTGCCACGAGCATCGCAGGCCCGGCCGGGGGAACCGGGGTGATGGTCGACACAGCTTTTCCAGTGTGACATCCCGTCGGCCGATGCTCGGAGATTTTGCGTGTGTCGGCCGTTGGGGGATGCCCGGAGGCATGATTTCGTATAGACATGACACCGGAGCGTGGTTGAATGCCGCAGGGGACCACGCCCTAGGCTCTGGTAGGTCAGCCCGCGAGCCGGGCGGGACGCTGAGATGACGCCATGCATGGCGCTGGAGGATTTGTGGATCTGAAGCTGGGTCACTACAACAAGGACGGCATCGAAGTCGTCGACGTCGAAGGCGAGATCGATGTCTACACGGCGCCGCGGCTCCGTGAGCTGCTCATCGATCTGGTCAATAAGAACAACTACCAGCTCGTCGTCAATATGGAGAAGGTGGAGTTCCTCGACTCCACTGGTCTCGGGGTGCTGGTCGGCGGCCTGAAGCGAGTGCGTGCGCACGACGGCTCCCTGGATCTCGTCTGTACGCAGGAGCGCATACTCAAGATCTTCAGGATCACGGGGCTGACGAAGGTTTTCGGCATCCACAACACGGTGGACGACGCCATCGCGGCCAAGAAGTCCGAGAAGTAACGCCAGTCGGGCCTGACGAGATGGCCACAGTAGAGGTTACGTTCACGCCGCTGCCCGCGCACGTTCGCACGGCACGGCTGGTCGCCACCGCGGTAGCGCGGCGTAGCGGTGTGGACGAAGCGCTGCTTGACGAGGTGCGCCTGGCCGTGGGCGAGGCTTGCTCGCGCGCGGTCGAGGCGCACCGGCGGCACTGCCCGGCTGAGCCGGTCAAGATCGAAATGACAGACCAGGGCGAGCGGTTCGTCGTCGTGGTGAGTGACCATGCCCCCACGAGCACCCCGGCGGCCGGCACCAACGGCCATGGCGTGAGCCAGGGCGGGCCTGCGAGCACCGCGGCCCTGGTCCAGGGCGCCGATGACGCCGGGATCCCGGCCGGCTTCGGGCTGGCCGTGATCTCCGGCCTAGCCGATGACGTGCGCGTCTCGTCGACGAGTTCCGGCGTGAGCGTCCGGATGAGCTGGCCGTCAGCCGCTCCTACCGCCTGAGCCCGGCCACCGGACCGGGCCACCGGACCGGGCCGTCGGCCAGATGCCCGGCCACCGGACCGGGCCACCGGACAGATGCCCGCGAACGGGCACGCGCGACGCGCCGAGGCTGCCGTGAGTACAGGCGACTGACGGGTATCACCTGTGTCTTCTAGGATCACGACCCGATGTCGCTATGATAACAAAAATATAACGAAACTGTTAGGAATAGTCTGATGTTAGTGGTTCGGCTCGCGCGTGCGTAGACTCCCGGCCACTTGTTCAGTCCCGATCGGCAAACGTCTCCCGTTCGGATTCCAGGAGGTCGAATGTTCAGGCATGTCTCCGCGCTAGCGGCGAACACCGCCAGCGTGAGCGGCTCCAACCTGACCTGGGTGGTCATCGTCGCGGTCGTGGCGCTGCTCGCGCTCGGCGTGGCCGGCGTGCTGGTGCGGGAGGTACTCGCGGCCAGCCAAGGCACCCAGAAGATGCAAGACATCGCGCGCGCCATCCAGGAAGGCGCGGCCGCGTACCTGCGCCGTCAGTTCAAGACCCTGGGCGTGTTCGTGGTCATCATCTTCTTCGTGCTCTTGCTGCTGCCTGCCGATACCGGCGGGGTGCGCTTGGGCCGGTCGATCTTCTTCCTGGTCGGCGCCGGTTTCTCGGCGCTCACCGGGTTCACGGGGATGTCGCTGTGCGTCCGCGGCAACGTCCGGGTGGCGGCCGCCGCCCGGGACGGCGGTGAGCAGCGCGCGATGCGGATCGCGTTCCGGACCGGCGGCGTGGCCGGGATGTTCACCGTGGGCCTGGGCCTGTTCGGCGCCGCGGTCGTGGTGCTCCTCTACAAGGGCAATGCACCGCAAGTGCTGGAAGGCTTTGGCTTCGGCGCGGCGCTGCTGGCGTTGTTCATGCGTGTCGGCGGCGGCATCTACACCAAGGCGGCCGACGTGGGCGCGGACCTGGTGGGCAAGGTCGAGCAGGGCATCCCGGAGGACGACCCGCGGAACGCCGCGACGATCGCGGACAACGTCGGTGACAACGTGGGCGACTGCGCGGGCATGGCGGCGGACCTGTTTGAGTCCTACGCGGTCATGCTGGTGGCCTCGCTGATCCTGGGCAAGGTAGCGTTCGGCGACAAGGGCCTGGTCTTCCCGCTGATCGTGCCGATGATCGGGGTGATCACTGCGGTGATCGGGATCTTCGTGGTCGCGCCGCGTAAGGGCGACCGCAGCGGGATGACCGCGATCAACCGCGGCTTCTTCGTCTCCGCGCTGATCTCGGTCATCGGGGTGGCGATCGCCTGCTTCACCTTCCTGCCAGCCCACTTCGCTGCCCTGGCGGGCATCACTGACCCGGCGATCGCGGCCTACCACGGCAACCCCCGCTGGATCGCGTTCGGAGCGGTACTGATCGGCATCGTGCTGGCCAGCGCCATCCAGCTGCTGACCGGGTACTTCACCGAGGTGAACCGGCGGCCGGTCCGGGACATCGGGCAGAGCTCGGAGACTGGCGCGGCCACGGTCATCCTGTCCGGCGTGGCCTACGGGATGGAATCCGCCGTGTATGCCGCGCTGCTGATCGCCGCCGCCGTCTTCGGCGCCTACCTGCTCGCCACCGGGAACGCCACCATCGCGCTATTCGCGGTGGCGATGGCCGGCGGCGGCTTGCTGACCACCGTCGGCGTGATCGTGTCCATGGACTCGTTCGGCCCGGTGACCGACAACGCGCAGGGCATCGCGGAGATGTCCGGCGACGTCACAGGCGAGGGCGCGCAGGCGCTGACCCACCTGGACGCGATCGGCAACACCACCAAGGCGATCACCAAGGGCATCGCGATCGCGACCGCGGTGCTCGCCGCGACGGCGCTGTTCGGCGCCTTCCGCACCACGATCGAGCAGGCGCTCGGCAGCGGGGCAGGCTCGTTCAGCCTGTCGGTCGACCGGCCGAGGGTCCTGGTCGGCGTGATCATCGGCGCCTCCGTGGTGTTCCTGTTCGCCAGCCTGCTGATCAGCGCGGTGGGCCGGGCGGCGCAGCGCGTGGTCCTGGAGGTGCGGAACCAGTTCCGCACCCACCCGGGGATCATGGATTACACCGAGAAGCCCGACTACGGCCGGGTGGTCGACATCGTCACCAAGGACTCGCTGCGCGAGCTGGTGACCCCGGCCCTGCTCGCGGTGCTGGTCGCGATCGCCGTCGGCTTCGCGTTCGGGTACGCCACGCTCGGCGCCTACCTGGCCGGCGCGATCGCGACCGGCGTGCTGATGGCGGTGTTCCTGGCCAACTCCGGCGGCGCCTGGGACAACGCCAAGAAGCTCGTCGAGGAGGGCGAGCACGGCGGCAAGGGCTCAGAAGCGCACGCCGCGACCGTCATCGGCGACACCGTCGGCGACCCGTTCAAGGACACCGCGGGCCCCGCGATCAACCCGCTGCTCAAGGTGATCAACCTCGTGTCGCTGCTGGTCGCGACCAGCGTGGTGAAGTACAGCAGCAACGTCGGACTGCGCACCGGGGTGGCGGTCGGCGCGGTGGCCATCGTGGTCGCGGCGATCGTGATCTCCAAGCGGCGCGCCCATCACATGGGCGAGGTGGCGCCGTCGAGCGCCGAAGTGACCGGCGCGATCTCGCCCGCGGTGGAAGGCGCCGCCGCGCCCGCGGTTGAGGGCGCCAGCGCGGTGCCCGACGTCACCAAGGCGACCGTGGCGGACGACGCCGAGGACCGGGCGGCCGCCGTCAAGCGAACGGAGTAACTCGCCAGGCCAAGAACCCCGGGCTCCGCGCGGAGCCCGGGGTTCTTGTCGTCCCGGGCCGGGCTAGGAGCCGGCCGCCACGTCGTCGCTGGAGATGCCGAGCAGGTACAAGATGGCGTCCAGGTAGGGGACGCTCACCGAGGTGTCGGCCGCGTCGCGCACCATGGGCTTGGCGTTGAACGCGACGCCGAGCCCGGCGGCGGCGATCATGTCGAGATCGTTGGCGCCGTCGCCGACCGCGACCGTCTGGGACAGCGGGACCTCGGCGTCGGCGGCGAACCGGCGTAGCGCCTCCGCCTTGCCGGCCCGGTCGATCACCTGGCCGAGCAGGCGCCCGGTAAGCTTCCCGGCCGCGATCTCCAGCTCGTTGGCCGCCACGTAGTCGATGCCGAGCTCGGCGGCCAGCGGCCCGATCACCTGGATGAAACCGCCGCTGACGATGCCCGACTTGTAGCCCAGACCGCCCAGCGTCCCGATCAGCGTGCGCGCCCCCGCGGTCAGCCGCAGTTCGGTCCTGACGTCGTCCAGGACCCCGGCCTCGAGCCCGGCGAGCAGCGACACCCGCTCGCGCAGCGACGCGGCGAAGTCGAGCTCGCCGCGCATGGCGGCCGCGGTCACCTTCGCCACCTCGGCGGCGCAGCCGGCCCGGGCGGCCAGCAGGTCGATCACCTCGTCCTGGATGAGGGTGGAGTCCACGTCCATCACGATCAGCCGCAGCGCGCGCCGGTGCAGCCCGCCGCGCTGGACCGCCACGTCGACCCCCTGCTCCACCGCGGCACGGGCCAGGTCCTCGCGGAGCATCGCCGGGTCCGCGCCGGAGACGTCCATCTCGATGCAGGTCACCGGCTGCTGCGCGAGCCTGCCGATCCGGTCGATGTTCGCCCCGCTGGCCGCGATCCGCCCGGCGATGGCGGTGATGGCGGCGGGCGCCAGCGGGCTGCCCAGCAGCGTGACGTGCAGCCGCCCGCCGCGGGCGGCCGGATCGCCGGTGGCCGCCGAACCCATGGTGATCTCGGCTTCCAGGCCGAGATCACCGGCGAGCGCACTGACCGCGGCGTGGATGCCGGTCAGGTCGGGCGGCGAGTCGCAGCCGAGCAGGACCCCGAGCACCAGCCGGCCCCGGATCACCACCTGCTCGACGTCGAGGACGCTGAGCGGGTGCGCGGCCAGGATGGCGAACAGCCTAGAGGTCACGCCCGGCCGATCCCGGCCGGTCAGGGTGATGAGCAGCGAAGTCCGCGGAGTATTCATCGCGGGCGCCAGGCTACCCCACCGAGGTTAAGGCAGCAGCAGGTGCACGTCACCGAACTCGTGCCACAGGTACCGGGACCTGATCGCGGTTTCGTAGCACCGGTCAAGCAGCTCCGCTCCGGCGAACGCGGCCAGCATCCGCAGGTGCGAAGAACGCGGTTCGTGCAACCCGGTGAGCAGCCCGTCCACCACTGTGACCCCGGTCTCCGGCGTGACCACGTGTGACGTCCAGCCCGCCGAGGCCGCCACCTGGCCACCGCCGCCCGCGGCCGTCTCGAGCGCGCGGACCACGGTCGTGCCGGCGGCGATGATCCGGCCGCCGTGCGCTCGCACGTGGTTGACCAGGCGGGCCGTGACGGGCGGCACGTCGTAGGGCTCGGGGTACGGGTCCTCGCCGGCCTCCAGCGAGGACACCCCGGTGTGCAGGGTGAGCGGCGCGATCAGCACCCCCCGGGCCACCAGCGCGGTGACCACGGATGGCGTGAACGGGCGGCTGGCGCTCGGCATCTCCGCGCTGCCCGGCTCCCGCGCGAACACCGTCTGGTAGTACGGCAGCGGCCACTCGCGGCCTACGTAGGAGTACCTGATGGGGACGCCGTGCCTGAGCAGGTAGGGCACCACCGCCACCGAGAGCCGGGCCCGCCAGAGCCTGGCGCTGGCCTTGCCCTCCAGGGTCAGGACTGCCCCGGATGGCAGGCTGATGAGCTGACCGGGGTACCCGAGACCGTTCGGCATCGAGATCTTGCCCTTGACCTGCCGCAGCTCAACCAGCCACGCGCCGTCAGGGCGCGGGCTGGAGAAGTGCACGGCCAGCCCGTCCCCGAAACCGTCGACGCGGACCTGGGCGGGCAGCGTCGCGGTGGTGTTGACGACCAGCAGGTCGCCGGGGAGCAGCAGGCCGGGCAGGTCGCGGAAGCCATGCTGGCCGATCTCGCCAGAAGACCGGCGGCTGACCAGCATCCGGACGCCGTCCCTGGCCAGGCCGCGCGCCTCGGGCGGGTCGTGCGCCTCGAGCTCGGCGGGCAGGATGAAGTCGATGACCACGGGATTACCGGTCGGCCGGCATCAGGTGAGCCGCGCGGTACCGGCCGCTCGGCAGGCGCTCCGAGACGAGCCTGACGAACGCGGGGACGACCGACTCCGGCTCCGGCCGGTCCGAGATGTCCTCGCCGGGGAAGGCCAGCTGGTGCATGTCGGTGCGCAGGTCGCCGGGATCGGCCCACCAGACCCGGAGTCCGACCTCCTCGGCGGCCAGCACGTTCGAGGCCTGCTCGAGCGCGGCCTTGGCCGCGCCGTAGCCGCCCCAGCCCGCGTAGGCTTCCACGGCCGCGTCCGAGGTGATGTTCAGCACCGCGCCGCCGCTCGCGCGCAGCAGCGGCAGCATCAGCTGGGTCAGCGCGATCGGCGCGATCACGTTCACCTCGAACGCGGCGCGCAGCTCGTCGGGCGGGTAGTCGGCCAGCGCGGGCAGCGGGCTGGCCCCCAGCGTCCCGGCGTTGTTCACGAGCAGGTCCAGCCGGCCCGCGGCGTCGGCGGCCTGCCGCAGGGCGGCGCGGTGCGCGGGGTCGGTGACGTCGCCGGCGACCGCTGTGACGGTACCGCCCGCGGCCCTGATCCGGTCCGCCGTCGCGTCCAGCCCGGCGGCGTTCCTCGCGTCGATGATGAGGGCAAAGCCCTCGCGAGCCAAGCCGGCCGCCAGGGCCCGGCCCAGCCCGCGGGAGGCCCCCGTGATCATGGCTGTGGGGTTGTCGTTCATGTCTCGCACGCTAGGCGCTGCCGCGTCCCCACGCATCGGTCCCGCGCCCAGGCCGGCCTGGGTCCATGGTCCTAAGACCGCCGCCCAATGCGATGTCGGCTCCGCCCGGCTAACGTCAGACACGTGAGCGATGGGCTGGATGAGCTCTACCAGGTGAGCCAGGCGGTGCTGTCCGTCACCCGGCAGATGTCCGTCCGTGACGTGCTGCAGGTGATCGTGCGGTCGGCGCGGTCGCTGGTCGGCGCGCGCTACGCGGCGCTCGGCGTGCCCGACGAAGGAGACTCGTTCGCCGAGTTCGTGGTGGACGGGATCAGCTCAGCCGAGTGGCAGGCGATCGGGCCGCTGCCGCGCCGTCACGGGATGCTCGCCGTGCTGCTCGACGAGGGCAAGCCGGAGCGCCTCGCCGATATACGTAAAGACCCGAGGTTCGAGGGCTGGCCGTCCTCCCACCCGCAGATGTCGCACTTCCTCGGGGTGCCGGTCCGCGACGGGGACCGGGTCCTCGGCATCATCTTCGCGGCCAACAAGACCTCCGCCGCGGCGGCCGGCCGCGGGTTCACCGAGCGGGACCTCCAGATCCTCTCGCTGTTCGCCGCGCACGCCGCGATCGCGCTGACCAACGCCCGGCTGTACGAGCGCAGCCGGGAGCTTTCCGTGCTGCAGGAGCGCTCCCGGCTGGCCAGGGACCTGCACGACGCGGTCACGCAGAAGCTGTTCAGCATCAGGGCGCACGCGCGGGCCGCCGCGGTCCTGGCGGGCAGGAACCCGGTGGACGCGGCCCGGGTCCGGGCCGAGATCGAGGTGATCGGCGAGCTCGGCGCCGAAGCCCACGCCGAACTGCGCGCAGCGATTGATGGGCTGGCCCCGCCTGACCTGGAGGCGGCGGGGCTGGCCGAATCCCTGCGCCGGTACGCGATGCTGGCCGGGCGGGCGCACGGGGTCCCGGTCACGTTCACCGCCGGCGACCTGCCCGCGCTCGGGCCCCGGGCGGAGGCGGCGCTCTACCGGGTCGCGCAGGAGGCGCTGCACAACGCGCTGCGCCACGCCGGGGCGTCCGGCGTCCGGGTCGCCCTGTCGAAGGTGCCGTCGAAAGCGCCGTCGAAGGTGCCGTCGAAGGTGCCGTCGAAAGCGCCGTCGAAGGCGCCGCCCCAGGTCGTCCTCGAGGTGTCAGACGACGGTCACGGGTTCGCGCCGGAGGCGCCGTCCGGCGGGCTGGGGATGGCCTCGATGCGGGAGCGGGCGGCGGCTGCGGGCGCCGCGCTGACCATCCGGTCGGGGAAGACGGGAACCCTGGTGCGGATGACCGTGCCCTTCAAGGCTGTGCCGGTCACCACGGGGCCGGTCACCACGGGGCCGGTCACCACGGGGGGCGGGCGATGACGCGGCCCATCTCGGTGCTGATCGTCGACGACCATCCGGTGGTCAGGCGCGGGCTCCGGGTGCTGCTCGAGGTGCAGGAGGGGATCGAGGTGGCCGGCGAGGCCGGCGACGGCGCCACGGCGCTCGCGCTGGTCGCCGAGCACACCCCGGACGTGATCCTGCTCGACCTGAAGCTGCCCGGCATGGACGGCATCGCCGTCCTGGGTGAGCTCAGAGCCCGCGAAAACGCCGCCCGGGTGCTCGTGCTCACCAGCGCCACCGATCCCGCGTCGGCGAGCCTGGCGGTGCGCTCAGGCGCGGCGGGGGTGCTCTACAAGGACGTTGACCCCGACGCGCTGGTGCGGGCGATCCGTTCGGTCCACGACGGCCACTTGCTGCTGGCTTCCGAGGCGGCGGGCCCCCTGGTCCGGTCGGCGGGCACCTGGGGGCCTGGAACTCTGGGGAGCGGCCTGGACGCGCTCACCAGCCGCGAGCGCGAGGTGCTCGCCGAACTCACCAAGGGCCGGTCCAACCGGGAGATCGCGCGGGCCCTGGGTGTCTCGGAGAAGACGGTGAAGGCGCACGTGAGTTCGGTGCTGGCCAAGCTCGGCGTGCAGGACCGCACGCAGGCCGCCCTGCTCGCGGTCAGGCACGAGCGCGGGGCCTAGCTCCTGATCAGGTGCGCGTAGACGATTATGTTGTCCAGGTAGTGGCCGGTGGCCCGGTCGAAGGGGCCGCCGCAGGTGATCAGCCGCAGGCTGGGGTAACTGGCCTTGCCGTAGATGGAGGCGGTCGGGAAGGCGTCCTTGGCCACCTGCATCACAGAGGTGATCCAAGAACCGGATGCAAAGCACCAAGCATGCACATAGACCATCAGATCGGGCTGTTAGCAGGCGAGATTGCCGAACGACCCGCGCTGCCCGCCTACTTACCGGTCCGTCCGGGTGGGCTTGCCGGGGTGTGGTGGCATAGGTTCGGTCTCGGCGGTGTTCAGTTGCAGCGGCATTCGAGCTGGCGGATCCATTGCGGTGCGTGCGGAGAAAGGGGGCCTGATGTCCGACGAGGTGCTGCGGCTGCGTGGCGTTGAGGTCCGGCGGGACGCGGCAGTCCTGCTGCGCAACGTGGACTGGACGGCGCACGGGGACGAGCGGTGGATCCTGATCGGGCCGAACGGAGCAGGCAAGACAACCCTGCTCCAGGTGGCAGCCACCATGCTGTTCGCCACCGAGGGCACGGTAGACGTGCTCGGCGAGCGGCTCGGCGAGGTCGACATCTTCGACCTGCGGCCGAGGATCGGGCTGACCAGCGCCGCGATCGCCGAGCAGGTCCCGCCCGGGGAGAAGGTCATCGACCTGGTGCTCACCGCCTCGTACGCCATCCTCGGCCGCTGGAAAGAGGAGTACGACTCCGCTGACGTCACCCGCGCGGTCGAGATGCTCGACGCCCTCGGCTGCGCGCACCTGATCAGGCGCAAGTTCTCCACCCTGTCGGAGGGTGAGCGCAAGCGGGTGCAGATCGCCCGGGCGCTGATGCCCGACCCCGAGTTGCTGCTGCTCGACGAGCCGGCCGCCGGGCTCGACCTGGGCGGGCGCGAGGACCTGCTGCGGCGGCTCACCACGCTGGCGCGCGATCCCAAGGCGCCGATGATGGTCCTGGTCACCCACCACGTCGAAGAGGTGCCCGACGGCTTCACCCACGCGATGCTGCTGCGCCGGGGGTCGGTGCTCGCGGCCGGCCCCATCGAGGAGGTCTTCACCGCGCGGAACCTGTCGCGGTGCTTCGGCGTCCCGCTGGAGATCGAGCACCGGCAGTCGCGCTGGACCGCCCGGGCCCGCTGACCGGTTCGTCCCCCGTGGCCAGCACAATGGCCACCCGCTGGCTCAAGTCGCTCGCAGTCTGTAACGTAGCGAATAAGCCTGGAAACCCCGGAAGCCTCGGGAACCCCGCGCCGGGCGCAGGAGTGAAGCGGTCATGAGTTCTCTGGTGGCGACCATCCTGCTCGTCGTCTTCGTCATCCTCGTGGTCACGGCGATCGTCAGGTCGGTCCGCATCGTGCCCCAGGCGAGGGCGGGAATCGTGGAGCGGTTCGGCCGGTATCACCGGACCCTGCACGCGGGCCTGAACATGGTGACCCCGTTCGTCGACCGGCTGCTCCCCCTCATCGACCTGCGCGAGCAGGTGGTCAGCTTCCCGCCGCAGCCCGTGATCACCGGGGACAACCTCGTCGTCGGCATCGACACGGTCATCTACTTCCAGGTGACCGACGCCCGGGCGGCCACCTACGAGGTGGCCAACTACATCACCGCCGTCGAGCAGCTGACCGTGACCACGTTGCGCAACGTGGTCGGCGGCATGGAGCTGGAGAGCGCGCTCACCTCACGGGATCAGATCAACAGCGAGCTGCGGAAAGAACTTGACGAGGCGACGGGTAAGTGGGGGATACGGGTCGGCCGGGTGGAGCTCAAGGCCATCGAGCCGCCAGGCTCCATCCAGGACTCGATGGAAAAGCAGATGCGCGCCGACCGGGACAAGCGCGCCGCCATCTTGTCCGCCGAGGGATCCAAGCAGTCGGCCATCCTGACCGCGGAGGGCGAGCGCCAGGCGGCGGTGCTCAAGGCCAGGGGGGACTCCGAGGCGCTCGTGCTCAGGGCCGAGGCGGACGCCAAGGCCCAGGCGGCGCGGGCCCGCGGGCAGGCCGAGGCGATCAGCACCGTGTTCCGGGCCATCCACGAAGGCAACCCGGACCAGCGGCTGCTGGCCTACCAGTACATGCAGATGCTGCCGCAGATCGCCCAGGGTGACGCGAACAAGGTCTGGATCGTGCCGAGCGAGATCTCCAAGGCGCTGGAGGGGATCGGCGGTTTCTTCAGCGCGGCCGGCAACCGGTTCGCCGAGCCGCCCGTGTCGGCTAGCCCCGTGTCGGCTAGCCCTGTGTCGGCTAGCCCTGTGTCGGCTAGCCCTGTGTCGGCTAGCCCTGTGTCGGCTAGCCCTGTGTCGGCTAGCCCCGTGTCGGCTAGCCCTGTGTCGGCTAGCCCCGTGTCGGCTAGCCCTGTGTCGGCTAGCCCCGTGTCGGCCGGATCCGGGCCGGTCGTCTCGGTGGCGCCGGACGGGGCCGGGTCGTCAGGGTCTGGGCCTGAGCTCGACGCGCCCGTCGGTCGTCACGCGAGTCTGGAAGGATGGCTGGCGAGCGGTAGCGGGCCCGTGAATGACGGTGCCGTCGGCGACCACGAAGCTGGATCCGTGCCAGGGGCAGGCGACGCAGGCGGCGCCGCGCTCCACGACAATCCGGCCCTGATGCAGGGGCCCACCGAGATGGGAGCACCGGTCTGAGAGCACGCTGACCTCGGGTCCCTGCCGGTACACCAGCAGGGACAGGTAGCCGAGCTGGCGCCGGACCGGACGCCGGTCGGGCAGTTCGGTCAGCGCGCACAGGTCGTGCCAGCCCAGTCCGGCTAGGTGGCTGACCTGATCGGCGTGGCTGGTGCCCGCACCGAGCCTGAGCGCCAGGTGCCCGCCGAGGTAGGAGCCGACAGTGGCCACGGCGAGTCCGGACGCGGACAGCGCCCGGCCGTAGCCAGTCCGGCCGCCGGCCCGCGCGGCCAGCGAGCCGAGGAACAGCGTGGCCGCGCTGGCCTGGCAGACGGCGTGCACCAGGCCGACCCGCTGCTGGTCCCGGTGCAGCGCCGACCAGTCGGCCAGGCCGGTGGCCGCCGCAGGCGCGGTGCCGGCGATCCCCGCCGCGATGAGTACCCCGGCCGCGCGCTCGGTGCCGCGGAACAGGTCGAGCAGGACCGCGGAAGTCCAGCAGCCAAGCGGCAGCCGGACCAGCGCGGGGTGGGCAGGCTGGCCGAACGGGACGCCGTGCAGGGCATCCGCGCGCGGGCCAGTCGGCAGCGCGCGCACGACGGTGTCGGAGAGGCCGCAGACCACGGGATCCAGGGCGTGCGCACGCTCGATGCGCTCGGCGATGGCCGACGGCCGGGACAGCAGGGAGGCCTTGCGGGTCTTGCGCGCGCGCCGGGCCGTGGGAAGGAGGGATTGCCGCACGTTCTAGTGCGTACCCGTCACCTGCGCCGCCTACCCGCCGGATGGGACATGCTGATCAAGATCGTCGCGTAGCCGCGCCAGCTGGCCGCACGATCTCCACGAGCTTCCGCTGGAACTCCCTGGCACCGTGCTCGCCTTCCTGCTCATGCTCGCGCGGCCGGCCCGACGCGGTCACAGCGCCGACGCCGCCTCCGTCTAGAGGGCAGACGTTCATCACCACCACGAGGGGATCATCACCATGACAAGCACCGAGGAAAGCACCCGCCCGATCCCGCTCATCGGGCAGGCGGCGGGGCAGGCCCAGCCTCGCTGGCCAAAATCCTGCTCGGCATCCTGGCCGAGACCCAGGGCGGCACGATCCGGCTCAGCGCGCAGGGCCGGGGCCTGCGCGAGGGGGGTCTCGCCGCCTCCGCGAAGATCACCGGGCCGATGCTGGACGAAGCCGGCCGCGAGGATGTCGCCGCCACCTTGGGCCAGCTCCCGCCGCCGCTGCGCCTGCTTTACCGGGCCGTCTGGAAGCCCCGCTTCAACAAGACCCCACGCTGGTAAGCGGGAACCCTCACCGCACCACCCCCGGCAGCGGCAACCAGCATCGGTGTCGTCAGAGCAGCAACGATGGAGCATCGGTGTCGTCAGAGCAGCAACGATGGAGCATTGTTGTCGTTGCGTGGGGTGAGGGCGCGCGGCGGGCGGGGTTGGCGGGGTGGGCGAGACTGGTGGGGTTTCAATGTCCGGGCGGACGACCGGCTGAGGGGCGGCTAGCGCCTGGCGGGAGCTAGCCTTCGGCCGTCTGGATGGCGGCATCTACTTCGGCTTTGCGGGCGGCGAACTCGGCCGCGTGCTCCTGTTCGATGCGCTCGGCGATGTTCTCGTCGTCACGCATCAGCGCCTCCAGGTCGCTGTCGGCGGCGGCGAGCACGCCGAGGTCGGTGTAGGCCCGCTGGACCTTCTCGCCCCACAGCCCGATGTCCTTCACGCACGGGACGATCCGGCTGAACAGCAGGGCGCGGAAGGCCTGCTGCATCGGCGAGTGCTCGGTGAACTCCAGGCATTCCTCGACGTCGAAGCCCATCCGCTCCCAGACTTCCTGGGCGCGGAACCGGTTGCGCATCAGGTAGCAGCCCTCGACCACGAACTCCTCGCGGTCGGCGCGTTCGGCGTCGGTCAGGCCAGCGTAATAATCCCGCAGGGCCAGCCGCCCGAACGCGACGTGCCGGGCCTCGTCCTGCATGACGTACGCGAGCACCTGCTTCACCAGGGCGTTGCCGGTGATGTCGCGGTGCACCCCGAACGCCGCCAGCGCCAGCCCCTCGATCAGCACCTGCATGCCGAGGTAGGGCATGTCCCAGCGGGAGTCGCCGAGCGCGTCGGCGAGCAGCCGGGCCAGGTCGGCGTTGACCGGGTAGTACAGGCCGATCTTGTCGCGGATGAACCGGTGGAACAGTTCCACGTGCCGGGCCTCGTCCATGGTCTGGGTGGCGGCGTAGAACTTGGAGTCCATGTCGGGCACGGACTCCACGATCCGCGCGGCCACGGTGAGCGCGCCCTGCTCGCCGTGCAGGAACTGGCTGAACAGCCAGGATCCCAGGTGCTGGCCGAGCTCATCGCGTTCGGCCTGCGACAGCTTCTCCCACTGCCGCGACCCGTAGATGGGGACAAGTTCCTCCGAGGTCGCCATCACGTTGCAGGGATCGACGGGCAGAGACCAGTCGATCCGCTTGGTGGCGTCCCACTGCTTGTCCTTGCCCCGCTGGTACAGGTCGAGCAGCCGCTGCCGCCCCCCGTCGTACTCCCAGGAGAACCGCGCGGCCCCGGTCGAGGGCACGTCCCAGGTGCCCGCCTCCACCGGCGTCGTGTACAGGTCATAAGTGCTCACGGCGGCCTCCTCGGCGGCGCGGGACGGTGGCGTGCCCTTCTCTTATTACTACCCAGTAACTACGGTCCGCGCAATGCCTGGAAGGGAGAACTTACGGCCGGATCCCCGGTCCGGGAACAAGCTCCTGAACGATCACCGCTTGTCCAGCGGACCGGGGTGCGCCAGTCGGTTCCCTCGCGGGGCTTACGGCTTGAACCGGTAGCCCATGCCCGATTCGGTGAGCAGGTAGACGGGCCGCGACGGTTCGGGTTCGAGCTTGCGGCGCAGCTGGGCCAGGTAGACCCGCAGGTAGTTGCTCTCGGTCTCGTACGCGGGACCCCAGACCTCCCGCAGCAGCTGCCGCTGGGTGACCAGGCGGCCGGTGTTGCGGACCAGGATCTCGAGCAGCTGCCATTCGGTGGGGGTCAGCCGGACGCCGGACCCGTCCGCCCGCACGACCTGCTTGGCCGCCAGGTCCACGGTGAAGTCGGCCGTCGCGACCACCGGCTCGTCCGGCGCGGGCGACGCCCGGCGGACCGCCGCGCGCAGCCGGGCGAGCAGCTCGTCCATGCCGAACGGCTTGGTGACATAGTCATCGGCGCCCGCGTCGAGCGCGGCCACCTTCTGGCTCTCCTGACCCCACGCGGACAGGACGATGATCGGGATCGACGTCCAGCCGCGGACGCCGTGGATCACCTCGGTGCCGTCCATGTCCGGCAGCCCGAGGTCCAGGATGATCACGTCGGGGCGGTCGCGGGCCACCGCGGCCAGCCCGCTGGTGCCGTCCACCGCCGTGCTGACGTCGTATTCGCGGGCGCTGAGGTTGATCCGCAGCGCCCGCAGGATGGACGGCTCGTCGTCGACGACGAGCACTCGCGTCATGACCCCGCGCCGAGCGCGGACTTGTCCCCGCTCGCCACCGGGAGCGCGATCTGGACCGTGAGACCGCCGCCCGGCGTGTCCTTGGCCCTGATCCGGCCGCCCATGGCCTCGGCGAAGCCCTTGGCCACCGCGAGCCCGAGCCCCACTCCTGGGTGGCGGTCGCCGACCCGGGTGAGCGGCCGCGCGGCGGCTTGCCCGACGCGCGCGCTCGGGTCGGTACTGAGCGGCCGCGCGGCGGCTTGCCCGACGCGCGCGCTCGGGTCGGTACTGAGCGGCCGCGCGGCGGCTTGCCCGACGCGCGCGCTCGGGTAGGTACTGAACGGCTCGAAGACGCGCTCCTTCTGCTCGTCAGGCACGCCCTGGCCGTGATCCACCACCTCGAGCAGCACCGTGTCGCCGACCAGCTCGGCGTGCAGCTCGGGTGGCCGCGCGGGCGGTGAGTACCGCAGCGCGTTCGAGAAGAGGTTGGCCAGGATCCGCTCGAGCAGCCCGGGATCGGCGAGCACCAGCGGGAAGCCGTCGGGCACCGCCATCTCGAGCCGCAGGCAGTCGTCGAGCCCGAGCAGGGCGGCCGGCGCCACCTCGTCGATCGCCGTCGGGCGCAGGAACGGCTGCAGCGATCCCGTGTGCAGGCGGCTCATGTCCAGCAGGTTGCCGATGAGGGCGTCGAGCCGGTCCGCATTCTGCTCGATCGTCGCCAGCAGGTCGGCCTGGTCGGCCTCGGACCATTCCACGTCCGTCTGCCGCAGGCTGCTCACGCTGGCCTTGATCGAGGCGAGCGGCGTGCGCAGGTCGTGGCTGACCGCCGCGAGCAGCGCGGTCCGCATCCGGTTGCCCTCGGCCAGCGCCTCGGCCTGGGCGGCCTGGGTGCGGAGCCGTTCCCGGTCGAGCGCGGCCGCCGCCTGCGCGGCGTAGCCGGCCAGCAGAGCCGGGGTGGCCGACTCGCCCTGCCCGGTGACCAGCAGGATCAGGTCGCCGCGGATGTCGATGCGCGAGGCAGCGGGCAGGCTGCCCCTCACCCCGCTGGAGGCCGCCCGCACCCACCGGCCGCCGGCCCGCTCCTGCAGTTCGGCCTGGCCGCCATGGGTCCTGGTGAGGTGATCGAGAATGGCCGCGGGCGAGTCGGCGCCGCCTAGCACGGTCTGTGCCAGCTCGAGCTGCGCGGCCGCCTCTTCCCTGGCCCGCGCGGCCTGGACGGCGCGCCGGGCGGCCAGGTGGACCACGCTGCTGACGGCGACCGCGACCGTCACGAAGAGCAGCAGCGCCAGCAGGTTCTTGGGCTCCTGGATGGTGAACGTGTGCAGCGGCTCGGTGAAGTACCAGTTGAGCAGGAGGCTGGCGGCCACGGCGGCGAGCACGGCCGGCCAGAAGCCGCCGAGGACCGTGATCGTGACCACCGCGACCAGGTAGATGAGCAGGTCGTCGGCCAGGTTCAGGTGCGGCCGCCAGGCCGCGAGCACTGCGGTGAGCAGCGGAAGCCCGACGGCGGCGAGGACCACGCCCGCCACGAGCCGGCGGCCGCCTATTCCGCCGAGCGCGCCGGCCAGGGTCGCCGTCCGGCCCGCGGGCCTGGCGTCCGGCGCCGTCTGGTCTCCCTCGGGGGTCTTCGGGTCAGGGCGGCCGGCTCGCATGCCCGTATACGTACCCATGCTTACCAGTGTGAGTCGTCGGGCGTACCAGCGGAACACCAGGCCAAGACCGGCGCCGGCCAGCGCGCTCACGGCGATGACGAGGGCCGCGTGGCCGGCGGCCGGACCGGTCGGCCGCAGCTGCGCGTAGGGCGGCCGGGAGAATCCGACCGTGGTGAGCCAGCCGATGCCGGCCAGCAGGACCGCCGCCACCGGCTCGGCGGCGAACGACACCACCCCGGCGACGGTCGCGCAGGCGATCAGCACCCCGGTCGCGGGCAGGCGGCCGTGCAGGCCGGCCGCTACCGTGCCCACGGCCAGGAACATGGCGAAGCCGACCGGCAGCGCGTAGGGCGCCGGTATCGCGCGCTGGGCAGGACCGTGAATCATCTCCCTTGCTATTTCAGCCGCGCTACCAGGCGATTTCAGCGGTCTTGACGGAACCTTAACGGCCACCTCAGAAAGCTTGACGGGCCGCATACGGCGCCTCGCCGGCGGGGAGAATAGCGTCGGGTGTCATGATCAGCTCGCGAGGGCCCGGGACGGAGCGAGAAGCCTAGTGGCGACGCGTAAGGCGACCAGCCTGCTCGACCGCGGCCCCGGGGATGTGATCCCGGAGACCTTCTGGTACAACGCGAAGCGCCGCCTGCTGGGGCCGCCGATGATCAACGCGCAGCTGCGGGAGCAGCGGCTGTCAAAATTTCTCGCGCTGGGCGTGCTGTCCCCGGACGGCATCTCCTCCTCGGCCTACGGTACCGAGGAAATCCTCATTGAGCTGATCCAGCTCTTCGGCATCACCGCGTTCGCGGTGCTGATGCCGATGACCGCGGTGATCTTGTTCGTCATGCTGCTCGTGGTGCTCCTCTACCGCGAGGTCGTCGTCGTCTATACCCGGGCCGGCGGATCCTACGTGGTCGCCAGGGACAACTTCGGGCCGCGGATCGCGCAGGTCGCCGCCGTCGCGCTGCTGATCGATTATGTAGTCACCGTCGCGGTACAGATCGCCGCGGGCACGGCGGCGGTCGCCTCGGCGTTCCCGGCCATCGGCCCGTACGTGACGCCGATATCGATCGGCGTCATCCTGCTGATGTGCTTCGGCAACCTGCGCGGCATCCGGGAGGCGGGCAAGATCTTCGCGCTGCCCACCTACCTGTTCGCCGGGTCGGTCATCCTGATGATCGTGGTCGGGATCATCCGCGAGGCGCTCGGTAACCTGCCGCAGCAGAACATCTACGCGCTCCACGGGCTTTTCAAAATCGGCCCTGGCGCCTCCAGCTTCACCAGCTTGGTGATCATCTTCACGCTGCTGAAGGCGTTCGCCAACGGGGGTGCCTCGCTGACCGGCATCGAGGCGGTCTCCAACGCCGTCAGCGCATTCAAGCCCCCCGAGGGCCTCAACGCCCGCCGGGTCCTGGTGATGGAGGGCCTGATCCTCGGCACGCTGGTGGCCGGCATCTCCTGGATTGCGCACCTGACCCACGCCGCCCCCTATAAGGTCGGCTACCCGACCGTGATCTCGCAGGAAGCGAACATAGTGTTCGGGTCCGCCGGGCACTTCATGTTCTGGGTGGTGCAGGCGGCGACCGCGCTCATCCTCTACACCGGGGGAAACACGAGCTTCAACGGTTTCCCGTTCCTGACCAGCTTCGTCGCCGAGGACTCCTTCCTGCCGCGGTGGTTGATGAAGCGCGGCCAGCGGCTGGTCTTCTCCAACGGCATTATCGTGCTGACCGTGTTGTCCGTGACGCTGATAGGGGTCGTCGGCGCCAACGTGAACGCGCTCGTCCCGTTCTACGCGATCGGCGTGTTCACCGCCTTCTCGATGGCCGGGTTCGGCATGGCGAAGTACTACCACAGGCACCAGGGACCAGGCTGGCGGCACAAGCTGGTCATCTGCTTCTCGTCCGGGGTGCTCACCTCTATCGTGGTAGTGATCTTCGCTTGGGTGAAGTTCACCTCGGGCGCCTGGCTGATCCTGATCATCTTCCCGATAGGGGTGTTCGCGCTGATCCGGCTCAACCGGGAGTACCGCACTGAGGCCCGGGTCCTTGAGACCATCAGCGAGCGCCGGGCGTCATCCGGCGGGGTCCAGCGTCAGCCGAACTACTCCCGCCGGGTGGTCATCGTCTTCGTCGATGACTTCGACCTGTCCACCGTGGCCGCGCTGCGGTACGCGAAAAGCCTGCGGCCCACGATCGTGCGCGCCGTTCACTTCGTCATCGACACTCAGAAGGCGGAGCAGCTGCGGGTCGCCTGGCTGCCCGATCGCAGCGTGTCGCTGGAGTTCATCGACTGTCCGGACCGGAGGCTGAACCGGGCCGCCGTCGAGCTAGTCAGCCGCGAAGCGGAAACGCCAGGCACGCAGGTGACCGCGATCTTGCCCAGGCGCAGCTTCTCGCCGCTGCTCGGCCGGCTGCTGCACGACCGGACGGCGGACAAGATCGCCGGCGTGGTGAGCCGGGTGCCGAACGCCGCGGCCACCATCATCCCGTTCGACGTGCAGAACCGGGTGCACGTCCTGCATGAGCGCCAGGCCGTGCACGACGGGCGGGCGCCCGCATCCGTGACCACGCCGCCCGGCCCGCCCGCTGACGGCGCGGCGCCCGGACGCCAGGAGGTCAAGGACGTCCAGGCGGCGGACGCGGCCGCGACGCCGGCCGAGGACAAGTCCGAGCCGCTGCCCGGCGCCGGCACTTACGACCGGCCCGTACCGCCGCCGGACGTCACCCCCATCGGCTCCCTGCACCAGCCAGGCCGGGCCACCGTCGAGGGCCGCGTCCGGGTCGTCGAGATCCGGTCGGTGGAACGGAACTCCGTGCTCGCCTGCGAGATCGCCGATTCCACCGGTGACCTCACCGCGTTGTTCTACGGCCGCTCCCGCATTCCCGGCCTGATGTGCGGGTCCCGGGTCCGGCTGCGTGGTCCAGTCGGCATCAAGCACAGCGCCCCGGTCATGATCAATCCTGCGTACGAGCTCATCGTCTCAGGCAGGCCCGCGGGGGAAAACGAATAAATGAGCCGAACGGTCTGGCGTTACCGCCCCGGTTAAACAGCAGGGAAGAGTAGCTCATAACCAGGCGGCCCGCGGATGGTGCGCCCCGGGAGGCATCGTGGGACTACCCGTATACCGCGTGTTCACCCGCGTGTGCCAACGTTGCCGCAGAACGGCATAACCCTAGGCTGGACCGCAAGACCGTAGCGTCCGAGCCAGAAGAGGCCTTCCATGACCACAACACCGGCCGCCGGGCCGAGTGCTCCGGCGGACAATAGAACCACGCTGCGCCTGTCGCGGCTGCTCAAACGGCCAGTCGCGGACAGCAGCGGCGAGATCATCGGCAAGCTGGCCGATGTCATCGTCCGGGTCCGCGGCTCCGACTACCCGCTCGTCACCGGCCTGGTCGCCGCCGTCGGCGGACGCGAGATCTTCGTGCCAATCGAGCAGGTGGCCAGCTTCGACGATGATCCGATCCGGCTGTCGAGCGCGCGGCTCAGCCTGCGGCACTTCGAGCGCCGGGAAGGCGAAGTGCTGCTCAGGCGCGACGTCCTCGGCCACCGGATGATCGACGTGGCGAACGCCCGCCTGGTCCGCGCGGCCGACCTCGAGCTGACCAAGGACGGCGAGGAGTGGGTGCTGGCCGGCGTGGACACCCGGCGCCGCCCGCGCCGGCTGTTCGGGCTGCTCGGCCCGGATAATCAGCAGGACGACGCCGCCGTCTTCCGCGACTGGCACGACTTCGAGTGGCTCATCGGGCACCAGGGCAGCGCGCTGCAGCGCGGGCCGTTCGGCCGCATCCGCAGGCTGAAGCCCGCCCAGATCGCCGACCTGCTCGAGGAGGCCTCCAAGGAGGAGGAGACCGAGATCCTCGGCCAGGTCCACGCGGATCCCGAGCTCGAGGCCGACGTCTTCGAAGAACTCGACGAGGACCTGGCCACCCGCCTGCTCGGCGCGCGCACCGACGAGGAGATCGCCGCCGTGCTGGCCCGCATGCGCGCGGACGACGCCGCCGATGCGATCACCGAGCTGCCGCAGCGGCGCAGGCAACGGGTGCTCGACTTGCTGCCGCCCGGCCAGCGGACCAAGGTGCTGACCCTGATGGGCTTCAACCCCACGAGCGCGGGCGGGCTGATGTCGATGGACTTCGTCACCGTGCCCCGCAAGGCCAGCGTCGCCGACGCGCTGGCCCGGGTCCGCGAGGCCGTCTCGCTTCAGCCCGAGGCGCTGACCAGCGTGCACGCCGTCAGCGACAAGGGCCGCCTGCGCGGCGTGGCCAGGCTGGTCACCCTGGTCCAGTCCGATCCTGACGCCATCGTGATCGACGTGTCCGACACCGATCCGGTCCGAGTCGGCCCGGACGCCGATATCACGGACGTCGCCGTGCTGATGACGGACTACAACCTCATCACCATCCCCGTCGTCGACGACGAGCGCCGCCTGCTCGGCGTGATCACCGTCGATGACGTGCTTGAGGTCACGCTGCCCGGCGACTGGCGGCGCCGCGAGACCGCGGAGCCGCCGGACGCCCACTATGGGAACGCCGACCAGGCGGACGCGCAGTGACGACGCCTGGTGAGCGCGCCCAGCCTGGTGAGCGCGTGTCACCCGGCGAGCCCACGCGACCCGTCCCGTCCGAACGACCCGAAGACTCCCAAGACCGCCAGCGTCCTCAGCAGGCCCAGCCCGCTAAGAGCCCGGACCCACGGGAGCCTCTGCCCGCCACGGGAGCCCCGGTGGCTCTGGAAGCGGCTCAAGGCCGCCCGGCTCGCCAGGGTCCTCAGCCCGGCCAGGCGCAGCTCGGACATCCCGCCGCCCCAGCCAGCGCGGTGCTGGACGAGGCCCACCTGGGTGACATCGAGGGCGCGTTCGGCCATGTCAAGCTCGGCGACGTTCAGCAGGCTGGCCTCAAGCGCAAGCTGATCACGTTCCTGGCCATCGTCGGACCCGGGCTGATCGTGATGGTCGGCGACAACGACGCCGGCGGTGTGTCCACCTACGCGCAGGCCGGGCAGAACTACGGCTACAGCCTGCTGTGGACGCTGCTGCTGCTGATCCCGGTACTGATCGTCAACCAGGAGATGGTGGTCAGGCTCGGCGCGGTCACCGGTGTCGGGCACGCCCGGCTCATCAACGAGCGGTTCGGCCGGTTCTGGGGCTGGTTCAGCGTCGGCGACTTGTTCATCCTCAACTTCCTGACCATCGTCACCGAGTTCATCGGCGTCTCGCTCGCCCTGCGCTATTTCCACGTCAGCCCGTACATCTCGGTGCCCGTCACCGCGGCCGTCCTGATCGCGATCACCATGAGCGGCAGCTTCCGCCGCTGGGAGCAGGCGATGTTCGCGTTCATCGCAGTGAGCGTGGTGCTGGTCCCGCTCGCGTTCCTTTCTCACCCGTACTACGGCCAGATCGCCTACCACTTCTTCGTGCCCGGTGTCCAGGGCGGGGTGACGTCGACCGCCGTGCTGCTCATCATCGCCATCGTCGGCACCACCGTCGCTCCGTGGCAGCTCTTCTTCCAGCAGTCCAACGTCATCGACAAGCGGATCACGCCGCGGTTCATCCCGTACGAGCGCGCCGACACCACGCTGGGCGCGTTCGTCGTGGTGATCTCGGCTGCGATGATCTTGGTGGTGGCCGTCTTCGCGGTGCGAGGCACCAATCTGGTCGGGCATTTCACCAACGCGCTCGGGGTGGCCGACGCGCTCGCCATGCACGGCTGGTGGTACGGCGCGGCGTTCGCGGTCGTGCTGCTCGACGCGTCCATCATCGGCGCGTCGGCGGTCACCCTGTCCACCAGCTACGCGTTCGGCGACGTGTTCGGCATCAAGCACTCGCTGCACCGCAAGTTCCGCGAGGCCAAGCCGTTCTACACCATCTACGCCTCGATGGTCGTGGTCGCGGCGGGCATCGTGCTCATCCCCGGCGTTCCGCTCGGCCTGCTCACCACGGCGGTGCAGGCGCTGGCCGGGATCCTGCTGCCCAGCGCGAGCGTGTTCCTGCTGTTGCTGTGCAACGACCGTGAGGTACTCGGTCCGTGGCTGAACCCGCGCTGGCTGAACATATTGGCCAGCTTTATCATCGCCGTGCTGCTCATGCTGTCGGGCACGCTCGTCGTCACTACGCTGTTCTCGAACATCAACGCGGCGAAGGTCGCGATCTGGATATCCATCGGGGAGGTGGCCGGCGTCGCGGTAGCCGGGGCGTGGTTCTGGCTGACCAGGAACCGGCGCCCGGCACACGAGCCGCACCTGCGTACCACCATGTCCGCCGAAGAGCGGATGAACTGGCGCATGCCGCCGCTCGCCCTGCTCAAGCCGGTGGAGTGGTCGGCCGGAAGGAAGCTCGCCGTGCTGGCGCTGCGCGGCTACCTCGTGGTCTCCGTCCTGCTGCTGGTCGTTAAGGCCGTGCAGCTCGGCGGCGGCTGACCGGAGCCGCGCGAAGCACGTTCGCCTCGGCCACGGACGGGCTTGTTCGGCGAGTTCTTTACTCAAGGAACCGTTCTGATCACTCGACGTAGGCTAGTCTCGCCGCGAAGCAACTGGCTAGCCAGGCTTACGCAGACGCCGCTCGGTCGCTGTCGTAGCTTGACAGGTGCGAAACTGGTGGCATGACTGACGCGTCACCACGTTTCCGTTCGGTGCTCGACGGCTTTCCCGCGTACAAGCCGGGCCGGACGCCGGTCAGCGCCACCGGCAGGACGCACAAACTCTCATCCAACGAATGCCCGTTCGCGCCGCTGCCCTCGGTGGTGGAGGTCATCGCCGAGGCGGCGCGATCGGTTAACCGGTACCCGGACAACGGCGCGCAGGTCCTGACCCAGGCCATCGCGGACAGGTTCGGCGTGCCGCCGCAGCACGTCGCGGTCGGGTGCGGCTCGGTCGGAGTAGCCCAGCAGCTTCTCGAGGCGGTCGGCGAGCCCGGCGCCGAGGTGATCTACGCGTGGCGCTCCTTCGAGGCGTACCCGACGCTGGCGGACCTGGCCGCGGCGGAATCCGTCCGGGTCCCGCTGCGCGGGGAAACCCACGACCTGGCCGCGATGGCGGCCGCGATCACCCCGCGCACCAGGCTCATCTTCGTCTGCAACCCGAACAACCCGACCGGCACCGTGGTGCACGCCGCCGAGCTCGAGGCGTTCCTCGGCCAGGTGCCCGCCGATTGCCTGGTCGTCCTCGACGAGGCTTACCGGGAGTACATCCGCGACGAGGCGGTGCCCGACGGCATGGACCTCTACCGGGACCGGCCGAACGTCGCCGTTCTGCGCACCTTCTCCAAGGCGTACGGCCTGGCCGGGCTGCGGACCGGGTTCTTGATCGGGCACGAGCCCGTCGCGGCCGCGGTCCGGATGACCATGCTGCCGTTCAGCGTGAATAGCATCGCCCAGGCCGCGGCGGTGGCCTCGCTGGCCGCGGAGGATGAACTGCTCGAGCGCGTGGAGCTCACCGTGAAGGAGCGGACCAGGGTGCGCGAGGCGCTGGTCGCCGACGGCTGGACCGTCCCCCTGACCGAGGCCAACTTCGTCTGGCTGCGGCTGGGCGAGCACACCATGGACTTCGCCGCGGCCTGCGAGGCGCAGGGCCTCGCGGTCCGCCCGTTCGCCGGCGAAGGCGCCCGGGTCAGCATCGGCGACACCGAGGCCAACGACGCCTTCCTGGCCGTGGCCCGCGCCTTCCCCCACCGCAACGCCTGACCCGCCAGCGGCGGGCCG
>Ga0208042_1000126_pt1 | contig 26491 bp, 28 predicted proteins | sample Sb_taG_10_FD_187708 | JGI IMG/M metagenome (GOLD analysis project Ga0208042, IMG submission 187708) | Peat soil microbial communities from Weissenstadt, Germany - Sb_50d_7_NC metaG (SPAdes) (version 2) | ecosystem: Environmental > Terrestrial > Soil > Wetlands > Peat | place: Germany... | reverse complement strand
GGTGTCATTTATTGCGCTGCCGACGGGTTGATCATCGAGGCGAACCCGGCCGCGAGCGAGATCCTGGGCGTCGACGCGGATGCGATGATCAGCTGGCCCCTGGCTCCCGCGTGGCATGCCGTGCATGAGGATGGCTCGCCCTGGCGGCCGGAGGAGTTTCCGGTGACGGTGGCGCTGCGCACGGGTGAGGTAGTCACTGACGCGGTGGTGGGCGTACCGCACGGCCGCACGGGCGAGCTGCGGTGGCTGCGGATCACCGCGGTCCCGGACGCACGAGACCAGGACGGCCGGCCGCAGCGCGCCTACGCGATGTTCTGGGACCTGACCGCGCAGCGCCGGGCGGAGGCGGCGGTCAGGGACGGCAGCGAATTGATGGGCCGGCTGCGCGAGGCGAACGTGCTCGGCGTGGTGGTGGTGGGCGAGCAGCGGGTCCTCGAGGCCAACGACGCCTACCTCGACATCATCGGCTACACCAGGGAGGAACTGGCGGCCGGGCGGATTGCCTGGCGGGAGATCACCCCAACGGAGTGGGCCGGGGTCGATCAGGACGCGCTGTCGCAGTTGCGGCGGACGGGCGCGTGCCGGCCGTTCGAGAAGGAGTACATACACCGCGACGGGCACCGGGTACCGGTCCTCATCGGGGCGGCGGTGATTGGCCGGAGCCCGCTGCGCTGGACGTCGTTCGTCGTCGACCTGACCGCCCGGCAGCGTGCCGAGCGGGAGCGCGCCGAACTGCTGGCCCGGGAGCGGGCTGCTCGCGCCGAAGCTGGCAACGCCGGGGAACGGCTCACCTTCCTGCTGCGGGCCGGTGACCTGGTGGCCGCCGCCCGGGACCGGCACGAACTGCTCCGGCACGCGGCCAGGCTGGTGGTAGATAGCATGGCCGACTTCTGCCTCGTGTACCTGCCTGCCGGGGACGGTTCCCTGCCTACCGGGGACGGTTCCCTGCATGCCACCTTGATCGCCTACCGTGATCGGGCTCGCGGCTGCGTCCTCGCCGACCTGCGCGACCACTCGCTACCGACGGTCGGCCAGTTGACCGTCCAGGCCGTCTACGCCACCGGCACCAGCCGGCTGGTGCGCGATGCCGCCGCCCGGGTGACCGGCCGGGATGACATTCCGCCAGAGCTTGCCGACCTCCTGGGCCAGCTGCAGCCGGACAATGTGCTCGTCGCGCCGCTCACCGCCGGGCAGCATCCGCTCGGTGTCCTCGCCCTGGGCCGCGGCCCTGACCGGCCATGTTTCACCGAGACCGATATCGCGGTCGTCGAGGAACTCGGCCGCCACATGGCCGTCGGGCTGGCCAACGCCGATACCTCCGCTCGCGACCACGCGATCGCCGAGACCCTGCAGCGCTCCGTGCTGCCCGATCTCCTCCCGACGATCGCCGGCCTGGATCTCGCCGTGCGCTACCTTCCGGCCACCGAAGGCGTCGACGTTGGCGGTGACTGGTATGACGCCTTCCTGCTAGACGGCGACCGGGTAGGGCTCGTCATCGGGGACGTGGTGGGCCATAACATCGCCGCCGCGTCGATCATGGGCCAGGTCCGCAACCTGCTCCGCGGGTACGCCATCGAGGATCCCCACCCAGCCGATGTGCTCCGGCGCACCAACACCGCCCTGGCCCGGCTGCTGCCCGAGGCCCTGGCCACCGTCGTCTACGCCGTCCTCGACCCGGCCGCCGGGGAGATCAGCTACGCCAACGCAGGGCACCCGCCTCCGATCTTGACCAGCACGGCTGGTCAAGCCGAATACCTCGACGCGGCCGTCGGCGTCATGCTCGGCGCTTCCCGCGACGCCGCCTTCGCCACCGCCCGCCGGCATCTACCGACGGGCGCCGGGGTCCTGTTCTACACCGACGGGCTCATCGAGGACCGTCATCGTGACATCACCGATGGCCTCGACGCCCTCGCCGTTGCCATGCGGAGCTCTACCGCGGTCTCGGCCGAGCAGACCTGCGTCGCGGCGCAGGCTATGTTGCCCGGCAGCGCACCGCGCGCCGACGACATCTGCCTCCTCGCCGCCAGGCTCACCGGTTGAGTCGGCTGAGCCGGCTGAGCCGGCTGAGCCGGCTGCCGACTGTCGTGGGCTTACTCCATCGCATCCGGTGGGACATGGCGAGGGCGTCCCGCCGACCCGGGCAGGCGGCACGCCCTCTTAGAGACTCCCCGGCACGGCCTGGCAGCCCGGCACCGGGAAGCACCCTCGAAATATCACCCACTATCCTGATCATCTGCTGAAGGTATACAGAAGACTCACTGCAGGTTATCTAGAGAGTTGCCGATTAACTGCCGGGCAGAATCTGAACGCGATAGAGAAAGGAGGGGTGTCGCGTGGCTGGTCCCCGGCCCGCTCCGCGTTTCCACCCGGCCCCGCTCCGCGCTTCCACCCGGCCCCGCTCCGCGCTTCCACCCGCGCCATGCCCGCGCTCCCGGCCGGTGCCCGCCACGGCTTTCCCGCGTGCCCCATGCGCCCCGTACGCCCGCCCCGCAACCCGGATCCGCCCCTCCGCCCGCAGCAGCAACCGCCACGATGGAACATCGTTGCTGTCCGGGCAGCAACAATGCTCCATCGTTGCTGTCAAGTCCGGGGGCCAGGGCCATGCGTCCCGCGTGAATCGGGGCTGACGCGCACGGCAGAAGAGATGCGCAACAGCTTCGAAGCGGCCGGTCGATCCAGCCGACCGGTGCGGGTCACGATCGCGATGACCAGATCACTAGGTCAGGAGTCCGGCATGATCGCGGTATGGGTGATCAGCTGCGGCTACGGCCGGCGCAGGAGGACGACCTGACGATCCTGGAGAAGCTGACCCAGGACCCGGAGACGACCGGCGAGTTCGCCTGGTTCGGCTGGCGTGACCCCTCGCGGTGGCGCCGGGGCTGGGCGGAGAACCAGCTGCTGGGCCAGGAGGGCGGGGTCCTGATAGTGGTCCGCGGCGCCCGGCCGCTCGGCTTCGTCAACTGGCGGCGGCACAAGGCGACGGTGGCGGGCTCCTACTGGGAGATCGGGATCGCGCTGCTGCCCGAGGCTCGCGGGTACGGTGACGGCACCGAGGCGCACCGCCTGCTAGCCGGTTACTTGTTCACGCACACGACCGCCCACCGCATCGAGGCCCGTACCGAGGCGGGCAACCTGGCCGAGCAGCGCGCGCTGGAGAAGGCCGGGTTTACCCGTGAGGGCATCTCCCGCGGCATCGGCTGGCGTGCTGGCGCCTGGCGGGACGGGATAACGTACAGCCTCCTGCGCACCGACCTGACCAGCTGATCGCACCGGCTTCGTGTATCGGTTACCGATAGATCGGTAACCGATATAGGATGGCGTCCATGCCGAGAAAGAAAGCCGGGGGCGAGCCGGAGCCGGATCATGCCAAGGCGCTCGCCGGGTTCGGCCGGTACGCCGGCCCGGCCACGCTCATCCTCGCCAGCCTCGCGGACGGCGCCAAGCACGGCTATGCCCTGACCAAGGACATCGAGTCCTTCGCCGGCGTCCGGCTGGCGCCCGGCACGCTCTACGAGGCGCTCGCCCGCCTCCAGGCGCAGGGGCTGATCGAGCCCGTGGAAAGCCAAGACCGCCGCCGCCCCTACCGGCTCACGGCCGTGGGCGCGGTGACCCTGCAGGCCCACCTCGACGCGCAGCGACGGGTCGCCGATATCGGGTTGCGCCGCCTGGCCGGAAACTGGGGCCTGACATGAACGCCCCGGACACAGCCGCCCCGGACCCGGCCGCCCCAGACCCGGCCGCCCCAGACCCGGCCGCCCCGGACCCGGCCGCCCCAGACCCGATAGCACAGCGCGCCGCCCGGCTGCTCCGCTGGTACCCGAAGGCCTGGCGGTCCCGCTACGGCGAGGAGTTCACCGAGCTGCTGATCTGCGACATCGACGAGCGGCCGCGGTCGCGGTCACGCACGGCGGACGTGATCCGGGGCGGGATCGTGGCCCGGCTCGCGGACGCCGGGCTGTGCGGGTGCGCGCCCGGGGCCGCGGCGCAGGTCCGCGCCAGCCTCGCGTCGCTCACCTGCTGCGCGGCCGTCTTCCTCGGCTTCGGGGACGCCATGTGGTCGCAGCTGACCATCGGCTGGCAATGGTCCGAGCCGGACAGCGCCGCCACCACCGTCGCGACGGTCGTGATGTCCGGGGCGATGGGTGTCTTCGCCGTCCTGGCGCTGCTCGCCGCGCTGCCCGTGGCGTGCAGCGTGGTGTCGCGGATGGCTCGCGGAGGGCCGCGGGGCCTGCTCGGCCCGGCGGCGCTATTCCTGGCCGGCCTGGCGGTCGTGGTCGTCGGCGGCAGGCATTTCGGGAACGGCTGGCCGGGCACCGGGGGCCATCCGTGGGCCGGCCAGGGCCTGGTGCCCGGCGGAGTGGCGGCCTTCTCGTGGGCGTCGACGCTCTCCGTCTCCTCGTTCTGGGCCCATCCCGCCGCGCTGGCGGCCTTTCCCGCGGCCGAACTCGCCTGGATGGCACTAAGTCCGCTGGCCGCGGCGTGCGTCGTGGCCGGTGCGGCCGCGGCGGTTCGCCGGACCGAGCTCCCGCCGGGCGTCCTGCGCTTCGAGGTCCGGCTCGGCATCGCGGCCTGCGTCACCATGGCCGTCTTCCTCGGCGGCTGCTCCGCCTGGATCACCAGCCGGCCACCGGGACCGGGGAACCTGTTCCACCCCGGGGCGATCGACGTCGCCGGGGCCGTGGTCATGGCCGCGGCGCTCGCGGTCGCGCAGCGCGCCGCGCGTCAGGCCCGGGCAGGTGGGCGACGACCGCGGAGACCGTACGCCGCGAGGCCGACGGGCACGATATGACCGAACGAACCGGGCGTCGCGTGGCCGGCGAACGGGACGAGCCGTGGCGGCCGGGCTGGACCAGGCGCCGGGTGCTTGCGGCCGGGCTAGGCTCGGCGGCGGTGCTGGCCGGCGCCGGGATCGCCGGGGTGGAACTGGTCTCCCGCGACGTCCTGCCGGGCCGGACCGTGCTCGAGAAACTCGACGGCGCGTGCTCGGTCGCGGCTCCTCCGCTGGCCTATTCTCGCCCCGGGCCGTCGTTCTCGGGCACGTTCTACTCCGCCGCACGCCGCCGGAGGGTCGGGTACACGATTGCCTATCCACCTCGCCACCGCCCGGGGGATGAGTTGCCGCTGGTGGTCATGCTGCACGGCCTCGGCGGCAGCCACGCCGACGCCCTGGCCGGGATGTCGCCCGCGCAGGGCCTGGCGCTGAAGGCCGGCGGCCGGCCGCTGGCTCCGATGGCGATGGTCACCGTCGACGGCGGTGACGGCTACTGGAACCCGCACCCCGGCGACAACCCGATGGCCATGGTGATCGACGAGCTGATCCCGCGCTGCCAGCGCCTCGGGCTCGGCCGGCCGCCGCAGCGGATCGCCACGCTGGGCATCTCGATGGGCGGCTACGGGGCACTCCTCTTCGCCGAGAAATACCCGCACCTGATCGCCGCGGTGGCCGCGATCAGCCCGGCCATCTGGACCAGCTACGCGCAGGCGAGGCAGGCCAACCCCGCCGCCTACGCGTCGCCCGCCGCCTTCGCCGCGGGCGACGCGGTCACGCACGCCACCGCGCTCGGCCGCCGCCCGGTTCGGGTCGCGTCAGGCTACGGCGATCCCTTCTACCCAGGCGTCCAGGCGCTGGCGCGTGCTCTGAAGGTTCCGGGGGGCTCGGCCGTCGTGGACTTCGGGCCGGGCTGCCATGACGGCTCCTTCTTCACCGCGCAGGAACCGCCGTCGCTGGCGTTCCTGGCCGCGCACCTCGCGAGCTAGCCGCGGATCAGTGGGCAGATGGGTGATCACTGTCGTGCTTGAACGCGAGGTGGATCACGCCATCCGACGCGGCAGCCGCACTCCGCAGGCTGTCGAGGTCGTCGAGCGTGCCGCGATGCGCCTGCGCCCCGGCCGCGGTGAGGGCCGCCGCCGAAGAATCCGAGCGGGCGAGCCCGGTGACCTGATGACCCGCGCCGATGAGCTCGGGAACGACGGCGGAACCGATCCAGCCGGACGCGCCGGTGACGAAGACGTGCATGAGAAACCTCCAGGTGGCCGGCTGTCCCCGGTCCGCAGTGTGCGGGGGACAGGCCGATGTCAGTTACTGACATCAGTATAGTACCCGATGTCAGCCGCTGTCATCAAGTGCGATCGTGGCATGGGTCGATGGGAGCCAGACGCGCGCGGCCGGCTGGCGGCGGCGGTGCTCGCTCTCTACGACGAGCGCAATTCTTCCGAGAGTCGCTCGACGAACTCAAAGCCGTGACCGCAGGCCGATGATCACCGGCGCCAGATCCTCGATCGCGGACCACTGGCGCGGCGGTGCCGCAGCAGTCTTATCGGTGAACCGGTGGAGACCGGGCGCGGTCCTCCATCCGGGCTTCATCGCCGGCACACCAGGATTCCTCGCCGCTGCCGTATCACCAAGATATGACCAGAGCACCGCAACAGAGGGGTGACGCGATGGCGTGGTTGACGGTTCTCGCCGCCGGCCTGTTCGAGACGGGCTTTGCGGTGGCACTGAAGCTGAGCTACGGGATGACCCGGACGTTGCCCACCGTCATCTTCGCCGTGTGCGCGCTAATGAGCTTCTTCCTGCTGACCATGGCGTTGCGCGAGCTCGAGGTGGGAGCCGCGTACGCGACGTGGACCGGGATCGGCGCTGTCGGCGCCGCCGCCGTGGGCATGATCTTCCTCGGCGACACGGTGTCCACCCTGAAGCTGGTGTCGATCGGCCTGGTCCTGGCCGGCGTCATCGGCCTCAACCTGTCCGGCGTGACGCCCTCCTGACGGCCTGGTCCCTGACGGCCTGGTCACGGTGATCTTGGCGGATCTGATCCGCCGGATGACCTCGATCAGCCCGCTGACGGCGATCGTGACGCCGAACGCCAGCAGCAACCCGGCCCAGGGCTTGTCCTCGAAGGCCCGGCCGCCCAGCCGTCCGATGGAAAATGAGTAGACCGCCCAGATCACGCCCGCCGCTGCGGTCGCGATGACAAAGCGGCGCCGCTGATAGCCGACGATGCCGCAGCACAGCGTGACCGTGGTCCGCCCGCCGGGAATGAACCGGCAGACGACGATGAGCGGCATGCCGTACCGCTCGAGCGAGCGCTCGGCCCAGGCGCGCCGTCGTGCGCCTTTCTCGCCGCGGAAGAACCGGCGCTCGACGCGCGGCCCGAAGCGGCGGCCAAGCAGGTAGGACAGGTTGTCACCGAGCATGGCGCCGATCGCGGAGCAGGCCACGAGCAGCGCGATGCGGGGATCGGTGCTGCCTGCGGTCGCGACGCCGAGCGCGATGACGACGGTCTCGCTGGGCAGCACCGGCAGGACCGCGTCCAGGGCGGGGATGATGACCGCGATGGCGTAGGAGATCGCGGAGTCGACCTGCAGGCTGGCGAGCGCGGTCATGTCCGCACCGGCCCGTGCGGCTCGGGCGTCTTCAGCGGCTCGCGCGGGCGGCTCCGGTCGCGCCACAGGCTGGCGGCTACCGCGCCGCCCACGACCACGGCGATCGCCGCGAGGCTGACCCAGACGGGCAGGTGCACGAAGGGCGAGATGAGCATCTTGGTGCCGATGAATACCAGCAGGACGGCGATTCCCTGCTTGAGGTAGGCGAACCGGTCCACCGAGCCGGCCAGCAGGAAGTAGAGCGCCCGCAGGCCGAGGACGGCGAAGGCGTTGGACGTGAACACCACGAACAGGTCCTGGGTGACGCCGAAGACCGCCGGGATGGAGTCGAGCGCGAATACCAGGTCGGTGACCTCGATGGCCACCAGGGCGCCGCCGAAGGCCAGCGCGGCGGCGATCCACAGCGCGCTTGACGTCGCGGCGGCGCGGAATCCGACGGCTTTCCTGGTCAGCGCCAGGTCCGCCACCATGAGCACGGCGAAGACCGCGAACGTCCCGGCCCACAGGGGGAGCGTCATCGTGGCAGGTGTCCCGCCACCGCCGGGACCAGGACAGGCTCCCGGTCGCAGCGTGGGCAGTACCGGGTCTCGGGCGCGCTGGCGAGCAGCCCGGCCGGGATCGCAGCTCCGCACTGCTCGCAGGACCCGAAGCGGCCCGCCGCCAGTCGGCCGAGGGCATCCTCGACGTCCGCCAGCTTCCTGCGGGCCGCGACTGCCCGGCCGAGCAGGACCCGTGTCTCCGGCTGATCGGCCCCGTCACCGGTGCCGTCCGGGGCAGCCGCGGCCGCGACGTGGTAGGCCAGCGATAGTTCGGTAACCTCCCGCACGCGGGCCTGCCAGCGGGCCTCGAGCAGCGCTCGCCAGCGCGGGCCGCGAGTTCCGGCCATCGGTTCCCCGGTCATTGCGGCTAGGCTTTCGCGTTCTTCTGGGAACATATCGCTTCCTGTGGGTGAAGGCCGCTGGCCGTGCCCCGGTCCGCCGGGGCAGGCTCTGCCGGGGTACGGTCCGCCGGGGCCCAGCCCGGCCGGGACACTGCCCCGGCCGGACCGGACATGGGCCGGGGCGACCGCTGGGAACCGGACGCGCGGCGTGAGCGCAGCAGGAGAAGGCAGATGGCGGCCAGTCCTACGGCGAAGGCGATCCACGGGGCCAGCACGATCAGGTCGGTTCCGGTCATCCGCGTCCACCTCCAACTGCCGGTGCTGTCACGATCAGTGCACCCGGTGGTCATGCGGGCACGGTGAAGCTGACATGGTGACGGTGTGGAGGCGCGCGGTGAGCCGCGCCGGAGCAGTGGCATGCCGGGCCGAAATGAGGATCATGGGAACGTCGGACGGTCCGGCGGCATGGCAGGCGGAAGGCGGGGCGGAGCGACAATGGCCGCAACGGTGCTGGTGGTCGAAGACGAGCGCAAGCTGCGCGACTTGGTCCGGTCCTACCTGGAGCGCGCCGGGTTCACCGTGCTGTCGACCGGCTCGGGCGCTGAGGCGATCAGCATGGCCACGAGCACCGCACCGGACCTCGTGGTCCTCGATCTGGGGTTGCCGGACGTGTCAGGCGAGACGGTGGCCCGCGAGCTCAGGGCCACGTCGGTTACGCCGATCCTGATGCTGACGGCCAGGAGCGCTGAGGAAGACCGGATCCGCGGGCTCGAGCTCGGCGCCGACGACTACGTGACGAAGCCGTTCAGCCCGCGGGAACTAGTCCTGCGGGTGCAGGCGATTCTCCGCCGTGGCGGGCCGCCTGCCGCGCAGGGGGTCACCAGCTACGGCGGGGGCGAACTTGTCATCGACGAGCCGCGGCACTTGGCGACGGTGCGCGGCACGGCCGTCGCGCTGACCCCGACCGAGTGGGGTGTCCTCGTCGCGCTGGCCACCGTACCGGGCCGGGTGTACTCACGGTTCGAGCTGATCAACCGGGTGCGGGGGTATGAGTTCGAAGGCTACGAGCGCACCGTCGACTCGCACGTGAAGAACCTGCGCCGCAAGGTCGAGGACGATCCAGGCAATCCCCGCATCGTCCAGACCGTCCTGGGCGGCGGTTACCGGCTCGGCCTGGCCCGTGATGACTGAGCCCGGGATGACTGAGCCCGGGATGACTGAGCCCGGGATGCCTGGGCCCGGGATGCCTGGGCCCGGGATGCCTGGGCCCGGGATGCCTGGGCCCGGGATGCCTGGGCCCGGGATGCCTGAGCCCGCCGCCGCGCCGGGTGTCGCGGCCCGCGGCGGGACGCTGGGCCTCCGGCTGGCGCTGGCGTTCATCACCGTCGCGCTGGTCGCGATCGCGCTGCTCGCCGGGCTCACCGCGGCGTTCGCCGCCGCGGACGTCTCCACCCTGGCCAGCCAGCAGCGCGCCGAGCTGGCCAGCGCGATCGCACTCGCCGCTGGGGCGGTCTGGGACCGGAACAACACCTGGTCATCCGCTGACCTCTCCCCAGTCCTCGATCTCGCCACTAAGACTGGCTCGGCCGTCCAGATACGCGACCAGGCCGGGCATGTCGTCGCGTCCTCGCCCGCCTTCGCCACCGCGAACGGCCCGCAGTCGAGCCCTCCGATCGTGGCCCAGGGCCAGCCCGTGGGAACCGCCGTGGTCCGGTCTACCGGTACCGGGCTCAACGCCGCCGACCGCGTCCTGCAGGCTGCGCTGCTGCGGGCCATCGCCGGGGCCGCCGGACTTGCGGCCCTGCTCGCGCTGCTCACCGGGCTCGCCGTGGCCCGGCGGATCACCCGCCCGGTCACCCGGCTGATCGCGGTGACCCGGGCCATGACGGCCGGGGATCGCGCCGCCCGGGTGGGCGAGATCCACGCGGCCGGGGAGTTGCGCGAGCTGGCGGCGGCCTTCGACCAGATGGCAGGCGCCATGGACCGGCAGGAGCAGATCCGCCGCAACCTCGTCGCCGACGTCGCCCACGAGCTGCGCACCCCCATCGCGATCCTGCAGGCGGGCCACGAGGCGCTGCTCGACGGCGTGGCCGAACCCACCCCCGCCGAGCTCGGCTCACTGCGCGACGAGGTCCTGCGGCTGGCGCGCATGGTCGGGGACCTGCAGACGCTGGCCGCCGCCGACGCCGCCGCGCTGAACCTGGCGCGGAGCCGCTGCGACCTGGCCGACCTCGCCGCCGCCGCGGCCGACAGCCTGGCCCGCAGGTTCGAGGCGGCCGGCATCACGCTGGACCAGCGGCTGGCCGCGGGCCCGGTTCTCGCCGACCCGCACTGGCTGCACCAGGTGATCACGAACCTGCTCACCAACGCGCTGAAGTTCACCCCGTCCGGCGGCCACGTCACCATCAGCACCGGGCCGTCCGGCGCGGACGCCATCCTGCGGGTCACCGACACCGGCACCGGCATCCCCGCCGACGACCTGCCCCGCATCTTCGACCGGTTCTGGCGCGGCCAGCGGGCGGCTCAGGTCTCCGGCAGCGGCATCGGCCTGGCGGTCGCCGCCGAGCTGGCCCAGGCCCACGGCGGCCGGCTGACCGCCCGCAGCGAGTTCGAGGGTCCGGGGCACGGCACCGAGATGACGCTCACCCTGCCCGCCGCATAAGAAACCCGCGGCATAAGAAACCCGCGGCATAAGAACCAGCGCCACCGCGGCCACATCCGCGATCCTCCACACCGCCACCATCGCCGCGTCACCGCGCCTGCAGAGCGCCCGGCTTGCTGAGACTGGCCGCGCAGGCCAGCCCGGCACGCATCCGGCAGCCGGGCGAGCGATGGAGGAGAGAGCGACAGATGAGAACGACCCAGCGTGTCAGCCGGGCGGCCCTGGCCGCGGCGGCGGCGATCGTGATCGGCGGCAGCGGCGCCCGGCGACCAGGTCACCCTGACGATCAGCCGCGGCGGCCACGACCAGACCGTCCAGGTGACGCTCGGCGAACTGCCAGGAAGCTGACCGCCGGGCGCCTCCGCCAGGCATGCGGCCCCCTCCGCCCGTCATCCTGCCGCCCCCCTCCGCCTGTCAGATGGGGTAGCGCGTGGGTTCGGTGGTGTACTGGCGTCCGGACGGGGTGCTCCATCGGAAGGTGCCGTCGGGAAGCTGATTGACGTGCCACCGGGGGTGCTGTTTGAGCCGATGGTCGTGCCGACATTTTGGCGAGTCGATGCACTCATAGATACAGCCACAGCCTGGGATAACAGGGCAGATTGCCGATTGTGAGTCCGAGGCACTCGCGCTTGGTCGCCGTAGACTGGAGTCCGAATCACCCGTTCCCATCGTGTCGTCCGCCCAAGCCGCATCGCTGAAAGCGACCTGGCCATCCTCGAGCGCTGACGCGCCCGTGGCTAAGGAACCGTCTCGGTTACCAGCGTCGTCCGCTGGCCATCGGTCATCTCGGCGATGGGAATCTGCGGGTTATCCAGGTCACCGTGGTAGCCGATCGAGAACGGGCCCGTCGCGCCGGTCACCGCCGCGGGCCCGTTGAGCTGATCGACCCACACATCGACCTGGCCCGCCGACACCTGCGCGGGCTGAGGGGGGCCGGCCGCCTCCGCAATCGCGCTGGCCGCCGCGGCCGTGGCGTTATAGGTCGCCAGCATCCACGGATCGGTCATGCCCGCGTCGTCAGCCTTGCCTAGCCACGCCTGGTAGTCGCCGCGGAATGCGGGCGTGATCGCCGCCCCGTTCTCGATGTCGGCGTAGATGATCGAGACCTGGGCACCACCCGCGTCGCTGAGCGTCGAGCTCACCGGCAAGCCGTCGGCGTCCCCGCCGGTGACGATAGTCAGCTTCTGGCCAGCGCAGTCGCCTTCCTCCTGAAGCTGGATGACAAGCTGATCGAAGACGGAGTCCCGCCCGGCGTAAAACACCAGCGGCGGCTGCTGCGGTGTATAGCACACATCCTCGGCGATCTTCTTGAACAGGTTGGAGTCCGAGTTGCTCGGTGCGTACGGGATCTCATCCTCGCCGATGCTGGCCCCGTAGGTGCCGGTAAAGTCCGCGCGGAGCCTCTCGGTGTACAGGTCGGTGGCCTGCTCGTCGTAGATCAGGACCGCCCGGCTGGGCTTACGCAGGTACCGGCTCAGCGCCTGGACTTCGTCGGACACGCCCGGCACGACCTGGGCGAGGTACGGGCTGGTGGTGCCGTCGAGGCTGTCGGCCGTGGTGACGGCTCCGAACATGGCGATGCCCGCACCTCCGATGGCTCGCGCGGCCTTGACGGTCTGCTGCACGCTGATGCCCATCCCGGTCACGGCGACGAGCTGGCCGGGGCTACTGGTCAGCTGCCTGAGCTGGTCCCAGTCGGCCTGCCAGCCCTGTTCGGAGCTGCCCTCGTTGGCCAGCAGCAGGCGGATCTTCGGCAGCAGGCCGGTCTCGTGGTTGGCGTAATAGACCGCGAGGTGGGCGCCACGAAGCTCGTCGTCGATCCGGGACAGCGTCACGTCACTCGGCGTGGCGCCGGGGGCCGGCTCGGTGAGCGGGGTCAGTAGCGCCACGGTGACATAGTCCGACTTGTAGTTGGTGGTCACCCAGCCGTTCTGCCCGGCGATCAGCCTCTCGACGGCCGCGATATTCCGCTGATCCGCGGACGAGCCCGGATCGAAGTCATAGGAGCCGTCGGTGACGCCCACGCACTCGCCGTCGTCTACGAACACCCGGAACAGCCCCTGCGTCGGCGCGCAGCTGACCGGCCCGGCCGGTCCGCCGCTGGCCAGAGCATAGGAACACGCGGCGATCCCCGCCGCGACGACGACGGCGGACGACGCCGCCAGCACCCGTCGTGCCCGGGCACGCCTGACCCCGCGTCGCGACGGCGGAGGCACGAACGACACCCCTTTCTCCGGTCTCGCCGCGCGCTCATCATCGGATGACAAGATCGCACCAGCACCGTACTTCTTGTCGGCGTACCTGTGCAGCACGTCGGGTGCTCTCGCGAACCGCGCGATCCGGTGCAGGCCTCCGTCGATCTCGTGCCGCAGGCCCGATCGGTGCCGGTCGCTGAGCGGGTCCGCGTTGATCCACATGGCGGCGGTTACCTGGGCCGCGTCCGCCTGCAAGTCGCCGGGGGCGGGCCGCCCGGCCAGCTCTGCGACCCCTTCGGTGCTCTTCACCTCCTGGTCGAGACAGTTCGGCGCGTCCGTGACTGCTTCCAGGAGCTTCAGCCAGGCCTCGGTGTCCATTTCCGGCAGGGCAGCAGCGAGCTGGTGGCCCACCTCCCTGGCAGCACCGAGCGCGAGCGTGTGGTAAAGCGCGCCGACCTGGTCGCCGATGTCGCGCAGTCGGCCATGCACGGCCGCCCAGTTCATCGCCTCGGCCGCCGTGCGTACGGCCAGCCGGCGCAGCAGCAATCGTCGCAGCAGCGGGTGCAGCAACCGGTCAGCGCCCCGAGGCACCCAGAATGCGGCGCTGAACACCTCCGCGTCTTCGCCCCGGGTCCAGTTCAGCGTCCCGCTCTGGGTGCCGAGCAGCTTGGCCTCTTCTAGGTTCTTCGCCGCGCTGCACGTCACCAGGTCTTTGACGACCTTGGCCGGAACGCCTTTGAGCAGGTCAGCAAGCAGGCTGTCGGCCTGATCGTCGATCAGGCGCGCCAGATCGAATGTCTCGTCGGCATCCGGTCTGGCTATGTCAGGTGCCTTGGCGATGGCGGCGACTAGGGCGCGGACGGCGGCGGCATGTCCGCCGGTGTAGCGGTAGATGGCGGCCGCGATGCCTCCTCTGCGGGCCCCGGCCGGGAGTCCTTCAAGCCTGCTCACCATCGCGCTGACATCGTCGGCGGCGAGGTCAGGCAAGGCCACCGCGTACCACGATCTCCCATGCCTCGCACGCCAGCCGTCGTAGGAGGCGTCCGCGAGCGGCGTGATCTCCGTCCCCCGCGGTACCACCTGCTCGGCGAGCACACCGCGGCTGGCAGCGACGACCGTTAGCGGATTCGTCCCGCCCCAGGCCGCGATCCGCTTCTCAAGAACCTCCTCACCGACCAGCTTGTCGGCGTTGTCGAGCAGCACCAGGCAATTGAAGGTCCAGTCGATGGCCCGGCGGTGCCGGAAGGCCGCATCAAAGTCCGCGAAAAATGCCTTCCAGAGCAGGTCGGCGGCCTCGTCCTGATCCTGGCGGCTTTCACTCCGCGCCCACTGGTTAAGATCGACGAGCACATCGAGAGCATCGCGACCGAGCCCGCGATCTTGATGGCTGTACCAGTCCTGCCCCTCGCCCAGGATGATCCGGCGGCCATGGCGGGTGGCGACCATCCCGCTCAGCACCAAGCGCGGGCCGAACCGCCTGATGAACGCGATCGCCGCCTGGACAACGGTCGGTGGCGTGCCGCCCATCACGTCGGTCCCGGCGTCGAGCGCCTCGCCGAACGCGGCCTGGAGGAGGGCCGCGGTATTCCGGTGCTCCTCCAGCTTGTGCCGGATACGCGATTTAGCCCTCTCCCGATCGGCCCGGCACCCCTTGAGCGAAGCCTCGATCGCGATCAGCCCGGCAACCAGGCGGGGAAACCTCAGCGACCGGTAGCGACCGCAGCGGCGGCTCAGCTCGAAGGCGAGATAAGCCGGCAGTTCCTTCGCCTTGCCGTGCAGATTTTTGCAGTCGATCCAGGCACACGGCGCGTTCTGCTCGAGCAACCGCTTGAGCTCGCGGAGCAGCGCCGTCTTCCCCGCCCCCGGCGGGGCGCTGAACACGATGATCGGGGTGGCCCGGCTGACCGTGTGCTCGTCCCGCTCCTCGCGGTCCAGGAACCCCCGTACCAGCATTAATGCGTCGTCGTGACCGTAGAAGAGAATGTCGTCACCAGGCACGCCTGCCACCGCCTGTCTGCATTCCCCCACACCGGCATAAGGTAGAACGAACGTGACGCCCATCACGTTCACCTCGGGATCGGATTCGGTAACGATCGGCCCCGACCGCCAGCCCCCGGCTACGCGGCGCCCCGGCTGGCGGTTTGGACCTACATGCGCATGCTCTGTAGCATCCTCGTGCTCGCCTTTCTGCTGTGCCCGTGGGAGTCTCGATCCGCAGGCCAAGGCTCCGGACCACCCAACAGCCCGCAGGAGATTGCAATCAGCCTTGCCATGGCACTGGCCGCACAGCGCACAGAACCGGGCGACCTGCTCGCGCAGCGACGGCGAGCCGAGGTACTGCCGCATCCCCGGCGCGTGCCCGCCTGAGCAGCAGGTCACGGGCACAAGGTAGGTATCGGATCGAAGACCTGCAGCGGCCGCATGCTCATTTTGCTTTCGCCACGGACCGGGAGCGCCGGCATGCTCCAATTGTCCCAGCCCCGCGCAGACATCGGTCACAGAGACCTCAGGCGTCCGGATCGCTGGACCGGGAGGCATCAAGCAGGTCGAGATAGCCTTCGACCGCATCCCACAGTTCGTTCTCCGGGTAGCGGCCGTAGCCACGGTGCTCGCGCCGCCAGCCATGATCCCAGTACTTGTCGCGGACCTCGCGCAGATGAGCCAGCGCCGCGCCCAGGTCTTCCCGGAGCTGTAGCCGCCCATCGGCCGGCCGCGTCGTTCAGCCAGTCCTCGGTGAGTCCCTGTGTTGCGCTACAGCTGCCGCCGCTTGCCGGACTGTGTCGGTGGGGATGAATACCGCATCGAGGTCGCGGGTCGCCCGCACGCAGGCACGATCAAGGACGCCTATCTTCGTGTCTCACACCCAGCGCCTGGCCGTCGGCTCGTCCGCATTCGCAAATGCGCCACGGCCCCGCCCGGGCAGGTGGTGTACCGAGCGCTGTCAGGACCCCGGGAATGCACTGTCGAACCATTCCCCTCGGATCAATCAGCCGAGATCTGGATTTCTTCTTTCAAACACGGCTGTCTTGACGTGGACGATCTGGCCAGCCGACTCTTCGCGGTCGGACGTTCGCCATCACCGAGCGTTCGGCGGAATGTCGGTGGCGGCTGCTGTGATTGCCCTATGGCTAAACGTGACGGCAAGAGTCGGCGGCCTGCCAGGCGGCACCTGTCCGTCTTGCTGCCGCCGGGGCGGGCCGCCGACATAGATATAATGAATCGTTATACTGAGGAGGTGCGCTGGGAGATCCTGCTCCTCGAGCCGGTCAACGACTGGTTCCTGGCCCTGTGCAAAGACGACCCGCTCACGGCGGACAAGGTCGAGGAGGCCCTGGACGAGCTGGCCCTGTGCGGGCCGCAGCTCGGCAGGCCCCTGGTCGACCGCATTCATGGCAGCAAGATTCATAATCTCAAGGAGCTCCGGCCCCGGGTGCCTGGTACGGCCGAGGTGCGCCTGCTCTTCGTATTCGACGCAGAGCGGGAAGCAATCGTGCTGGTTGCCGGGGACAAGGCCGGGCGCTGGCGCACCTGGTACGCCGAGGCAATCCCGCTCGCCGAGGAACGCTACGCGGCTTACCAGCGGGAAGCCGACGAGGAGGAAGAATGAAGGCGGTCCGCTGGGAGGACACCAAGCGGCAGGTCCGGGAGCTGAACCCGGACTGGGACGCTCCGGAGCGGGTTGCGTCACGCGAGCGGAGCCGCGCAGCGATGCGCGCTGAGCAGCGCGGCCACCAGCTCGCGCAGCTGCGGAAGAACACCGGGCTGACCCAGGCGCAGGTTGCAACCGTGATGGGCGTATCGCAGGCACGGGTGTCGCAGATCGAGCACGGCAAGGTCACCGAGGTGGACGCCATCCGCGGCTACGTCGAGGCCCTCGGCGGGACGGTCGACGTCGTAGCCCGGGTGGGCGACTGGACGGTCAGGGTCGCATGAGCGCGGAGCTGAAGTGTGTCGTTATCGCTTGCACTGCGGCATGTGGCTGCACTGGTATATATGGCCGTTGAGCTGGGCAAACAGCTGACGGATGTGGCTTGAGGCGCAGGCATTGTCGCCTCAGTGCCGATGGCATGCCTCTCAGGGGCCACGTCCCGGAAGCGGTGCGGGATGGGCCGCGTTCGCTACTCTGTGGTTGTGAGTTACCAGCCGATGAGCCTTGCTGAGCTTGCTCGCTTCATCGCGGCCGAGCCGGATTTCGACACGCGATGGCGGCTGGTCGTCGAGTTCCTGAAGGAGTATCGCCGGGACCCAGCAGGGGCGCGTCAGCGGCTGCTCGCGGATGCGCCGGGATCGACCGGTGATGAGCGCTGGGACGTGCTCTTCGCGGGGCTTGCCGAGCACCTTGCCATGCGAGATGGCAGGGACGCGCCGGGGTGGTCGGCATCTCGCGGGCTGCGGCGCTTCTGGTTCCCGTTCGATACGCCAGGCGCGCGCGCGCAGGCGCTCGTGCATGCCCCGGCCGCGTTGCGCAGGCGGGGCGTGTTCGTCGCCGACTACGAGATCGACGCATCTCCTGGCTATGAAAGCGCTCGCAGCCCGGCCTCGTGACGCGGAAGACATCCGGCAACTCGCGCAGGTGCTCGACCTGCATACTGTCGATGACGTCCTCGCCTCGGTGCGCGAGATCTTCCCTGAAGAGGAACCGCCCGCGCGGCTCGGGCTCCTCCTAAAAGACATCTTCTCTGATCAGGACGGATGAGCGGATCGCCACAGAATTGCCGCATAACCGAAACGACCTGTTTGGTTACCGAATGTAGTGCCATCCATGCCGGCTGTCGCCCCGGACCGGAGGACGGCGGTTCCGGACGTCTGGCGTCAGTGTCTTCCCCGACGACGACTTCACTGAATACGGACTCGGCGAATCCAGGATCGCCGACCTACGCAGATGGGTCACGGGATGGTATGACGATCTCGCTCGCCGTCTCGCCGCAGAACGCACTGATGATGAACTCCCGGATGACCTCTGACCGACCGCACCATGATGTGTCGGCTCCTCGCCAGGACTGGCATACCCGCCGCTTGGTACCTGTGTCGTTATCGTTTGCACGGCGGCCAGTGGTTGCACCTGGATTAGCGAAGACAAGCTGGCTGACGGCCAATGGGGTCGCTAGCCAGCCTGACAATCTGGAGAGGCGGGCCGTGGTGCGCGCCTGCCAGGTCACGGGCCTGCTTTCTGGCAGCGGGGCGGGCGTGGCCCGTAAGGCCGTTCCGTTGGGGGCGGGTGTCGGCCTGGGTTATGAGGTGGCGCTGCGGTCTCCTCGGCTCGTCTTGTCATGGTGAAGACCGGGTTCCCAGTCCTGGCAGATAGCTCCCGTTATCGGCTGGCATGCACGGTCGCAGGCCCGGCTGGCCGGTACCTGGCTGGCGGCGCCAGGCGCGCGCCGGCTTGGTGAGTGGACGGAGCAACTGGGCGAATGCTGCAGAAAGCCGACCCAGCTGGGCATCAGTCTCGCGCTGTTCGGCCTGGGTCTTGGCGCGCTCTGCCTGATAGGTCAGGTAACCGTAATTGAACATGGTGCGTTTCCCTCGCTGCTCGTGATCGTCTGCCTGCACTCCGCTTCATGTTTCCTTCAAAGTACGCTTTGATGGTAACACACATGATCAGAAATCGCGTCCGCCCGGACTTCGCCTGCCTACTGTTCTGGTATTATCAGTTTTGATGGAAACACCTGTAGCGCGATCACCGCTCACCGACTTGCGGATAGTTGGCGGCAACCTGGCGCTGGACTTCGTCAACACCCGCGGCGGGCCCAGGCACGGTCCGGCCGATAGCGAGTGGCTGTCCAGCTATGAAGACTTCGCGGCCTGGAGTAGCCGTGCTGGCCTCGCCGATCCCAACGCTCCGCCTGGCGAAACCGCGCCACGCGCGGCCCTGCTCGCAGCATTCGCACGAGTGCAGGCGTGCCGGGACGACATGTACGAGATCTTCCTCGCGCTCGCCGACGGTTCAGCGCCACCCGAGGCTGCCCTACGGCGCATGCAACTCACCTACGTCGAAGCCCTCGCACACGGGCAGCTCACAGGCGGCACGGGGGGCTGTGCGTGGAGGTGGGATCCAGGCGGCGGTCCCCTCGCCCCGCTGTGGTCTGTCGTCGCCGCGGCGGTTGAGCTGCTAACCCACGGGCCAGCCGACCGCATCAAGTCCTGCCACGCGTGCCGGTTCATGTTCATCGACCAGAGCAAGAACGGCAGCCGCCGCTGGTGCAGCATGGACGACTGCGGCAAAGCAGCGAAGATCGCCCGCTATCTCCAGCACCGGTCCGACGCGCACAGGCGATGAGCAGGCGCCCCTCTACTGGATAACCTGTGTCGTTATCACCTGCACGGTGGCTTCCAGTTACATGACGATTTGCCAGTCCGGGCCGTCGCTGTTGATGCGCGGTCTCGCGGACATCAACGGTTCCCGCGAATACGTTGCGCCGGTCCGTGTGGGCACTGCGGCGCGGCGTGCCTAGGCAATGCAGAACTCGTTCCCTTCCGGGTCGCGCATGACCGTGCAGCGACTGCGGGCCTCGTCCAGTTCCCACGCGACGGTACCGCCGGCCGCCACCAGCCGCGAGACGTGCTCGGAGACCAGTCGCTCGCGTTCCTCGCTGGTCGCGTCCGGGCCGGCCACCCGCACGTCGAGGTGGACGCGGTTCTTGGCGGTCTTGCCTTCGGGTACCCGCTGGAAGTACAGCCGCGGCCCGTTACCCGCCGGATCAATGAGCGCCCACTGGTCGCCGAACTCCTCTTCCGGTATCCCGATGGACCTGAAGAACTCCTCCAGAGAGGTGAACCCCTCCGGCAGCGGCTGGATGACATAGCCGAGCGCGAGCGCCCAGAACTGGGCGAGCTTTTCCGGCTCCGCGGCGTCGAAGACGACCTGGATCTTGGTGTACACGGGCTTCATCCCTTCCAGTGGAAAAGGTCGCGCAGCAGTGCGATCTCCGCGCCGTGGTGCAGCATCTCGCGGTTGATGTGCAGCACCAGCGCGGCCATCGGCTCGTCGGCCCAGAGCCCTTCGGCGGGACCGCACGGGCGCGCCAAGCCGTCTGCGCCGAGGCCGCGCACACCCTTGATCCATCCCCCATAGCACTCGTCGAGCTGCGCCATCGCGGTGGTCGCGTCGCCGGGGTATTCGTGCGTGTTGTAGTCGAACGGCGGCCCGCCGAAGTGCGAGGCGACCCGCATGCCGAGCACGCCCACCACGATGTGCCCGATCCGCCAGGCGATCGTCGTCACAGGCGGCGGGTCCGGCTGCGGCATGGCGAAGTCGATGGTGAACTCGCCGGCGCCCACCGAGATTGGCGCGCTGCTCGTGCCGCGCGGCCGGACGTTCCATGCGCCGGGCACCGGCTCCCACCAGTATTCGTCGTCTGTGAGCCCGTCGAGGCGGGGGCGGAGCTGGACACGCCAGTGCCAGTCCAGCTGTTCGGCCAGCTGGTTGTTCCAGTCAATTGTCATGCCCTTACGCTAAGCAGTAATGCGGACAGGACCGGTCCGTGATGGCGGGCATCATGGAAAAATGCCCGAGACTACCGCCACCCGGTTGCTCCGCCTGCTGCCGCTGCTCACCTCTCGCCCCGCGTGGCGCGGCGAGGAGCTGGCCGAGGCGCTCGGCGTGACCTCCCGGACCGTCCGCCGCGACATCGAGAGGCTGCGTGACCTCGGTTACCTGGTGGCCGCGACGCCTGGCAGCCACGGCGGCTACTCGCTGCGGGCGGGCAATGGCCTGCCGCCGCTGCTGCTCGACGACGACTCCGCAGTCGCGGTGGCCATCGGCCTGCGCACCGTCGCGACGCGCGGCATGGAGGAAGCCGCCGCCCGCGCTGCCGCGGCGATCGACCAGGTGCTCCCGGCCCGGCTCCGCCATCGGGTTGAGGCTCTCACGGCCACGACGGTGCCGCTCCCCGTGGCTTCTCCCTCGATTTCTCATAACGACCTGGCGTTCCTCGCCCAGGCATGCCAGTCGGGCGAGCGGCTGCGTTTCGTCTACCGCGACGGGTCGGGTACTGAGACTCGGCGCCATGCGGAGCCGTACCGGCTGGTGTCGACGGGCCGACGCTGGTACCTGGTGGCGCGGGATATCGACAAGAAGGAGTGGCGCAGCTTCCGAGTCGACCGCGTGGACTCGCCGGCCGGTACCGGCGTGCGGACTCGCCCCGCGGATCCGCCGGATGCGGCACGGTTCGTCAGTGAGGGGATCTCCACCGGGCCGTACCGGTGGCGAGCGCGCGCTCTGCTGGACGCGCCGGCGCAGGTCGTGGCGACCATGGTCCCGTCCACGGTCGCAGTCATCGAGGCGGTGGACGAGCACCGCTGCGTACTCACGTCGGGTTCCGATTCGCTGGACTCGATCGCCCTGCACCTGGCTCACCTCGGCATCCCCTTCATCCCGCTCGACCCCCCTGAGCTCCGCGCCCGCTGCGCCGCCCTGGCGGAACGCCTGCACGCCGCCGCGACGAACAGCCAGTGACCAGCGCAGGAACATGATCAACGTGATCCGTAATGGCGCATCTGCAGCATGCCGGTAACAACCTGGACGATGCCTGCCTGCACGCCGTTCCTGGCCAGCGCCGCGACGTACAGCGGACGCATCAGGGTGACTAAGACGAGTAGCTGTGTGGTTATCGCATGCACGGCGGCTTGCATCAACGTTGCCAGGTTGCGGGAAACTGGCAGTCACGTCTGCGGGAAACAGGTATTTAGATGTGCGGGAAACAGGTACTCTTGGGCGGGTGAGCGACCTGTATGTGCCCAGGATCGTCGATGGGCTGCTCGACGAGCTGCTCTTGTCCTTCCCGGCCATCTCGCTGGTGGGGCCTCGGGCAGCAGGGAAGACCACCACGGCGGTCCGGCGCGGCGGCACGGTCTTGCGAATGGACCGGCCGGAGGTTCGCCAGTCGGTAGCGGCCTCGCCCGACGCGATGCTCGCAGGGCTGCGCCCGCCGGTCATCCTGGACGAATGGCAGGAGGTACCGGAACTTCTCGGCGCCGTCAAGCGCTCAGTGGATGAGGATCCTTCCCCCGGCCGCTACATCCTGACCGGTTCCGTCCGCGCGGAACTGGAGAACCAGGTCTGGCCAGGCACTGGCCGCCTTCTGCAGGTCCCCATGTACGGGATGTCGGTCCGCGAGGTCCGGGGACGCGCCAGCCTGACGCTGTTCATCGACCGGGTCATAGACGGCGGGCCGGATGCGGTCACTGCACCAGACGACGCGCTCAGCGTGCGTGACTACCTGGATCTGATGCTCGCCGGGAGCTTCCCCGAGCCGTCGCTGCGGATACCGGCTGCCGCCCGGCGGCGGTGGTTCGCCGGCTACGTCGAGCAGATGATCACTCGCGACGTGCCCGCAGTGGCGCCCCGCCGGGACCCGGAACTGCTGCGCCGGTACCTATCCGTCCTAGCGGTGAACACCGCTGGCACCGCGGCCGAGTCAACGCTGTGGTCCGCTGCCGGGATCAACGCCAAGACCGCCCAGGCCTACCAGGCGCTCTTCCAGCGGATGTTCGTCCTGGACCTGGTCCCCGCCTGGTTCTCCAACCGGATCAAGAGGCTCGTCAAAGCCCCCAAGCGCTACCTGGTCGACCCGGCGCTCGTCACGGCCGTGCTCGGACTCGGCAGGGACGCCATCCTGTACGGCCCCGACATTCTGGGCCGCCTCCTCGACACCTTCGTCGCCGCGCAGTTGCGCGCGGAACTCGCCGCAAGCAGCAACGACCCGCGCCTGTACCACCTGCGCGAAGAGCAAGGGCGCAGGGAAGTGGATCTGCTTATCGAGACAGCCAGCGGGCAGCTGATCGGCATCGAGGTCAAGGCCGCCGCCACCGTCACGGCCTCTGACGCGCGCCACCTGGCCTGGCTCCGCGACCAGACCGGCGACGCATTCGCTGTCGGCATCGTCCTGCACACCGGCCCGCATGCCTTCCCCGTCAGCGACCGAATCGTCGCCGCACCTGTATCCACGCTCTGGTCATAGCTAGAAGAGCGCTCGGCAGCTGCCAGCTCCCGGCCCGGACGTACCGGGCAGCCCGCGCGACTCCGATCATGAACGTGACACCGGAAAACAGTAGTACCGGGGTCGCGTCGTTGCGCCGCACGAGAGTCTTGTCGTGGACATATGCCGCGCTTGCCGTGTCAAGCACATACATCTCGATGGTCTGCTCATAGCTACCCGAATCTAGCCGGTCACAGTCAGCTCAGGCCCTGACAGACAGGGCATCACGCGTGTCGGGGCAGTATTAGAAGGGTGTCCGCCGAGATGCCTGGATCGGAATGCTGCAAGCACTGCGCAGAGATACCACTGTTGCGCGAAGAGGTCGCCGCGCTTCGGGCACGCCTGAATGCGCTGACCACCCTGCCGCTAAGCGCCAGCGACCCCTTGCCGCTGCAGGCTGAACTCGACGTGGCCGCGAAAACGCCGCCGCGGCAGATGCCGCTGTTCGGCCCGGTCCACGGCCCTCCCCTGCCTCAGGTAGATCGCGAGTCAAGCTTGCAGGCCAAGGTGGGCCTGTACCGGACCCTCTTCGCGGGACGCAGCGATGTGTACGCCTACCGCTGGGAGAACACTGCGGAAGGCACCAAAGGCTGGGCGCCGAAACGGCGGCCCGGCACCACCCGCGACAACCCGGAGTACCTGCCGCTTACCGATGAGGTCATCTCCGCGCACCTGACTAAGGAAAACCCGGCCGCCTGCGGGCTTTACGTGACGCTGCCTGACAGTACCTGCCGCCTGCTGGTCTGCGACTTCGACGGCGGCATCTGGCGGCTCGACGCCGCTGCGTACGCGGAAGCGGCTGCCTGGGCCGGCGTGCCCGCGGCTGTCGAGATCTCCCGGTCGGGCGACGGCGCACACGTGTGGACTTTCTTCTCGGAGCCGGTAGCCGCCGCCGACGCGCGTGCCATGGGTGCCGCGCTGCTACACGAGGCGATGGCGATCCGCGGCGAAATGGACATAGAGAGCTACGACCGCCTCTTCCCTGCGCAGGATTATCTGCCGCGGCGCGGCTTCGGGAACCTGATCGCGCTGCCGCTGGAGGGCAGGTGCCGTCAGAATCGCACGACGTTGTTCGTCGATCCGGCGACGTTCGAGCCCTACCAGGATCAGTTCGCGTACTTGTCGTCGCTTGAGCGCATGACCCGCCGCGACGTAGTGGAGCGCGCAGAAGAGCTTCAGCCACCGACGGTCGGTCCTGCGGTGCGACTGCACAGATCTCCGCTGGCGGCTGAGCCTCCGCCGCCGGACGTCATCAAAGCTGAGCTGAGCGGCATGCTGGCGATCCGCCGGGCCGGGCTGCCGCCGAGTCTGCTGTCGTCGCTGAAGCACCTAGCATCACTCCACAATCCCGAGTTCTACACTCGGCAGCAGATCGGGCTGAGCGTCTGGGGCGCGCCGCGGATGCTGCGCTGCTACTCGGAGCCCCTGGACCGGCTGTTCCTACCACGCGGCGTCGCCGACCGTGCCGCGAAGTTGATCGAGAAAGCGGGCAGCCGCCTAGCGATCACCGATCTCCGCAGCGCACCGGCCGAGCTGGAGATCGAGTTCACCGGCACGCTGCGGGCAGAACAGCAGGCCGCGGTAGACGCCGTCGCCGCGTACGAACTCGGGGTCCTCGTCGCGCCGCCTGGCGCGGGGAAGACGGTAATGGGCTGCGGCGTGATCGCCCGGCACAAGGTGCCGACACTAATCCTGGTCGACCGGACTCCGCTGGTGGACCAGTGGAAGGAGCGGCTGCGTGAACACCTGGGTCTTGGCCCCAAGGACATCGGCCAGCTCGGTGGCGGCAAGAAGACGAAACTCACCGGCCGGATCGACCTGGCAACGCTGCAGTCACTCACTCGGGCAGATGACCCAGCAGCGATCCTTTCTGAGTACGGCCTGGTCATCGTAGATGAATGCCACCATGTCGCGGCCCACACGTTCACGCGGGCGATCCAGTCGATACCGGCACGGCGCTGGCTCGGGCTCACCGCGACGCCGAAGCGGGCGGATGGCCGTGAGGAGATCATGTTCATGCACTGCGGACAGGTGCGACACAAGATCCCGAGTGCGACGGACCTTATCCAGGAACTGCATGTTCATCCGACTGCCACCACGATCCGTGACGACATCGACAGCGACACGCCCGGCATCCTTCAGTCGATCATCATCCCGGCACTCGTGTCGGACCGGATCCGCACCGCGCAGATCATCGATGATGTGGTGCACGCGATCAGACGTGGCCGTAACTGCCTGGTGATGGCAGGACGGACCGAGCACGTCGACCAGCTCGCCGCCGAACTGAACGCCCGTGGCTTGGCGCCGATGGTGCTGCACGGCTCCATATCCCCTGGAAAGCGGCGTGTCATCCTGAAGCAGCTCGCGGACTGGGACCCGGTGCACGCGCGCGAGCCAATGCTGCTGGCGGCAACCGCCAGCTACATTGGCGAAGGCTTCGACTGCCCAGCGCTCGACACGCTTTTCCTGTGCTCACCGTCCTCCTCGGAGTCGATCATCACGCAGAACGTCGGCCGGATCATGCGTGATCTGCCGGGGAAAACGACGGTCGAGGTACACGACTACGCCGACACCAGAGTGCCCATGCTGACCCGCATGCACGGGAAGAGGCTTACCGCCTACAAGAGGATCGGCTTCACCAATCCGGTGATTGGTGAGATCCCGCTATTCCCCGGCACCGAGATGGCCGCCCCAGCGCCAGCCCGCCCATCCAAACCCGCTGCCGTCTCGGCAGCGGAAGTCAGGGCGTGGGCGAAGGAAAACGGTCTCGACGTCCCCGCCCGCGGCCGCCTGCGCCCAGAGGTCTGGGATCAGTACCGCGTCGCCCATCTAGCGTTACCGCCCACAGCTCTCGCAGGCGCGAGCGGCACGTCTAGAGTCACAGCTAAATCGCTGTGGGAAGCGCTCGTCTGGGAACAGTAGTCGGTTGGCAGCAGTCAGGCGGGCCGCCCGAAGGACCCGCGCGTGCCGCCGTTGCTCTACCGCCACCAATCCACCCGTCGCGCGGCGGAATAGACGATAGTGAATATCAACTCTGCCGATGACATGCCGTCCAGAGCAGCCGCATCATAGTCCTGCCGTGGCACCTCATTGGGCACTCGTGTCGACGCCGCCATGTGCCGGCCTTAACGGCACGCTAGGTCACGGCGAGCTTGCGGTCGGCGCGACCAAATGTGTTGTTATGTCTTGCACGTTGGAGCATTACGCCACACGTACCGGGTCCGGGCCTCTTGCCTGCTAGGGCGAGGCATTCGGCCGTTAGCTATCCGGGACAAGCTCGGCCACGTCGTGGTGAAGCTTGGCCATCGCCTGATCGAACGTAGCGAGCCGAGATCCATGTGCACGCGCGAGCTGTGCCAGGTAAGCATCGGTCACCTGGCGGTGACCGATG
>Ga0208042_1000125_pt1 | contig 26630 bp, 24 predicted proteins | sample Sb_taG_10_FD_187708 | JGI IMG/M metagenome (GOLD analysis project Ga0208042, IMG submission 187708) | Peat soil microbial communities from Weissenstadt, Germany - Sb_50d_7_NC metaG (SPAdes) (version 2) | ecosystem: Environmental > Terrestrial > Soil > Wetlands > Peat | place: Germany... | reverse complement strand
AACATCGAGATTAAGGAAAGTTATCAGGACGAAGGCGTAAAGGACATGCAGGCGTTTCAGTTCACGCTGACCTGCGAAAAGGCGAAGTCGTAAAGGCGGAACCGACTATGAATCTTGGCGAATTAACAGGGGTGAAGCTGCTGGGCGTTCTGCTGCTGACGGCGGTGGTGGGCACGGGCGCCCTCTATTACACGGTCTACAAATCGCAGCGCAACCAAAATGATGTGGCGCGGATCAAGCTGCAGGCCAAACTGCGCGAGAACGCGGAACTCGAAGCCTACCGGCCGAAACTGGCCGACATCGAGCGCCAGCTGGCCAGCTTGAAGCAGCAGCTCGAAATCGAGCGGCGCATCGTGCCCGATGAAAAGGAAGTGGACAATTTCATGCGCATGGTGAGCGGAGAAGCGCGCAAGGCGGGAGTGGAAATCCGCCGCTATACGTCGCGCCCGTACGTCGCGAAAGAGTTCTACACCGAAGTCCCGTTCGAAGTGGAGTTCGATGGTCCGTACTACTCGATGCTGGGGTTCTTCGACCGGTTGGGAAAAGTGGAGCGCATCGTAAACGTCGCGAACCTGCTGGTGGCCTCGACCCGCAAGCCGTCCGATGCGAAGGCGAAGCACAGTTACCAGTACGCGCCCAGTGAGAGTGTTGTGGCCACTTGTCTGACCACCACGTATTTCAGTCATGACCTGGATCCGGCGGCGCCGGCCAGCAAGCCCGGACCACCGGTGAAGAAGTAGGAGGGACAGGATGAAGATGAAGCCAGCGCTCACGATTACGACGACAATTCTGGTTTCGCTGCTGGCCGCGGGTTTGGCCTCGGCCCAGAGTCCCAGGATTATCCAGAACACGCGCAACACGATGAACACGGTGAGTAACCATGCCACGGCTGCCTCGAATGAGGCTCTGGGCACTCACCAAGCAGCTCCAGCGGCGGCGAGCGCTACCCACACTGCGGCGAAGTCGGGCAGAGTGGCGGCGAAAAGTCCTTCATCCTCAGCACCGGCGGACGCGCGTTCGGCGGACGCGAAAAGAAGGTACCGCGAGAGATGGGGCGGGGCGGTCCTAGTTGAGCAAAGCGTGCAGCCAGCGCCCACTGCGGCACCCGAAGAAAACGCGGCAGCGGCCGCTAACGTAGCCGGCGGTTCGGGCAGCGGAGGCGGCGAGAATGCGGTGACCGAGCAGTCGGTCGTTCCCGACAGCAAGTACAACGCCAACGGCAGACGGGATCCTTTCATCAGTCCGGTGGTGAGCCACGCGGGCGGTTCGGGTTGCAGCACCGGCAAGAAGTGTCTGGAAATCGGCACCATCAACCTGCGTGGTGTGGTGCGTGCCGAAAGCGGTTTCATCGCCGTAGTCAGCAACGGTCTGAATAAAGCTTATTTTTTGCGGGAGAACGATCCGGTGTTCAACGGGTACGTGATGAAAATTACGGGCGACTCCATCGTTTTCCAGGAAACACTGCAGGACCGGATGGGCAAGACCTTTACGCGGGAAGTAGTGAAGAAAATTACGACTCCGGCGGTTTAGGCGGAGAAAAAGACTTCGAAGAAACACATGGAGGCGAAAGGCCTCGCATGGGGAGATAGGGAAATGCGAAAGCAACTGCTGGGTCTCTTGGTTCCGCTGCTGGCGTTCGTTCTGATCGCAGCCGCGGCTGACATGACGAGCAAGGGGGTGGCCGCGAGCGCTCGATTGCAGAGGCTCGAGGTCGCGCACAGCCAGGACGGATTGCGTATCGAGTTCAAGGCGAAGGGCACACTGGCGCCCAAAGTGTCGACACTTGCATCTCCGGCACGCATCGTCGTCGACTTTCCCAACACCGTGATGGCCACGGCGCAGAGCCACATCAGCGTTGACCAAGACGGCGTGAAAGACGTCCGCATCGGGATGGACGGGCAAGTCCCGCCCAGCACGCACGTGGTCATTGATCTCGCCGACGGTAATCTCGCCGATAGCCGCCAGCATGAACTAGTGGCGGGTCCGGACGGCGGCTTCGTGCTCAAGATCCACGATGCTGCGCTGGCCCATCGCCGACCGGCACCGGCCGCAAAATCGGTGGCCGCTAGTGCCGCGCCGCAACTGGCGCTGGCTTCGGCTCCGGTGACCTCGGCTCCGGTGACCTCGGCACCGACAAGGACAACGGCGGTTGCGCCGGCTCCGGCCTCGCCACAGAACCCCGAGAAACCGGCGGCGGACTTTGCCTTCGTCGAGCCCAAGTTTTCGCCCAAGGACGACAAAGCCGCCGAGCCAGTCGCGAAGGCCCAGGAAGCGGCCAGCCGCTTTGCCGACAAGACGGCGGCGGAACTGGTTGCCACCAATAGCAATGCCGCCCTCGGGCAAGCCGGCGGCAACAAGCTGACCATCCAGCCAGCCGTGAACCTGGCGGCCGAGCAGAAGGCGCAGTTGGAACAGAAGCCGGCGGTGAACGGGGCCAAGTACACCGGCGAGCCGATCTCGGTCAATCTTAAAGATGTGGATCTGAAAGATTTCTTCCGCCTGATTCACGAGATCAGCGGTCTGAACGTTGTGCTCGATCCCATGGTCCACGGCACCCTGACGATCGTGCTCGATGACGTGCCGTGGGATCAGGCGCTGGACATCGTGCTCAAGAACAACGACCTGTCTCGCCAACTGGACGGCAATGTCCTGCGCATCGCCACCGTTGATACGTTGAGGCATGAAGCCGAAGGCCGGCGCGCGCAAATCGATGCCGAGGCACTGGCGGTAGACAAAGTCAGCATCACCCGCTTCCTCAGCTACGCCCACGCCAAGGACCTATTGCTGCCGCTCAAGAAATTCCTAAGTCAGCGTGGCGACGTGGTTGCCGACGAACGCACCAATTCGATTATCGTCAACGACATTCCGGCGGTTCTGCCGCAGATTGACCGCCTCATCCAGCAGATGGACCGCAAGACGCAGGAAGTCGAAATTGAAGCCCGTGTGGTGGCGGCCACTCGCAGCTTCGCTCGTGACATCGGCGTGCAGCTGGGCATGGCCTGGGGCAATGGGGTAACCTCAGTTGGCGGAGCGCCACAGATCGGACCCTCGCCTGTCTACGCACCCATTACGAGTCCGAATTACTTCACCAGCGCCAGCGGCCCGAGCGGGAGCTCGATACCGTTGTTCTCGAACCTGGGTGCAACCGCGGCGACCAGCGGTCTGCAACTTATCAACGCCACCAACAACATGCGGATCGACATGATTCTCACGGCGGCCGAGTCGCGCGGGTTGCTGAAAGTTCTTTCCCGTCCGCGTATCGTCACGCAGAACAACATTCAGGCGGTGGTGAAACAAGGCGTGAAAATACCGATCATGACCGCGCCCTCGTTAAGCGCTCCGGCGACCGCGACCTACGTGGATGCATTCCTGCGACTGACGGTGACTCCGCAGATCACGTCGGAAGGAACCATCTTTCTCAACGTGGACGTCGAAAACACCTTGCCTAACTTTGGCCAGACAGACACACTGGGCAACCCGGAACTGATCACCCAGCAGGCCACCACCCAAGTGCTGGTGACCGACGGCGGCACGGTGGTGATTGGCGGCGTGATCCAGACCAACAACTCGCTCAATATCGCGCAGGTGCCTTTGCTCGGGGATATCCCGTTCCTTGGCAACCTGTTCAAGCATCGTACGGTGCAGACTTCAAACCAGGAGCTGATTTTCTTCATCACGCCGCGCATCATTCAAACATAAGCGCGAAGCTAGAACAGCCAAAGCCGCCGGCCTTCTCGGAGAACCCGCCGAGAGCCCGGCGGCTTTGCTTTTGGATCTCAGGTCTCAGGTCTTAGGAAAATCGTCGGCGGCTCTACAGAACATTGTTGACATCGCGTCGAGTGGAGATTTGGATTTCCTGAGACCTGAGACCTGAGACCTGAGACCTGAGAACTGAGAACTGAGACCTGAGAACTGGTTCTTGCTACACTCCTCCTATGGACCACGCTGGACGCCTGCGCCGGCTCCAAGCCTCGCTCTCGGGCCTCAAGCTTGATTCCCTGCTGATCGCTCACCTCCCCAATGTTCGCTATCTCTGCGGCTTTACTGGCAGTGCGGCTGCGTTGCTGGTGGCGGATCGTGGTTCTATCCTTTTTACTGACGGACGCTACCGCACCCAGGCAAAAGAGGAAATAAAGAATGCGCACGTCAATAATGTGGGCATTGTCATCGCGCGTAAGTCCCCGGTGGTGGCGGCTGCGGAGTGGCTGGCCGCGCAGCGAAGACGCTCGACGCCGGCATGGGTGGGCATCGAACCGGAGTCGATCACCGCCGGCATGCGCGACCGGCTAGCGTCTGTGCTGAAAGGGAAGGCGCGCCTGCGGTCCGCGCCCCCGCTGGTCGAGTGTGCCCGCATGGTGAAGGACGCGGCCGAGATCCTGCGCATCCGGCGGGCGGTCGAACTCGGCGCCAGTCTGTTCCGTATCGCGCGCGAGAACATTCGGCCGGGTGTGTGTGAGGTCGAAGTCGCCGCCGCCATGGAGTACGAGGCCCGTTGTGCCGGGGCCGAAGGCATGTCGTTTCCGACGATACTCGCTTCCGGAACGCGCTCGGCGATTGTGCATGGCCGGGCCTCGCGCGCGCGCATTCCCCGCGGGTTCGTGGTCTGTGATTTTGGTGTTATACTCGCCGGTTATTGTTCGGATCGCACGCGAACTGTGCACGTCGGACGTCCGTCGGCGGAAGCTCGACGGCTGTATGAGGCCGTGCTGGAAGCGCAGCAGGCTGCCATCTCGGCGGTTCGCCCGGGCGCGACTGCCGGCGAAGTAGATGGCGCCGCGCGGCGTGTGCTGCGCCAGCGAAAACTGGCCCGGTACTTCACCCATTCGACCGGGCATGGTTTAGGATTAGAGATTCACGAGGCGCCCAGGTTGGCGGAGGGGCAAAGCCAGAGACTGGAACCGGGAACAGTCATTACGATTGAGCCGGGCGCGTACGTCCCTGGGAAGTGGGGTGTGCGGATCGAAGATGTGGTGGTGGTTACGCCTTCGGGCTGCGAAGTGCTGATGCCCACAGATAAAGAACTGGTTATTATTTAGCACGTAGAAACGCGGCTTGCCGCGTCTCCGGAGACGGGGCCAGCCCCGTCTCTACCGCCGGAAGAATTTACGGCATCGCTTTAGCGATGCCCTGATACGAAACCAAAACGGAACTCGCCGTATCCATGAATCAAAAAGAGCTGAAAGAACTCATCGAGTTCTTGATCGAAAAGGACATTGCCGAGTTTGAACTGGAGCGCGGCGATGTCAAGGTGAAGATCAAGCGCGCCGCCGAACCGTCGCCCGTGGCGTTGCCAGACTTGCGTTACATCGCGGCTCGCCCCACGCCGTCCCCGATTCCGGCTTCTACTTCCGTGGCCGGCCGGGTTGAGTTGGCAGCGGACGCCGCTGCGCCAGAATCTGAGGAAGGATTGCACATTGTGCGCTCGCCGATCGTGGGCACTTTCTACGAATCGCCCTCGCCCGGGTCGCCGCCCTTCGTCAAAGTCGGCGAGGCGCTGGAAGTGGGCCAGGTTTTGTGCATTGTGGAAGCGATGAAACTGATGAACGAAATCGAATGCGACGTGGCGGGAGAGTTGGTTAAGAAGCTCGTCGCCAACGGCCAGCCCATCGAGTACGGCCAGGAACTGTTCGCCGTACGGCCAACGAAATAAGCTCTCAGTTCTCAGCTCGCAGCTCTCAGGGAAATCCAGTGCTGTGCAGTCGCGTGATTTCCCTGAGAGCTGACAGCTGAGAGCTTTCACATCATGTTCAAGAAAATTCTGGTAGCGAATCGTGGCGAGATTGCGCTGCGCGTCATTTGCGCATGCAAGGAACTCGGCATCCGCTCGGTCGCAATCTACAGTGAGGCGGACCGGAATTCGCTGCATGTGCGCTTTGCCGACGAGGCGATTTGCATTGGCCCGCCGCAACTAGCGCAGAGTTATCTCAACATTCCCACGGTGATCAGCGCAGCCGAAATCGCGAATGTGGATGCCATCCATCCCGGTTACGGCCTGCTTTCGGAAAACGCCAACTTCGCGGAAGTCTGCGAAACCTGTCACATCAAGTTCATCGGACCCACTCCCGATGTCATCCGGCTGATGGGCGAAAAAGAAAAAGCTCGCGCCGCCATGAAACAGCACGGGGTGCCGATCCTCCCCGGCTCGGACGGCGTGGTCGCCTCCGATGGAGAAGCGCGCGAGTGGGCGCGGAAAGTCGGCTTTCCGATCATCCTCAAGGCCACGGCGGGCGGCGGCGGGCGGGGCATGCGCATTGTGCGCAATGAAGATGAATTGCCCGGCCTTTACCGGCAGGCGCAGTCGGAGGCCGCGGCCGCCTTCGGCAATGGCGACCTTTACTTGGAACGCTATGTCGAGCACCCGCGCCACCTCGAATTCCAGGTGCTGGGCGACGAGCACGGCAACGTTGTCAGCCTGGGAGAACGCGAGTGCTCGATTCAGCGGCGCCACCAGAAGCTGCTCGAAGAGTCGCCGTCGGTGCGGATGACGCCGGAGCTGCGCAAGGAAATCGGAGACGTCATCGGCAAAACGCTCAGCCAGGTCGGCTACCACAATGCCGGCACCGTCGAATTCCTCATGGACCAGGATCGGCGGCTTTACTTTATCGAGATGAACACGCGCATCCAGGTGGAGCATCCCGTCACCGAGATGGTCACGGACGTGGACCTGGTGAAGAGCCAGATCATGATCGCCGCGGGCGAAAAGCTGGCCGACGTGTTGCAGGGCCCCATCGTGCATCGCGGACACGCCATCGAGTGCCGCATCAATGCCGAGCATCCGGAGAAGTTCACCCCCTCGGCAGGCAAGATCACTACGTTTAATCCGCCGGGAGGCACGGGTGTGCGCATCGACACTGCCGCCTACGCCGAAGGCACGATTCCTCCGTACTACGATTCCCTCATCGCCAAGCTGGTGGTGCGCGGCAAGGATCGCAGCGAAGCTATCTCGCGCATGAGCCGCGCTCTCGGAATGTTTATTGTGGAAGGAATCTACACGACGATTCCGCTGCACCGGCGTATCCTGGCGGACCCGGATTTCCGCGCCGGCAATTTCGATACGGGGTTCATTGAGAGATTCCTAGCAAAAAAAGAAGCGACGGGTTGAACCTGTCATCTAACTAGGACGCCAGTTAATGGCCGAGCTATCTGGAATGGGGGTTCCGTGAAGCCGACCTCTCTTGTAGCCGTCCTGGTTTTTCTCGCTGCTTGGTTTTCGGGATCCGCTCGCGCCCAAACGCACGACTCGAAAGACGAAATTCCAAATCGAACGCTGCGATCTCTTGCCCGTGGTCACCATGAAAGCTGCAGGAGAGAATCGGCGTTTTCTTCTCGATACCGGCGCCACCTCCATCCTCAATGTGAAGTCTTTCGCGTTGGGCACGTCGAAGCACGTCCAAATTACTTCCTGGAGCGGAACCACGCCCACAAGCGCCCGCGAAATTTCTCTGCCGGAAGTGGAATTGGGCACGCACAAACTCCGCAATCTGAAACTCTCGGCCATCGATTTGAGCCCCATCGGCAAGGCCTGCGGAGGACAGATCGACGGCATCCTGGGTGTGGATTTGCTCGATCGGATGGGGATGACCATCGATTTTAAGCGGCGAGTCGCTGCATTCGCGAGCGAGGTCGAAAACTCCGAAGATACTGCAAGTGCGTTTGGCGAGGTGGAACGCGATTTGGCAATCTGCGGTCAAGCATTCAATCAGGGAGACGCGAAGGAAATGACCGAGTGCTTCGATCCGGAGATCGTCTTTTACAATTCCGATGGCGAGTTCCGGGGACGCCAGGAGGTCATGCGCTATCTGACCGAGCGTTTCTTCAAGTCTGCTCCCAAACTGCACTATGAGATCAGGGTGCATGAGATACGCAGCTTCGGCGACGCCTTGTGGTACTCCTACGACTACTGGATTGAAACGCCCGATGAGCACCTCGCCGGACACGGGATGTCCATGTGCCGCAAGGATGCCGGAGGCCGCTGGCGCATCCTCAACCTGAATGAGTCCACAAAGGGACCGGCCACTTCCACTGCGGCTGAACCGGTACACTGATCGGGTACTCTGAACATCGCAATCCCGCACAAGGCCATGGTTTCGCTGCCGCGTCTTTACCCAATCCTGGATGCATCCTGTTTCTCGAACAGCAGAAGTTTGTTTGCGGCCGCCGAGGAACTTGCTGCCGCTGGCTGCACACTGCTGCAGTATCGCAACAAGTCTGGCAACGCCCGGCTAATGCTGGAAGAGGCTCGTGAACTCAGGGCGCGCCTCGGAGCCAGCGTCAAGCTCATCATGAACGACCGCGCCGATCTCTGCCTGGCCGCTGGGTTCGATGGGCTGCATGTTGGGCAGGATGACCTACTGCCCGAATCGGCGCGGCGCATCATTGGCCCCGACCTCTGCCTGGGAGTATCAACGCACAATCCGGAGCAGCTGGCCGAAGCCGATGAAACCTCCGCCGACTACCTTGCGATCGGCCCCGTCTTTGCGACCACCAGCAAGGCCAATCCCGATCCTGTCGTGGGACTTGAAGGCGTTCGCCGGGCAAGGGAACTGACGCGCAAGCCTCTGGTTGCGATCGGCGGCATTACCCGCGAAAACGCCTGTTCCGTCATAGAAGCCGGTGCCGATGCCGTGGCGGTGATATCCGACTTGTTACGTGATCCCCGCAAATCAGCAGAGGAATTTTTGAGGGTTCTGGGGTAAAGTTGAAGTCTCTTGGAGCAGATCGTCGGCCATGCGCGGCCCCTAAAGTGTGTGCATGAGAACCCGTTTTGGGACAATCCGCTGGAACGAAACGGTCGAGAATCAAGTCCCGGAGGGACGACCGAGTTCTCACGCGCACACTAGAGGGGCTATCGATCTCGAAGACTTTTCGGCATCGCTAAAGCGACGCCCTGATACGAAGCGTTAGTTTTACGGCAGTCCCTTAGGAGGTTCGTGAGCGCGAAAGTTCCACCCCCAGTTCCCGCTTCGAGCGTCGCTTCGAACACCAGCGATTGGCAGCGGCATACCCATCAGGACCAAGAGCTAGTCAAAGGTCTTGGCCTGACCAGCGCGACCATGCTGGTGATGGGCTCCATGATCGGATCGGGCATCTTCATTGTGTCCGCCGAGATTTCTCGCGAGGTCACATCGCCGGCGTTGCTCATTGGCGCGTGGCTCATCACCGGCCTGCTGACGGTTGTGGCCGCGCTCGCCTACGGCGAACTGGCGGCGATGATGCCGCGAGCGGGCGGACAGTACGTCTATCTGCGCGAGTCGCTCGGGCTGCTCTCGGGTTTTCTCTACGGCTGGACTCTGTTTCTCGTGATTCAGACGGGCACGATTGCCGCTGTCGGCGTTGCTTTCGGCAAGTTTCTCGGGATCTTCTGGCCGGCAATCTCGTCGGGTAATTGGATTGTCCACCTTTGGAAAGTGCCGAAGTTTGCCGTCGGACCAATGATGCTCGGCGGCATGGATGTTGGACTGAACACGCAGAACCTCGTCGCCATCCTGGTCGTGGTCGCGCTCTCGATCATCAATATTTTCGGCGTGAAGACGGGCGCTTTCATCCAGAACATCTTCACCACCGCGAAAGTTTCGGCGCTGCTCGGCCTGGTCGTCTTCGGAGTCTTTCTTGGCCGGAACGCGCAGGCAATGGCTGCGAATTTCGGCGCAAACTTTTGGAACAATTCTGGCCTGGGCACGCTTCACGACGTGGGGGGCGGCGTTTTGGTTTCAACCCTGACGGTGCTGGCGATCGCGCAGGTGGGCTCGCTGTTCTCGGCTGACGCCTGGAACAACGTTACCTTTACGGCCGGCGAGGTGAAGAATCCCAGCCGGAATCTTCCGTTGTCGCTGGCGCTCGGCACCGGCGTGGTGATCGCGCTCTATATTGCCTGCAACTTTATTTATCTAAGCGCGCTGCCGCTGCTGGGCAGTCCGAGCGGAGCGACGCTGCTCGAGCGCGGCATCCAGCACGCCACCGAGGACCGCGTCGCCACCGCGGTCATGACGCAGATGTTCGGTTCCGCCGGCGGAGCGCTAATGGCTGTCGCCATCATGATTTCCACCTTCGGCTGCTGCAACGGCTTGATTCTCTCCGGGGCTCGCGTTTACTACGCCATGGCGAAGGATGGCCTGTTCTTTCGCAGCGTTGCCCGCCTCCATCCCGGCTACAAGACGCCCGCGGTTTCGCTGATGGTGCAGATGGTATGGACGTGCGTGCTCTGCATCTCCGGCAGTTACGGCCAGCTTCTCGACTACATTATTTTTGCGGTGCTGGTTTTCTACGTTCTCACCATCTTCGGACTGTTTGTCTTGCGCCGCACCCATCCCGAGGCCGAGCGTCCGTACAAGGCCGTTGGATATCCCATCCTGCCTGCGATCTATATCGTGATGGCTTTGTTTATTGACGTGGTGCTGTTACGCTACAAGCCGCAATACACTTGGCCGGGACTGTTCATCGTGCTGCTCGGCATTCCTGTGTACTACATTTGGCGGCCGCGAGCCCAGACGACTTAGATTTAACTGCGGGTTTAACTGACAGGAGAGACGCTTACTCATGACTGACTTCTTTGCGAAAAAGCCGCTTGAGCTTTTGTTCGAGGAAGCGCGAGAGACTGGCACGCATAGTTTGAAACGCACGCTGGGCGTATTCCAATTAACGGCTCTGGGTGTCGGCGCTGTGATTGGGGCCGGAATCTTCGTGATGTCTGGACTCGGTGCGCACTATGCCGGACCCGGGCTGATGCTCTCGTTCGTGCTTTCGGGCTTGGGTTGTACCTTTGCGGCGCTGTGCTACGCGGAGTTTGCGGCTATGATCCCGTTGGCGGGCAGCGCCTACACCTATGCCTACGCGACGCTGGGCGAAATTATTGCCTGGATCATCGGCTGGGACCTCACGCTCGAATACGCCATGGGCGCCAGCACCGTGTCGTCCGGTTGGTCCAACCACTTCATTGAACTGCTCGATATTTTCCACATCAAGATGCCGCTATGGCTGGCATACGATCACTGGACTGGGCTCAACGAAGCGGAGAAGACCATCGCTCGCCAGATGGCGCTGGCCTCCGATTCCACGCTGGTGCCCGGCACGCAGGCTTTCCTTAATAAGGTAACGGCGATCATGGGAGCGCAATCGCCGGAGTTATTGCGGAAGGCTCACGATCTGTTAAATGCGCCTCATCTTTTCGGGGTTGAGATCGGCGTCAATGTGCCGGCCTTCATGATCGCGCTGGTAATCACGGCGATCCTCGTGGTTGGCATCAAGGAGAGCGCCCGCTTCAACGCCACCATTGTTACCATTAAGGTTGGAGTTGTCCTTTTTGTCATCGGCCTCGGCATCCGCTACGTAAGCGCCAGCAACTGGGGATCGGACTGGGCAACTTTCGCGCCAATGGGATTCTCCGGAATCGGGGCCGGGGCAGCTTACATTTTCTTCGCCTACATCGGATTCGACGCAGTTTCCACCACCGCCCAGGAGGCAAAGAATCCGCAGCGCGATCTTCCCATCGGCATCATTGCTTCGCTGCTGGTCTGCACCGTGTTGTATATCGCGGTGGCGGCGGTTCTGACCGGGATGGTTCCGTGGAAAGAGATCAATATAGAAGCGCCCATTGCGCGCGCTTTCCTCGACCGTGGCCTTAGCGGCGCGTCCCACATTATTACGCTTGGAGCGCTGGCCGGGCTCACCAGCGTGATGCTCGTCATGCTGATCGGCCAGACTCGCGTCTTGTATTCGATGGCCTACGACGGCCTTTTGCCCAAGAAATTCTTCGCCGATATTCACCCGCGCTTCCGGACGCCCTGGAAGAACACCATGCTCGTGGGCCTCCTCGCGGCGATCGTGGGCAGCCTGACGCCGATCGAGGATATCGGAAAAATGGTCAATATCGGAACGCTGCTGGCGTTCGTGATTGTTTGCACCGCCGTCCTGGCCCTGCGGCGTACGAACCCCGGCCAACCTCGACCCTTCCGGACGCCCTGGGTACCGTTTGTGCCAGTCATGGGCATCCTGTTCAACGGCTACATGATGTACAAACTCGGCTGGATCAACTGGGCGCGATTGATTATCTGGCTGATTATCGGCATGGTGGTCTATTTCACTTACAGCCGGAAACACAGCCGCGTGCAGGCGGCGCTGGAAGGTCGCAAGTCACAACCTAAAGAAACCGTTCTGTAGAGACGCGGCTTGCCGCGTCTCTCGGCGAACTGACTATTCCTCCTGCGTTTTCCGGGTAATCGCCATAACCAGCCGGCGTGGGGAGAAGCGCACCGACTGTGCCACCAGCCAATTCTTGAATCCAGAAATCACCAGCGGCTTTCCAGCCATCATTGCGCGATAACCGTCTTCGGCGACGGTGCGCGCATCCATCGAACCGAACTTCAGCAGGCGCATGCCGGTTGCGTTCGCACGCTTGTGGAACTCCGTGGCTGTCGCACCGGGGCACAGGCAGGTTACGGTGACACCCGACCCGCTGAGTTCATTCGCCAGCGCCTCTGACAAAGACAGGACGTAAGCCTTGGTTGCAAAATATACGGCCATCAGCGGCCCTGGCTGAAACGCCGCGGTGGACGCCACATTCAGGATGCGCCCGCTCTTTCGCTCAGTCTTCGCCCTCTCGATCATTGCCGGGAGATACAGGCGGGTGAGGTGGGTGAGAGTGGTCACGTTGAGTTGGATCTGACGCAGGCATTCTTCCAGGTCATTCTCGGCGAACATACCATACTGTCCGAATCCCGCGTTGTTGACCAGCACATCCACTTGAGTGTCCGCGCGCGTGGTCTGATCCAGCACATATGCGGGAGCTCCAGGTTCGGTCAGGTCGGTTGCCAGAATCAGGGAACGCGTGCCGTGGGCCTTCTCGAGTTCGGAGGCGAGTTGCCGGAGTTTGTCCGCGCTGCGGGCGACGAGAACCAGGTTGTAGCCTTCGCGCGCGAAGATGTGGGCGAATTCCAGTCCGATGCCGAACGAGGCGCCGGTGATCAGAGCGGTTTGGTGGAGGGCATAGGAGTGCACGAGAAATCCTAAACGCAAAGGGCCGCTGAGGTCACGCGGAGATTGCGAACGCGGATTCTTTGAGCGGCCCAAATACTTCGCTAAGGTTCACTCGGTTGCGGTTCCGCGCTCATCTGCACCGTGTGCTTTTCGGCAGGCTTGTAATCTGGAGGCACTTCGAACAACGATTCATCGAGCGGCTGCTCGGAGATTTGCAACAGCTCGGTCTTGTTCACAACGACGTTTCCGCCCTGTTTGTGAGTGGCCGTCTCTTCAAGCACAAGTCCGCGCGGCGTTATACCGAGGTGCTTGAACACCAGATGGTCGTGTCCGCCTCGTGTCGTCATGAGCCAATCTCCCAGCGGACGCTCCTCGCGTGCGGCATTGTCACGGCAGTTCAGTCCAGGCAAGTCGAGGTACCAACCGTCGATTTCGATTCCGAAAACGTCAGACCACATCGGCGCGGGGGAAGCCGCCCGCGCCCACTACCTCAGGACCTACACGCGGGCCAGCGCCGGTTCCACCCCGTAGATCGAGTGCCACGAGGTTGCGGCTTTCAGACGGTCGTTTACGTTATTGATATTCCGCACGCCTTCATTTTCCAGCCACTTCCGGAAAGCATCAGCGCCGTGTTTTGCGTAGACCGGGATACCATCCTTCCAAGTGGCGCGTCCGCAGAGCACGCCGTTGAATTTCACACCCGACTCGCCCGCGAGCTCCAGCGACTCGGTGAACTCGGCATTGCTCACGCCCGCCGACAGATAGATGAAGGGCTTGGTGGCGACCGCGGCCGCCTCCCGGAACAGCTTCATCGCTTCCTGTTTCGAGTAGGCCTTTTCGCCGTTGAAGGACTTGGTCCCTTCCACATGCTTCATGTTGATCGGGACTTCCACCTTCATTACGTCGACGCCATAGCGGTCTTGGGTGAACTCGCGCATGCTTTCGATGACCGCCTTCGGCTTCTTCTTGGCGAAGTCCAAGCCTTTCTCGTCCACGCCTTCTTCGTAAGTGACGAACTCCAGGAAGAATGGAATGTCATTGGCGCGACATTCATCGCCCAGTCGCTCGACCCAGGCGTGCTTCTTGTCGTTAGTTTCTCTTGGATCAAACGGCGTGTAGTAGAGCAGAATCTTGATGCAATCCGCGCCCGCTTCCTTCAAGCGGCGCACCGACCAATGATCCAGCAGATCGCCCAAGCGGCCGGGTCCGGTCTTGTCGTAGCCGGTCTTTTCATACGCCAGCAGCAGACCAGCGTTTTTCGAGCGCCGCTTCGAAGCCGGCAGCCCCCACTCGGGATCGAGCAGGATGGCGCTGGCATGTGGCGTCAAGACCTCGCTCACCAGCGTTTTGAATTCCTCCATCATGGCGTCGGAAACGGCCGTGCCTTTTTCCTTGGCGAGAGACTTCTGCAGCGAGCCGCGCTGGTCCATGGCGGCGGCGGCGATTACGCCACGTTCATTCGATACAGCCTTCATTCCGGCGAGTTTGCCGGGGGTAAGTTTCATAAATCCTCCTATCAGCGCAATACGACAGGTAATTCTAAACCACGGCCCCTGCCTTGAGAAATTGCAGGTCCGTGTGGGGACGGGCGCCCTCGCCCGTCCAAGCCGAGCGAAGCTCGGCAGTTGCCAGCGGCCATCGCAACTCTGAACGGGCTATAGCTGCCTTACTGCCGCAGAGCCAGCGTTCCGAGCAGCGTCTGCTGCTTGGCGATCAGCGACTGGATGCCCTGCCGCGCCAGCGCCATCATCTTTGCCAGTTGAGCGTCGTCGAACACCTGGTGCTCCGCGGTGGCCTGCAGTTCAACAATTTTATTGCCTGCCGTCATGACGAAGTTCATGTCCACGTCGGCGCGCGAGTCTTCTTCGTAGTTGAGATCGAGAAGAACTTCGCCGTCCACGATGCCGACGCTGATCGCCGCCACAAAATCCTTGATTGGCGCCGCGGTCAATGTTCCCGCATCGATCAGGCGCTGCAGAGCCAGGCCGAGCGCGACGAATGCGCCGGTGATCGAAGCCGTTCGCGTGCCTCCGTCCGCCTGGATCACGTCGCAATCGAGCCAGATGGTGCGCTCGCCCAGGCGCTTCAAATCGGCAACTGCGCGCAGCGAGCGTCCGATGAGCCGCTGAATCTCCTGCGTCCGCCCGCTTTGCCGTCCCTTCGCCGATTCGCGCGCCGTGCGGGTCAGCGTCGAGCGCGGCAGCATTCCGTACTCGCCGGAAATCCATCCCTTGCCCGAGTTGCGCAAGAACGCTGGTACCGACTCCTCGACCGAAGCGGTGCAGATGACGCGAGTATTGCCCATCTCAATCAGCGCCGAGCCTTCCGCGGTCGAGATGAAGTCGGGAATGATATTGACGGGACGAATCTGCTCGGGAGTGCGGTTATCGCTGCGAAAGATCATCAGACGGAAATTCTAACAGTCGGAGGCAAAATGGCAGCTCTCAGCTGTCATCTCTCAGCCACCCTATCCTCCCCGCACAGTGCCTTCATTGCAAGCGCTCCGAGTCCGCCGGTTGCTCGCGATCGCTTTCTTCGCTCAGATCGTCTTCGCTGAGATCGTCGTACTCGCGTCCCTCGACCCTTGACCACGCCGAAGCGCCAATCGGACGGTTGGCCACCGACTGGCGATCAATCACTACCTGGGTCGGCAGTTCCGGTTCCAGCGAGGTTCGTTTCAGGTTCATGGACGCCGTCTGCAACGCATACAGCAACAGCGCTGCGGTCTTGTGATCGACTTCCTGCATCACCAGACGTTCCATCACGTTGGCCAGGGACACTTGTATGGAATTTGCATCCTCGAGTGTGGGCAATTGGCGCCACTCGTTCTTGTCTGGCAGAGCCTCCAACTCCGGCCAATGGTATCGAACGTGGTAATAGCAATGCTTACTTTCGCGCAGGGCGGGGGAACCGCATTGTGTGCCATTGACCTTAAGGTGCTGACATCGCTTAACAGTCATCGGATATAAGGACATTTTGTAACTCCTGTATGAAGTATGAAATTGGGAGGGGATGTATGGATATGCGTAGGTGTTTACCAGTTAGTACCGGTACCCCCCTCCCCCCCGGTCTCCTGGAATCATAGGGTTGGCGGGAATTTCCGGGCTTGGTCTTTGAATCAAAAGGACTTATATGAAAGTATTCCGGAATAAGGACTTAGCCGAGATCCTGCTACAGATCCTTCGCTTCGCTCAGGATTTCGGCAGCGGGCTCCCGCTTCGCTCACGCCCGCTAAACGCCTCAAATTGTCAAAGAGCGTTGAAAATGGTTTGGTGGAGCTTCGTGGCCGTCTCATAGGACGGGCACACTGCTGCCTGCTCCGCTCTGAAGCAACATTGTTGCAATCGACGGGATGGATGTCTGTGACGGTGCTCACCGGCTGTTTGTGATGAAAAAGAATGAGGCGGGACCAGCGTTCTACCAACTGAGATTGTGAGTGTAATGGGGATTTTGCAACAGTTACGGGACACGACGCTGTCGGTCGCGCAAAAAGGCAACCTCAAGCCTTCCGGGCCACAATGATCCCAAGAACTATCTGCGTCCCAAGCGGGCGTGAGCGCGGTAATTGGTCACTTATGGAGTCTTAGTGAGTCTCTTCAAGAGTCCCTTGATTCCGTCGCTGACCTTTTGGAGCAGCCCCGGACCCGGGTTAGCACCAGCAGCGCCACCGGCGTGCGAGCGGGCATATTCCTCCACATCCCTCTTCATCAAGTTCACCCAAGTTTGGCCGGGACCACCTCTGGTTATTTTGGGCATTTTTAGCGACGCCGCTGCCGAGCCCGCGAGCGGATGTTTGCCCGACTGGTGTAACTTGGCAGTCTTGCTTTGCGGATCGAACGGTGCCTTGTTAGGCAGCGACATGGCAGACCTCCTGCGTGAGACGAGGACCGGGCGGACCTCAAAGGCGGGAAGAGAAACCTCGTCGTTGCCGAGCTTCCGATGCCGTGAGGGCAATGTAAATTATCCCACGATCATGGAAAGATGTCGAACAGGAATCTCCCCTACCAAAGAGGTGTCCTAACACCTATTGAAAGCGCACTTCTACCGTGTCAATTTTGATGTCAATCAGCCCCCTCTTATAGAACAGGCCTAAAGGCGAAGCAGTAAGGCTTGAATCAAGGGTGCTCACCCTCTGGAAAGACGCCGACCCTGACATTCCAATTCTGAAAGAAGCCAAAGCCGCGTACGCGAAGCTGCAATAGCTGGAAAATTCTTCCTCGTCGCTTGCTGTTTACCGATAGTTGACGTTAACGGGCGATAGCGCTCACTGAGAATTGTTGGCGAACGCGATGTTTTTCGCCAACGAACGCCACTCGCTTCGGCCTTACTGACTGCCCGCCTGCTCAATCGTGGTCACATCGAACGACTCGGTCAGATCCGCGTGTCCCGCGAGCGTATCTCGCGTCTGGCCCTCGACCAGGATGTTGACCCGCTGGATGCCGGGAACGTTGAGGGCCAGCGTCTCCACCAGCGAATTCACCGTGAGCTGCTCGCTGAGAATGCCGGAGCGGTGCTGGTCGGCGAAGGCAGCGTTCAGATCGATGACGGCCGCGCCCGGATCGACCAGGTAGATGGCGCGGATGTCCGCCGCCGGAGGCAGAGGATGCGGAGCGCCGGGTTGCTGGTAGATGCGCAGCAGCGCGCGCAACAACTCCTCGGCTCGCTGCTGGCGTCCTCCGGGAAGAGGAATCTGCGCCGATTGCGGGCGCAGCATGCCGGCGTCGTCATCCGCCACATATAGAGTCACCGTCTCCGTTGGACCGGAGGCTGGGGGAGCCACAGGCAACGCGCTGGCTGCCGGAGACTCCAATTCCCCCGCCTGTCGCCGCATGTGGCGAAGGTAGATTCCCATCGCCACCACCAGCACGAGCAGCGCAGCCACAGCGATTAGAAGATGGCGGGGGATCATGGGTGTCCCCTGGGATCGGGTGATCGGGTGATCGGGCCATCGGGTGATCTAAAGTCAAAGGCCTTTGATCTTCGATCACCCGATGGCCCGATGATCCGATGACCCGATTTTTCTATGATTGTGGCCATCATGGTTGCACCCCGAGGCGGTCGCGGACAGCGACGACAGCATCGGCAATCGCCGCCGCGGCCCGCTGTTGATAATTGGCAGAGATCAAGTCGGCGACACCATCGTCTCCGGGCGCCAGTTCCACCGCGACTGCAGGCATTAACACATTGTTCAGCGGCCGCAGCGAAGCGGAAGAAGCTCGAACCGGGAATTCTCTCTTCTGCATCTCGGCAACGATGGCCGCCGACACGATTCGGCTGACCGGCAAAGCCGGCGCCTGCGCCGCATTCCACGCATGAAACACTCCGTTGCTCGTTCCTTCCACCGGAAGCAGCGCGGTGTACACCCGCACGCCGCTGCCTTGCGAGACCGCGTGCAGGCTGATGTAGATTCCGGCGCGGGCAACGTTGGCTGCCGCGGCGCGCTGATCCAGAGTCGAACCGGTATCGGAGTCGCGCAGCAATGCGACCGCGAACCCACGAATCTCCAGTTCATGGCGCAGCAGCCGGGCAAATCCCAGCGTGACGTCTTTTTCGGCCAGGGTATCCGTTAACGCCGCACCTCGTTCGTCGCCACCGTGCGCGGGATCGACCACGGCCAGAACGCGATGGGCATTGTTATTGCCCGAGGCGATGTTTGCCGCCGGTCGCGCCTGCGCAGGATTCTGTGGTCCAGTTCCAACGCCACTCGGGGGCGCTGGTGTTGGTTGAACTGCCGAAACCATGATCGTTGAAATCATGATCGTCCTTCTGTCGTTGCTGAAGCTGGCCATCAGCGGCTCGTTTGCAGCCACATCTATTTCGGCGCCGCCGTTGTTCTCGGAGTAACTGGCATGGGTGATGACCTTGTTGTCAAAAGAAATCGACTGGCTTCCCGGGGACACGACCGGGTCCCGCTTAAAGACCATCCGCAACTGGCCCGGTTCCGTGGAAATCGTGGGATTCACCGGAGCGCTAAAGTTCAGCACCAGCCGCGGAGGGTTGCCTGCGTCCAGCCGGAAGCTGGTTTGTATGCCGACATCGCCGACGAATAAGCGGCGCGCGCTTTCGCGAAAATTAACCGGCGTTCCCAGGAAGCGCGGCAGCAACGCGCCCAGCGAACTTAGCGGAACCAATCCGCGCGAGTTTTCAATGAGGAAGGGAGCGACGAAATCAAAATCGCGCCCACGAATTTTGGCCCGGGTCTTTCCCGCGAAAAAGTCCGCATCGACAGCGTTATATCGCAGTCTCAAACGCCGCCCATCGGACTGTGTGCTGACTCGGCCAAGCGGTTCCAGAAGTTCGAGCAGGCCGACATACTCACGGCCCGCACGATCCAGAACCGGGAGGGTATAGATGGCGACCGGAGAATAGACGGAGATGTGCTTTTCGTCCGCCGAGGGCGCCACGGACAGAAGCGCCACACTGGCCAGCAGAATGGCCAAGGTCTTTTTCGTGAAAGTCTGGTTCGTCAAGGTCTGGATCGTCGTGGTGGAGAGCACTTCTGCTAAACCCTACCCCGTCGGGCGCAGCTTGCGCCAGAGCTATTGCTGGCTGGTTTCATAAATGCGCTTCAGCTCTGAAGGCACGTCCCTCAGGGGCTAAAGCCCTCATTCTTTCGGGCCCTAAACGGCACCCTTCGGCTTCGCTCAGGGCAGGCTCTTGAAGCCGTGCCCTACCCAAAACCGATTTATGAAACCATCTCTACTTCATTTCTTGCTACTCCAGCGCATGAATCGTGAGCCCGCTCAGCAACTTGGGGTAGAAATCGGTGGACTTCTGGGGCAACACTTCGCCGGCAAAGGCGATATCGCGAACCTGCTCCATGCGCACCGGATTCATTAGGAACGCCACTTGGGCCTTTCCACTTTGCACCTGCATCAGCGCATCCGCGGCCTCGCGACAATAGGAAACGTTCTCCTGATTGCGAATGGCTTGCTCCGAGATCTTCAGCACACCTTCCAGCAGGCACTTGTGCAATTGCACGACGTCCAGCGCTTGCTGGCGGAGAGAAAGGTTTCCGAATAAGCGGGTGCCCATGGCCTTCGGTGTGTGCAGCAGAAATGCACGTCCGGCGGTGACCGCGAGCAGCGCCGTCCCCGCGTGCCCTGCCTGCCGCAGAATGGCGATGGCGCGCGCCGCGTCGATTCCGGCATCGACCTCTTCCACATCGAAAAATCTCCGGGCCACCGCCTGAAATTGTGTCGCTGAAAAAGATGGCAGGCCAAACACGACCCGGTGCGTCGGCAGAATGACCAGGCCCGGGCGAGCCATGTCGACAAAGGTCATCATCGCCGAGTCGTAAGGAACGGGAAGTCCCGTTCCCGTGTCGGCCTCGGCTCGCCGCTCGTTGCGATAAGCCAAGGCAGTCTCGTAGCGGTGATGGCCGTCGGCGATGATCAGCTTCCGATCCCGCATCTGTTCCTGCACGGAGGCAATGACCGAGGGATCGGAGATCTTCCAGACGCGGTGCACGACGTCGTACTCGTCGGTGACCTCGATATCGATGTTCGAGGCTGCCGCCGAATCGAGCAGGGCATCCACCTTGCCCGCCCCGCTGTATAGCATGAAGATCTGGCCGAAGTGGGCTCGATTCGCGCGCAGCAGGTCCAGCCGGTCGGCTTTCGGCTTGGCCAGCGTCTGCTCGTGACGGAATACGACGCCCGCGGAATATTCCTCGATCTGGCCGAGTGCGATGAAGCCCCGCCGCTCGGCCCGTGCCGGGCTTCCCGGCACGCCTCCCGGAACGTCTCCCGGAACGTCTCCCGGAACTATGAACGTCTGGGAATAGCGGTAGAGCGAAGGCTCGGGATCGCGTCGCAAAATGCCCGTCTGGCGCCAGTTCTGGAAGGACGCCGCCGCCCTGGTGTAGACGTTCTCGGTGTCGCCGTCCGTCGGCAGGCGTTTCCCGAGAATAATCCGCACCAGGTTATAAGGACTGGCCTGGTAGTAGCGTTCCTGCATGGCAGGGGTAATTTTGTCGTAGGGCTGGGTCACAGCTTGCTGGACCGGTACGCGCTCAGGGTCGTAGCGCCAAGCCCGGAATGGGAAAATAATTGCCATAAAGGGAACGCAGAATTGTAGCAGGGACGGTCCGGCCCCGGTCCAAAGAAGCGAAAGGAGAAAAAAGATGCGCAGAGTCAGAAGCCACCTTCGGACCTTCCGCCGAATCCAAGGGGGGCCGTACGAAAAGGTGACAACACTTTTTCAAGATTGTGCTAGTATCCGGTTCAGCAGAGCTTGTTGTGGCCCGCCCTTTGGGATGCGGGTCGCCTCCCTCCAAGGCGCGGATTTAGTGGGGCCTATGTTGTACCGCAAACAGTTCTCGGCTCGCCTCTCCTGTGCTGTACTTCTGGTGGTTGTTGTGTGCGGCGCCCTTCCGCTTCTCGCCCAGAATTCGACTGCGGACGTCCACATCCAGCCCCGCGTCCAGCCACCGGCTCCGAAAGAGCCCGACCTGGATCCGGCGCTCAAGACCCACACCAAGCCCTTCAAAGTAGCCGTGGACATGGTCCTGGTGCCGGTTACTATCACCGATCCTTTGAACCGGTTCGTGACCGGCCTTGATCGCCAGAACTTCAATCTTTTCGAAGGCAAAGACCAGCAGGAGATCAAGACTTTCTCCAGCGAAGACGCTCCGGTTTCCATCGGCGTGATCTTTGACATGAGCGGAAGCATGAGCAGCAAGATCGAACGCGCTCGCGAGGCGGTCATCGAGTTCTTCAAGACCGCCAACCCGCAGGACGAGTTCTTCATGATCGCCTTCGCCGATAAGCCGGAGGAGCTCGCCGATTTCACCAGCTCGGTGGATGACATTCAGGGCCGGCTCCTCTATACGATGCCCAAGGGCCGCACGGCGCTGCTGGACGCCATTTACCTCGGCGTTAGCAAAATGCGGCAGGCCAAGTATCCGAAGAAGGCTTTGCTGATCATCTCCGACGGCGGCGACAATCATAGCCGCTATACCGAAGGCGAGATTCGTTCCCTGGTCAAAGAGGCCGACATTCTTATCTACGCCATCGGCATCTACGATCATTATTTCCCGACCGAGGAAGAGCGGCTGGGGCCTGCCCTGTTGAGCGATGTCACCGAACTCACCGGTGGCCGGGCTTTTACCATTGATAACCCGAACGACCTGGCGGACGTTTCCACAAAAATTGGCATCGAGTTGCGCAACCAATATATTCTCGGATACCGTCCAAAGAACCCAGTGCGCGATGGCAAATGGCGTAAAATAAAAGTGAAGCTCTTACCGCCAAAAGGATTGCCTCCGCTCAAGGTCTACGCCAAAACGGGTTACTATGCGCCGACGGAATAACGGCCGACGGAATAACGTTCGTTTAACGATCTTCTTCTTCTTTCTGACAACGCTGTTCCTGGCTAACTCTCAAACGCAAGGCGGAGCCCCGAACCAGTCGCCTCCGGCTCCAGTTGCTAGTTCCCAGTCGCCTGCGAATTCCCAATCGGCACCGGCCAGCAGCGCGCCTCCGCCAGTCTCCACGGGGCAGGCCGCCGCTCCGAATGCCGCTCCGAATGAGGGGCAGAATCCGGATTCCGCCGACAGCGGCGTCTTCGTTTTCCGCAAGGATGTCGAAGAAGTCGTGCTGCACGCCACGGTCGTCGATGACAAGCAGCGCATCATCACCAGCCTCGATAAGGGCGATTTCGACGTATACGAGGACGGGCATCTCCAAACCATCACCTCGTTGCGCCAGGAAGACATCCCCGTCGCCATGGGCATCGTGGTCGATAACTCTGGTTCCATGCGCGAGAAGCGCCAAAAGGTGAACGCAGCGGCTCTGAATCTGGTGCGCTCGTCGAATCCCAATGATGAGGTGTTCATCGTCAACTTCAACGACGAGTACTACCTTGACCAGGATTTCACTTCCAACATCAACAAGCTGAAAGAGGGGCTGGAAAAAATCGAGGCTCGGGGCGGCACGGCGCTCTACGATGCGGTCGTCGCCTCCGCGGACCACCTGAAAAAAGAAGCGAAGCGCGAAAAGAAAGTCATTTTTGTAGTTACGGACGGAGACGACAACGAGAGCGCCGAAACTCTGGAGCAGGCAGTACGGCGTCTGCAGGTCGACGGCGGACCAACTGTTTACGCCATTGGCATCCTGGAGAAGGAAGAACACCCGAAGCATGCTAAACGTGCCCTGCAAATCATGTCCGAGAGAACTGGCGGCCTCGCTTTCTTCCCCAAAACGCTGGATGAAGTTGACGCCATCAGCCGTAGCGTGGCCCACGATATTCGCAGCCAGTACATCATTGGATACAAACCGACGACGCCGAAAAACCAGGGCGGCTATCGTCAGGTGAAAGTGGATGCCCATTCGCACAGCTACGGCAAACTCACCGTCCGCACGAAAAGCGGCTATTACGCCGGAAGCGAGCCCGCTCGAGGGGCGCAGTAGCGCGAGAGTCACGTTGCATTTATGAAATATCCGTTCTCGGCGATTCGTGACGAGCAAGTTCCGCGCTGCCGGGTTGCGCTCCTCCAGCACGTGCTCGATACCTACGCCAGCGAGACGAATAAAGTCATTTCCGTCTGGTCGACCTTTGTCGATTCGGATCTTGGCTACCGCCCGCATGCGAGCTCCACTTCGGTGGCCGACATCATGAAGCACCAACTGTTGTCGGAGCGGCGATTCTTCGCCGAATTCCTCGGTGTGCCGGAAGTCGCAGCGGAACAAGTCCTGCCGCAGAGGTTTTCGGTCGAGGACTTCAGCCAGCGGATGCTGAAGCTGGCCTTGCCGCGACTTGGATTCATGGCGGAACGCGATGAGGACTGGTGGCGGACGGTTGTTCCTTTCTTTGATACCCGGCGGGAACGGATCTGGATCTTCTGGCGGCGCGTCTTGCATACCGCTCATCACCGGACGCAGTTGACGGTCTACCTGCGTTTGCTGGGAAAGCCGGTGCCTGCGACGTACGGGCCGACGGCCGACGTGAGTTGGCAAGGCGCCGACCCGACTACGACAGTGGAGGCTGCGGGACGCTCCGGCAAGACGAGTGGCGATTGACGCTGGCGGCTGGCGTTCCTTACTCTGTAGAGTGCCGTCAATGACCTTGAACTCCCGCCTGCGCGTTAGCGACGATATCTCCAAGCTGGTCGGCGAAACGCCGATGCTGCACATGAAAAAGCTGGCCCCTCCGGGATCGGCCGATATTTTCGCCAAGCTCGAATACCTGAATCCAGGCGGCAGCGTGAAAGACCGCGCCGCCATTGGCTTGATCGAGCGCGCCGAGCGCGAAGGCAAGCTCAAGCCGGGAGGTACCGTCATCGAAGCCACCGCCGGAAACACCGGCATCGGGCTCGCCCTGATCGGCGTGAGTCGGGGCTACAAAGTCCGGCTGTTCGTTCCCGAAAAATTTTCGGAGGAAAAGGCCATCATCATGCGGGCCCTCGGCGCCGAGGTGTTTCGCACCCCGGAAGCCGAGGGCATGCAAGGCGCCATCGATCGCGCCCAGGACCTGCTGGCAACCGACCCCTCGGCCTTCATGGCCGCGCAGTTCGAGAACCCCGCCAACCCCGATTTCCACTACCAGACCACGGCACGCGAAATCTTCGAACAAATGGATGGACGAATTGATGCCATCACCGTGGGCTGCGGCACGGCCGGAACTTTCACCGGGCTTGCCCGTTTTCTGAAAGAGCGCCTGCCGAACGTGCACACCGTGGCCGTGGAAACGGAAGGGTCCGTGCTCGGCGGAGGCAAACCCGGTCCACACAAGGTGGAAGGGATCGGATCGAGCTTCATCCCCAAGAATTTCGATGGCTCCGTTTGCGACGAAATCATGATGGTGACCGATGACCAGGCCTTCGGGATGGTCAAAGAGCTTGCCGCGCGCGAAGGCGTTCTCGGAGGCTCAAGCGCCGGCGCCAACGTCTACGCTGCGGTCGAAATCGCCAAGCGCCTTGGGGCAGGGAAGCGCGTTGTCACGCTGATCCCCGACTCTGCGGAACGGTATTTGTCGAAGAAGATTTTTGAGGGCGGAATATAGCGAGGCTCCTGGCTGTTAGCTCTTAGCTTTTGGCTTGGGCTCTCGGCTACGAGCTTCGGGGCCACGAGCTAAAAGCTAAGAGCCAAAAGCCAAAAGCCGCACCTGACCCAGGAGAAATCCTTGACCACTAAACAATCGGGTTTCGCAACCAAAGCCATCCACGTCGGCCAGGAACCCGAACCCGCCACCGGGGCCGTCACTGTTCCCATCTATGCGACTTCCACTTACGTTCAGGAAGAGATTGGCAAGCACAAAGGTTACGAATACGCGCGCGTATCGAATCCGACTCGCGACCGGCTGGAGACGAACCTGGCGGCGCTGGAGAACGGCGTCGCCGCCAAGGTGTTCGCCAGTGGAATGGCGGCGATCAACGCCGTTGCTACCATGCTCAAAGCAGGCGACCACGTCGTTGCCGGCCACAATCTCTACGGCGGGACACCGCGCCTGTTCAATCAGATCCTCGTCAACTTTGGTCTGACATTTACATACGTCGATACATCCGACGTCAACAACGTGGAACGTGCATTCCAGAAAAACACCCGGCTGGTGTTTTTGGAGACGCCGACCAACCCGCTGATGGAGCTTTGCGATCTCCGCGCCATCAGCGAACTCAGCCACCGGCACGGCGTCGAAGTCGTGGTCGACAACACTTTCATGTCGCCATATTTCCAGCGTCCGATCAAGCTCGGCGCCGACATGGTCGTCCACTCCACCACGAAATTTCTCAACGGGCACAGCGACGGACTGGGGGGTGTCGTAGTCTGCACCAAGCCCGAGCAGGCGGAAAAACTCGCTTTTCTTCAGAAAGCCGCGGGCGCCATCCTGTCGCCCTTCGAGTGCTGGCTGATTCTGCGCGGGGTGAAAACGCTTGCGGTGCGCATGCTGCAGCACGATTGCAACGGCCGAAAGGTCGCGGACTATCTTTCGAAACACAACAAAGTGCTGAAGGTTTTCTATCCCGGACTGCCGGATCATCCGCAGCACGAACTGGCCAAACGCCAGATGTCGGGCTTCGGATCCATGATCGCTTTCGAAACGGGATCGCTCGCGAACGCCAACAAGATGCTGCGCAAGGTGCGCGTGTGTTCTCTGGCCGAATCCCTGGGCGGAGTCGAAACCCTGATTTCGCATCCCGCCACCATGACGCACGCTGCCGTCGGCGAGGAAGGCCGGCGCAAAATTGGCATCACCGCGGGTATGGTCCGCATCTCCGTCGGCATCGAGGACGTGGATGATATCCTCGCCGATCTCGACCAGGCGCTGGCCGCGATCTAGGAGAGCGACTAACCCCTTTTATGAAATGTCATCCCGAGCGAAGCGAGGGATCTCCATTTTGCGGCGAACTGCAGATCTCGCTTCGCTCGGGATGACAAGATAAATAGATGAAGGCCATTCATCGCCCTCAGCGCACCGACTCTCCAATCCACTCCAAATATGCCGCGCTTCCATCTTCAATGCCAATCTGGATACACTCCGGAAGTTCGTGGGAATGCAGCTCGCTCAAAGCCTCGCGCACACGATCAAAGGCGTCTATCGTCGTTTTGATTACAAGCAGCCACTCCGTTGCCGTCTCGACCTCGCCTTGCCAGCGATATACCGATTCAATCTGGGGAGCGATGTTGACGCAGGCTGCCAGTTGCCGGTCAACCAGCGCA
>Ga0208042_1000121_pt1 | contig 27081 bp, 25 predicted proteins | sample Sb_taG_10_FD_187708 | JGI IMG/M metagenome (GOLD analysis project Ga0208042, IMG submission 187708) | Peat soil microbial communities from Weissenstadt, Germany - Sb_50d_7_NC metaG (SPAdes) (version 2) | ecosystem: Environmental > Terrestrial > Soil > Wetlands > Peat | place: Germany... | reverse complement strand
GAGTTCGACTGGCGTGTCTGGGAGCAGAGGCTCAACGCTCTCGACCACTTCACGTGGGAGGGCATCCACTTCGTGTACAGGCGTGCGGCATCAGGCCGGGGGGTGCCACTCATCCTCACGCACGGCTGGCCCAGCAGTTTCCTCGATTACCTGGATATGCTGCCGCTGCTCCATGACTTCGACGTGGTCGCACCCTCCCTGCCCGGATATGGATTCTCACCGCGCCCACCCGAGGTTGGAATCAACTACCGGTACGTCTCGGAGCGCTGGCATCGACTTATGTCCGAGCTTGGGTATTCTCGCTATGGTGCGGGCGGCTATGACTTTGGGGCCGGAGTGACGACGATCCTTGCGCTAGATCATCCCGAGTCGGTAATCGGAATTCATCTCACCACACTAGAGTCCGACCTTACGCCCATCGTGGATGACGCGGAACTGTCCGATGTCGAGCATTCGTATCTTGCGGTGAACCGAGGCTGGGACGCTACAGAGCGAGGCTACGGCGCGATCCAGTCCACTAAGCCGCAGACCATCGGCTATGGACTAAACGACTCTCCAGCTGGACTGGCCGCATATGTGGGGGAGAAGTGGCAATCGTGGAGCGATGTCACTCCGCCCGATGACTTCCTCTGCGCTACGCTCACCTTATACTGGGTCACGCAGACCATCACCTCGTCGATGCGTGACTATTGGGACAATCGCTGGTATCCGGTCGATCGCTCCTACGTCGGCACGCCCACGGCATTTGGTGTCTTCGCGCACCAAACCGTTCCCGAGGGTGAGCCACCGCGCTCGTATCTAGAGCGCGTGTACAACATCCAGCGATGGACAGTCTTTCCGCGCGGCGGGCATTTTGCTCCGGCTGAGGAACCGGCAGCAGTCGCAAAGGACCTAACCGCTTTCTTCCGTGACCTAGTATGAGCCTCAGCTTAGTATGCTTTTCCGGCTCACGATCAGGCGCCTCCGGCGCCTGACTGAACTTAACAGGACGGGCTACACAACGTCACGCACGATTCCCGGAAACTCACACCTCCAGACCGCGAGAAGGACGGTAATCGATCCGGCTTCGCGGCGGATGGCTAAGTGGCCGGCAGCCGGTTGGGCGGAGGCTGACACCGGATCGACCTCGGACCGCTCCGCCGGAATCGAAGCGACCTTCGACTCAATAGAGCCTCTCAGAGCGTTCGAAACTCCTGGCTGGCCCTTTCCTAGATGAGGGAATGCGTTGACATTTTTTCTGCGCGATCTGTGCGCGCGTGACGGCCTTTCTGGGTCGCGATGAGAAGCCCTGACGCCATAAGCGCGTCGTCGAAAGCGCGAACCGCCCCAGGTGTTATTTCAACGACGAACCATGCCTTGGTGCAGCATTCGCGACGATGTTCACCAAATTTGCCCCGCTTTGGCTTCAGCCTGTGACGTTTTGGGAAGCGTGCACGATTCAGTTGGCCGATGACGGCGGGCACCAACATCCAGATCTGGATGTTGCCGCGCGGCATACCAACGCCGCTATGGATTGCCTCAATCACCGCGATGATGGGTGAGAAGTCGCCGCCACCTGCTACGCCGACGAGGAGATCCTACCAGGCGCGCAGGCGGTGCCAAGAGGATAGAATAACCGCTACGCCTGTGGCAGGAATCGACAAACGCGATGTGCAGTTCGATGCCATCGTTAACGAAGTAGTTTCAGAAGCCCACCTCAGCCGATCTCTGCTCTTGCCTGAGGAAATCGAATACATCCGGGAGCACGCGCTCAACAAACCGCTAGGCGTGGTCCATATCTGGGCGCTCGGTGTGGGTGTGGTAATCACAGGAATGTATTTCGGATGGAATTTCGGGCTGCCTATAGGCGGACCGATCGGTGTATTGGTGGCTTCGCTGATCGTCTGCGTCTTGTACCTGGCGTGGGTGCTCGCGCTTTCGGAACTTTCCGTTGCCATGCCGTTTGCCGGTGGACCGCTGGCGTTCGGGAGGCGGGCCGTGGGCAAATGGTTCGGATTTCTGATGGGCTGGTCGATGTTCCTGGAGTGCCTTTTCGCAACAATTGGTACAGGATTGGCGGCTGGCGGATACGTCGCGTTTCTCATTAACCCGGAACATCCCGACCGGAAAGTGACCACCGGGTGCGCCATCCTCTGCGCGCTGGTGTTCCTGGCGATCCAATGGTCCGGGGTGAAGCAGCAAGCCGTCATCATGCTCTGGCTGACATACGCAGCCATAGCCGCGCTGGTCTGGTTCTGGTTGGGTGCGGCTCCGGGCGTATCACTGGGGCGTGTTTTTACTACACCGCTGCTGCCGTCCGGATGGTCAGGCGTGCTTGGCGCCGTGCCATACGCGCTGTGGTGGCTGGTGATTATCGAAACCGTCGCTCTGGCAGCGGAAGAAGCACACGAGCCGCACATATCCATCCCGCGTGGCCTGGTACTGGCGCAGATTACGCTTGTGGCGCTCGTCCTGCTGACGTGGTGGTTTGCATCGGCGGCCGCACCGTACGCTGAAACGGGTGCGGTGGACTATCCGCTTCCACTGGTCTTCAAAAAAGTCTGGGGGACCGGCTGGTTCCTCACTGCGTTCTCAGCGCTGGCGGTGACCGGCATGATCGTTTCCTACAACGGAATGATCTACGCTACCAGCCGCCAGTCGTTTTCGCTAGGGCGCGCGGGCTATCTGCCGAAGTGGCTGGGTGCAGTACACCGGACGCGCCGAACGCCGCACGTTTCACTCGTTGTATGGACCGCGGTGACTATCCTGTTCATCCTGTTCGGGCATTTCTACGAGAAGGCAACGGCGGTCGCGATCCTGATCTCTACTCTTACGGCGGTGATCTGGTATGTGCTGGCCATAGTGTGCCTGGTGATCCTGCGCCGCAAGGAGCCAGAGCTGTTTCGGCCGTACAAGGTTCCCGCCTACCCGTCACTGCCAGTGTTCGTGGCCACCTTAGCCGCGATTGCAGGATGTTTGTATGCATGGTCGAATGTGCAGGTGATTCTTCCCACGGCGGCGCTCTATGTAGCCGCGGTGGTGTGGTACGCGCTGTGGGCACGCAAGAAGGTGCTTCCAGTAGCGCCGGAGGAAGTGGCAGCCCGCATAGCCGCGGAATTAGCTCACAAACAGGGCGTGGCTGAATCGAAAGCAGCCGCCGTGGGGACCGAATCCACCGGTTTCTTAGCACACGCCACGGCGCCGATTCTCATGCCGGCCGACCCGCTCTACACGAAACAAATGCAGACGGCGGTCGAACGGATCACGGGTCCTGCGCTCTTGGTTGGCATCCTATCTCTGGTTTGGATGATTCTGCGAACTCGCGGCGTGGTCCGCGGCGTATTGTCCGAGTCAACCGAGGTAGCCACGGTCTCGGTGCTGTGGGGATTCTTGTTTGTGCTGGTCAGCGCGATCGGACTGATGAGCGCGCGTATTCACCGGTCCTGATTGCATGACTTAAGCTCTCGCGCGGGCACTATCCGGATCAACAAGAAATTAGCTGGAAGGAACTACTCTCTCTTGACAATTTGCCATACCTAGCGGTAAGCTACGCCCGCTACTTAGAAGCCACTCGATGTGATATTTCCCTCTTTGTTACTGCGCTAACATCCAGATCTGGATGTGAAATCGCCCTCAAAACCTGCGCCGGACGGATTCCCTCCTGGAATTTCCATAGCGCACGAAGTTAGTACGACGCGGCTCAGGTACCGATCTTGCCACCATCCGCTGATTGCTGTCCCGGATTCGCGCCACATTCATCACTAACTCAAGTGCGTCGCAACGCCATTTCGAAACAGCAGCGGGAAAATGGGTTCGGCCCGCGAAGACCTTTCTCGACGAGGCTGACCACATTGCCTGCGTGCCTCAACATCCAGATCTGGATGTAGCCGGTCTTGGGCGAATGCGGTCGCCTAGTGTAAGCTTCTTTCATCCTCCCGCCGAGTCACAACGTTACCTGGTCCTTGTTTCGAAATGTTCTGATGTTACGAATTGGTACTCAGCAGTCACAACATGCCTCTGGTACTTACTTCGTCATTTCTCTTGAGATCGTTACGAAGCAGCCGCATAATGAACTTGTGGGACGACCCTGTAGCATCTGCTGCCGTAGCGACAGAGAAGAGATCGACCGCGCACTCGCACTGGGGGAACCGCTCCGCAGCATCGCTGCGCGTTTCGGAATCTGCTCATCGTCGTTGCAGAGGCACAAGGTGGGTCACCTCCGCAGAAATGTTTCGCAGCCCGATGAACCCGTAATCGAGGTAGACCAACCCGGACAAGCCGTTCTGGCCCCTGGGGCTGTGCCGGTAGTCGCGCCTCTCCAGTCGGTAGTGGAAACAATCGAGCTTGAGTTGCCCTCGCGACCTGCGACGGTTTCGGCACAAGCCACGCCGAAAGCGCTAGAAGCGTCGGCAACAGGGCCAGAACCGGCGACGCCTCAGAGGTACACCGGTGGTCCTCTTCCGCCTTGTCCCATTTGCGGTTCAACAAAATGGCGCCTTCGCACCGATGGCAGCCTGTGCTGCTCGGAGTGCCATCCCCTGCCCAGTCCTGGATCGTATCTGCACCTGACACAAGCAGCAAGTCGACAACTTGGCGCCGCGAAACCGACGATAGGCAGTGGCATGTCTTCTGCGCCAAACCGCGTACCAACAGCCCTTTCGTCACTGTGAAGATGGTCGGCCGGTAACCCAGGTGAGGACCAAGTTTAGCTCGACCTCTTAGGGTAGAAGATGTAGGAAGAAATACTCCTGTGCCTTTCGCCGTTCCCTATCATGATCCCATCGATCAAGGCCCCTTGATCCAGGAGGCCGGCGGCTTCAGGAATCCCCGCACGGGATTCTCATACCCGATCCACGATGAAATCCCCATCTTCCTCCCGGCCGGTGCGCTGCAAGGACCCAATGCGCGTTACCAGAAGTTGTATGACCGTGTGGCTCCCATTTACGACCTTTCCACACGCCTCTACGCCTGGTGGAATAGCGGCGCGGAGGCCATCCGCCGGAAAGCCTACCTGGATCTCCTGGAACTCCGCAAGGGTGCCAGCTTCCTGGAGGTTTCGGTCGGAACGGGCGCCAACTGGTCCTACCTCGATGCCGGCCTGGATTTTTACGGACTCGACCTGTCGGCGGCCATGTTGGCTCACTGCCGGCGGCGCGCGCGTCGGCTGCGGCTTGGGTTCCACCTCTGCCAGGGCCTTGCCGAGCATCTGCCTTATCCGGACTCAGCGTTCGACTGTGTTTTCCACATGGGTGGTATCAACTTCTTCACCGATCCAGGCGCCGCGCTACGGGAGATGGTTCGCGTGGCGAAGCCGGGCACGCGCGTGGTGGTCGTGGATGAAACCGAGGAGGTGGCGCGGCGCAATGAGGGTCGCCTGATCGCCGGAGCCTTCTTCAAAAACCGGCCGAGGACCATCGTGGCTCCCACCAATCTGCTGCCGGCGGGCATGCTGGAAGTAACGGTACAAGAGATCTGGGACGGCACGCTCTACGTTTTGACCTTCCGCACGCCTCATACCGGCGCCGGCCCACCATTTTGAGTCGCCGCCCTGTGCTGAAAGCCACCGGCTGGTCGTCGCCTACGCGCTGGCGAGCAACCTAGCGACGTGCGTGGAGATGGCCCTCCGAGAGCAGTTCGAGACACGTCCACTCTGGGTGCCCGACATGGATGCACTACCCACGCCAACGCCCATGGTTCTGAAATCGTTGCCCGAATTTGGTTCGATCACAATGCTAATTGGGCAGCGTAAGTTCGAAACGTGTCCTACCTGGGGAGCCACAAATCGCCGCGTTGAAATCAAAGCACTTCAGTTCTGGCTCTCCTCACAAGTGCTTGAAAATGTGGTTCGAATCCAAGATGGGACGGCGTGTCTCTAGGCAGCTCGCGCGGTTTCGGCACCTTTGATCCACTTGGCAATGTCGGTTGCAGTAGCTCCTATCGTGAGGAGCGACCGCATGATCAGGTCGAGCGACACCGAACGGTCGGCTGCTTCCATCTTGGCAACGCGCGACTGACTCGATCCCAGCCGGTGCGCCAACGCGGCCTGCGTCAACCCCTTTCGTTCGCGAAGTTCGCGGACTCCAGTGGCGAGCGCCAGCTTCAATTCGATAAAGCGATTCTCTTCCTCGCTCAGTTGCAGGAACTGGGCGCTGTCGCCAACCACCGAGCCGGCACGTTCCAAACGTTGCTTCTTGATGCGCTTCATGTGTACTCCTTATCCGAAATCGCTCGCAGGTAGGCAGCCAGATGTTTTTGGCAGACTTCCACGATCCGGACCGGTGTAGCCTGGGTCTTCTTGCTGAAGACGTCGAGAATAACGATCACATCCGCCGCGACGTGGTAAGTGATTCGCCACGTTTGGTCACGATCGCTGATTCGTAGCTCGTGGCACTGGCGACCGATTGCGGGCATTGGTCGCGAATGGGGCAAACTCAACCCTTGCCCTTGCTTGGAGCCGCCTGAGAAGCAGCCCAGCTTCCAAGCGGGCTTGATTGCTGAACGGAGGGGTTTTCACTTCGCCCTTTAACCAAACCAGCGGCTTGTCCCTTATGCTAGCCATCTGTCGCCTATGTCCAAGATGACATATTTCGCGGAGGGGTGCCGCTTTTGAGATGGACGCATGTTGAAGAAGGCAGGCCACACCGTCCGACTTGGCGAGTTCGAGACGTGTCCATGCCGGGGAGCCATTCGATTTCCATGTCTCCCTACTTTCCCCTTTTTTTTCTTCGTATTGCCGGTTCGAGCGTCGAATGCGGCCCCAGAGTGGACTCGAACTTCCTGGCGGGCACCGTGCTCAACTGACTGTGATATATTCGACTGAACATCGCTTCGGGTGGAGCTTTTGCCCTGGTTGGGGGCATGGTCAAAAGCCGGAATCTTCGGGCGGTCGCCTGGGGAGAGAGTCAAACAAATTTGACTATTCCAACTGGCGGTAAACAGATTCTGACCCACGGTCTGGCGCTCATTCTGGCCGGGCTGGTCTGGGGCTTTGCCCCGCCCCTGACGCCATATCCGAGGCTCGCCGTGGGAGCGCACATCCAGTTTGAAACGAACGGTCTGCTGTTCGTGGTGCTCGGTATCCTGCTGCTCAAGTTGCCCCACCATGTGGGAAGCGGAGCGGTGCGGGTGATGGTGGTCTCGGCGTGGTTGACTTGGCTCATGGCTCTGTCCGAAGCGGCCAATGCCTGGTGGGGCGCCAGCCAGATGTTACCCGTTGCCGCAGGGCAGGCCGGGGCGGCAGGCGCAGCGCCATGGCAAGAACTCGTCGTGAAGCTTTGTCACATACCTGCCGCGCTGGGATTGATTCTCTCCTTCGTACTGCTGATCATCGGGTTTGTGAAGCACCTCGATCCCGCGGAACAGGAGCCCATGAACGAAGCCTGAACCGGCGGGTATCCGCCGGGTGGTTCCCGCAGAGACCAACACCTGTTTCCGGGATCGCACAATGCCAGTTAGGCCGCAAAAGTTCGAAACGTGTCCACACTGGGGAGCCAAACTGCACTAGTTTGCCCGCCCGCTGGTTGACAACGTCCGGATGGCCAACCGGTCACGGACGGTCCGGGTTATAAAAGACTGTGGCGTTAGCCGGGAGCCGCACTCCTAAGACAAGAAGGACTGCTCCAGACGAGGGATTTTGCTGGAAGAAAAATAAGGGTGCTACGTAACCACAAATTTCGAAAAGCAGAAAGTGGAGCGGCGATGAAAACGGAGTTGCTGCGATTCAACGGTGCTGTCGAGCGGGATCCTGCCATCGATGCGTGGATGAAAGAGCGTGCCGGTGAATTGGGAGCCATCGCGCTTCAGTGGTTTGAGGTGATGCGAAAATGCGGGGACGAAGTCCGGGAGCTTTTGCATGACGGCTGTCCGGTTGCATGTTTGGGTGATGCGCCCTTCGGCTACGTCAATGTATTCACTTCGCACGTAAACGTGGGGTTCTTTCACGGCGTAGCGCTGCCGGATCCGGCCCGCTTGTTGCAAGGCAACGGCAAGTTCATGCGCCATGTGAAGCTAAGACCGGGAACGGCCATAAACTCCGCAGCGCTAAGCAGGCTCATCGATACGGCGTACTCGGATATAAAGGAGCGCGTCGAAAACGGCTAGCTCAGAGAGGTGTCCGCCGTGGACAACGTCGGCGGTGCGCTCGAATCGATCTGAAAACAATAGACGTCTGCGTGTTCGATCAGAAAGTCAACTGAGCCGCAAAAGTGCGAAACGTATCCAGTGTGGGGAGCCAATTAGAATGCTGCGGTGCCGCACTCAACCGCAGAGCGGGTCTCGTTCCTGAATCGCCTAAGCACCGTGACGCTCATCGGAAGAACCGAGTGGCAGAACTATCTCAAGACAGCCGAGCGTAAACGCGAATGGGAATGGCCCCGGATCGTCCGTTCGGTACATCCCGTCAAAGAACACCAGTGCGCGCTCCGCAACTTGCCCGTGGAATTGAAATGAGGGCTTCCATGGGCCGGAGTGCCACTCGCGAGATTCTGCCGTCATGATCTGAATCGGTTGGCTCCAATCGGAAAGCGTACTGGACGGCGTGCTGGCTCTCGACCACCACAATCCAGTCTCAGGCGGTGGTGTGCCTTCTCCGACCCAGACGCGTGCGAAGATTGCATCGAACGATTCTCCTCGCTGACGAATACAGAAGTCGAACATCTTCATTTCGGGCGGCGCAAAGACCGTGTGCTTACTCCAGCCGGCGATACCGTCCTCGCTCTCCGCGTACCCCTGGACAAGATAATCCTCCCGGTTGGATCCGGCGACGTACCACATCTTCCATTTGCCGTCGTGATAAATCAGGTTCGGCTCGTATAGGTCCGTACCCGCCGGCCTGACCCGCGAGGTACATCCACCATTGCTCATTTCGCTGCACAACGCTCACATCCAGCAGTTCCGCCCCACCCGAGCCTGTAGAGGCATCACGAGGGTCGAAGATCTTAAGTTCAGTTCCCAACGCTTGATTTCCGGGATCATCCATTTTGCTCTCTGAACGTTTCTGGGCGCCCAGGGCTTTGGAATCGCGGCACTATTGGAGTCCTTTTGCCAGGTTTCGGTCCTGATCATTGCCTAACGGGTAACGGGCAACAAGAACGCCGTTCTACCTTAGACGAGCCAGCCATACGGAAAAACTTGCCCCGGCTTCAGATCAAGAAAATTTGTCGAATCAACCGGGATCTGAACTCCTGGTTTGATCCTCCATTGGTGGATCGCTCGATTTCCCGGAGGATAGGAGGGATCGCTGTAAGCCGGGTTGAATGCCAGACCGCCCGGAAATTCCGCGGTGAGTTCATAGTCATATTCCGACGCTTGGGGAAGACGAGTGAAATGATAGATTCTCGCTCCCCCGTCTAAATAGCCGGGCGGCAGACCAAGAGCAATTTGGATCTGCCCCGGCGTTTTATTCAGCAAATACTTGCCAAGTGTAATGTATCCTCCCAGCGTCGAAGCCGCAGTCCCGCCCGCTGGCACAACCTTCACGATTTGGCTCGGCCCTCTTAGGGACCACATTTCCCTCCTCACCGCCTCTTGAGCTTCCTGCTGCCAATCGTTCATTCGAGCCATAACAATACGAGTCTCCTTGTTCCGAAATCAGCGCGTAGTTTACCAAATACTCTCGAGCTGGCTGTATTGCAAGGGTTCCTTCAAACGCATTCTCTCGCAGAGCATTACTCCATCCCCCCTCGCTCTCGCAGCAGCTTTAATGTCTTCGCGTTTGGAAGCTCAGCGCCGGGAAATCGCAAAGCGTATCCGAGCGGCGTGCACTCTACGACTTCATCCGGCCGTTCGTAGTGCCCGGGAAGTTTCACCCGCACCGACAGGTCCGCTCCGTGTTCCAACAGCAGGTGCGTCATTGCTAAGCCCCAATCGTCGAATTGGCTGACTGCGTGAAAGATCGGCGTCTGCCCGCCTACACCAGCCTCATCCACCAATGCACGCGCGTTCACGGCCGCGCCGCGATCCAGCAGAAGCCTGGCTGTGTCAACACTGCCGTACTCCGCCGCCACATGCAGGAGCGTCGCGCCTTGTAACAGGAGGCGTCGTGCGCCTGTGCTGCCGCAGTCGAGTTCCGGGAACGGTTGGTGCGCTAGGGCGGGGTTTGCATCAAGGCGTTCGGCGAGTCGATCCACACGACACTGAATCGTGTCCAGCACGCCGGGCAGGTTGTATCGGGAAACGCCGCCGGCATTGAGCAACAGGTCGATGCACGTTCCGAGTTTCGCGGAACGTGCATAGGTTCCGATCAGGTAGTCCAATGCCGTGACCCGCGGGTTCGGCTTTGGACCGTTCGGATCGGCACCGTGCTCCAAGAGCCACTGGAGAGCGAGGGGATCTACCGATTCACAAGGGGCGAAGAGGATCGGAAAATCGCCGTTCCATTCCGCGTTGACATTGGCGCCGTGCACAACAAGAAGTTCCATCATAGGGATGCGTTCGCCCCTGAGCGCGGCTCGCATCAATGGGCCGTCGCCGCCTTGATGGATGTCGGACCCGTTCTCGATCATCCACCGAGCCATGGCAAGTCTCGCCGGCGCGGGCGGGCCCCAAGGTACACGGCACTCAGCGACCCAAGTGAGCGGGCCGTTCTTCGCGTAGCCAAGCGGAGCCCGGTGCAGAGCCGGGTTGCGTATCATGAGAGTTTTGACGGAATCGATATCGTTGTGGTCGATTGCCCGTTTGAGTTGCCCGATCTCTTCGAGTGAATCGATGTGGGCTTTGACCTTCGGCCAGCTTGCGAAGCCATAAAGCCGGGCGACCTTGAATTGCGCGTCCGTGATGGATTCGGCGCCACCGGCCTTAAGTAGGTCCTTGGCTTGATCCTTCAGATGCCGGAGATTGGGACGTTCGGGAAACGGACGCGGCGCGTCCTGGGAATGGTTCGCCATTTGCGAACTCCTTTCATCGAAGCGCCCGTCGTCCGCACATCGGGCTGAAAGAAGTTTCGCTAAAAACCTGCTACAAACGGGTGGGCTTCTACCCTTTCCGCGGACCGGATGCGTCCCTTACGCTCGAATGAGAATACCACACTCAACGATTAGCCGCGCCCGAGCCCACTTCGTTTGCTAAAGGGGCGATGGGAATGTTCGAGAATCGTCCAGCTTGGGCGCCAAGGTCGAGGCGGGGTCCTTCGAAGCGGGAACCGTTGGCGCGCTCGAAACGATATGGCGATCCTGCGCCGTAAGGTTTCCTTTAGTTGGTTTTCAACCCAGCGCCTTAGTCATTTCGGATAACCAAGCGCGGCGGGCGCGCATGGCCATTAGGGCGCCACGCGCCATCCAATATTCGAACCCTCCTTTATTGCGACGGGATTTGTAATCCTGCAGCATGATTCGCAGATGCTCGTCGACGGCCCGCCGTGCGGCCTTCAGGAACTCCCTCTGGGCTGCGACCGGGACCGCACCCAGGAACCGGGAACGGCCAGAAGGACGCATCATCCAAATGCGTCACCCATCAGCATTGAGCTTCCACCACGTTGGATCTGCGAGAACCACCGACGTTTCCATCTGGCGCTCCGGAATGGTCCAGTATCGTTTGAGTAGCCGATCCTTCTGCTCTGGACGAACGATTTGAAAGCCATTCTTCTCATAAAAGCGGATCGCCCATGCCGCATCCGTCCAGGTCCCGATCAACACCGGACCTTCGGTCAGTTTCCGCAAGTGAGACAACAAGTGCGTCCCAATCCCGCGATTCTGGCTGCTGGTGCGGACGTAGGCGTGCCGAATCAGAGTCACGTCCTGGACCGGCTGAAGGCCCATCACGCCCTCCAGGGTTCCACTCTCCTGGTATCCCCAGAACACAACACCGTCATCGATTTCGTGATGCAGCTGGTTCCTCGACATGTATGGTTCCGTCCAGCGATCTTCGGGGATGATGCCCTCATAGGCGCGCGCGCCATCGTTGATGATGGCCCAAATCAGCTCGAAGTCGCGGTCGTCACATCGGCGAATCATGCGTACTCAGCCTCCGGTTCTGGCATTTCGATTTGGGCAGGGACGACCGGATCAGATCGTCTGCAACTCAACAGATTGCACGATGGCCCCGCCTTGTCTTGAACGAAATTGCGCAGTGTCATCGCCTCAATTCCTGGAACGACCGATCTGTGTTGCTCCACCTGGTGAATTCGCGAGCCCACTGTTTCTTCTCTATCTCGACCGCGTACTTTCATATAGCATCGCAAAAACGCTGCCGGCGATATTCGACGTGGTAATTCTCGGTTGACCGGCGACTTAGAAGTTGACTTCCCAGATGAGGCTTGACCAAGGCCGGCCTGCTTTCTCTCCTTGACAGCTTAGGAAAGTTGCAGTACACTCCTAACTGAATTAGGAGTGTATATGTCCGGCCAAGCCCAGCTTCTTCCAGGAACCCTCGATCTTCTGATTTTGAAAGCGGTCTCTCTCGGTCCTCTCCATGGCTACGGGGTGCTCTTGCGCATCGGCCAAATCTCCGAGCAAGCGCTGCTGATCGAACAGGGAGCGCTCTATCCTGCATTGTTCCGTCTGGTGCGTCAAGGGCTTCTGAAAGCGAGCTGGGGCATATCTGACAACAATCGCCGTGCCAAGTTCTACGAACTCACCGCTCTGGGACGGAAGCGTTTGCGGGAAGAAGCGGACGGGTGGAACCGGCTTGCAACCGCCATTGCTTCCGCTCTTGCGGCCCAACCGGAGGAAATATGAAACTCCTGGCCTATTTTCGTGCCCTTGCCGCCAGGTTTCTTCATCGTTCTCAGATCGAGGACGACATGGACGAGGAACTTGGCTCACACATCCAGCACCGCGCCGATGATCTGGAACGTTCCGGCCTGGATCGTGCCGAGGCGGAACGCCGCGCCCGCATCGAGTTTGGCGGCCAGGCGCGATTCAAAGAGGAAGCCCGCGAAGCGATCGGCGGCGATTTTATCGAGACTCTCACAAAGGATGTGCGCTACAGCCTTCGCGTGTTACGCAAGTCTCGCGGATTCACCATCGTCGCCGTTTTGACGCTGGCATTGGCGATTGGCGCCAACGCTGTGGTTTTCAGTGTGTTGAACGCGCTGATCCTGCGCCCGATGAATGTGCCACAGCCAGAGAGCCTCTACACCATCGAGCACGGGAGCAATAAATCACTCGATCTGTCGTATCCCGACTATCTCGACCTACGCGACCGCAACAGCAGCTTCGAGGGTCTGGCAGCTTACAACAACACTGAGGTTGGACTGGACACGGGCGACAATCCGTCCCGCGCCTTTGCGGATGAAGTGACCGGGAACTACTTCGACGTATTGGGTATTCAGCCGTATCTTGGCCGGTTCTTTCACGCATCCGATGAGCACGGCCCCAACAGCGCCGCGTATATCGTGCTCACTTACGCGTATTGGCACACCCATTTTCGGGATGATCGCGGCGTAGTGGGCCGCACCGTCCACCTGAACAAGCATCCGTTCACCATCATCGGTGTAGCGCCGCCTGGGTTCCACGGGCCTGTGGTGTTTTTCGGTCAGGATTTCTTTGTGCCGATCGTGAGGGAGAATAGCCTGAACGCGCGCGGGACCCCATCCCTTTTAATGACAATCGGACATCTGAAGCCGGGAGTCACTCCGGCCCAGGCGATTGGCGACCTGAACTCGATTGGCTCCTGGCTGGAAAAGACCTATTCAAAAAGCGATCGCGAAATGAGGTTTGTACTGGCACGTCCCAGCCTTTTTGGTGACGCGCCCGGCTCTGGAACGCGAGCATTCCTTACCGGGCTGATGCTGCTGGCGGGGTTAATTCTGCTGGCCGCATGTGCCAACCTCGGCAGCTTGTTTGCCGCACGCGCCGCTGACCGTTCGCGGGAAGTCGCGCTGCGCCTCGCACTGGGAGCGACTCGCGTGCGCATTCTGCGGACCCTCTTCACCGAAGCTCTGCTCATTTCACTGATGGGAGGCGCTGCCGGAATATGGGGCAGCGTAGCTCTCTTAGGCGGGTTGAGCATGTGGCAGCCAGTCCCCAAATATCCCGTCCACTTAGCGGTGAACCCGGATTCCAATGTTTATGCGGTCGCGCTGCTGTTGACTTTAGCGAGTGCCTTCCTGTTTGGCGCGGTCCCGGTGAGGCAGGTGCTTCGCACGGATCCCTATCAGATCATCAAGTCGGGATCCAGAACGACTGGCGGGCGGCGGATTACTGTCCGAGACGCGTTGCTGGTCGTCCAGATTGCGATCTGCGCCGTGCTGGTTACTTCCTCAATCGTTGCCGTGCGCGGACTCATGCGTGAGCTCCACAGCAATTTTGGTTTCGAGCCACAGAACGCGATGCTGCTGGATGCAGATCTGAATATGGCTGGCTACTGCGGCGACGCGGTGCCCGCCATGCAAAAGCGGATGATCGGCGCCATGCAGACGATTCCCGGTGTGACGTCCGTGGGATTGATTGATCCGCCGCCATTAGCGGCTGCTGGGTACACGCACCCTTCGCTTGTCTTTACCGGTGAAACAACGGATCTGAGGCCAGCGAATGCCGCGGCTATATCCGCAACCTACAGCATCTCACCCGAATACTTCCTCGCGGCGGGCACCACCTTACTCGCCGGCAGGAGTTTCTCGTGGCACGATGACAAAAACGCGCCGCGTGTGGCGGTGATTAACAAGGAGTTCGCGCGCAAGATCTTTGGCTCCGTACCCAACGCAACGGGCAGATATTACAAAATGCAGGATGGAACGCGCGTACAAGTTGTCGGTATCGTGGAGAACGGAAAATATGGCGACATCACCGAAGATCTACGCCCGGCGATGTTCTTCCCAATGTTGCAATCGCCATCGAGTGGGACGGCGCTTGTGGTGCGCTCGGACCGCGATCCGCAGCAACTGGCGGCAGCCATGAGAGCTAAACTGCGGGAGATGGATCGAGAGCTGCCTCCGTACATCGAAACGTGGAGCAAGGGAATGGCCCCGGTTCTGTTTGCTTCGCGGATGGCCGCGATATCGCTCGGAGTGCTGGGCGTGATGGGCGCGATGTTGGCTGTAACGGGGATCTTCGGCATGTCAGCGTACTCGGTCAGCAAGCGATTGAAGGAACTGGGAATTCGTATGGCCCTCGGCGCACAGCGGAAGGAAGTCTTGCAAGCGGCATTGGGACGGGCGCTCCAATTGCTGGCTTGGGGATCGGCGGCAGGATTGGTCCTCGGAATTCTCGCGACCCAGGTGCTGGCTTCCATCGTTTATACGGCAACTCCCCGCGATCCTGTAGTATTGGCTGGCACTGTCGTGGCCATGGCTTTCATTGGACTGGTAGCCACCTGGATTCCAGCGCAACGCGCGCTGTCGCTCGATCCTTTGACACTGCTGCGCGAGGAGTAAACCGTCGCGCCACGGATGCCTGCCAGGTCACGTCGACTAGCCCTTGCTGCTGCGCGACCTCGATGATCGTTCTCGCATCGGACGGACGGATGCGCGCCAGTTTCCGTTAGATCTCGAACCGATCACCGTCCACACGGCCGGCAGCCTGCACAGCCGAGAAGAGTCGGCTGCCCTACCGCCTTGATAATCGCTTCCAGAGGATCGAGCGCAGGCTCGTCGGTGCTGTATTGCGAAGCACCGTGTATCCAGCCACAAGCCACGCACTCGTGCCCTTGCTCGCGTTCATATCAGGAAAGCCCTCGCACATTCTATTGGGACTTGGCGCGCCGCTGTTTACGTAAACCTTCCAGATAGGCGACAGACTCTGCGGACAGCGTGTAGCTCTTTTTCGCTTTTACCGGCTGGCGCTTACTAATGGTACGAGCCATATTCGTACCTATGTTCTTACTACATGTGTTACGCATCTTTAGAGCGCCGGCCGCAACGGCTCGGCCTGTTCCACCATCCCCGCCCGCTCCTGATCCTTATATTGCAACTGGTACAACTTCCAGTAGATCCCGCGCAGTGCCAGAAGCTCCTGGTGGCTGCCGCTTTCGCGCAGCTTGCCCTTGTGCATCACCAGTATCCGGTCAGCGCGCTGGATGGTCGAGAGGCGATGCGCAATGATGATCGATGTCCGTCCCTCCACCATCCGCTCCAGCGCCTCGCGCACGCGGAATTCGGTATCGGTATCCACGCTCGATGTCGCTTCATCCAGAATCAGAAATCGCGGCCGGTGTGCCAGGGCGCGCGCAAAACTGATCAGCTGCTTCTGCCCCGTCGATAGCGAATTGCCGCGCTCGCGAATCGGCTGCGCGAGGCCCTCGGGCAGTGACCGCACGAAGTCCATCAGATTCACCTGTTCGGCGGCCTCTTCGATGTCTTCCCTTTCGATGCCCTCCGTCCCCAGCCGGATGTTGTCCTCGATCGTTCCCGTGAATAGATACGGATCTTGCAGCACCACACCGAAATGCCGCCGCAGTTCCAGCGGATCCACATCGCGAATATCCACTCCACCGATGCGAATAGCGCCCCGCTGCACATCGTAAAAGCGCAGCAGCAGGCTGATCATCGTGGTCTTCCCCGCCCCGGTGTGCCCTACAATGGCGACAGTTTCCCCCGGCGCGATACGAAAGCTCACGTCGCGTAGCACCCAGTCGTCGTCTTTATAAGCGAACGAAACGCGGTCGAACTCGATCTCCGCGGACGCCGCCGGCACTCCCTGCGGCGCCGCCGCCGTCAAAATCTCGGCCGGCGAATCCAGCAGCTTGAACACGCGCTCCGATGACGCCATGGCCGCTTGCAGGATATTGTACTTGTCGCTCAAATCCTGGATCGGGCGGAAGAAACGCATGCCGTATTGCAGGAATGCCACAACTACACCAAGCGTCATCGCACCAGACCCCACGCGCCATCCGCCGTAAGCGATGGTTGAAGCCATAGCTGTCGTGGCCAGAAATTCGACCACCGGATAAAACCAGCCGTAGGCCTGGATCGTGTCCTTGAACGCGTCCATGTGCTGCCGGTTGATCACGTCAAACTCCTCCCGGCTCTTGCGTTCGCGATTGAACAACTGCAGAACGACGATCCCCACCATGTGCTCCTGCAAGTAAGCATTGATCCGTGCGATGGCAATGCGGATGCGCCGGTAGCTCTGCGTCACCGTGCGCCGAAACAGCATCGTTGTCAACACCACAAACGGCATCACCGCCAGCATCAGGCCGGTCAGCGCCGGGCTCAGCCGGAACATGATGGCTACGATGAAGGCAAGCGTCAGCACATCGCCCAGGATCGCCACCAGTCCTGAAGCAAACAGCTCGTTCAACGCCTCCACGTCCGTCGTAACGCGTGTGACCAGCCGGCCGATCGGGTTGCGATCGAAAAACGCGATGTCGGCGCGCTGCAGATGTGTCATCAGCTCGCGCCGCAGGTCGAACATGGCCCGCTGGCCGGTGTACTGCATGATGTACACCTGCCCGAACGCCGAAAGGAAGCCGCCCACCAAAACGCCTAAATACACCAACGCGATTTGCGACAGGCCAGTCCAGTGGTCTGAGGAAAGATATCGATCGATCGGCGTGGCCATACGATTCGGCACCGGCGCCAGATAGCGGTCGATGGCGATCTTGGTCAGCAGCGGGCCGCACACCTGCAGCGCCGAGTAAGCCACCAGGAACACCAGCGACAGCGCGATGTAGGCCGCATACGGTTTCAGGTAGCCCAGCAACCGCGCCATCAGCCGGGAGTCATAAGCTTTTGCGAGGACCTCTTCTTCCACTATTTTTAGCCTATCATTTAGAGTTGGCCTTCTATGAAAATCCTCACGCTGGGTAGCTGGATCATGATCTGCGCAGTTGTGCCTGGCGCAGCATGCGCGGACCTGAATCTGATGCCGCAGCCCGCACAAATCACCGCGGGCCAGGGCCAGCTCAAAATCGATCAGTCCTTCCGCCTCGCATTAACCGGCTATCGCGAGCCGCGTCTGGAGCGCGCCGCCGCGCGCTTTGTCTCTCATCTCGAACTTCTCACCGGTATGCCACTTTCCGCCGAGCCGGCCTCCGCCGCATCCGAAGCCACGCTCGAAATCGCGACCACCAGCGGATCATCGCCTGTCCAAAAGCTCGGCGAAGACGAGTCTTACCGCCTCGAGGTCATGTCCACCCGCGCACGCCTCACTGCCGCCAATCCTCTCGGCGCTCTACGTGGCATGGAGACATTCCTGCAACTGGTCGAAGCCGACAAGGACGGGTTCTCCGCCCCCGCCGTCGAAATCAACGACCACCCTCGCTTCGCCTGGCGTGGCACCATGCTCGACGTCAGCCGCCATTGGATGCCCGTCTCAGTCGTCCACCGCACCATCGACGCCATGGCCGCCGTCAAGCTCAACGTCTTTCATTGGCACCTCTCCGACGACCAGGGCTTTCGCGTCGAAAGCAAGCGCTTTCCCAAGCTCCAGGAGCTGGGCTCCGATGGCCACTTCTACACCCAGCAGCAGGTTCGCGAAGTCATCGAATACGCACGCGACCGCGGCATCCGTGTCGTTCCCGAATTCGACATGCCCGGCCACGCGACCGCCTGGTTCGTCGCCTATCCCGAGCTCGCCAGCGGTCCCGGCCCGTATTCGATCGAGCGCAAGTGGGGCATCTTCGATCCGGCCATCGATCCCACGCGCGACGAAACCTACCAGTTTCTCGAAAGCCTCATCGCCGAAATGACCGCTCTGTTCCCCGACGACTACTTCCACATCGGCGGCGACGAAGTGAACGGCAAACAGTGGAAAGCCAGCCCGCGCATCCGGGACTTCATGAGTACGCACAACCTGAAGAACACCGAAGAGCTCCAGTCCTACTTCAGCCGCCGCGTCGTCCCCATCGTCACCAAGTACGGCAAGAAAGTGATCGGCTGGGATGAAATCCTGTCTCCCGACCTGCCAGCCGGCACTGTGGTGCAATCCTGGCGCGGCCAGAAATCGCTGGCTGAAGCCACACGTCTCGGCTTCGCGGGCATTCTCTCGGCTCCATACTATCTGGATCTGATGCACTCCGCCGCGGACCACTATGCAGGCGATCCGCTCGAAAAGGAATCGGCTAATCTCACCGATGAGCAGAAGGCCCGCATCCTGGGCGGCGAGTCCTGCATGTGGGTCGAGTACGCTACGCCCGCGAGCATCGATATGAAAATCTGGCCGCGTAACGCCGCCATCTCCGAGCGTCTCTGGTCGCCGCAGGAGGTCAAAGACCTCAGCTCCATGTATCGCCGCCTCGCCGTCGTGGGCCGCGAACTCGACCTGCTTGGCACGCCGCACGAGCGCCAGCACCATCTCTTGCTCGAACGGCTCGCTGGCAATCATCCCATCGGCCCCTTGGGTACCCTGTCCGATGTCCTCGAACCCGTGAAGAACTACTCGCGTGAAGAATCAGGGCGCGTCTACACAAGCTTCACTCCTTTGAACCGTCTGATTGACGCCACTTGGCCCGAAAGCAACGCGGCGCGCGAGTTCAGCAATCAGGTGGACCGCGTGCTCTCCGGCGGCCCCGATGCCCAGGCCAGCCGCGATCAGCTCCGGCACTGGCTCACTCACTGGCGCGCTAACGATGCCGCCGTCGAACCCATCCTCGAGGATTCGTTCCTATTGCAGGAAGCCGTTCCCCTTTCGAAGGACCTGGCCGCTGTCAGCGGTACCGGTCTGGAAGCTCTCGACTACCTCGCCGGCGGCAGCAAGCCCGACGCCGCCTGGCTGTCGCGCCAGCATACCTTGCTCGAAGGCGCCGCCAAACCCCGCGCCGAGCTGCTCCTCATGATCGTGCCCGCCGTCGGCAAGCTGGTCGACGCCGCCGCCAACCGCCCGTGAGCCCAGGTAGGACGGGCATTCCTGACCGTCCAGTGTTCGTCTCCCCCTGGCTCCACTCCGCCTTCCTGTTCCTCCTCAATGCGGCCCTAGTCTGGCGATTATTCAAAACCGAATACCTCGACCAGATGAAGTCCATTGAAGGCGTTTTCATGGCGCTCGCGCGCTACGTGCGCGACCATTTCTCCGACACCGATTGGTGGCCCTACTGGTTCTGCGGCATGCCGTTCCGCAACACCTATCAGCCCGCCCTGCCGTATACTACCGCCGCCGTCTCCGCGCTCACCGGCCTGAGCCCCGCGCGTTCCTTCCACATCGTCGAAGCCGTTGCCTACGCTCTGGGACCCGTGGCCGTGTATTGGCTCGCCCGCAAGCTCAGCAACTCGACCATCGCGGGCCTCGCCGCCGGCCTGCTCTATTCCCTGACCTCACCTTCAGCCTGGCTCATACCGGAAATCCGCGCCGATCTGGGCGGAGCTTTCTTCGCGCAGCGCATGCACACTATGGTGGTCTACGGCGATGGACCGCACGTGACATCGTTAACCTTCGTGCCCCTGGGCCTCCTGGCCCTCCACGAAGCCCTCGATCGCGGCAAGGCCTGGCGATACGTCTTAGCCGCCTGCGCACTCGCCGCCGTCCCCTTGATCAACTGGCCCGGCACCATCGATCTGTCCTTCGCCGTCCTCGCCTACCTGATCGCCTACCGCACCGCCCGCCCGCCCATTTGGCTCCTGCGTTGCGCCGCCATCGCCGCTCTCGCGTACGGAATCGCATGCCGCTGGATGCCGCCCTCGATGATCGTTCGCTTTGTCCATAACGTCGAAGGCCTCGAACCGCGCTATCGCTTCTCCGCCGTCCATCTCGCATACGTGCTCGGCCTCGCCCTCTCTCTAGCTGCCGTTCACTTCGCTCTCGCCCGCCTCCGCGCCCCCAGACACCTTCAGTTCGCTGCCCTCTTCCTGATCCCACCCGCCGCCATAGTCTTCGCGTACTATCGCCTCGATGCCGTCCTGCTCGCGCAACCTAACCGCTTCCACTTGCCGATGGAAATGGCCATCGTCCTCCTAGCTGTGTTCGCCGCCGAGCGCGCCGTCGCGGCGCGTCCGTCCTTGCGAATTCCCGCGCTTGCAGCCCTCGCCGCATTCTGCGCCGTTCAGTCCGTCAACGTCTATCGCTACGAAAAGCGTCTCATTCGCTCTCTCGATGTCCGCCAAACCAGCGAATACGCCGTCGCCCGATGGTTGGACGCCCACGCCGGTGGCGGAAGAGTCATGGTCCCAGGGGCCATGAGTTTCTGGCTGAATGTCTGGAGCGACGCGCCGGAGCTCGCCGGTTGCTGCGACCAGAGCGTCGAGCCATACCAGGCCCGCGTCGCCCAATATGTCTTCCACACCGACGATCATGCCGGCTCCCGTGCCGCCGAAATCAGCCTGGCATGGCTCCAAGCCTACGGTGTCCAACAGGTCGCCGTCGCCGGACCGCGCAGCACCGAGCCCTATCACGCCATGGCCCACCCCTGGAAGTTCGAGGGCAAACTCGAAGAGCTCTGGCGCGACGGCATGGACGACATCATCTATCGCGTGCCCCAGCGCTCGCGTTCGCTCGCGCACATCGTGCGGCCCGGCGAACTGGTGTTGACGCCGCCCGCCAATGGCCTCGATATCGCGCCGCTCGCTCCCTACCTCAAAGCGATCGAAGATCCCGACCGTCCCGAAGCCGCCATGCAATGGCTCTCGAATCACGAAGTGCGCATCATGGCTCCCATGAAACCCGGCGAATTGCTCAGCGTGCAGATCGCCTACGATCCCAACTGGGAGGCGCGTGTTGCTGGTACTCGCCGCCCGACGCGTGCCGACCAGCTCGGTCTGCTAGTGATCGAATCGCAGTGTGACCACAACTGCGAAGTGCACCTCACGTACTCGGGGGGCCTGGAGATGCAGATCATGCGCGCATTGAGCGCCGTCTGCTGGATCGGTGCACTCGCCGCCGTAGCCTGGGAACTCCTGCGCAGCCTGTAGCGCAGGGACATGCGCCCTTTTGCGGGTACCTGCGGCCTTTCGCTTCAGGTGTGTAATCCACTCACCCATGCGAAGCCACTGCCTTGTTCCCCCCTGCGTGGCGATCAAAGCCGCTCAGCGTCGAGGAGTTCCTGCGCAAGTCCTAGCCCTGGCTCCAATAATTAACACCTGTATCAGCGCGCTAACTTGCCCCCGCCTCCCTCATCCAGTAACGTGGATGAATACGTAGATTCAAAATTGAGGAGGAAGTGAAGGAATGAAGAGAATCGCTATGCTTACGGCTGCGGCCGCGTTATTTTCCGCGGCAGCTTTCGCCGAATCGTTCAGTGGTACGGTTGTCGATGTCCAGTGCAAAGGCAAAGATCTTGCGAGCCACACCAAGAAGTGCGCCATCGGTTGCGCCAAGGGCGGCTATGCCCTGGTAACCAGCGACGGTAAGTTCCTCAAGTTCGATGAGAAGGGGAACGCCAAAGCCCTCGCTGCGCTAAAGGCCACCAGCAAAGAAAACGACCTGAAAGCCAAGGTTGACGGCACCATGGACGGCGACGTCCTCGAAGTCAGTTCGATTTCCATCGAATAGCTTTCTGTAGCGCGGGGCCTACGTGTAGGGGTCGGGCACGCCCGACCCGATTTTTTCACACCCGCCGGCCACACGCTGCGCAATCACAACCAGCGGGTAAGCCAGTGACCGGGTGCTAACCCCGCCAGCCGCGCACACTCCCCGTAAATTCCACCGACTTAACCCACCAGCTCCACTGAGTGACTTGATGCCATCACGCTGGCGTTACGGCTGCAGTCTCGCGCTGCCAGGCATAGTACGCGATCCTGACGAGGTGCCAAGCTTCCCGTTTTGATCCCGCACCAAAACCAACAGCCAAGACAATCTACGCATAGCCGACAAACCGTCAACATGGATTCGTAAACGCTACAGCGTTAATCACGAGCGATCAACGACAAATTAATGCCTGGGCTCAACTGCTCTTATTCCTGGGCCTGCCTAAGCCGCGTGCTCGTGCTACGATGATGCCCACAACCCATGACGTTCCCGACTCCCGTCCCGGAAATCCCCGCAGCCAACGTCGACCAAGCTGCGGCCTACTATGTCAACACGCTGGGCTTCACCTTCGATTGGGGAGACGACCAAGGCGGCATTGCAGGCATCTCAAGAGGGAATTGCAGACTGTTTATCACCAATCGCTCCTTCCGAGAGTCCTACGGCAACGTAGGCCCTATCCTTTTCTGGCTCAATCTCAACAGCAAGGCTGAGGTGGACGATCTTTTCGCACAGTGGAAGGCCGCCCAAGCGAAGATCGTTTCCGAGCCCGAGGACAAACCTTGGAAGCTGCGCGAATTTTTGGCCGCCGATCTTGATGGCAACCTCATTCGTGTCTTTTATGATTTCAGCCAATCCAGGTTTAGGTAGAAGCGCTTGGCACGATCGATGTCGAACACCGGATGGGCGACGACATCGAGTTTCATATCGACCATCCCAGCGCTCGGGAGTCGAGTTGCTTGTTCATTGCTCATCTGTGTGCCGCTCATACCGCTTCACCTGTGCCCGTAATCCGTGAAGACGTAATCTCTCGTCTTCACGCTCGTGTGGCACGCGAACCCGCACTTGGCGTCGTTCCCCTGCGGCGGCTTGCCGGCCAAGGTGCCGGGCGTGAACGTATCGGATCCAGCGTCATAGTCGAACACGGCGTATCCCCATCCGCCGCTGTCCGTGAACCTCTTGCTGTCCTTCACCATGAAGTCCATGTCATGCTGGGTACCTGGCACCGTCGCTGCGGGGAACGTCTCCATCTTTTTCGGATTCCAATGGATCTTCGCCAGCTTGGAGCCGTCGGGAAAAGGCTGGCCGTTGCCGGGAACGCCGGCCAAGTAGGCCTTGATCATCACAGGATTAGCGAGGATCGCGGCAATAAGGCTTCCATCCTGACTGATGGAGACAACCTGCCAGGCCTCGTATCCTCTGAACTCAGAGAACGAGAGCCCATTCGGCACTTTCACGGTGTACTTATCCTGGGCAGCCATGGCCAGCGCCGCCAGGACAGAGAGAAACACTCCAACGAATACGATTACCCCTACACTTTTGCGTTTCATGACTAATCTCCTTTGCTGAACCTATGCTCACTGACGTTACTTATGGCGTGAATCCTCACGTTCTACTCGTTTCATTACGGCAGCTCTTTGGCGGGCTGCGCCGCCACCATGTACGCGGCATACCACTCGGGCCAGTTCTCCTCGCGCTGCCCAGTGCGCTTCTCGTGCTCGCCGTGGACGGCCTCCGCACGCGATCGTTAGAAGTGAGTGATCCCGGCCTTCGCAGCAATGAGGGCCGAGAAATGTTCAAGCCGCGAGCGTCGCAGCGGCTGTGAAGAAGGCCAGCAGGTCGGCGTTAATCGTGTCCGGCTCCGTGGTGGGCATACCGTGGGGGAAGCCCATGTAGCTTATAAAAATTCCGTTCTTCAGCAACTTAGCGGATCGCGGACCGGCGGCGAAATAAGGCACGATCTGATCGTCCTCACTATGCATGACCAAGACCGGAACGTTGATCTTCTTGAGATCTTCCGTAAAATCCGTTTGGGAAAAGGCCACGATACCGTCGTAATGCGCCTTGGCTCCGCCCATCATGCCCTGGCGCCACCAATTTTGAATGACAGCTTCTGAAGCCTTCGCGCCCGGCCGGTTGTAGCCGTAGAAAGGCCCCGCCGCCAAATCGCGATAGAATTCCGAACGATTCGCCGCAAGCTGCGCCTGCAAACCATCGAACACTTCCTTGGGAAGGCCGAGCGGATTGGCAGCCGTCTTCAACATGAGAGGGGGCACCGCGCTGATCAGCGCCGCCTTGCTGACCCGGCTTTCGCCATGGCGTGCCAGATAGTGCGTCACCTCGCCGCCCCCGGTGGAATGGCCAACATGGATGGCATTTCTCAGGTCGAGATGCGCCGTAAGAGCCGCCAGGTCATCGGCATAATGGTCCATATCGTGGCCGTCGGCGGTCTGACTCGAGCGGCCGTGCCCGCGGCGATCATGGGCGATCACCCGATAGCCGTGATGCAGGAAGAACAACATCTGGTTATCCCAGTCGTCCGCGCTGAGCGGCCAACCATGGCTGAAAACTACGGGCTGTCCCTTACCCCAGTCCTTGTAGTAAATCTCTATACCGTCTTTGGTCGTGATAGTGGGCATGAAAGGTTTCTCCTGAGTAACGTGTGTTCAAACAAAACCGTATCGTCGAACGTCCTGGTCCACTGATTCCTCAGTGTTTTGTATTACGTCCGTTTCGCTGTGTGATTAACCGGACGTAGCCAATCTCCCGCTAGCAAGTGTGCGGCATCGCGGAAAGGAATACGTCACCAGATGGAGTGTTCCTTTACTACCACGAAGGGTTGCGCAAGAGATACCCCATCTTGGGTAGCCGGATCGCCTGGCGAGGCCATGGGCTCTACGTCGTGTCACAGTGTTCCTGTGGCGTCACGTCCGTGCAAACCAGGACGCATACGAGCAGGCTGGGCCTATTTTGTTTCGTTCCAGAAAGCAGCACATCATAGTGTGAGTTCAACCGCCGCCGAGGATTTTCTACCACTATCGAGCTATCAATAAACTCCGAATCTTGGGGATGCAATCGGCATCTGTGAGTAATGGCACGGAATCCAACGAGCGCGCCACCATCGGTGCAGCATTAGTATAATTCGAGCGGCCCTTGACGGCTTACGCCCAAATCATTCCTGGAACCGGAGACGATGCGAAGATTCGGACGTCTATCGCAACCCGCCTTGCACATCATAATAGCGGTTCCGGTTTGTCTGGGCCTGAGCGGTTGCCGCCCATCTCGAAACCAGGGCGTCCCTGCCATCGAGTTCACCCGCGTTCCCGTCTCTGGCGCAGGCAGCCCCGACAAGCTTGAGGCGATCGAAGGCCGCGTCTCGGGTGCGCAGCCGGGCCAGCGGATTGTGTTGTTTGCGCGTAGCGGAATGTGGTGGGTGCAGCCTTTTGCCAACCAGCCTTTCACAACCATTCAGCCAGATTCCAAATGGAAGAGTTTGACGCATCCTGGATCCGCGTATGCGGCACTGCTTGTGGATTCGCGATTTCACCCTCCGTCAACGGCTTCGACGCTACCCAATAAAGGCGACGCGGTGCTGGCCGTTGCAACGGTGGAAGGTGGTAAAGCTGCTGCTACTCCGAAGACACTCACCTTCAGCGGATATCAGTGGGAGATTCGCACCTCCGTCAGCAACCGCGCCGGAACGATCAATTCCTTCGATGCGGCAAACGCCTGGACCGACCAGGCAGGGTTGCTCCATCTCCGCATTTCCGGGAGCCCGGGGCATTGGGCCAGCGGCGAAGTCCAGCTGTCTCGTAGCTTGGGATATGGATCGTACAGACTTGTCGTGCGCGACGTGTCGCGTCTCGAGCCCGCGGCGGTGCTCTCGTTTTTTACATGGGATGATGGCGGGCCTATTCGGGAAATGGACATTGAAATCAGCCGATGGGGCGAGCCGGAAGGCAAGAATGCGCAGTATGTAATCCAGCCATACTTTGTGGCCGCGAACACAAAACGATTCGATGCGCCTGGCGGTACCCTCACGCACTGGATGGTGTGGGAGACCGGACGGGCCTCGTTCAGGACGGCCCATGGCTCTTCGCCGAACATGAGGAGCGATGTGGCGGAACATGTTTTCACGTCGGGAATACCCTCTCCCGGGAACGAGAGGATCCACGTGAACCTCTACGTCTATGACAACAAGCGGAATCCCCTGCGGCACGAGTCTGAGATGATTATTGAAAAGTTTGAATTCCGTCCGTGATTTCCCGTATCACGGGGGCCTACTCAGGCTTTTCGCAGGTCTTACAGGTCTTTGCCTGGCTCACCCTGTTTACGCCGTGGATCCAAACAGGGCCATGACCCAGTATGTTCGTGATCATTGGGGAGTTGAGCAGGGATTTCCCAAGGGACCGTTGTATGCAATCACGCAGACCGCCGACGGTTACCTCTGGATCGGTACCCAGTCCGGCCTGTTTCGCTTCGACGGATGGAGTTTCAGCCAAGTGCAGGACCCATCGGGGGCTTATTCAATCACCGGAGTTTACGGTCTCACGCCTGACCAAGACGGCAGCCTGTGGATTCTGTCCGAATACCAGATACTTCTGCATTACAAAAACGGTGTATTCGAACGCCCACGTTTCGACGAAGTATCGCCGGGAACTGTCTCGGCGATCAGCCGGTCAAGTCGCGGAGAACTCCTGGTCTCGAAAATGGAGGGAGGCACCTTTGACCTGCACGGGGCCCAGTTTCAACGCCTCGCTGCCGGTGACGCATTACCCCGGTCTCCGATCATTTCCCTGGCTCAAACACGCAACGGCGATGTCTGGATGGGCAC
>Ga0208042_1000117_pt1 | contig 27791 bp, 23 predicted proteins | sample Sb_taG_10_FD_187708 | JGI IMG/M metagenome (GOLD analysis project Ga0208042, IMG submission 187708) | Peat soil microbial communities from Weissenstadt, Germany - Sb_50d_7_NC metaG (SPAdes) (version 2) | ecosystem: Environmental > Terrestrial > Soil > Wetlands > Peat | place: Germany... | reverse complement strand
GCCGAGCAACGCCGAGCACATCGATCGTGCCGTGGAAATGGTGATGAGCACGGGCAAGAAGAAAATTGCGCAGCTCGGCCTGAGCTTCAAAGCCGGCACCGACGATCTGCGCGAGAGCCCGCAGGTGCAGTTGATCAAGCGCCTCATGGGCGAGGGCCTCGAAGTCAAAGTCTGGGACGAGGACGTCTCCCTGGGTCGCCTAGCCGGTGCCAATCGCCAGTACATCGAAGAGGTCATCCCGCATATCGGATCCGTGCTCTCCGCCGAACTCGAAAGCGTATTGAGCTCAGCCGAAGTCGTGATCCTCGGCAACAAATCGGCGAGCAAAGATCGGCTTGCCAAGTACCTTCGGCCCGAACAGATTGTGATTGACCTCATCCACCTGGATAAGACGCGGCGTCCAGAAGGCGCCCGAACGTATGAAGGGATTTGCTGGTAGAAATTTACTGGACTGGTCTCGCGAATGATTCTTCAGGGCATCGCTTTAGCGATGCCGAAAGTTTCGGAATCAGATGCCCCTTTTAGGGGCTGGACTATTTCTGATGAGAGTTTTGCTGATCTTGATTTAACGACGCGGGAAAAAGAATGAAGTTCTATCTCATCGATATCAAAGCCGCCGACTGGAAGCGCCTCGACCGTTTCGCCGACCGCACCGTCTTCCAGACGCGCGAGTGGCTGCAATTCGTCGCCGAATCGCAGAACGCGCTACCCGTGCTCGCCGAGTTGCGCGAATCGAGCGACGTCCTCGGATACTTTACCGGGCTCACGTTCTCGAAATTCGGCATGAAAGTCCTGGGCAGCTCTTTTCCCGGCTGGACGACTCCTTATATCGGCTTCAATCTCAACCCCGGCGTCCCGCGCCGTGCCGCGCTCGAAGCCCTCGAAAAGTTTGCCTGGGACGATCTCAAGTGCCTGCATCTGGAAGTCTCCGATCCGAACTTCGCTTTCGAAGACGCCGGGACTGCGGGATTCAAGAGCGAATACTACGCTTCCTACCGCTCCGACCTGACCCGCTCGGAAGAAGATTTGTTCAACGGCATGGAAAGCGCCTGCCGCCGCTGCATTCGCAAGGCGGATAAGAACGGCCTTAAAATCGAACAGGCGCACGACCTAGCCTTCGCCGACGAATATTACGAGCAGCTCAAGGATGTTTTTGCCAAGCAATCCCTCGTCCCCACCTATTCCGTCGAGCGCGTCCGCGCCCTGGTTCGCAACGTTGAGCCGAGCGGTAATGTCTTGCTGATTCGCGCGCGCGATCTGGAAGGGAAGTGCATCGCCACTGGAATTTATCCCGGCTTCAACCAGATCGCCGAGTTCTGGGGCAACGCCAGCTTCCGTTCCCATCTGAGCCTTCGCCCCAACGAAGCCTGCCACTGGTACGCCATGCGCTACTGGAAAAAGCGCGGCGCCACCATCTTCGACTGGGGCGGCGAGGGCGCGTACAAAGAAAAATACGGATGCACGCCGCATCGCGTGCCCTGGTTCACCAAGTCTCGTTATCAGATCGTAGGCGCGCTGCGCAACGAGGCTCGCACCATGTTTGCGCGCAAGCAAAAATTTCGCGGATGGTTGCAAGGCAACCGTTCCGCCGCCGACCGCAGTCCGGCCGAAGAATAGGGCAAAGAATACAGGGCGAAGACGCGCTACGAAGATCTGCGGACAAGATCAGCAGCGCGAACTGGTGCGAGTCGTGCAGATTTTGCTTTTGCAGGCACAGGCGATACACTAACCTTTTGCGAATTCGACCGGCACCCTCCACGTGAGCCGTTTGCGTGATTGTGCGAACGGGTAATCTCTGTCCCATGAGACCTCCGGTATTCATCGTTGGCTGCCCCCGTTCAGGAACGAGCTTCCTATATCACCTTCTGCTTTCCGCGGGAGGCTTTGCCGAATTCCACACGCAGATGAACGTGTTCGATGTGCTGGAGCCCATCTTCGGCGATCTGAGTGTTCCAGCGAACAAGAAGAAGATGATGCGGGAATGGTTGGGCAGCAAGGCGTTCCAGGTTTCCGGGCTCGATGCGTCCGACCTCGAAGCCAAGGTGATGGCCGGGTGCAACAATGGCAGCGACTTCCTGCGCATCGTCATGGAAGAAGTAGCACGCAGCCAGGGAGTGGACCGCTGGATCGATTCAACGCCCACCAACATCCCGCACATGCCGCGCATCAGCCGCGATTTTCCCGAGGCGCGATTTATTCACATCATTCGGGACGGCCGCGACGTGGCGCTCTCTCTCGACCAACATCGGTGGAGCCGGCCGCTCCCCTGGGACAGGAAACGCAGCCTGCTGGCGGCGGGACTCTACTGGGAAGGAATCGTCCGTAAAGGCCGTAGATTCGGGGCGCTCCTCGGGCCGAAGTACATGGAGGTGCGCTACGAGGAACTTGTGGCGCAGCCGCAACAATCCCTTAAGCCGATCGGCGAATTTCTCGGACAGGATCTGGACTACGCCCGCATTCAGCAGGCCAGTGTCGGCTCGGTCAGGAAGCCGCTGACCTCGTTCAAAGAGGATCTGAAGGAAGGACATTTCGCTCCCGTGGGCCGCTGGAAAACTAAGTTTCCCGAAGATCAACTGGAGTGGTGCGAAAGGCTGGTAGGAAACTATCTGGTGGAGCTGGGATATCCGCTCTCGCACCCGAGAAGCGTGTCGGAGCGCCGGTTGACAGTCGGGATGTTGCGCCTTGAGTACGAGAATTTCTACGAGTTTAAGCAATGGGCGAAGGTGAACACGCCTCTCTCCCGCTGGATGGTAAATTACTCAGCTATCCTCATCGATAAGTAGGCGGAATATTTCCGCTGATTGAACCCGGCCACGGCGGGCTCGTGCTCGAGACGATAGCGCTGGATGGCGGTGGCCATGAATGATTAGGGTGAGCGCCTTAGATATCTCAGCGCGCAGCCGATTGCAGCTTCTCGAGCAGCGCCACGACCGCGCGATCATGAAAAACCTGTTTGTCCCAATCCGCCTGCAGCATGCTGGCGAAGCCTTGCACGGAGTTCGCAATCGAAGCCACGACGAAGCCCACGTGCTGAAACGCGCCTTCGGGCTGCCAGGTTAGGGAAATCGCATTCATCGTTAGGAGCCCGTGGTGATACTCCGATCTCCGGTCTCAGCGCCGGAAGGCGTTCTCATAACGCAGCACTTTCGGCATGCCTGAAGGCATGCCCTGATACGAACCGTACTTGCACCACGAACTGTTAGAGCTCATTCGTGGCGGGACGCAACCCTACTTCGCCTCGGACTTAGCATCGGACTTCGCACCCGGTTTGACATCCGACTTGGCGATGCCCATGCGTCCCTTGTCGGCGATGCGGGCGAGCGGAGTATACGATTTCAGCCAAATTTTGAAGTCGAAATACAACGGATAGAGAAAATTCATGAAACGCACCGACAACGACGAACGCCGCTCCGCTGGCGGGGTTTCGAGTGCGTATCCGGTATCGACGAGCAAATTGCCGATGCTGCACTCCACGTCCTGAACCTGCGGCGGGGTGAACATAAGTTTCCAGCGGCCGATGGTGTTCGCTTCAGTCTCCTTGCCGTCGCCGCGAAACGAAGAATTTGGATTGCGCACCGATCCCAGCCCGACCTGCTGAATGCGGTCATAGTCCAGATCGTGTTCAACGAACTTGCCAATGCGCGCCAGCGTGTCGCGTGGATTCTGCACCAGATCCTCGTAATGAACTTCCATGTAATCCGCGCCCAGCGCCCGACCGTAGCGCCGGCCTTTGCTCACGACCCATCGCCAATAAATTGCCGGCACGACAAACGCGCGCGCGCGGTCCCAGGGCAGCGGACGTATCCAGCCGATGCGGTACAGGGAGGCGGTGACGTCGCGGCCGTCGCGAATAATGTGGACGACAAGCGCATCCGGAATCACTTGCTTGATCAACGGAAGATAGAGCAAGTGCAGCGGCGTGCATTCGGCCCAGCGCTCGACGCCTTGCTGGCGGGCGATGGCTTCCATCACGATGCGCAGGAAGTCGCCGGCATTGCGGCAATCTTCCATCACGCGCTCTTCGATTTCTTTGGGATCGAGTCCGGTGCGGTGAAACAGCTTGCTGGTGAAGTAGGCGTCGAGCAGCTGACGCCGGTTGCGGCGGCTGGCGAGGTTGCCGAAGCGCAGGCCGAGCAGGTTGAAGGCGTTACTCTCCGCCTGATAGACGGCGAACCCTCCGGCGGAAAGCAGCGTGTGGTAGAGGAACTTGGTTCCGGAGCGCCCGCAACCCAGCACAAACACCGGAGCCTTAGAACGAGCGCCCCGCGCGCCCGGCGCTGCCGCCTGACCTGCTGGCTGATTTTCGACGAGGGGTTTGGCGTTTTCCATCACTCGGGATGCGACTCCGGTTGCCGGGACTCTAGTTGCCGGATTCATGACGATCCTCAGGACCGGACCGACTCGGCCACCTGCACTGGTTCTTCTTCGAGTTCAAGTGCAGACATGTTGGCGAGCCGGCCGACGGGCGTATGCAACTTCAGCCACAGCTTGCCACTGAGAAAGGCGGGGTACATTCCGCGCATCCACGATTGCCGCAAGCCGCGCCGGCGCTCGGCGGCGGGCAGCGACAGTTCGTAGCCATTTTCCTGCAGGCACTCGCCCACGGTCGCTTCGATGGCGGCGACATCGGCGTGCGCCAGACGCTCTTTCCAGCGGCCGAGCGGGTTGATTTTTTCTTTGGCGCCTTCTTCTCGAAACGAAGAATTCGTTTCCGACAGGCGGCCCAGGCCGGCGCGCTGAATCCGATCATAGTCCAGATCGTGATCGAGGAAGCCGCCGAGTTTGCCGAGCGTTTCGTGCGGGTTGGTGATCAGGTCCTCGTAGCGGATCTCGATGTAGTCGGCCGGGAACTTGCGGCCATGGGCGCGGCCTTTGTGAACCATCCACTCCCAATAAAGCGAAGTCGCCACCAGGCTGTCGGTCTGGCCGCGGTCCCAGGGCAGAGGAGTGAAGCCACCCATTTTCTTGAGCGAGAGCGCAATGTCGCGCCCGTCGCGGATGATGTGCACAAACAGCGCGTTGGGTATGTCGCGCTTCACGCGCTCGACGTGCAGCACATTATCAGGATCGTACACCGCCCAGCGCTGCACTTGCTGGCTCCGGGCCACTGAGTCCATGATGACGCGGACGAAGTCTCCTCCGGTGCGGCATTCGTTCAGAATGCGCGCCGACAACTGCTCGGCGTCGAGCCCGGTACGCCGGAAACCCTTGCTGCGGAGCCATGTCTCGAGAATCTCTTCGCGATTCGCGCGGCTCTCCATGGAGCCGAAGCGGGGAATCAGAATTTTGTAAATCGGCAGAAAACCGCGGTAGATGGCAAACCCGCCGGAGGACAACAACATGTCGTACAGCAGGTTCGTCCCAGAGCGGTGACAGCCCATCACGAAGACAGGAGAATGCTTGCGATCGCTTGGGCTGGGCGTGGTCACCCTGAAAATCTTATCACGCAAGGTGGCCTGGGCCGTTTGAAACCCTTGTTAAAACAGGGGTTACCGAAGTCACCGGAGTCATGGATTCGGGCTTCGACCTGGATTTCTATTCCACCCCCGCAATGGCCGCTTCAACCGCGTCAATGTCCGCCCCCAAGTCACGCCCATCGGAAGCAGCGCCTGCTCCGGGAGAGGCCTTTGAACAACCCGGCCCTTTCGTGTGGCAGAGCCTTGGATCTTTGCCGATAACGTCCTTGAGGTCGCGGATCCCGGCCGCTTCCGGGGATCCGACGACGATGTTTCCTTTGGGAAAGGATCCGCGCCCGCTGATGATCAAGTTCTTATCGAACTTATAGGGGTCAAAGCAGGCTTGCAGGACGGCTTCCGAGCCCAGCGCCTGGTTCTTGGATGCGCAACTTTCGGGACCTCCGCCCGCCGACGCCACTGGCGGCCGCCGATCTCCGACAGAAAACACGCTGTTGGTCAGCGTGAAATTCGTCAGCTTCGCTCCGGCGTTCAGGATCGAGAGCAGAACGCCGCTGACAAACGCGGTTACGTGATCAATCTGGATATCATGCACCGGTGGGTGCGAAGAGACCACAATCAGAAAGTTGCCGGTACCCTTGTAGTCCCTGTCGTGCAGGTCGTCGGCGAAGATATCGTGAATGCTGTAGCGTCCGCCGTCGGCGGCAGCAGCGCCGGTTTTCGCGAGCGCGTTGGCAATCTGCAAGACTCCGGCAACATTTCGAATCCGGTCAAAACGGATGGTGACATCGTTGACGCGGCAAACCGGGCACTCGCTGGCCTGGTTCTTGGGGGTGATCAGGATGGAATATCCGGTCTGGCTGAAACCGCCCCAGCTGTTCTCGAGCAGATTGGCCTCGACCAAGACGCGGATCGCACTCTTGAGCTCAAAGTTGTTTTTGACGATGTAAGGGTCCCCCGAAGCGGTTGGCGTGTAGCCGGGTTGGCCCTCCTTCCAGAGCATGGGTCGGAACAAATGATTGCGGCGGATCTCGATGTCGGTTGGAACCTGCGTTGCGCCGCTGCCGCCGAACATTATGTCCTCTCCGGCGGCCTCGATGAAATTGTTGTAAATCTTAAGAGTGGAGATAGACTCGTCGCCGCTGCCGCCACTGACGGCGGTCGCATCGGTGCATTTTCCGGTGCGCGCGATGCAATTCAGGCCGCTAATGTAGGAGTTGATGACGGCAATCATGTGCGAGCCGTGGACGACTCCAATACCGTGGCCCACTTCGCGGCCATCGGCGGGGTGAACCCAGTTGCGATCGAAGATGACGTGGTCTGAGTGTTCGGCGGTGACGATACGGCCGATGTCGGCGTCGGGAGGCGTAGTCCACTCGATTCCAATGAAGCGGACGTGATCTCCCACGATTGCGCCCGAAGCGCGCCGCACTACCAGGGTCGCGAGCAGCTTGGCCGTTCCGTTGGAGGGCTGGGCAAAGGGCGGACGTCCGGGAAGGCTCGCGACTCCGGCCCATGCCGGAGAGATGCGCGTGCCTTCGGGGGGGAGCTTGGAGTCGGGCGTGTCGGTTCGCACCGTGATGTAGTGCTGGTCGTCGCATTTTTTCGAGGGCAGCTCGTTTACATTGAACGAAGCTCCGGCGGGCAGCAGCAGCGTGTCTCCGCACTTGGCGCCGTCGATGGCGGCGGCCAGATCGGACTTGGCGGCGACGCGAATCTGTTTTCCCGGCGATGGCGTTCCGTCGAGCGCGGTGTAGTAACAGGCTTTGGGAAGTTCGGCGACTCCGTCCTTGGCGCCAAACTGCGCGACATTGCCCTTACCGCAATAGGCATTTTCACCGGTGGGAGGGGCAGCCGCCAGCGCCGCCAGCGTTGACCAGACGACAAAAGCGGAAGCCAGACAGAAGAAATGAAATTTTTTCGGCGGCGAGCTTTTCACCACGGGAACAGAGCGCGAGGATCGCGAAGGAAGCGGAGCCATGTTTCAGTTTCTCCTTTTATCCGTCGCACGCCCCGCGCATGCACCTGTAATCACCGCAGAGAGGCCCTCCGTCCACAGTGTACTGGGATCAGTGGATGATAGCACGGGCCGGATCGATTCGAATTTACTGGTAGGTCGTGATTGCGGCGAAAAAAGAGAGGGTCCGCGGCGAACCGCGGACCTCGATTGCTTGGAAGCTGAAAATCCGTCGAAGCTGAAAGTTATTCGACGTTAGCCAGCGCTGCGTTGAGCCCAACGATGTCGGCCCCGAGATCCATGCCGTCCGTGCCTTTGTTCTTGAAAGGGCTGTTCGGCTGAAGCTCGTAGTTCCCGCCATCGCCGTTGTTGTAGTCGACGAACCCGACATTGTCGATGGTTTGCGGGAACATGTTGCTCGATGGCCAACTCGACGGCGGAAACTCCGGTGGCGGCGTAATCAGGCCGTTGTTGCCGAATGTATAGGTGGCGAAACATTTGGTGATGCTGGTGATCGGCACATCTTTAAAAGCGCAACTGGTGTGGCCTCCCGTGTTCCACACCGGGTATCTGCCGGTGACCATCAGGTTGTTGGTGAAGACCAATCCATACATCGGCGCATTTTTGGCCAGGTTCCCCATGGTCATCATGTGGCTGGTGGGATCCGGGAAACCAGTGACGTGATTGATGGTGACGGTGTTGAGCGGGTTCTTGGGCCACCCGTTCATGATCTCGAACACGTTACCGCCGCCCTTGTACTTGGTGCTGAGGTCGTCGAGAACCACGTCATGGATGCTCCAGCGAGTACCAGCCAGCGCTGGGGCCCCATCTTTGCCGTCCCCGGAAAGGACGGTTGCCATCTGGATTCCGCCCCCGCCATGCGAGATGTGTACATAGGAGATCGTGACGTCGGTCACCTGGCATATCGGGCAAACGTTAGAACCGCGCGGCGTGTGTTGGTTCTTGGGGGTGAGCAGAATGGCGTCGCCGGTTTGGCTGAAGCCTCCCCATGTGTTCTCCATGAGATTCGCCTGGACCAGCACGCGAATCGCATTCTTCAGTTCCAGGTGATTCTTGACGACGAAGGGATTGCCGTCCGGTCCGCCGATGAAGTTCGGGTTGCCTCGCATCCACTGCCACGGCTTCCAGAAGTGATTGTTAAGAATTTCGATGTCGGCAGGGGTCAAGGTGGCCGCTCCGCCGCCGAACATGACGGCCTCGCCCGCGGCTTCCAGGAAGTTGTCCTCGATCTTGAAGGGACCATCCTGGGTCTCGCTGGTGCCTCCCGCAACCGCATGAGAATCAACGCAAGCCCCGGTCTTGGAGATGCAATGGAAATCGCTGAAGTAGGAATCGACGATTGCTACGTTGGTCATGCCGTTCAGGTTTACCCCGACGTTAGTTTCATCCTGAGGCGCTCCATGCAGCCATGAGCGATCGACCACCAGGTGATCCGCGGTGCCTTTGACAAACATCAGCCGCGCCGTCCCCTTGGTTCCGGCCGGACGAGTCACTTCCAGACCGATGAAGCGGTAATAGTTGGCGCCGGCGGCGATCTCGAACGGGCCGCCGCCGCTGGTTTGCATCTGCACTTTCGCCATCACGTCCTGGGGATTGGTGCAGCTATATTGCGGGCGCCCCGCGAGAGAAGCGACCCCGGCATAGCAGGGCGTGGCGCGCTGCCCTTCTGCGGGCAGAGCGCTGTCCGGAGCACTGGTGCGGACCCAGATCCAATGGTTGATGTCGCAGTTCTTGGCCGGCACAATGAACCGGCCGGAAAAGGTTGCGCCCGCCTGAAGTTCGACCACGTCGCCGCAGCTAGCGTTGTCCAAGGCCGATTGCAGATCGCCGCCAGCGTTGACGGTGATGATGGATCCCGGCGCGGGCGTGTCCGCCATCGCACTGGGAACGCTCACTCTCGGCAGTTCCGCGGGACCATCGTAATTGCTCTGGGCAAAGGAGGCGGTCGTCAGCGCGACCGTCAGCACGAGTATCAAAAAGCTCAGGCGCTGTGCGAGCGCTCGAAAAAATCTGGAATGAGAGTAATGACGATTTCGAAAAGAAACTTCGGTTTCAACCATTGCGAGCCCTCGACTTTAAAAGCTGGGGGACCAGTCGTATGAGTCCTCATGCTGAATCTATCGAGGTGGGTTATGCGCTCCCAGATACCGGAAGTGCATTGGAAAAGCGTTAGTACCTGCGGGTGGCATGTACGGATTCACGGCGCCCATTGTCCATCGGTGTTCCTGTTGCGAGGTGACTGAAAAGCAGGTGCGGGAAAAGGCGGTCTGGGCCAATAGGCCGATCCGGTGATTTCGGGGTGACCTGGAAGACGAGGCTGAGAGTAGGGAAAACCAAAGTAACCAACGTTACGGTTAACGGCGGGGTTCCCCTAGCAAGACCGCGCGCAAGTGATCGTAGGCACGGTTTCCGAGCACGCTCTGCACGCTCCGGCGGGCCTGATGCTGAAAGCGCTTCTTCCACAACCCGCGCCCGTGGCAGGTCGCGCCGAACTCCTCAATCGTGAGGTCACGCAGCATGGCTACGCGGCCAAGTTCGTAAGGGCTGGTGCTGGAGGAGTTCGCATAAAACTGGCTGTTGGCAACAGTTCGGAATCCGGCGTGGCGCGCCATCTGGAGCGTGCGCCGATCATAGCGTCCTCCGGGACAGGAAAAGTGTTCGATTGGGTGTCCGACGATTTGTTCGATCTGGAGCTTCGCATCCACGACTTCGCGCTTCAGTTCTGGTTCGGGGAGACCGGAGAGATAAGGGTGCGTCATCGAATGGCAGCCGACCTGGAAACCCTGCGCGTCGAGATCGCGCACCTGGCTGAATTTGAGATAACCGGGCGTGCCCAGGAATCCAGCGGTGAGGTAGAAGGTTGCGTTGAAGCCGAACTCGCGGAGTACGGGCGCAGCGGCGATAAGGTCGGTCTCGCAGCCATCGTCAAAGGTGATACAAACGCTCGGCTGGGCAGGATAGCTAAGAGCTTCGCCGACGTTCAGGCCGCGCCAGCCGGAGTTTTTCATCCACGCCATCTGGCGGCGGAAAGTTTCGAGCGGCAGAATGTAGCGCACATAGCCCGGCTCGGACTGGCACAACTTGCGGCCAGCGAGTTCCAACTCGTGGTACATCAGGAACACAATGCGCGAGGCAGCCATGATGTTCTGAGGTTAGGGTTGCTTGTCGCTGCCGATCGTCTGCGAGTGCCGGTCGAGCAGGGCGTGCAGCGGATCGCGTAGAAACGGGCTCCCCGCCACCAGGCCGGAGATCAGCGGATTTTTCTGGTTGCAGCGCAGCGGAGAATTGTCGAGCTTCAGCACCCAGCCTCCGGCGCTTTCGACCAGCGCCGCCCCGGCGGCAACGTCCCACTCGTTTTTTGCGACCAGCGTGAAGGTAAGATCGGCGCGGCCGGCGGCGACCAATCCGAGCTTGTAGGCAACCGATCCCATGGGACGAATGTTGAACTCGGCGGACTCGAACTGCTTCCACTCGCCGCGCCTCACTTCGCTGCGGCTGGCGAGCACGAGCGCGCCGTGCAGGTCCTTGCGCTGGCTCGCTTGTGCGGGCTTGCCGTTATAGGTCACGCCGGTTTCGCGCGATCCGAGAATGAGCTCGTCGGTTGCCGGATTGCAGATTCCGCCAGCGACGGGAATTCCATTCTCAACCATGGCGATCGAAACGCAGAACTCGGGAATGCCTTGCACAAACTCGCGCGTGCCGTCGAGCGGATCGACCACCCAGACCCGCTGTTTGTCGAGCCGAGTGAAATCGTCCGCGGTCTCTTCTGAGAGCCAGCCTTCGCCAGCCCGGAGAAGAGTCTTGTGCAGAACGTCGTCGACGGCGCGGTCGGCCTCGGTGACGGGATCGTGTCCAACTTTGTATTCGGCTTCAATGGCGCCGGGAGTGAAGCGGTTGAGCACGGCCCGAGCCGCTTCGAGCGCGGCGTGAATGCGTTCGAGAGTTTCTCTGGACTTAGAAGAAGGCATTAAATCTCCGTCAATAGCCGGTGCCAATATTCCTGTAGAGACGCGGCTTGCCGCGTCTCCCGCCGCGTTCAAACAAGACGGGGCAAGCCCCGTCTCTACACGGGACCTAAGCCCACAGCATTCTGGCTCCCGTCATCAGTAAAACCGTGCACAGGATTCGCCGCAGCCACAACACCGGAACCCGCGTGCTCAGATGCGAGCCGAGCATACCGCCGGGGATCGATCCGATCAGCAGGGAACCGACCAGGTGGGGATCGACGTTGCCCGCACGCCAGTGCAACAGGCTGGTGATGCCGGTCAGAATCACGGCATGGGCAATGTCGGTGCCGACCATGACTTTGGGCACGAACGAATAAAACAAAAGAAGCAACATCATGATGATGCTGCCCGACCCAACCGAAGTGATGCCGACCAGGAATCCGCCGACTAATCCGATGACACTCATACCGGCAAACGATTTCATGGTGGGCTGGCGCTTGGCGAGATGTTCTTCAATCCGTCCCTGGAACAGAAGCAGCGTGGGAATCAACACCAGCAGCAATCCCACGGCGGACTTGATGAAGTCGTTAACGCCCGAGCCGTAGACATGACGCAGGTGCACCAGAAAGGTCACGCCGAAGTAAGAGCCAGGAACGCTGCCGACGGCCATCGCCAGCACGACTTTTTTCCGCACCGTGCCTTTGCGCAAGTGCATGAGGCTGGCGGGAATCTTGGTGAAGAAGTTGAACAATGCGTCCGAACCGACGGCAATGATGGCGGGCACGCGCAGGCCGAAGATGAGCATGGGCAGCAGCAATACGCCGCCGCCCAGACCCGTCAACCCGATCAGCGTTCCAACTATGAAGCCGATCAGCACTTTTAGCAGCAAGAATTCCATGCCGTCTTTCGTTGGTTCTCAGTTCCCAGTTCTCAGTAAGCAAAACCGATTAAGGAACTGAGAACCGAGAACTGGGAACTGCCTTCCTAGCTGTTGCCGTTGGCGCCGACGAAGCCTTCGCGCTCGAGGTGCAGAAGGATGGTCTGCGCCGCTTCCTCGGGGCTCAGCTTGACGGTGTCAATCACGACTTCGGCATCGGTTGGCGCCTCGTACGGATCCGAGATGCCCGTGAATTCCTTGACGATGCCGGCGCGAGCCTTGGCGTACAGGCCCTTGCGGTCGCGTTGTTCACACACTTCGAGCGAGGTAGCTGCGTGCACCAATATAAACCCGCCGAACGGTTCAATCATCTGCCGCACCGCTTTACGCGTCGCTTCATAGGGCGCAATCGGAGCGCAAATGGCAATGCCGCCGTTCTTGGTAATCTCGGAGGCGACATAGCCGATGCGGCGGATGTTGATGTCGCGATGCTCCTTGGAGAATCCGAGTTCGCTCGACAGGTTCTTGCGCACCAGATCGCCATCGAGCAGCGTGACCGGCCGTCCGCCCATCTCGAGAAACTTGGTGATCAGAGCATTGGCGATGGTCGATTTGCCCGATCCCGAAAGCCCGGTGAAGAAAATGGTGACACCCTGCTTGTGCCGTGGCGGATAGCTGCGGCGCAATTCCTGCACGACTTCCGGATAAGTGAACCATGACGGGATGTCGCGGCCTTCGTTGAGCCGCTGGCGCAATTCCGTGCCGGAGACGTCGAGCACCTTGGCGCCCTGCGGCACTTCATCGGCCGGGACGTAACGGTCTTCGTTCTGCAGATACACCATCATCTGGAACGGAACCATTTTGACGCCCATTTCGGCTTCGTGCTTTTTGAACAGTTCCTGGGCGTCGTAATGACCGTAGAAGGGCTTGCCGTCGGTATCCTTTCCGGGGCCGGCATGATCGCGACCGACGATGAAGTGCGTGCACCCGTGGTTCTTGCGAATCAGGCCGTGCCACACCGCTTCGCGTGGTCCGCCCATGCGCATGGCGAGAGGAAGCATGGCGAGTGCGACCGTGCCGTGCGGGTACTTCGAGAGCAGCAACTGGTAGCAGCGGGTGCGGACGAAATAATCGACGTCGCCCGGCTTGGTCATACCGACCGAGGGATGAATGAGCAGATTCGCCTCGACTTGCTTGGCGGCGCGCATGGTCAGTTCGACGTGAGCGCGATGCATGGGATTGCGCGTCTGGAATGCCACGACCTTGGTCCAGCCCAGGCGGCCGAATTGGGCGCGCAGGTCGGCCGGCGTCAGGCGCAGCGAGCGGAAATCATAGTGCGCGTGAGCCTGTAATTCTTCAATCTTTCCGCCCGCGTACCACGGATTCGATTTGTTGATGGCGTAGTCGGCGCCCGGGTGCGCCGCGCTGGTGGAATTGAAAACCGCTTGGGCTTCGGCCTTGCGGTCCGGCTGCCAGACATCTTCCACGCTGAGCACGGCCAGCATCACGCCTTCGGGATCGCGCAGTGCAATCTTGCTGCTGCCCGCCGTCAGTTTCTTGGCGAATTCCTCGGTCACGTCGAGCGTGATCGGCATGGGCCACAGGGTGCCATCTGCCAGCCGCATGTTGTGGCAGACGCCCTCGTAATCGGCGCGGTTCAAAAACCCGCGCAGGGGCGAGAAGCCGCCGCTCATCAGCAGTTCCAGATCACAAAGCTGCCGGGCCGTCAGGTCCCATGAAGGCCAATCCTTCGAGTGCGCTTTCAATTCCGCGGCGCGCGCGGCTGGCACTTGCAGCTGAACAAGTTCTCCCCCGTGGGGGGCGATAAGATGACTGGTCGTTGCGTTCAAAGCAGTATTCCTCCCGTATGTGTACTTCAAACTTGTGCCTTGTCCAGAAATGGCGAAGGACGAAACTCCCGATCTTCGTTCCATTGGCCCGCTGAGGCTGCGGGCCGCCGCTTTTCAGGCGGCGCCATAACCACTTCCACGACAGTCATGTGCAGTCAATGTTAGCAGGTAAACCCAGCAATTCCGCTTCCTTAGCGGGATCCGATCTAGCAGGTAAACCATTGGAATAAAGAGTGTTACAAATGGGACCTCTTGCCTGGATCGTCATTCTGCACCTGAGTGAAAAATATTGCACTATTCCATCCTAACCAGATGAAATCTATGGTTCGCCCCTAAGATTCCTCCTGGTATTCCACCGATATCACGGGTTCCGTGGCGGCAACCTGGGGAGCCCCTGGCTGGACGGGGGCCCCAGACTCCGTGACCTGAAACACACGGCCTGTCTTATAAGCCCAGAGCACTCCCATGCCATAAATCAGGAACGCCGCTCCAATTTCCATCACCAACTGGACTAGGTTCTTGGGAGTGAAGACCCTGTTTGCCAGCCAGACCACTCCAACCAGTGGCAAGTTCAGCAGAAAAGGCAACGAATACGCCTGGCGCACGAAACTGCTCACTGGCACGCCGAGCTGTTTCGCTAAATGGCGCGGCATGAAGAGGAGGAACGTGCAACACAGCGGAACTGCCGTGCCCAGCGCGTCGCCCACCACCCCCAAGGGCGGAACCAGCGCGATACTCAGGATCAAGTTGGCGATCCCCTCGAGCAGGGTAACTCTTGCCATGGATTGATGCTTTCCCATGCCGAACAGCACGCGTCCCGAAGCCGACTGCATGAGCATCAGCGCAAAGGGAATAATCAGCACCACTAACACGGGGTAACTGTGCGGAATGTAGCGGGCACCGACCCAGATCCGGATGACGTGTTTCCCCAGCAGAATCAGGATTACCGTGATGGGCAGAATCAGCAGCGCGCACACACGGTTTCCCGCTATATAAACCTTCCGCAAGCGCTCCAGATCGTTTTTCGCCTCCGACTGGCTCGACATGGGGACAAAAATCTGCGCCAAGCTGGAGACGAATTCCTGGGCGTAGTCCACGATCCGCGCGCCGATCGAAAAATACGTAATTGCCACCGCGGACATCATTCTGCCCAGCACCAGTTCGTCGGTGCGGAAGCGCAGCCGTCCAGCCACAATCACAAGAAACGTCGTCCCGCCATAGGTGGCCATGTTGCGGAAGGATTCTTTGTCTACGTAACGCAGGCCGAGCGGCACGGGGCAGAACCGGAAGACGATGATGGCGCGCAGAATTGAAGACAGAATGGGCAGCCCCACCGTAATCAGTGCAACTGTGATCAGTCCATAGCCGCGATTCAAGAAATGCACAATCAGCGCCGCCCGCAGCAGGCTCGATCCGATGCTCGTCCAATTCAGAATGTAAAACCGTTGCAAGCCTTCCAGCATGCCGCCGAAAACGCCCAACGGAAATCCCAGGCTGACCGATGCCCCGACCAGCAGCAGAAGAATATGCGCTTGGCTGTGCATCTCGGGCGGAATACGAAACAGTCCTCCCACGTAGGAACTGAGCACCGTCGTCAGGGCCATGCATACAACCCCGATGATGGTGTAGGTAAAGAGGCTGGTATTGACGAAGCACGCCAGCTTGCCGTTTTCGCCGGTCGCAGTGTATTTGGAGACGTAGCGAATTATCGAGGAGCGGATTCCTAAATCAAACAGCCCGTAGTAACCCGTGACCGAAAAAATCAAGATCCAGATGCCGTAGGCGGCATCGCCCAGCCGGTGCAGAATGAAGGGCGACAGAAAAATCCCGACCGACACGTTCACGGCCAGCGCCGACCAGCTTGAGCCGACGTTTTTCAGGATCTGCGTTTTTTCGTACTTCCGCATCGGCTCCGGTCCGTTCTCGTTTCTCGCGCCCAGTTCCTCGCGCCCAGTTCCTACTCCTCGCCCAGTTCCTACTCCTAAAGATATGCCGCATAGCGCAGCCACTGTTCGACCAGTTTCATTCCCTCGGAAAACCGGACCCGCGGCTCGTAGCCCAGCACCTTTCGCGCTTTCTCGATGCTGAAGAACACCGTCGTGCTCTGCGTCGCTTCCGTCACTGCGTCCGGAATGAATCTTGCATTGGCGGACTTCGCCGCCGCGCGTCGCACGCCGAAGCGCGCCCGCAGCCGTTCCCGCTTCTCCGGGGGCAGCGCACTGGCCCAGTTCCACGCCTTCTTCATCGCCGCTTCCGTTAATGGAACCTGCATCAGCATCTGGCGGAATTCCTTGCTGCGCGCCACTCGTGCCGCTGCCTTCACCGAGCCCAGCAGCAGTCCGGAACTCCGGCCCCGGCTTGCCTCGATCTCCGCCCGCGAAATTTCCCCCACTGATGGCCTCGGTTCTATCAGTGCCATGTGCGCCCGGATAAAATCTCCCCAGCTCACCCGCTCGCCATCGGTGATGAAGAAAGCCTGGTTCAGCGCGCGGTCGTTTTCCAATCCGAGTACCATGGCGTCAATCAGGTTGTCCACGTAGGTCGTATTACAGGCGGCGTGCCCGCCTTCGATGAAAGCCACTCGCCCTTCGCGCAGATCCTCCATCAGCCGCGTGGACCACGCCGAGTAGGGCCCCCACACGATCGAAGGCCGCAGGATCACCACCGGCAGTCCGCGCTTGCCATAGTTGAGTACAACTTTTTCCGCCGCCGCTTTGTTGTCGCAGTAGGCATCGCCCGTCCGGCGCAGCGGAGCGTCCTCGCTCTCCGATCCCGGAGGCGGTGTGATCCCGTAGATGGCTGCCGTGCTGACATGGATGAATCGCTTCACCCCGGCTGCCTGTGCCACCGCCAGCATGTTTTCCGTCCCCCGCACGATGCTGCTCGCGGGACCCAGCCCGCAGTGGATCACAACCTTGGCCCCGCCCAGCGCTTGCCGCAGCGATTCGCGCTCCAGCAGGTCCCCCGGGCAGAGTTCGACTGGCAAGCGCGCGATTCGCGCCGCGCGATGCATTCCGTGCACCAGGGCGCGAACTTTTGGCACTCCGGCCTGCATCATCCGTTCACAGACTCGCCCGCCGATGAATCCAGTAGCGCCGGTCACGAACACGTTCTCGCTGCGCCAGTTCATGTCCGAGTCTCACTGCCCCCAGTTCCGCTCGAGGTCTCGCTCCCGGCCCGGCTCTCGGCCCCGATCTCGGCCCACGGCTCCGCGATCCGCCGCTTGTGCGCGTAGCAGCTCTCGGTCAGTTCCAGCACCCGGACCGCCTGCCAGCCATCCACCTCCGGCTTGCCGCGGTTCGCGATGCTTTGCACGAAATTGTCGAGTTGCCGCCAGTACGAACTGCCACCCGAAAATTTTTCCCACTGCAACGTCTGGCTCACCGGAGCGCCGCCGATCACGCGATGGATCACCACCACCTCTGGATCGTGCACGGTAATCTCCGCGCTGGCAGCGGCGCCGCGCACCAGCAGCCGGTTCTTAAGCCCGAAGGTGCGGCTTATCTGCAGATGTCCGGGAATCTCGCCAAAGCGGCCCGCGTGCTTCAGGTCGAGAAGCAGATTCGCCTCGATGCCGCTGCCCCAATCGTCGTCCTGATAGTCGAACGCACTTACCGGCCCGAACCAGTCGATCACGCTGTCCAGCATGTGGACGCCGAAATCCAGCAGCGTCCCGCCGCCGGCTTTGGCGCGATCAAAATAGAAGCCCGACGCGCTGCGCCAATCGAACGCGCCGCCATATTGGAAGTCGTAGTTTTGGATGGAACCTAGCAGGCTCTCTTCGAGGACCAGCTTAAGCAGGGAATGGCTCGCGGCAAAGCGGCGGTTCATGCCCACGGCGAGCACCAGCTTCTTTTCTTCCGCAAATTCGGTGCAGGAGCGCGCCTCCGCCGCCGTAATTGCCAGCGGCTTCTCGCAGAGCACATGCACGCCCGCACGCAGGCAATCCATATTGCTGGACACATGCAGATGGTTGGGCAGCGCGTTGACGACCGCATCCACCTGTCCCAGCACTTCGCGATAATCCGCGACTGCCCTACAACTCAGCCCGCGATTCCGGATCAGTGCATTGGCCCGTGGCAGGTCGGTGTCCACGAGCGCCACCAGTTGCACGCCGGGATGTGCGCTGACGGCTGGAATGTGCTCGCTGCGAGTGATTGCTCCGCAGCCCAGAATGGCCAGCCGGATCGGCTCCGTCATTCCCGCTGCTCCCCCCGTTCCCCACGCTCCCCAACCTGTCGCATAGATTGCGAATCATCCGCCATCAGCATACCGGAAACGGCTCTTAGCTACCGCAAAGCCTCGCCGAGTAGAGCGCTTACAGGGTGCGAACCGGAATGTGTCTCTTGCGCGGGAGAATGCAGCTCGTATCCCAAATAAGTCATCAGGTCTCCCCATTGAGATTCCAGTTGCAAAATGGCCGGTTCCGGCACCTCGGTGCGCCAGCCTCCGGATTTGGCGGCCCGCACAAAAGGAATGTCCTGGCGCGTCTCCCGGGTCGAACTCCACAACAGGGCCTGCGATTTCTCCAGCTTCCGCATGGTGCTGGCTTCGCTCCGGCTTACTGCGGTTGCGATCCGCTCCGCATCTGGATCGATTCCCAGGAAAACTGCCACTTTAGCCAATTCCTGAGCGGTATTGGCCAGCATGTCCTCGTAGCGCAGCAAAAGGAACCCGGGGTGGTTGTGCCGGGTTACCAGCCAGGATGCTACATTGTCTCCCCACGAGCCGTACGGGTTGAAATCTCCTGCCATGAACCGGGCTGCGTATTTTTCGAACGGATATTGGTCGTCGATCAGGCGGCGCTTGCGTTGAAAGTAGTATCCCGACAAGAGCACATCCCTCGGGTCCCGCACGATGTAGATGATTCGTGGGTAGCGTGGATCGAAATACTGGTGGCTCTTGATGACCCGTGGCCGCGGCATTCTTGCTAATTCGCGTTTCGAGAGCGCCTCCGGGTCCGGCGTCAGCCGATTGATGTTGGAAAAATCCGCCGGGGTTTCCGGATACACCAGGTTGGCAATCAGAAACCGGGTCCAAGTATTGCCCGACTTTATGTAAGAAACGATAAAAACATCGTCTGGGAAAACGTCCAGATTGCGTCCTGGGTGGTGCAAGCCCAGCGCCCGCCGCGTTCCGCGGATCAGCCACTGCATCATAGGTCGAACCTCTCGCTGTTTCTGATCGACTACCTCCAGGACCTTCGGGGGAGACGCGGCTTGTATCCGGGGGTGACCGCGCCGGTTGGGGCGTCCTACTACTTCAAGTTTGCTTTGTTCCCAACTTGTTGATTATAGATTATAGCTAGACGATCCCCTCCTTAGATTGGCAAGTTCCCGCTAGAACCCGCTCTCTGTTTGCCTTTCCGCGCCAACCGCGCCTCCTGCAAGCTTAGAAAACGGCGGGCTGCCCAAGGCGCAATCTGCACCGCCAGCGCTACTCGCCGGCTCTTCCAGTCTTGCAACAGTGCCGCCGCTTGGCCCGCCGCGAGACGCGCTTCAGGGTATCGACCCTCCCGCAAGTAGCGCTTCACCAGATCCATTTGGCAGAGCCCCTCAACCCGCGCAATCAGTTCCTGGATCAGCCTTTTTTGCTTTGCTGAAACCGGCAAAGTCGCCAGCACATTCTTGTAGATCTCGATCTGCGCCTGCTTGAGGAGATAGCTGTCGGCTGCGAGCCCGTCGGGGAGCAACCGGTGTTCAATCCCTACCTGCCGCAGAAGATCCATCTTCGCCCCGCGAAAGGACATGCGCACCCAGAGGTCGAAGTCTTCCGAGCGGCGATAGTGTTCGTCGAACAGTCCGGCGTCGATCATTGCCTGCCGCGAGGCCACCACGGCCGAAGTCGTCACCGCGCATTCTTCCGTCAGCAGCTTCTCGAACGTCACCGGTGGACTCTGCGGTTGCCGCTCGAAAGACCGGCCGACCTGCACTCCATCCTTCATAAAGTAGGAATCGCAGTAAACCAGATCCAGCGCCTGTTCCTCAAGCAGCGGAACCAGACGGGCCAGATGCTCGGGCAAATAGATATCGTCGCTATCGAGGCAGGCGATGTACTTGCCTCGCGCCGTGCGGATCGCCGTGTTGCGCGCCCCCGATGGGCCCCGGTTTTCCTGCCGGATGTAGATCAGCCTCGCGCCGTAGCTCCGGATCGCCTGTTCCAGCGCCTCCGTATCCGGCGAGCCGTCATTCACCAGCAAGACCTCAAAGTTCGGATACGTCTGCGCGAACACGGAATCCAGCGTTTCCCGGATACGTTCCGCCGCCTGATACGCAGGAATGATGACGCTCACCAGAGGTTGTTGCCGCTCGTCCAAGATGCACACCTCCCCGGCGACCTGATCCAGCAAACCGGAGTCCAAAACCGCCCCAGTACCTCAGTCTAACTGTTTGATTTTAATGGATGTTTACGGTTGGTAGGAAGCGGCACTGAAATCTCTTGGGCAAGGGACCATCTATTGTGGGTAATTTGTTTCCTTTTCTTGCCCCGGCCGCTTACCAAACACGCTTCATGGCCCGGGTAAATTCCGCCACAGGCAAGGTATTCAGCACATCTTCCTTCTTGAGCCAGGCCCGCCGCGCCTGCAGAATTCCATAGCGCATTTTCTCCATGTGCGAGGTGTGGTGGGAATCGGTGTTGATGACGATTTTCACGCCATGCTGTTTGGCCAGGCGCAGATGAACGTCGCTGAGATCGAGCCGGTCGGGATAGGAGTTCAGTTCCATCGCTACTTTGTGTTTGGCCGCCGCCTTGAGCACGGCGTCGAGATCGAACTGGTAGGCGTCGCGGCGCAGCAGCAGGCGTCCCGTGGGGTGCCCGATCAGCGAGGTATTGGGATTGGCGATGGCCTTCAGCAGCCGCTCGGTCATGGTGGCGCGATCCTGATTGAACTGCGAGTGCACGCTGGCGATGACGATGTCCATCTGTTCGAGCACCGAGTCGGAGAGATCAAGCGAGCCATCGCCCAGAATATCGACTTCAATCCCCGCGAAAATGCGAATGCCTTTCATCTCTTTTTCAACCGCGCGAATCCTTGCGATGTGCGCCATCGCCCGTTTGTCGGTGAGCCCGTTGGCGAAGGCAAGATTCTTCGAGTGATCGGTGATCGCCATGTACTCGTAGCCGCGTTCCCGCGCCGCCTCGGCCATCTCTTCAATGGTGTTGCGGCCGTCGGTTTCGACGGTATGCATATGCACGTCGCCGCGGATGTCGGATAGTTGGATCAGCACGGGCAACGTGTGTCCGGCGGCGGCTTCGATCTCTCCAAGATTTTCGCGCAGTTCGGGAGGGATGAAGTCGAGCTTGAGCTTGGCGTAGATTTCTTCTTCGGTCTTGCGCGCGACCGGCTTCGCGTCTTCGACTCTAGCGAGGCTATATTCGTTGAGCGTGAAGCCCATCTTGAGGGCGCGCTGCCGCAAGGCCACGTTGTGCGCCTTGGAGCCGGTGAAATACTGCATGGCCGCTCCGAAAGATTCGGGAGGCAGCAGGCGCACGTCCACTTGCATGCCGTTGCGATGGCGGAAGCTGACCTTGTTCTCTCCTTGCGCGATAACGTCCATCAGGCCAGGGAAACGGAGCAGATGTTCGATGATTGCCTGACGCGGTTCTGCCTCGATGCAGGCCTTGCCCGTGACGAGGATGTCGAGGTCGCCGACGGTTTCGCGTCCGCGGCGCAGCGATCCGGCGGGCGTAACCTTTTCGACGCCTGCAGCAGCTAGCAGATGCTCCACCAGTTTTTCGGCCAGTTCTTCGGCGGTGTCGAGCAGGAATCGTCCGGCGATGCGGCGGTAGTCTTCAATCGCCTTAAGCAGCTTCAGCTCGTGCTTTTCACCCATGCGCGGCAGCGTCCGGATCTTGCCCTCGCGCGCCAACTTCTCTACGCCCTCGAGGTCGCTGACCTGGTAGGCGCTCCAGATCAAGGCAATCGTCTTCGGCCCCAGACCCTGAATCTTGAGCAGTTCGAGCATCGAGGGGCGGTATTTTTTCAGGAGTTCGGCGTGCGCTTCGATGCTGCCCTCTTTCAAAAGCATCTGCAGATTGGCCAGCATGCCTTTGCCAATGCCCGGCACTTCGAGAAGCTTCTTCGGCTCCTGGATCAGGTCGGCCACCTGTTGCGGCAGCGCTTCAATGGCCTGCGCTGCGTTGCGATAAGAGCGCACCCGAAACGAGTCCTGCCCGTCGATCTCCAGCAGATCGGCAGTCTCGTAGAGAATCCCGGCGATGGCTTTGTTGTCCATCCAAAGTTGTCGATCTAGCAGGCTGCTGAAAAACTCAGGTTCGCATCAGGGCATCGCTTTAGCGATGCCGTAAGCTCTTCGAAATCAGCCGCCCCTTTAGGGGCTGGGGCATCGAAAATCGACTTCTTCCGCAGCGGCTAGGGTTTCGGCCCAGGAGGATGATTGTAACGAGGATGATTGTAACGCTGATGAAAAGGTCGCAGCAGGGAGTTAGTACGGTCCGGAGGACACAGCCAGCCCGGGCATCGAGCGCACACACAGCTTGATCCGCAAAACCGGCCTGAGTAAAGCGACCTCCGATCAGGGGACCTTGGTTACATTGGCCGCTTGCGGCCCTTTCTGTCCCTGGACGATCTCAAACTCCACCTTGTCGCCCTCCTGCAGGCTCTTGTAGCCTTCGGTGGTGATTGAGCTGTAGTGAATGAATACATCCGGTCCATCGTCTCGGCCGAGGAAGCCGTATCCCTTGGCGTTGTTGAACCACTTGACGGTGCCTTTCAAACGTTCCACGTGCGCCCCTCTTTCTTGCGGATTTCCCCGAAAAGGCGCGATTTCAGGGCCCGCAAAAAAATGTGTAGGAATTGTGCTGCTCACTGGGGGTGCTGTCAAGGCTCATCGTCACACATCCGCGGTTGTGGGCAAGGGCCTGGGGAGTGAGGAGGTTGTCACCGGGACGGCTCTCTAGCGCGCTGGTCGCGGCGTCTGAGCCAGCCACAAGATCCCCGAGATAGTCTTGGCGTCGCGGATGCGTCCATTGAGCGCCATCCGTTTCGCCTCCGATAAAGTGAAAAACCTGGTTGCGATCTTCTCGTCCGGCTCGGGCTGGGCTTCGCCAGCCTGGAGGCCGCGGGCCAGGTAGATGGTCATGGTTTCGTCGAGGAAGCCGGGGCTCACGTAAAAATGCAGGATTCTCTTCCACTGGCGAGCGCTGTAGCCGGTTTCTTCGAGTAACTCGCGCTTGGCGGCGGTGAGCGACGTTTCGCCATCGTCGATGCGTCCGGCGGGCAGCTCCCACATCATCGACTGCGCGGCGTGGCGATACTGGCGCTCGAGGAGGATGCGCGGCTCGGTTTTACGGCCTGCTTTTTCCGCATCATCGACGGCCAGAACAACGATGGAGCCGGAATGCCGTATAACGTCGCGGCGGGCGCGTACGCCCCCAGGCTCTTCCACTTCATCCGTGGTGACGCTGAACACCGGGCCCCGGAAACTGATGCGGGAAGAGAGGACACGCGCTTGCCTTGATTTCGTTCCTGCTGATTTCGCCATGACAACAATATAAGGTATGCTGCGCCGGTCAGCCGAAAGCCCATTACCGAAAACATGACCGGAAGAACAAAGATGACCAGAAGAACAATGACCGGAAAGCCCTCCGTAGCCATCGTCGGGGCTGGGAGCCTGGCGACTTTTCTGGCCGTGGCACTGAACGACGCCGGTTTCCCAATTACCGAGATCGTCACACGCGATTCGCCGCGGTCGCGCCAGCGCGCGCGCACGCTCGCCGCGAAGGTGGGCGCGCAGATCGTCACCGCAAATTCCGCCGCGCTGGACGCCAACTTGCTGTGGTTCTGCGTTCCAGATCGTGAGATTCGCGGCGCGGCTTGGGTTTTGTCAGATCATCTGGTTGCTCGCTCGCTAACTCAGCAGAAAGTTAACGTCCGTTTCGCCTTGCACTCCAGCGGGGCGCTCTCCAGCCGCGAACTCGATCCTCTACGCAAAGCAGGCGCCGCGGTCGCGTCGGTGCATCCGCTGATGACGTTCGTTGCCAGAGCGCATCCTTCTTTGACAGGTGTGCCTTTTGCAATGGAAGGCGATGACGAGGCTACGCGTGTTGCAAGGCGGATCGTCCGCGAGCTGGGCGGCGAGAGTTTTTCATTGCCCGCGGCGCGCAAAGCCGCATACCACGCGTGGGCCACAATGACTTCGCCGCTCTTGCTGGCATTCCTCGTGACGCTAGAAGAAATGGCTCGTGCCGCCGGACTCACGCGAGAGGATGCGCGCCACAAGAGCCTGCCCATCATCCGGCAGACTTTGGCAAACTACTCGCGCCTCGGTCCGGCGCAGTCTTTTAGCGGGCCGCTGGTTCGTGGAGACGCGGAAACGGTGGCGAAACACCTGGCCGTGCTGAAGCAGCATCCCGGAGCGCGCGAGGTTTACGTGGCGCTGGCGCGAGCCGCAATGCGCGGCCTGCCGGTAAAGAACCAGGATGAACTAAAGAGGCTGCTGCACGACTGAGACTTTTAAGCCGAGACCACCGCCCTCGGCTGTCCGCGAGCGAAGCTCGCCGGTCGCGTGATCTCTAATGCCGGGTCCGGCGACTGCTGAACAGATGTCCAAGCTTTTCTTGCTTCGTCCTCAAATATTCTTCGGTATGTTCCGTGGGCGCGACTTCGCACGGCACACGCTCGATCACTTGGATACCAGCGTTTTCGAGCGCCGCGACTTTGTCAGGATTATTCGAAAGCAAGCGAACCCGCTTGATGTCCAACGCCTTCAGGATCGCGACCGGCATGAGGAACTCGCGCTGGTCGGGCTTAAAACCAAGGCGCTCGTTCGCTTCCACCGTGTCAAATCCGCTGTCCTGGAGCACATAAGCCTGCAGTTTCGCCATCAGCCCAATGCCGCGGCCCTCCTGCTGTTCATAGATAAGGACGCCCGCTCCCTCACGCGCGATCATCGAGAGCGCCATTTCAAGTTGCTGGCGGCAATCGCAGCGCAGCGAGCCAAATACGTCGCCGGTCAGACACTGCGAGTGGATGCGCACGAGCGGCGACCCCGAGTGCACCTCGCCCATCACCAGCGCCACGGCCTCTTCGGTCCTGGCGCCGTCGCCCGTTGCTGACGCCCTGGTCGCAAACCCGTGAATCAGGAAGTGTCCCCAGCGCGTCGGGAAGTCCGCGGACGCCACTTGTTTTACCTTTAAAGAACTCACCACTAAATTATAGCCTTCGATTTCAGGTACACACCGCTTCGAGTGCTCAATGTCTCGATGGTCGATGCTTTGAGTGTTCCACTGCGCGCGGCGGACACAGTTGCAAAATCACCTGTGGATAGGCGAAATCGAGCGACGGCTGCTAAAATCAAGAAAGTAAACTCGCCGCCATATGGGGCTATAGCTCAGCTGGGAGAGCGCATCGTTCGCAACGATGAGGTCGTCGGTTCGAGCCCGACTAGCTCCACCATGTTCGGGGTGAACGCGTTAGCGCCACTGGCTCGCCAGCCCTGCTAAGCTCATTCCTGCGTGAATCGGAAATGCGACGTCATCATTCTCGGAGGCGGCGCTGCCGGCCTGCTGTGTGCCATGGAAGCCGGCAAGCGGGGCCGGCGTGTTCTGGTGCTCGAACGCGCGGAGCGAATCGGCAAGAAAATCCTGATCTCCGGCGGCGGCCGCTGCAATTTCACCAACCGGCACACCAGCCCGGAGAACTTTCTTTCGGCCAACCGACACTTCGCCAAGTCGGTGCTCGCCCGCTATACTCCGGATGCCTTCATAGGCCTCGTCGAAAAGCATCGCATCCCCTACCACGAGAAAAAGCTCGGCCAGTTGTTCTGTGATCGAGCGGCAAGCGATATCACCGCCATGCTTGAGCACGAATGCCGCGACGCCGGAGTAGAAATCCGGCTCAACACGAAAGTGAGCGAGGTGCGCAAGAACGAGGTGCACATCAACGACCAGTTCACCGTGCAAGCCGAGAACGCCAGTTTCGGCGCGCCCCGCCTGGTGGTCGCCACCGGAGGCTTGTCCATCGCGAAAATCGGCGCCACCTCATTTGGTTACGATCTGGCCCGGCAATTCGGCCTGAAGATCGAGCCCCCACGCGCCGCCCTGGTCCCCCTCATCCTTAGCGAACCGGACCGCAAGTGCTGGTGCGATCTGGCGGGAGTCTCCACCGAGGTGGTTGCTTCCACGCGCAGCACGAAACAAGCGTTCCGTGAAAAAATGCTTTTCACTCATCACGGCCTCAGCGGGCCCGCGATTCTCCAGATCTCTTCTTACTGGGACGGCAAGGAGCCGATTTGCTTCGACCTTGCGCCAGACCGCAATCTCATCGCCGATTTGCGAACGCGTGGCCAGCGCGACCAATCGAGTTGGAAATTGCTGCTGAGAGAAGTCCTGCCTCGCCGCTTCGCGGATCGCTGGCTCGAAACCTATCCTTTAGCCGGCAACTCCGATCGCGCCTTGGCTGACGCCGAACATCGACTGCATGCGTGGGAAGTCAAGCCGGAAGGGACCGAGGGTTACGGAAAAGCGGAAGTGACTGCGGGCGGCGTCGATACCGGCGAACTTTCCGCCAAGACCATGGAATCCAGGAAAGTGCCCGGCCTTTTTTTCATCGGAGAAGTGGTCGACGTCACCGGCCAACTCGGCGGCTTCAACTTCCAGTGGGCCTGGGCGTCCGGATTTTGCGCCGGACAGGCGATGTGAGGCAATTGGTGATTGGCAATTTGTGATTTGTGATTTGTAATTTCACACAATGGCCAATTGATTTTCAATTACCAACTACAAATTACCAATCACAAATTTTAAATCTCCGCGCCTTCCTGCATGAAGGGCATGCGGGCGAGAATTTCCGCGGCCTGCTCCAGTTTTTGCAGGTCTTCACCGGTGAAGTCTGCGCCCGCGAGCGAAGCATCCAACCCTTTGCGCGAAACTTGCACCACTCCCATCACATTTCCGCCGGAGCACACCACGGGAACGGACATGATTTTCTGAATCGGCATTTGCTCCTGGCTTCGATCTTCTTCCTCGGCTCCCAGCTTGACCGCTTCAAATAGGCTGACATGTTTTACGCGCATGAAGGTATTCGACAGAAGTGGCGTGCGAGTCGCTGCAGTCCGGGCTGCAACCGCTGATCCGGTCAGCGGCAGTACGCCCGCGGATCGCAGTTCGGGTGGAAAGATAAATCGCAGACTACCCTTTTCTAACCTGAGCAGTGCCACTTCGCTGCGGCGCACATGCAGGGCCTGCGCCAGCTTCAGGCAGACTCGATCCGAACTTGGAGATTCCGAAAGCATGCTCTCCAATTCGCTGACCTTGGCCTTGGCGGCCTTGGCTGCAAAACCTTGATTGCCAGTCGATGACATAATTGTGGCCTTTAGGCCGTACCCATATCCTGCGGGCACCAGCAACTTTTCGACAAGTTACCAGGGTACTTTTGCAGCCTTCCGGCAAACGCAATCTTGGCCCTGTCCCAGAGAGTAACTTTTTTTATACGGCGGAACGAATTTTTCGATGCCTTGCGGCACAATTCCACAGGCATTCGCGATATAGTTAGACAGATCATTCTTCGCAACTAGTCGGATAGCGGCTAATCGGAGTACGCGAATGTCGCTTATTCATTACGCAAGACCATTTTTGGAGTTGGGTATCTGTAAGGAGTACTGCATGGCTCGCAAGACAACCGGAAACGGCACCACCAGTCGCAGCAAGAAAACCGCAGCCTCGATTCAGCCTGCCGCTGTGCAGGTTGCGCCCGAAGTTCCGAAG
>Ga0208042_1000116_pt1 | contig 27884 bp, 24 predicted proteins | sample Sb_taG_10_FD_187708 | JGI IMG/M metagenome (GOLD analysis project Ga0208042, IMG submission 187708) | Peat soil microbial communities from Weissenstadt, Germany - Sb_50d_7_NC metaG (SPAdes) (version 2) | ecosystem: Environmental > Terrestrial > Soil > Wetlands > Peat | place: Germany... | reverse complement strand
GTGAAGTCATGCTAGTCAAAGGCGAACTCGGCGAAGGCCTGAACATGGCGGTCGACACCATCCGCAGCAATAAAATGCGTTCGTCGCTGACCGTGCTTGGCATCGTAATTGGGGTTGCCGTCGTCATCGGAATTTCGTCGATCGTGCGCGGCCTGAACGACAACGTTAGTCAGGTCATCACCAGCCTGGGCTCGAATATCATTTTCGCTTTTCACCTGGAGCCTTTCACCTTCGGACGACCGACGGAAGAAATGCGCACCCGCAAGGAGCTGACCTTCGACGATGCCATGGCGATGCAGGATCTCCCGCACGTGAAAGCGGTCACCGTCGCCGTGCAATATGTCCGGCCGGAACTCGGCACCGGCACTTATGCCGTCAAATACAAAGACCGCAAGGCCAAGCAGACCATTCTGGAAGGCGACACGAGCTCCTACAAAGATGTCATTGACGTCGCCCTCGACTCCGGCCGCTGGTTCAGCGATATCGATGAGGAGCGCCGCGCCCCAGTCATTGTCCTCGGCCACGATACCGCGGAAGAACTCTTTCCGAGCGAGCAGCCGTTGGGCAAAGAGTTGGACATCGAAGGCCAGTTGTTTACCGTGATCGGTGTGGAGAAGATCCGGAAGAGTGTATTCGGCGGAGGGAAAAATCCCGACGACAACAAAGTCTCATTCCCGCTGACCACGTTCCGCAAATTACACCCCGAGCTGAAGCAGTACTGGATCAGCGTCAAGGCCACCTCGCACGCCGACATCCCCAAAGCAATCGACGAAATGCGCGAGCTGCTGCGCCGCCGCCGCAAGGTCCCGGCCGAGAAGCCGGACAACTTCGCCATCTTCACGCAAGACTCGATTTCCGATGTGTGGAATCAGATCACGGGTATGATCTTCATCTTCATGTTTGCGGTCTCGAGTGTCGGCTTGATCGTAGGCGGTGTCGGCGTGATGAACATCATGCTGGTTTCCGTGACCGAGCGCACGCGCGAAATCGGAGTGCGCAAAGCCATGGGCGCCCGCAAGCGCGACATCCTCGTGCAGTTCACGCTCGAAGCCGTCATGCTCACGGCCGTCGGCGGAGTGATCGGCCTGTTGCTGGGCGCCCTCATCACTGCGATCGTCCCGGTTGCGTTTCCATCGCTACCGGCCACCATGTCGGTGTACTGGTCGATATTTGCCTTCGTTGCCTCGGCCGCGGTAGGACTGATCTTCGGGATTTATCCCGCGTGGAAAGCGGCCAACCTCGATCCCATCGAGTCGCTGCGCTACGAGTAACATGCTACTCATGCCGCCACCGCCATTAACAGCAAGAGCAGTGCTCGAGGCTGTGGCCGTGATTGGAACCGTCGGCAGTCTGTTTTTCTATTTCCTGTCCGCGCTCTCGCTGGCCAGTTTCCTCAGAGATAAGCGCAAGAGAGATAGGCGCAAGAAACTCAAGGCTGCTCCGCTGCCGGAAAGCCAGCTCCCCCCAGTTTCCATCCTCAATCCCTTGAAAGGCGTCGACCCCGAAATCTGGGAGAGCTTTTGCACTCATTGCGAACAGGAGTATCCCCAATTTCAATTGATCTTCGGGGTCAACGATCCCGGCGATCCCGCCATCGAGGTTGTGCGTAGGCTCCAGGCAAAATATCCCAACTGTGCGATCGACCTGATCGTGTGCGATCGCGTTCTGGGAGCCAATATCAAAGTCAGCAATCTGGTGCAGATGTTGCCCGCAGCACGCCACGAACTCCTGCTGGTGAACGATAGCGACATCCGCGTCCCTTCGGATTATTTGCGGAAGGTGATCCCGCCGCTCGCAGACGCTTCTGTGGGATTGGTGACCTGCCTCTACCGCGCTGTCGCCAGCCCGACCCTCGGCTCGCGCCTCGAAGCGTTGGGCATCAGCACCGACTTTGTGCCTGGCGTTCTGAGCGCACGGTTCCTCGAGAAAGGATTGCGCTTCGGATTGGGCTCAACGCTGGCCTTTCGCCGCGGTGACCTCGAAGCCGTCGGCGGCTTCGAAGCGTTGCTGGACTATCTGGCCGACGACTATGAACTCGGCCGGCGCATCGCCGCAGCCGGAAAGCGAGTCGAACTCAGCGCCGCGATCGTCGAAACATTTCTGCCCGCCTACACCCTGCGGCAGTTTTTTCGCCATCAACTGCGCTGGTCGCGAACCATTCGCGATGCCCGCCGCTGGGGATACACGGGACTGCTTTTCACCTTCGGACTGCCATGGGCATTGCTGACGCTGCTGGCGGCCCGCGGGGCTCGGTGGGCGTGGCTGCTGTTTACGCTGACGTTGGCTGTGCGGCTGGCCGTCGGGTTCGCTGCTGCGCGGGTCGTGCTCCGTGATCGCCAGATTTTCCGCAGCGAATTGCTCCGCAATATTTTCTTGCTGCCGTTGCGAGACCTGATTGCGCCGCTCGTCTGGGTCGCAAGTTTTGTGGGCAACCGCATCCATTGGCGAGGAGATTCGTTTGTTCTGAAGGATGGGAAGCTGATCCGGACAATCGCTCCGAGTTGAGATCATTGGGGCCATGATCCGACCCCGGGCTTTACTGTGAAAGCAATTCGAATCGCCCGTCGGCGCGAAGAAGATATCTGCGGCCCCGCCAAACCACGGTGTTGCCGAAAAATCCGGAGATCCAGAAAATGAAGCCCAGCAGATCCTCTATCGGCACGAGCAGCCAATTGATCCTGGTCCGCAACACGCGCGCGGAGACAACATAAGCAGCTATCGCGCGTACCGCGACCGTCAGCAGCGAAACCGGCCAAAGGCGGGGAACGACCGTGCATGCGAGTAGTGCCAGAGGAATTGGCATGGTGAAAAGCTGTCCCGTGTAGCCCGAGGGCCGGGATCGGCGGGTGCTGCGCGCCCAGCGCAGGCGGTGCGCGATGTTCTCGACCAAAGTTGAGTCCCCGATGTGATGCTCAATCACATAAGACGACAGGATGACCCCGTGCCCGGCTTCCGCCGCAAACTTGCCGAGCACAAAATCTTCCGCCAGATAGTCTTTCAGGCGCTCGAAGCCGCCGATGGATTGCAACACCGAGCGCCGCGCGACGATGGTGGGCCCGACGGCAAACTTCATGCCTTCGAGCATCCGCGCCACGAGAATCCCGGCTATGAAGTCCGTGTTCATGCCGGTGGCCTCGAGGCGTGACCACAGACTTGGACCGGGCACGGCGCGATACGGGCACGTCGACACTCCCAGATTTCTGCCCACAAATTCCGCCGAGACGGTACGCAACAGGGTCGGAGTTACGCGTGTGTCGCTGTCGCTCATGACCACCAGATCGTTCGCGGCTGCCTGCAACATGCGACCGAGGCTGAACGCCTTGGCATTGGGATAGGGCGGTTCGCCGGTCACAAGCAGTTGTGCGGGGATGTGGGCATACTCGCGACGCAGCTTCTCCACCACGCTGACTGCGGGGTCGCCGGCCTCGCGCACGGCAAATAACAATTCAAAGGCAGGGTAATCCTGCTCGAAAAATGTTCGCAGGTTGGATTCGAGGTCGAGGTCAGCACCGGCCAACGGCTTTAGGATGCTGATGGGCTCGGAACTTGTGGCTGCCGGGCGCGCGACCGCGAGATACCGATACGCCGCAACCACTGCGAGCAGAGAATAGACCACGGCCCCCGCAAGCAGGGCCAGCGGGATGACGGTGATCAGGCTAGTCATGAGGCGGCCGGTTGCTGTAGATGGATTTCCCCCCGCTGCGCGCCAATAAGAAGGACGTCAATCCACTCAGTTCTTTCGGATACTCCTGGTCCGTCCACAGGAACACCTCCGCCGGACCTCTCCACAACACCACCAGCGATTCCGGTGTCTCGAAGATATGCGGCGCATCCGGGAATTTCGCGCCGTACCACAGGTTCCCGCTCGGTTCGTGCAGAACGTGTACCTGGACACCGGTGTAAAAATTCAGAGTGGAGGCCTGATGGTACTGCCCATCGATCACGATCACATCGCCCGGCCGAAACTGCTTTTGAATCGCCACCGCGAGTTTGTAAGAAGAAAGAATCGGCGAGAAAGTGCTGAAGGAGGAATGCACACATGCGAGCAACCCGACCATCATGACGGCGAGCGCAACGTTGCCTGCAAAAGGGCGGCCGCGCCGTCGCAGAATCCAGTTAAGTCCGGTGCCGAGAAACAGTCCGAGGGATGCCCCCAGGAGCGGCCCGCGAAACGCGCCCAGCGCCCGCGGCGTCAGATCAAGCATGTGCCCTAGCGAGAAATCATAATCCTGAGGATTCTTCTTGAGCAGGTCTGCCAGATCGGCTCCGGGAGCGGGCGGATGGGAAACAGACAAAAGGTAGATCCCGGCCGCGAACGCGAGTACACCGAAAGCAAACAGAACCGTCGAGGAAATTCTTCCCGCCCGGCGATCCGATTCGCTCGCCGCCGGTCCGGACTCGCGAGCCAGCCAACCGCCCACCAAAAGCGCCACTCCCGGTAGCGCGGAAATCGTGTAGTACTCCTGTCGCGTCGAGAAACTGAAGAATCCCACGATCACGAGCGCCCAAAGGAAGAAGAGCAGATTCGCGCGCTGAGGCCGGTCTAGCTTAGTCGCTGGCTTAGTCCCTGGCTTGCTCCAAAGTTCCCGCCACCGCAGCGGAACGTAGCGCAGGGCCTGCGGCAGGAACACGCTCCAGGGCAGAAGCCACGCCAGCAGGAGGCCCCAGAAGATCAGGAGCGGTACGGTGTCGTACCCCGGCGGCACGCGCTTGTTCAGGAAGCGCATCACGTGTTCATTGATGAAGTAGAACCACAGAAATCCGCGCGCCTGGCCCTGCGCCGGATTGCGCAGTGCCGCCAGTATGTGCCACGGCGCGGCAATCGCTAAAAACACCAGCGTGCTCGAAACCAGACGCAGCTTCAGCACGTGCCGCAAATTCCCCGTGAGCAGCAGATAAAGCCCGATCGCTCCCACCGGAAACACCAGGCCGATCAGCCCTTTCGTGAGCACGTTCAAGGCGCACGTCGCGGCGAACCCCCAGCAAACCAGGCGCGAGGGCCGTTCTTCTTCGAGCGACTGCAAAAAAAAGCAGTACCCGAGTGTAAGCCACAGCGCGACCAGCACCTCGGGAATCAGAAAACGCGTGAAAATAAACAGGCCGAGCGAGGTCACGAGCGCAACTCCCGCATACAGGCCGCCCGCTTCCCCGTAAGCGTACCGCCCCAACCGGCAAGTCGCGAAAACCAGTGCCAGCACGCCGAGCATCAGGGGTAGTCGCGTGCTCCAGTCGCCAACGCCAAAAATCCGGTAGCTCGTCGCCAAGCCCCAATACATCAGCGGGGCTTTTTCCAGATAGCGGATGCCGTTGGTGTACAGCGTCACCCAGTCATGCCGTTGCTGCATTTCGCGCGCCGCCTCGGCGTGTACCGTGTCAACGTCGTCGAGCAATGGCGGCCGCGAGAGCCCGGCCATGTAGATGACCGCCCACAGCCCGATCAACGCCAGCACGGAAATCCGCCAATCTGAAAGCAACCGGTTCGGATGGGTCGTGGTGGGAGGGGCCATTGTCGGATGGGTCATTGTTGGATGGATCTTGGTCTCAGTTGCCGGCGGTTCGAGATTGCGCGCAGCGCTGGAATTCATCGCGGAAATTTTCATTATACGGGAGTGAGAACGCCCTCAGTCCGCGGCGACTCCGCGGGAAACACGGTCGCCCGCCACTTCCCGGTAAATCTCAAGGATTCTCGACACCGAAGTGGTCCAGGAGAATCGCTGCGCCTGCTCATAGCCGCGTTGTTTCATTCGTGCGCGGAGTGCCGGGTCCAGCAGCGCTCGCTGCAAAGCTCGCCGGATCTCAAATACGTTTTCCGGATTCACCAGCAAGGCCGCGTTCCCCACCACTTCCGGCAGGCTCGAAGTGTTCGAAGTGACCACTGGAGTTCCGTGCGCCATCGCTTCCAGTGGCGGCAATCCAAATCCTTCGTAGAGCGATGGAAACACAAAAATCTTGGCTACATCATAAAAAATGCGCAGCACTTCGATGGGCACGAATCCGAGGAAACGCACGTCGTTCTGCACGCCGCTGCGCACCACGGTACGTCGCAGCCGCGGATGGCTCGAAAGATCGTCTCCGATGATGATGAGCTTCAGATCCGGGAACTGCTGTTCCTTCTGCAGTTCGCTCTTCAGCGCCGAAAACGCTTCGATGATGCGCACCACATTTTTGTGGGGCCGAATCGCGCCCGCATACAGAATGAACGGATAGTTCACCAGATAGCGCTGGGCGATCAGTTCGCGATCCGCTTCGGTGGCATGGCCGCGGAGAAAACGCTCGTCAATCGCGTTGTACACCACCTCGATGCGCGCATCCGGAATGGCCAGCAGCTTTTCGATTTCGTTTTTGGTGAATTGCGACACTGCGATCACGCGCGCCGCCTTGCGCAACACCCGCCGCGTCAAATAAAAGTGCAGGCTGCGCCGCAAACTGGAAGCGTTGCGCGATCCATACATGTGCTCCAGCAGGTCGTGCACGGTCAGAATATAAGGACAGCTAAGACCGCGCGGAATCCAGAACAGGTGCGGAACGTGAACCACGTCGCACTCCAGGCGCCGCACGACCGCCCGGAAAGCGAGATTCCCCTTCAGCGTGTCATCGCCGCCGTCCAGCGCAACCGCGTGGAAGTTCGGCGGCAGCGCGCCACATTCCGCCACCTTCGCCGGCGATCCGATGAGGAAATACTTGCTGTCGCGGTCCAGGCGCGCAAGCGTGCGGACCACGTTCCGGATGTATGTGCCAACCCCAAATTCCGTCATGCGACGGATGTCGATGGCTACTTTCACGAATGGAATTTAACCACAGAGGGCACAGGGAACACAGGGAAATCGCCAGATTGTTTGTCATCCTTCGCTTCGCCCAGGACGACAACTCAGAAAATGTTAAGCCCTGACTTCGGCCTGCGCCCGCGCCCGTCGCTCGGCATACAGCGGAAACTCCTCGGCCATCCCCAGCACCTGCTTGCGGATTTTCGCCAGCACCGCGGCGTCCGTCCGATGATCGAGCGCCTCCGCGATCCAGTGCGCGATCTGCCGCATCTCCGCTTCTTTCATGCCGCGCGTGGTAACGGCCGGAGAGCCAATGCGAATGCCGCTCGGCTTCATCGGCGGATTCGTATCAAACGGAATCGCGTTCTTGTTGACCGTAATGCCGGCCACACCGAGCGCCTTCTCAGCCTCACTTCCCAGCATGCCTTTCGCAAACACGTCTACCAGCATGAGGTGCGTATCCGTTCCCCCGGAGACGATGCGATAGCCATCGGCCGCCAGCGTCTCGGCCATTACCTTCGCATTGGCCACGACTTGCCGGGCGTAGTCGCGGAAACTCGGTTGTGACGCCTCGAGGAAGCACACTGCCTTGGCGGCCATGATGTGCACCAGCGGTCCTCCCTGGATTCCGGGGAAGACCGTCTTATCGATCGGCGCCGCAAATTCCTGCTTGCTCAGGATCATGCCCGCGCGCGGCCCGCGCAGCGTCTTGTGCGTGGTCGAAGTCACGATCTGCGCGTGCGGTACGGGCGAAGGGTGCGCGCCACCCGCCACCAGGCCCGCGAAGTGCGCCATATCCACCAGATAGAGCGCGCCAACTTTGTCCGCAATCTGACGCATGCGGACGAAGTCAATGATCCGCGGATAAGCGCTGCCGCCGCCGATAATCAGCTTCGGGCGCTGCTCGGTGGCGATCCTCTGCAGGTCGTCGTAATCGATCGTCTCCGTTTCTTTGGTCACGCCGTACGGAATTATCTTGTATGTCTTGCCCGAAAAATTCAGAGGATGCCCATGCGTGAGGTGCCCGCCATGAGCAAGATTCAGCCCCAGAATCGTGTCGCCCGGCTGCAGCACAGCCGCGTAAGCGGCCTGATTGGCCTGCGATCCCGAGTGCGGCTGCACGTTGGCATGCTCCGCGCCAAAAAGTTTTTTGGCCCGCTCGCGCGCCAGATTCTCAACTACGTCGGTAAACTCGCATCCGCCGTAATAGCGCTTGCCGGGATAGCCTTCCGCGTATTTGTTGGTGAACACGGAACCGGCGGCCTCGAGTACAGCCTCGTCCACGAAGTTTTCCGAAGCGATCAGCTCCAGCCCTTCGTGCTGACGGCGGACCTCGTTGTCGATAGCGTTGGCAATCTGCGGATCAACTTCATACAGCGGGCGGGACATGTCAGAATTTTTCATAGGGACTCCGGGTTATTTTACCCCGAGCGAGGGCAATTGAGGCGAGCGACTTGGCAGGCTGCGGGAAAGCTCGGATTGCGTTTTCTGTCCTCTGACCTCAACCATTTCCCCACGACCGCGACGATCCTCCTCATTTAATTTGACAAGAAAGTGACAGTTCTTTGACAGCTCAGCAGGGGCCGCAGTCTAGATTCTCACTTGCGAGGCCGTGGTCTTCTCGACTGATCGGCCCGTCTATCACTGGAGGATGCCCCATGAAACGTCCCATCAAGATTACTTTCTTCGCCGCGCTGGTTGCGCTTGTGCCGGCTTGCACCGTTCCCGCCACGGCGGGCGACTGGTACAACAAGCCCGGCAACATCCTGATCGCCGATCAATTCAACAACCGGGTTCTGGAAGTCAATCCGCGGACCAACGAGATTATCTGGTCGTTCGGCGACGGTTCCTCGACCGCCGGCCCCACTTCCGTGGTCGCTCCTAATGACTTTCAACGCGTTGGTGAGGTCAACCTGGTTGCTGGTACAGGCGCGCCTCCGGGAAGCGAGCCGAGTTGCCCGAACGGTTGTGCCGACAACCGGGTCATGCTGATCAGCAATAACGGCCACATCGTGTGGCAATACGGACAGGCGGGCGTCACCGGCTCGGGCTTCAACCAGCTGAATACGCCGGTGCAAAACACCTACCTGCCCAACGGTGACATCCTGATCACCGACCAGGGTAACCAGCGCGTGATCGAGGTCACGCGGGCGAAACAGATCGTCTGGCAACAAGGGATGACCGGCGTTGCTGGATCTCTCTACAACCAGCTCAATAATCCCAACAGCGCCGAGTTACTGGATAACGGACACATCCTGATCGCCGACGAGAGTAACAACCGCGTGATTGAAGTGGATCGCGATCATCGGATTGTGTGGCACTACGGAACGCCGAACAGCACGAAGCTCAACGGCGCAGCGTTCGCGAGCCGTTTGCCAAGCGGCAACACTTTAATCACCGATTCGAACAACAATCGCATTCTCGAGGTGACCCCGGCCGGCAAAATCGCATGGGAGTATGTGACCAACACGCGTGCCGGAAGCGTGGCATCGCCCCAGCCGACACGGGCCGTGCGCTTGAAAAATGGCAACACCCTGATCAGCGACCAATTCAACGATCAGGTGATTGAAGTCGATTCAACGGGGGACATCGTTTTCAGCCAAGGGCAAATTGGGGTTGCGGGAACCGGCTTCAACGAGCTCAACGCGCCATATGACGCCAAAGTTGTGGGCGACTATACGGGGCTAACGGCGCCGTAATGACGAGTAGAGTCGCGGAGCGGAGAACAGGGGCCGGTCCCACACCCGGCCCCTGAGTTTGTTTCTTTTGCTAAGCGCGGCCCCGGCTGCGGCTTTCGTAGTCCCGCCAGGGAGTCAGCACTCTGTAGCGCGGCGTGGCCGTAACGGTTTTCTTGGTCGAGGCCAGTAACTTTCTTTTGATGAGCCAGGCGACCGCGGCTTGCGCCGAACTTTTTGACACTCCGATGCACTCGGCAATCTGCCGATAGCTGGCCTCGACCACATTTCCTTTTCGCTGTTCCCCGGTAAACCACAGATAGACCAGAAAGCTGACGACGCGGCGGTCATGGCCGACCAGGTCGCGCATCAGCACGTCGATTACATAGTCATCTATCGCAATCATGGAGCGGAATCATGCTATACCGACTGTAAATATAGCATTAACTAGGCGATTGCATCTTCGTGCGCGCTTTTCTATTCTCAGACGGTTTCACTACTTTCCAAGGAGACTGAAAATGATTCGTGGTATCAAATTCGCTTGCGTTCCGGTTCGCGATCAGGATCGGGCCTTGAAGTTCTACACCGAAAAACTCGGCTTCCGCGTAATGACCGACCAGCCCTTCGGAGCGCAACGCTGGATTGAACTGGGCATCCCCGGCGCCGAATCGCAGCTCGTTCTGTTTACCCCGGAAGGGCACGAAAACCGCATCGGTGGTTTTCAGCCGCTCGCGTTCTGGACGGATGACGTGTTCGCCACCGCCAAGACGCTGAAGTCCAAGGGAGTGGAGTTTGCGGTAGAGCCGAAGAAGGAGCCTTGGGGAACCACGTCGATTTTCAAGGACGCCGACGGGAACCAGTTTGTGCTCTCCAGCAAGTGAGCGTGCGAGCCACATCTTTTCATGGATTGAAAGGTGTCGCACTGGGGCTACGCCCGGCGGCGATAGTAGATGTTGAATTCGAATCCCGGATTCGGCGGGAAGATTTCGGCGATCTTGCGGAGCCGTTCGGCCATCGGAGCTGGGGCCAGCAGTGGATAGTCGCGCTCGCGCAGATCGTAGTAATCGACGTCGAGGTAGAGCGAGAGGAGGTAGATCGAAATCGCATCCGCGAAGCTGGCCGCAAGATACTCGTTTCTAAATTTCTCCGCGTCCGGACCGTGGGCGGTGGCGAACCTGCGCGCCTCCCATGCGTCGAGCGAAGTTTCGCCACGCACCCCGGACCCCACTTGCTGCCAGGCCAGGTCGGCGAAATTCTGGGATACGCCGGCGCGTTCGACCAGCGCGTGCCCGACGTTGATGTAGAACTCAAACGCCACCGAAAATTTGTCGTCCATCAAGCGGGTGGAGATGAAGACGCACTGCGCATCGCCGAGGTTCAGGTTGCGATGGCAAACTGCGTTGTCACTGAGCGCCACGTCGTAGCGGTCGGCAATCACAGTCTCATCGCCCTGGCTCACGGTCAGCGGCACGAAATAGTACGCCTTACGGCTGAGGGCGGCGGCCACCGGCACTGGCACCGCGGCAATCATGCGGTCGAGATCGTTGTCGGTAATGGTGATTTCGCCCGAGCGCGCATAGCAGATGCCGTTAGGCGCCTGTGAAACCGGGCTGTTTTGCACGATCTCCGCGGGCCTGCGGGTGATCGCGGAGGCGGTTTGCGACATGGCAGTATTGTAGCGTATGGGCGTGCGCTGGCGACGGACGACTGCCGCCTTGCCAGTCGCGATGGTCTGGACCGACGATGGCCTGGACCGATGGTGTAGCTTAGAAGCATGGCGCAAACGAGCTCGGGCGGGCTGCGCTGGATTGGAATTCCGGCGCGCGTATTCGCGATGACGTTTCTTTTCACCTTGCTGTCGTTCGCGGTGGCGCTGCTGCTGAGCATTATGGGGACCGTGGTGTACTCGCAGGTGAAGCACGTCGCGCCCAATCTGACGTTCGCTTACCGGCACATCGCGTTTCCGTGCGCGATCACTGCGGGTGCGATCGTGCTGGTGCTGTCGCTGGCGATGGAAATTCGCAACTACCGGCAGCGGAAAACGCTGGAAGGGATCGAGCGGGTAAGTTGAAGATGTCTGAATCGAAAAGAAATGCGCCGCGTATTGCCATTCCCGTGCCGCATTCCGGGGATCGCGAGGACGATCGCGAGTACGCCGCGCGCGCGCTGCCGCCGTATGAAGAAGCCGTGCGCGGGGCGGGTGGAGAGCCGGTGCGCATTGAATTGGACCTGACACCGGTTCAGGTGATGAAGCAGATCGAGCGCTGCGACGCCGTTCTGCTGCCCGGCAGCCGAGCGGATGTCGATCCGCAAAAGTACGGCGCGCATCGCCACGAGAAGACGGCGCCGGCTGACGCCAAACGAGACACGGTCGACGAGTTGCTGTTGCGGGATGCCTACAAAATGCGCAAGCCCGTGCTGGGCATCTGCTACGGACTGCAGTCGTTGAATGTGTACCGGGCGGGGACGCTCGTGCAGCACATCGAGTCGGCGATCAACCACCGTGCGGGACGGGAGGTGGCGAAGGCGCACACGGTTAAGATCGAGCCGGAATCGCGGCTGGCGGAGATTGTCGGCGCGAGCAAAACGCTGGCCGTGAATTCTTCGCATCACCAGTCCGCGGACGCGGTGGGCGATGGCTTGCGCGTGGTCGCGCATTGCGCGGAAGACGGAATCATTGAGGCCCTGGAAGGGACCGCTCCCGGACATTTTGTGCTGGCGGTCCAGTGGCATCCGGAGCGAAGTGTGAACGATGAACCGGAGGTGGCGGAGTCGGCGCACGCGATTTTCCGCGCGTTCATTGAGGCGGCGAGGGCGAAGCACGCGGAGTTGGCGGGGAAGTTTGAGACTGCCAAACGCTAGTAGCTCTATTGCGAATCCGGAGTCGCTGTGGCGGCAGGCAGCTGCCGAGCTGCGCTCGGCTTGGACGGGCGAGGGCGCCCGTCCCCACACGGGCTTCTAGAAGCGTTTCAGTAAAACCGCTACATTCGCGATCGCAGCGTTGTCGGTGCCCATGCCTTCCGGCGTTTTTGCTTTGATCCCTACACAGTCCGCGGGAATTCCGCACAACTCGGCGACGTGTTTGCGAATCGCGTCCGCGTGTGGGCCGATTTTTGGGGCGGACAGGATCAGTGTGGAATCCAGGTTCACGAGTTCGTAGCCCGCGGTCTTGATGCGCTTCAACGCCTCTTGCAGAAATAAGGCGGAGTCGGCGTTTTTCCACTGCGGGTCGGAAGGCGGAAACAGCGATCCTATGTCGGGGCCGGCGATGGCTCCGAGCAGCGCGTCGGTGATGGCGTGCAGCAGGACGTCGCCGTCGGAATGGCCGCCGAGACCTTTGTCGTGCGGCAGAGTCACACCACCGATTCTGAGTGGAATGCCGGTCTTGAACTCGTGCGAGTCCCAACCGTGGCCGATGCGCATTTCAGGCTTCAAGATTTGATCCGGTCAGCCCCTAAAGGGGCGTCTGATTTTCGAACTTACGGCATCGCTGAAGCGATGCCCTGATACGAAACAAAAAGGCCGGCTACTGGGTTTCAGTTTTCAAATAAAACTCTGCCAGTTCCATGTCGGCTGGCGTGGTGATTTTTATATTGCGCGGCGAGCCCATTACGACTGCGACCGGTAGGCCGGCGCGCTCGATCAGTGAGGCCTCGTCGGTGCCGAGGAAGCCGTCGGCGAGGGCGTCATCAAAAGCTCTCTTCAGGATGTTGTAGCGAAAGCCCTGCGGAGTTTGCGCCATCACGATGCTCGCGCGCGGGATGGTGGCTTTGATGAGTGCGCCGTCCGCAGTCCGTTCCACCTGTTTTACGGTGTCCACGGCAGGCCAGCCCGCGATCGCGGCTCCATATTTGTGCGCGGCCTCGATCACATTGCCAATGATTTCTGGCGTAACGAACGGGCGAACGGCATCGTGCACCAGAACGATGTCTTCCGGATCGGCCGCGGTGCGGGCCATAGCGCTGGCCACCGAGTCCTGGCGATGCTCGCCGCCTTCGACCATCTGCAGGCGCTTGCCCAGGATTTCCGGGTACTGCTTTTCGACTTGGGTGCGAAAGCCGGCAATTTCGTCCTTGCGCAGCGCGACGATGATTTCGTAGACGGCAGGGGTAGCGGCGAACTTACGCAGCGTGCGGACAAGAATAGGCACGCCGCCCAGTTCTTTGAACTGTTTGGTCGGCGCTCTTTTCTTGGACTTCGCGCCCGAGGGCGGGGCCATGCGCGTGCCCAGTCCGGCTGCCGGAACAATGACAAACACCTTCATAGGGGCGATCAGTATAGTACAGGGAATCAAAGTTTCGTTGAATTTCTGGATTTCTCTGGGAGTCCCTTGGTTTTTTGGTGCCTATTCACCGTTACTGGCTATTGTTTCTGTTTCGGTTTGGTTTTCGCCGCGGCTCTTTTTGCTTGGGGTAGTCCGGTTAGCCCAGGGTTTTTCGCCTCGGGAGTCGCAGTTCCCCGAGAATTTAACGGGACAGGAGGGCCAACGCGCATAGCCTTGCAAGCAGGTCCCACTTAAAGCCCAGAGACTAGTCGATTGCGCGGTCGGCCACGGCTGGGGTTTGCTTTTTTGCCGGGTCGGAGGGCGGTGCGCCGGTTGCTGACGCCGGAGGCACGGCCATCGAAGACGGCGCCACTGCTTTGGCGTCGTGGCGGGCGGGCCCGCGCTCATCCCACTTGCCAAAGATCATCTTGCCTGCGGTGGTTTGCAGGACCGAGGTCACCGAGATGTCGATGGTCTTGCCGATCATCTTGCGCGCGTTATCGATGACCACCATGGTGCCGTCATCGAGATAGGCGACGCCCTGGTTGTACTCTTTTCCTTCCTTGAGGATGAATACCCGCATCACTTCGCCGGGTAGAACGATGGGCTTGAGCGAGTTGGCCAGTTCGTTGATGTTGAGCACGGCTACGCCCTGCAACTGGGCGACTTTGTTGAGATTGAAATCGTTGGTGAGGATCTTGCCTTCATACAGCTTGGCCAGCTCGATGAGCTTCATATCGACTTCGCGGACGGTGGGAAAGTCGTCTTCCACGATCTGGATCTGAACCGAAGCGGTTTTCTGGAGACGCTGCAGGATGTCGAGGCCGCGGCGGCCGCGATTGCGCTTAAGCGAGTCGGCGGAATCGGCCACCAGTTGTAATTCGCGGAGCACGAACTGCGGGATCACAATCAGGCCGTCGAGGAAACCGGTCTCGGCGATGTCGGCGATACGGCCGTCGATAATGACGCTGGTGTCCAGGATCTTGTAACTCTTCTTGCCCGACTTTTCGCCGCCGAAGATCCCGCCGAGCGCCGCCAGATTGAGCAGGTCGCCTTTGCTGGCGCCGACCGCCAATCCCACGTAGGCCATGACCATCATGACCATGATCTGCAGGAAGCTTTGGGTGGGGCTCGGAGAGATGCTGTTGCGAATGACCAGCGCGAAAAGATAAGCGCCAACGATGCCGAGCACGCTGCCGATGGCGGCTCCAATCAGGCGCTTCAGGCTCATCGCGCGCAACCTCCACTCGAACACGACGATGGCGCTGCCGATCAACAGACCGACGGCGGCAGCCAGGCTTGAGGGCAGGTTAAACGGACGAATAAGGAAGCAGACGACACCGACCACGATGACAAACAGAAAGCGTATGAATATGACGTCCACGAGCAAGACCTCTCTCGGGGAAGGCACCGCTCAAGCGATTCCCGCCCCCGCCGATCGTTCAGGGCGAATGATATTAAGATCCCTGCGCCAGCGTTCTATTCACGGAGCTGTATGAAAAAATGTGCCCCGTGCCGGTCGTAGCCGGGTTACTGAAAAAAATACCCCAAAAGTATACACCTGGGGTAAAGGGCCAGACAGGTGAAGGGGCGCGCAGGTCAGCAGGCTGCTGGAAAACCCTTCATTCGCGACGATTTTCGGGTGGCTCACTTGCCGGTCAGACCCTGGAAAGAACCTCGGTGATCCCCTCTGCCCCCTGTGGTTAGCTCGATGCTCATTGTTCCAGCGGACTCGTTCCCCCGCGCCAGTTGCTTAGTGCATCGCGATTGCGGCTACGTTAGACTGTTGGGTCATTTGGAGACATCCCTGTATGAACTGGCCGGGACAAGTCGTCCTGCTCATTGCCATCTGCGTTTCGGTGTTTCTGTTCTGGCGGAAGTTCGGCGCAGCCCTGCGTACGATCCTGGCATCGAAGCCGGATGCCGACTTCCAACTGCGGCCCATTGGCCCGCGCATCCGCAAAGTGCTCTGGGAGGTGGCCGCGCAGGGACTGGTCATTGCCCAGAGGCCGCTGCCCGGCCTGGCGCATGCCTTTGTGTTCTGGGGCTTCTGCGTTTTCGCCCTGGTGACGCTCAACCACTTCGCCGAAGGATTCGGCCTGGTCTTCCTGTCCCATGGCGGCTTCTCGCGGTTTTACTTCCTGTTTGCCGGCGTGTTCGCCGTGGCTGTGGCCGTCTCGATCGCGGGGCTGGCCTTCCGCCGGTTCGTCCTCCGGCCGAAATGGCTCGAGCCGCTGTCTCCGGAATCTGGCCTGATCGCTTTCCTGATTTTCGCGTTGATGATCACCTACCTGGCCAGGTTCTGGGTGCCGGAAGGCAGCGTAACGGCTTGGACGGTGTGGTGGGCGCACACGCTGATGCTCCTGTTTTTCCTGACGCTGATTCCCGGCACCAAGCACATGCACCTCGTGCTGAGCCCATTGACGGTGTTTCTGAAGCGCGACGGCTTCAGCCGCATCCCGCCGCTGGTGGGCGACGAGGATTTCGGCCTCGACACCGGCAAGGATCTGACTCGGATCACCAGTCTGCAGGCCTACACCTGCGTCGAGTGTGGCCGTTGCACCGAACACTGCCCGGCCAACAACACCGGAAAGATTCTGAATCCCAAAGAGATCGTTTTGGGCACCCGGCATTACCTGAAAGAGTTGGGGCCGCGGAGCAGCGAACTGCTGCTGGGCAAGTACCTTTCCATGGAAGCGGTTTTCCAGTGCACCACGTGCGGGGCCTGCGAGTTCCAGTGCCCGGTGGGCATCCAGCACCTGCCGTTGATCGTGGGTCTGCGGCGCGGCGCGGTGAATACCGGCAAGTGGGACAACAGTCATGGCGGCGAACTCTTCATCACGCTCGAGCGCCACGGCAACGCGCTTGGGTTCCCGCCGTCGGATCGGGAAAAGTTCATCGAGAAGAACGGCCTGCCGTACTTCGACGGAACCCAGGAATACTGCCTGTGGATGGGCTGCTTGGGATCGTATGACCCGAATGGCCGGAAGATTCTGCTGGCGCTGGTCGAGTTGCTGCGTTACCTCGGCATCAGCTTCGGTGTTCTGCGCCAGGAGAAGTGCAATGGCGATCCCGTGCGGCGCCTGGGCAACGATTATCTGTTCGGTGAATTGGCTCAGGGAAACCTGGAACAAATGCGCGAGGCCGGCGTGAAGAAAATGGTTTCGATCTGCCCGCACTGCGTGCGCACCATAGGCGTGGATTGGAAGGAGCACGGCGGCAACATCCCGATCGAGCACCACACTGAACTGCTGGCCCGCTATCGCGACAAGTTGCCGCTCGACGCCGCCGCGCAGAAGAGCATGGTGTTTCACGACGCCTGCTACCTGGGACGATATCGCGGCGTCTATGACCAACCCCGGGACGTGATGGCGCGTTTCGGCCAAGTGGTGGATCCGCCGCGAGCGCGTGAACGCGGCTTCTGCTGCGGCGGCGGCGGCGGTTTAATGTTCCTGGGAGAAGAGTCGGGCAAGCGCGTCAACCTGGAGCGCGCCGAGGAACTGGTGGCAACGGGCGCAAGCGTGGTCGCCGCGGCCTGCCCGTTCTGCAACTCGATGCTGCGCGACGGATTGGCGGCGATCACCGACACCCCGCCGGAGTTGCTCGACGTCGCCCAGATCGCGGCCGCAGCCATCGCGAAAACCATCCCGCTAAAAACAGCCGGCGGGGACTAGCGCGGCCCGGCGTTGGGGAGCAGTTTGCGGAAGATCAGTGTCTTGGTTTGATGGCCGAAAGATGAACGATAAATGGGAAGACGTCGTGGAGTTTATTGGCGAGCGTCCGGTCCGCCGTCACGAAGTCGCAGCGCCGCTCGATGGCGAGCGCACAGTAGAGGGCGTCATAGACGGAATGGTTGTGTTTCAGTGCCACTTGAAGCGCCGCATCCGCCACCGTCCCGGAAGCAATGAAGGAAAAGGGCAGTGTGAGCAGGTCCCGATAGATAAGCGTCGCTTCGTCAGCGGACAGTTCCTTACGAATCATAACCCGCTTCCAGAGCGCACTTGCCGTCTCCACGAGCATAAGATCGGGAGCCAAGAGTTCAACTTCGTCGTTCAGAAATCCTTCGAGAAGATAATCCGCAGCAGCGCTCTCTAGTTCGGGCAAGAACCATTTCAACACGACGCTGGCATCCACCACGCAAATCTTTGTCATGTACGTACCCCTTTTCAGTGCAAAATCGAAATGGCCCAAGGCCACTTCTGCCTTGAGCCATCCACACTCCCAAAAAGGGCGCTTCAGAATCTCAACTACTAGAGTTAACCTCTACTACCACGCCAAGAGGGTTGTCAAGAAGCTTGCTGCTTCATCCCCATCGCTTCTCGCAACCTGATGGATTCTTCGTCGTTGGCCAAAGTTAGCGGTCTCTGTCCTCGCGAATCAGGATGGCGCTATCGGAAAGAATTCCCGCCCTTTTCCGAATTTCCTCCCGCCGCTCGCGAATGCGCGCGACCTGATCACGCGTCGGTCTTGAGGGCTTCGCTAGCCGTCCGTTACCCTTTGCACTGTTACTGGCGGGACGCTTGGATCCTCTTCGCATGGAAACCATTGTACGACGATCCCCATCGTTCTGCGTGCCTTACCAATTCTTAAAGTTCCGCCGGTGGAGCGAGGGGTGTCTCGCCCGGCCCTCCACCATCAAGTTTGGATCGACTGACGGCGATAATCCCGCATTCGCGTCACGGGCCGGGCTTTCCGCCGCTTCGCGAATGGCCTGCAACACGGCATCCATCTGTCTGGGAGTCCCGACGGTGATTCGAACACATCCGTCGCAGCCTGGGCTTGCCGAGCAATCGTGGACCAGAATGCCGCGTCGCTGCATCGACTCCACGAATGTTTGTGCGGACGCACCTACTCGCACAAGAACGAAGTTCGTCTGGCTCGGCCAGAAGCGCAGACCCAGCTCGTTGAACAATTGCGCCAGCCGCTCGCGGCCCTCCTTCACCTGCGCCACGTGGTCGCGGACGAACGCCTGGTCGGCCAGCGCCTCTTCGATGCAAGCTAGCGCCGCGGCATTCACATTGAATGGCAAGCCGAAGCGCCGCAGGTAGCCGATCTGCTCCGGCGCGCCGGTCAGCACTCCGAGGCGCAGGCCGGCGAGTCCATAGGCTTTGGAAAACGTGCGCGCGACGAACAGGTTCGGATGGAGCGTCAGGTCGGCGATCAGGGTTTTGTCGACGATAGTTTCGACGATAGTTTCGCCGCAAAACTCGAAATAGGCTTCGTCGATTAGCACGGCCGCGTCGGGCGCCGCTTCTGCAATTTTCAACAAGTCCGCGCGCGGAGCCGCCAGGCCGGTGGGATTGTTGGGATTCGCGATCGCGATCACCCGGGTGCGCGGCGAAATCCGAGCCAGTAAATCGGCGACGGGAAGCGCTAGGTCTGCGCCCGACTGCGGGCGCACCACTTGCGCCCCAAGCGCCTCGCCCAGCATCGGATACATCACGAACGTCGGGTCGGCAAAGAGCAGTTCGTCGCTTGGGCCGAGATAACTTGAAAAGAGCAGCAGCAGCGCCTCATCGATTCCGTTGGTGAGCAACACCTGCTCGGGCGCGATGTTCAGGGAATTTGCCATCAGCCGCTCGCCAACCTCGCGCTGCGGATACATCGACACCTCCGCCGCCGAGAGCGAGCGCAGTCGCGCCAGCACGCGCGGCGAGCATCCGGCCATGCTCTCGTTGAGATCGAGACTCAGCCCGGCGCGGCTCAAGATGGGCGACTGGTACGGACTCAGGCCGGCAATCAATTCCCGCGGCTTCAGCATGGGTTGCGCGTAAATGGAATGCGCGTAAACATAACGCGATGAGTTTACTTCATGAATTCACGGCCGCGCAGCCTTCATGTAGAGACGAGGCTTGCCTCGTCTCAGCCGCGGCCAGCGGCGTCCCCACCAATCATCATTTATCACGCCTCGCATACTTCACCACCGCAAAGATCGCCGTGCAGATCGCGAAATCCACCAGCAGGCCCCAGTCTTCCTTGAAAAGCGCATGGCGCGCCACCCTAGGCAGATGTGGCATGAGCAGGAAATAGATCGCGTTGCCTGCGAGCACGGACACGAGCGCGTCGAGAAAATTCTTCGTCATCTTTCTTGATCCGGGTCCTGCCAAGCCGGCCTCCGCTCCTCCACCCCATCGCGCCAAAAACGGGCGCGATGGGGACCCCGGCTGCTAACATCGCTTACGATGCTGGAACCGTCCACTCCAGTGCAGTACGTGAAAGGCATCGGCCCGCGCCTGGCCGAAGTCCTTGCCGCCAAGGATATTGCAACCGTTGACGATTTGCTGCACTACCTGCCGTTTCGCTACGAAGACCGGCTGAACCCGCGTTCGGTCGCCGAACTGCGCGCCGGAGAGATGGCGACGGTGATCGCCGAAGTCCGTAACTCGGGACTGTTTCGCACGCGCCGCATGCCCATCTTCCAACTCACGGTCGGGCAGGGCCGCACTCGCCTGAAGTGTATCTGGTTCAACGCCGCGTATCTTCAGGGCCGCTTCCAGGCCGGACAGATGCTGGCGCTCTACGGCAAGGTCGAAGAGGATCGCGATGGCGAACTGCAGATCGTGCAGCCGCAATTCGAGATTCTCGGCGACATCAACGAACAGGGCGGCGCCGACGAGGCCGAAAAAAAGGCAGCCGCCTCGCTCGAGATCGGACGGATTGTTCCGATCTACGAATCGACCGGGCAGGGCAAGCTCACGCCGCGCTGGTTCCGGCGCATTATCCGCGGGGCGCTCGAAAATTTGAACCCCAATCTTCCCGATGAAATCCCCGCCGCAGTGCGCGCGCATCTGAGCCTGGTGTCTCCGCGCGAAGCGTTGTGGAAAGTTCACTGGCCCGATGCGGGTGAAAGCTTTACCGATCTGCAATCGTCGCGCACGCCGGCGCACATCCGGCTGATCTTCGATGAACTTTTTTTCATCGAGCTCGGGCTGGAACTCAAGCGCCGTGAGCAGAAGGCGCAAACCGGAATCGCCTTTCAGCTCAACGATGGCGTGCGCGAGGCGATTAAGAAGATACTGCCATTTCATCCGACGGCTGCGCAGAAGCGAGTGCTGAAAGAAATCGCCGCCGACATGCAGACGCCTTGCCCGATGCGGCGTCTGCTGCAGGGCGATGTGGGATCGGGCAAAACCATCGTGGCCTTCCAGGCCGCGATCATCGCCATTGAAAACGGCTACCAGGTCGCGTTGATGGCGCCGACCGAAATTCTGGCGCAGCAACATTATTTTTCCGCCCGCCAGATTCTCGAACGAGCCGGCTACCGCATCGTTCTGCTGACCGGCTCGCTCGAACAGGACCGCAAGCGCGACGTGCGCCGCCACATCGCGCAAGGGAACGCGCAACTCGTCATCGGAACGCACGCGCTGATTCAGGATCGCGTCGAGTTTGAGAAGCTCGGCCTGGTTGTCGTGGATGAGCAACACCGTTTCGGCGTGATGCAACGGCTGAAGCTGATGAAGAAATCGGACGAACCTCGTGTGGGGGCGGGCGTCCCGCCCGCCCCGCCGGGCGGGGACGCCCGGCGCTCCACTGATCCCCGGCGCTCCACCGACCCCGAGCCCGACGTGCTGGTGATGACGGCGACGCCCATCCCGCGCACGCTCGCCCTCACTCTCTACGGCGACCTTGACCTCTCCGTGCTCGACGAACTTCCGCCGGGACGCACTCCGGTTGTCACCCGCTCCGTGCCCGACGAGCGCGCGCCCGAAGTCTGGGACTTCGTTCGCAAGCAGATCGCCGCCGGACATCAGGCCTACGTGGTTTATCCGGTGATTGAGGAGAACGAAGAGCGCGAACTGAAGGCCGCCGAGCAGATGCATCGGCAGTTGCGGGAAAAGATTTTTCCCAACCTTCATGTCGGTTTGCTGCACGGCCGTCTTGTTGCCGACACAAAAGAACATGTAATGCGCGAATTTCAACAGGGCAAGATCGAAGTCCTGGTCGCGACCACGGTGATCGAAGTTGGCGTCGACGTCCCCAACGCGACCGTCATGGTGATCGAGCACGCCGACCGCTTTGGTTTGGCGCAGCTCCACCAGTTGCGCGGGCGCATCGGGCGCGGCGCGGCGAAGTCCTATTGCGTGCTCATGCGCGGCGGCAAGGTTTCCGAAGAAGGCGAACGCCGTCTCGACGCCATGGTGCGCTCGAACGACGGTTTCCAGATCGCGGAGCTCGATCTCGAACTGCGCGGCCCCGGCGAATTTTTCGGGACCAGGCAGGCGGGCATTCCAAGCTTCCGCGTTGCCAACCTCATCCGCGATCGCCAACTGCTGGAAGCGGCCAAGCGCGAGGCCGCGTTCGTGATCTCGGGGCCGAATGCCGAGATATCAAAAGAAGAGATTGATCGGGCACTCAAGCAAATGCGGTCGCGCTGGGCGCTCAGTTATGGGCTGATTGAGGTGGGGTAGAACCGCATCTGACGAAGAAGTCAGCTTGAGCGTTAGTGGTGTAATCGGGATATTACGCCAACTGCCAGATATCCTCGACAAAACCTGATTACAAAACACCTGCGTCCCCCACCCAGCTTGCGATGTACATTTTCAGGAAAGCACTGAACTCCTTCGCCTCTTCCGGAAGTTTCCTTCCACGATTGCTGATCTGGTAAAGCTCCAGGTTCACGATAGGCTCAATGAGTTCGCTTACAGTCACTTTGCGATTGCGACATGCGAGCATGCCAAACGACGGGATGATGCCGATTCCTTCGTCTGCCTCCACGAGGCCAATCTGAGTGTCGAGCAAGTTCACAGTTTGACCTCGCTTACATACCACTCCCAGCTTACCCAGTTGACGATCGATTAATTGTTGGTGCGGATAATTGCCCGTAAGCGATATCAGCGTTTGACCGCCCAGTGTCGACCATCGCGTTGCCGGGCGGTTCGTTGCCCCACCTTTGTTTGATCGAATCACCATCAGGGAGAAGCGAAAAAAGGGCACACGTCGCACTCCGGGAACCCGCTTGAAGAGACCTAATCCAAAATCGAGTTTCCCGCCCTGCACGCAGCGCAAGATTTCGCCGAGGAAACCATCAAATAACCGGACGTGCAGATCGGGCCGGTGCTCACGAAACTGCCTGATTGCCTCGGGCAAAACATTCGCGGCGATCAAGGGCGTCGTCCCGATCGAGATGTACTTATTCCTCCCTGTAGCGGCTTGCTCGATACGGAGCATCGCGGCATCCAGCGTCCTCAAGCCGGGTTGTGTTACGGCGAGAAGATCGCTGCCCTGAGCGGTCAATCCCACCTGCCGCGTCGTGCGATCAAACAAGCGAAATCCTAGTTGGCGTTCCAACTCGCGTATTAAGACACTCAGTCCCGAAGGCGTGATGAAAAGAGCCTCCGCTGCACGAGCGAAGCTTCGGTGCTGCGCTACCAGGTGGAATGCACGCAGTTGACGTGACGTAAATTCCATTAGTGAGATTCTATCAATAATTGACAATTATTCAGAACTTGTGGTTTAGAATGTGCAAGTCTAAAAAGGGCTTTGTACAGCCCAGAGATTAGCAATTGCTCTGGGTTAAAATCGAAACAGGAGATTAAACCTATGACACACGGTGTAAAGAACATCGTTCTCGTCCACGGCGGTTTTGTGGATGGGTCCGGTTGGAATGGCGTCTACAACGCACTGAAGGGGAAGGGGTACAACGTCGCGGTCGTGCAGAACCCAACCATCACGCTTGCCGATGACGTTGCCGCAACCAAGAGGACGATTGCCGCGCAAGAAGGTCCGGTTATCCTGGTCGGCCATTCCTACGGCGGTGTAGTGATCACCGAAGCTGGGAACGACCCGAAGGTAGCAGGGCTCGTTTACATTACGGCATTCGCACCCGACGCTGGCGAATCCGTTGAATCATTGATCAAGAATCCTCCGCCGGGCGCGCCGGTGCCTCCAATTCTGCCGCCTCAGGATGGATTTTTATTCTTGGACCGATCGAAGTTCCAAGCTGCTTTCGCTGGAGAGGTAGATTCCAGCCTGGCTGCTTTCATGGCTGATTCACAGGTGCCGTGGGGCACTCAGGCACTCGGTGGCGCAGTCACCCAACCAGCGTGGAAATCAAAGCCGAGTTGGTACTTGGTATCCACGGAAGACCGTATGATTCCTCCGGATGCTCAACGGGCCATGTCCAAACGAGCTGGCGCAAAGGTAGTGGAGGTCAAGGGAAGTCATGCGGTGTACGTGTCTCAGCCGGGCGCAGTTGCTTCTCTCATAGAACAAGCCGCTCAGGGTTCGGCCTCCGTGCTTGCTTCTCGGGAGTCTGCCGCTTAAAGCGGATTCCACCAGCAACTAAACGGATGTCGGATCCGTCTTGGGAAGCGCTCTCCACTCAAGGCAAGGCTTGGGTGGAGGGCGCATATTCAAGCGTTGTCTTCCGGGTTTACTTAATCAGGCGATAGCACCAACTACACCGAACGGCGCGCCGATACTTCTGAAATTATCGCTTCCGAATTACCATCCAAACGATGCCTTCTCGCTTCCAACGACGGCTGCGCGATCCGCTTTTTCTCTTGTGTCTGACCGCGGGGCTGCTCGCTTTCGTGGTGCAATCGGGCGAGTTGGGGACGTCCGACACGACGCATCGCCTGCAAACCACGCATTGGCTCTGGACCTCGGAGCCGCAGGTTTTTCCCAACGAGTATCCCGAGTTTGGCCTGCACGGCCGTGGCGGGCGTCTTTATAGCTGGTATGGCATCGGCCAGTCGCTGCTCATGCTGCCCGCCGATCTTCTGGGGACGTGGATGGCGCACTGGCCTGTCTTCTCGGATTACGGCGACGACCCTGCCGTGCGCAGCATTGTGGTCAGCTACAGCACCAACATTTTGGTGAACATTCTTACCGCGCTCGTCGCATTCCGCTTGCTCGGTCAATTACGTTTTAGCGCGAAGGAGTCGGTGGCGGGCGTGCTGGCGCTGATGTTCTGCACCACCCATCTTCACTACACGCAGAACATGATGGAAAACAACTACATTATGTTGCTGACACTTACTGGATTTTCATTTCAGTACGAGTGGCTGCGGACGGACAGCCGGCGGGCTCTTTTCGCGGGCTCCTGCGCGCTGGGGCTGAACCTGCTTACGCGTCTCACTACGGGCTTGGATCTGATTGCGGCAGGGATTTTTGTCTTACTTGTGTTTTGGTTTGAAGGATTGCGCGGCCGCGGGTTGTGGCGGCGTCTCATCGCCTACAGCAAAGTCGCCGCACCGGTTTACTTATTTTTTCTCATGCTCGATCGCGCCTACCAGTTTTACCGCTACGGATCACTCACCAATACATACCTATCGATAGCCGGCCGGGAACAGCGCCAGATCGATCCTACGCTGCCGGCGAACCTTCCCTGGAGCACGCCCTTTCACGTAGGCGTTCTCGGCGCGCTGTTCCAGCCAGAGAAGTCTATTTTTCTTTTCGATCCTCTTCTCGTGCTGGCAATTTTCCTCTTGGCATTGCTATGGAAGCGCCTGACTCCGGAGGTGCGCGCGTATGGGGCGAGCTCCGTTCTCCTGTTACTCGCCTATATCAGTTTTTACGCGAGATACACCTACTGGAGCGGCGACTTCGCCTGGGGCGACCGCTATGTTTCGACCGCCGTGGAACTGGTATCACTCGTCGCTGTGCCGCTGCTCTTGCGTTATCGAGCATCTTTTAGTCGAGGACGTCTGGGAAGAACGATCTGGTGCGCGGGGTGGGTGCTGATCGCGGGCAGCCTGATGATCCAGTTAGCATCGTTGGCCTTCTGGTTGCCGCTGGAAATTTACCAGATGGAGACGCTCGGACATCCGACGTTTGTGATTGCTCTGCGTTTCAAGAACATCTTCGCCTTCGCTTTGGGCAAGATGGATGCCTGGGGCTTGAACAACGAGTCCATGACACAGGACACGTGGGATTATGTTCACATCACGACGTGGAATTTTCTGCCATTTCTGCTGCGCCGCGTCGGGGCAGCGCCGGGCTGGGTGGTGAATTCGGCGCTGGCCATCTGGCTTGCCGCGATTGCGGCGCTTGGATCGGTTTTGCTCCGGTTGCGAAGCAGCTTCCGATCGCAGACACTGACTGCCGAAGACGTTGACGGCAACCGAAATCCGGTTTGAAAGTAATCTCGTCTCTGCTGTAGCTTGGATCTTGTGATCCTCGACGTCCTCCATCGTATCGCCGTTCACCGTCAGTCGCTCTCCCGCGAAGAGGCACACGCGGTGATGACCGAAGTCCTCACCGGCCAATGCTCGGACGCGCAAATTGCGGCGCTGCTCGTGGCCTTGCACATGAAGGGCGAAACGGTCGAAGAAATTGTCGGATTTGCCGAAGCCATCCGCGCCGCCGCCATTCCACTCGAACTCCACACCGACTCCGTCCTCGACGCCAGCGGCACCGGGCGTGACGCACTCGTCGATACCTGCGGCACCGGCGGCGATGCCAGCGGCACGTTCAATATTTCGACGGCAACGGCCTTCGTCGTCGCCGGAGCCGGCGTGCGCGTCGCCAAGCACGGCAACCGCAGCGTGACCTCAAAATGCGGCTCCGCCGACGTGATGGAAGCGTTGGGGGTGAACATCCACCTGCCGGTCGCGCAGGTCGCGGCCTGCCTGGCACAAGTGGGAATCGCGTTTCTTTTCGCCCCCGCCATGCATTCCGCGATGAAGTACGTGCAGACCGCCCGCCGCGAGTTGCATCTGCGCACGGTTTTCAACCTGCTCGGCCCGCTGACGAATCCCGCGCGCGCCACCTGCCAGGTAGTGGGTGTCTATTCCGCGGATCTTGTCGAAAAACTTGCGGAGGCGCTCAGCATGTTGGGTTTGCGCCGCGCGCTCGTCGTTCATGGAAGCGACGGCCTGGACGAAATCACCATCACTGCCCCAACGCGAATCGCCGAGGTGCGCGAGGGACAAGTTCACAGTTACGAAGTCACGCCCGAAGAATTCGGCTTGCAGCGCGCCACGCTCGACGACATATCCGGCGGAGACGCCGCTCTGAATGCCACGCTGATACGCGAAGTACTGTCTGGGAAGAAATCCGCCCGCCGCGATATCGTACTGCTCAACGCCGCCGCCGCCTTGGTCGCCGCCGGACAGGCCGATCACCTGCGCGATGCAATTCCCCAAGCCGCAAACGCGATTGATTCGGGCGCCGCGCTTCGAAAGTTGCAGGCGCTCGTCGCTTTCACCAAAGCCCACGCGCCGCACTTAGCTTAGTACGGCTGGCCGAAGCTACTTGTTGCTCGCCGCCGCTTTCAATTTTTCAATCTGTTGCAGATGTGCAGCGCCGTGCCCGCCCATCCTCTCGACAAGGTCAGCAACGGTCATCTCCCGTTGCAGTACCGGATGAAAAGCCGACTTGGAGAGATCGGAAACCTTCAAACTTCGCAGCAAACGCAAGTTGTGATGACGCCCCAACCCGTAGAACGCGACCAGTTCGGAGGGAGGCGAATCCAGGTAGTTCAGATTGCGGGCCCATGCGTCCGGATCCAGCGGCGCGATGACGGCCTTAGTATCCGCCAGCATCTGCCGCACACGGTATCCGTAGATGATCTCGGCGTCCGCTAGGTGCCCGAGGATTTCCAGCACGCACCATTTTTCGGGGGAAGGCTTGTAGCGTAGAACTTTTTCCGACAAACCGGAGACCGCCGCCGCAATCTCTTTCGGGCTCTTCTCCGCTGCATCGAGATGTTTCTTAAACTCTGTTTCTGTCATAGGCAAGACACTCATTGGTAATTTGGCAATCCGGAACTTTTGGGACCAGCACCTTGGTCGCCGGGGTTCAAATTACCAAATTACCCGATTCCACAATTACAAAATCTACTTCACCTCAACCCTCTCCATATACTCCGCCACCTGCACATTCCATGCGAGCTCTTTCTTCATGCGGTCGCGAAGCTGCGACGATGCGGCGGGCTCGCCGTGGACAAGGTAGGTCGCGCCCGGTTTGTTCTTGAACGTCCGCAGCCACTCCAACATCTCCGGCGGATCGGCATGATCGCTGAACTGTTCGAGCGCCGCGACCTGCGCGCGGATCGGCACGAAATCCCCGAAGATCTTCACCTCGGGCGCTCCGCTCTTGATGATGGCGCCGCGCGTGCCCGGCGCCTGGAAGCCGATAAAAATCACCAGATTCTTCGGATCGGGCAGCCGCTGCGCCATATGATGCAAGATCCGGCCGCCAGTAACCATCCCGCTCGACGAAACTATGATCGACGGA
>Ga0208042_1000109_pt1 | contig 28359 bp, 29 predicted proteins | sample Sb_taG_10_FD_187708 | JGI IMG/M metagenome (GOLD analysis project Ga0208042, IMG submission 187708) | Peat soil microbial communities from Weissenstadt, Germany - Sb_50d_7_NC metaG (SPAdes) (version 2) | ecosystem: Environmental > Terrestrial > Soil > Wetlands > Peat | place: Germany... | reverse complement strand
CCGGGCATCGCACAGCTTGCGCAGCAGGGGCGCCGGCACGTAACGGGTGCCGCCGAACTCAGCCTGGAGCACCTCCAGCACCGCCAGAGACGTGTCCAGGCCGATCAAGTCGAGCAGGGTCAGCGGCCCCATCGGCAGGCCGAGCCCCACGGTGGCCGCCTTGTCGATGTCCTCGCGCGTGGCCTGGGCCGTTTCCAGCAGCCGCACCGCGTGGTTGAGATAGGGCACCAGCAGCGCATTGACGATGAACCCGGCCCGGTCGCTGACCTGGACGGGAGTCTTGCCCAGGTCACGGACCAGCAGGACCAGCGCCTCGGCGGTCTCTGGCGAGGTGAGCACCGTGGAGATTACCTCGACCAGCTTCATGACCGGCGCGGGATTGAAGAAGTGCAATCCCGCTACCCGGGCGGGATACCGTGTGCCGCCCGCTATCCCCGTAACCGAGAGCGAGGAGGTATTGCTGGTCAGGATCGCATCGGCCCGGCAGGCCGCGTCCAGCTCGGCGAACAGGGTCCTTTTAAGCTCCATGCGTTCTGGTATGGCCTCGATCACCAGGTCGGCGTTTGCCACTCCGGCCGCGATGTCAGCCGTGGGCCGGATTCGGGTGATTATCTCCGTCCGAGCAGTATCGGTCATCTTGCCCCGGCTGACCGCCCGGTCCAGGGAGGCGTTCAGCCGGGCCATGCCCTGATCCAGGAATTCCTGGTTGATCTCGATCGCGACGACGCGGCGGCCGCTGCGGGCGAGTAGCTCGGCGATGCCCGAGCCCATCAGGCCAAGCCCGATCACCGCCACCTCGCGGATACCGGCGGGCTGGATCACGTTACTGGTCATGTCGTAGAGCCTTGTCGTCTAGCAGGTACGTGGTCGGATGCCGGGCTCGTCCAACCGGACCCGGGCAGGAGGACTCGTGAAACGGCCGATCGGGCGGGTGGGGCGATCACCGTCGCAGTCGCATCGATAACAGCCTCATCGCGCTGGCTGACACATACGCAGTCGAATGAGATGTGCTTTCCCGGCTGTCACCAAAACGGCGGCGCGCCCGGCGAAGCCATCTAACCTCAAGCCCATCAGGCGCGGCGTGGGCCGGGGGAGGGTCTTCGGTCCTGTCCCGGCCGGACCAAAGACTCTGCGCAGGCCCGATCGCTCGGGCATGGCCGCCATGGAATAAGGGCCGGTCCCCGTTACGGGACCTGCGATGCTTGCGTTACCGGCCGATTCGTGGTTACCGGCCACAAGCCGGCCTGGGAGGCTAGGTGCGCGTCGGCGCTCACAATCACCCGTCTGGTCCGTGGACACGCACCTTGGATCTTCTGGCCGTGTCTGGCACCAGGCAATCTGGTCGGCGCCAGAGCCCTCGGCCTTACTGCCGCGCGACGTATTGGTGCGCTCACGACCAGGCTCTTCTGGCGCGAGGCGGGCGTGAGCGGAGCTGGACCCGGGCGCTGGAGAGTCGATGATTGTGCTCAGCGTCCGGGGCCCGGTGGCGGGAGCTTGATCGCGACGGGACTATCCGGGCTGAGCAGGTGTGACTCGCCTCGGACGAGGACGTTCAGCGGCTCACCTTTCTCGACGAGGTAGCGCTCCTCATCATGGGTGAGCTTGACCCGGAGCTGCCGTCCGCAGAAGCGCAGCGAGAAGGCGAGCTCGTTCCAGGCGTGCGGCAGCCTGGGCGCGAAGGACAGCTGGCCGTCGAAGTCGCGGACGCCGCCGAACCCGAAGACGAGCGAGGACCATACGCCGGCGGCGGAGGCGATGTGGACTCCGTCCGAAACGTTGCCGGCCACGTTACCCAGGTCCATCAGCAGCGCGTACTGGAAGTACTCCAGGGCTCGGCGCTCGTTGCCGATCTCCGCGGCGATGATGCTCTGCACGCACGCCGACAAGGATGAGTCGCCGGTGGTGAGCGGGTCGTAGTAGTCGAAGTTGCGGCGCTTTTGCTCCTCGGAGAACTCGTTGCCGAGCAGGAACATGGCCAGCACGATGTCGGCCTGCTTGAGCACCTGGTGCCGGTAGATCACCAGCGGGTGGTAGTGCAGCAGCAGCGGGAACTTGTCGCGTGGTGTGTTGTCGAGATCCCACACCTCGCGGCGCAGGAACGTCTCGTCTTGCGGGTGAATGCCGATTTCATCATCGAATGGAACGTGCATTGCGGCCGCCGCCTGCTCCCAGGACTCGACCTCCCTGGGCTGAAGTCTGACCGCATGGACGAGCGCGGTGTAGTCCCTGGGCCGCTCCTCGCGCAGTCGGCGGATGGTGGTGGCGGCGAAATTGAGGTTCAGCCGGGCCATGAGGTTGGTGTAGGTGTTGTCGTTGACCACGGTGGTGTATTCGTCGGGCCCGGTCACGCCGTGGATGTGGAATCTCTTGTCGGCGCCATAGAAGCCGAGGTCCCGCCACAGCCGGGCGGTCTCGACGAGGATTTCCGCGCCGATCTCGCCGAGCAGGCCCATGTCACCCTGGACGTTGGCGTAGCGCTTGATCGCGTAAGCAATATCGGCGTTGATGTGATACTGGGCGGTGCCCTGCTGGAAATTGGACGAAGCCTCCTCGCCGTTGATGGTCCGCCACGGGAACAGCGCCCCTCGCTGGCTCATCTCGGCCGCCCGCTCCCGCGCGCGGCCGAGCATGCTGTGCCGGAACCGCAGCAGATTCCGGGCGATCCCCGGCTGGGTGTAGGACAGGAACGGCAGGACGTAGACCTCGGTATCCCAGAAGTAGTGGCCCTCATAGGCCTGCCCGGTCAGCCCCTTCGCCGGGACTCCGGCCCCTTCTGCGCGCCAGGATGCCTGCGCGATCTGGTAGAGGTTCCACCGGACCGCCTGTTGTTGCCGCACAGGATTGAGCCGGGCCTGCACCCGCACATCGGCGCGGTCCCAGAACCGGTCGAGATTCGCGCGCTGAGCCGCGGCGAGCACGTCGAACCCGTCCCGGACCGCGCGGTCCAAGGTCCGCCGGCACCGGTCGACGAGCTCGGGGACTGGGATGCTGCGCGAGGTCTGGTAGGTCGCGTACTTGGTGATCCGGATCGGGACGCCCGGCACCGCATCGGCCGTGAGGAGTACTTCGCCCGTCTCGTCGTCGAGGGACCTCACTGCCTGGGACGAGCACGCCGCGTCGATGACGTGGTCAACGCCGACGGCGAGCGTCATCCCGCTCCTGGTTGTCTGGTAGCCAAGCAGGATGCGGTGTTCGGTCAGCTCGGTAGCCCGCACGTTGAGCACCCGGTGCGGGAGCACGGTCGCCAGGCGGGGATCTCCCGGCCGGTACTCGGGCAGGTCGTCGGTCGGTCGGGCGTCTTGGCGGTTGAGCACCAGTGACGAGACCACGACAGGCGCCGCCGCGTCGAGCATCGTGACCTCGTAGGTCATCGCGAGCAGGTGGCGGTGCTCGAGCGAGACTATCCGGCGGGAGCGGATTCGGATGTGCTTGCCGGCGGCGGTGGCCCATACCAGCTCACGGGTCAGGGTCCCGGCCCGCATGTCCAGGATCCGCCCGTAATCCTGGAGGCGCGCGGTCGGCAGGAAGAACGGCTCGTCGTCCACGTAGAGCTTCATGATCGTCGTGTCGGGCACATTCACGATCGTCTGGCCGGTCTTGGCGAGCGCCGGCGCGCCTTCCGCATGCACAATCGGCCAGGTCTCGTGGAACCCGTTGACGAATGTCCCGGGGACCAGTGCCGGGCGGCCCTCCTCGAAGCTGCCCCGGACGCCGAGGAAACCGTTACCCAGCGAGAAGACGGTCTCGGTCAGGCCGACGAACTCATCTGAGTAGCGCGCCTCCACGATGCGCCACTCATCCGCCGGATACAGATGCTCCGGCGGGAGCGTAATTTTACGCTTGAGCATGATCCGAAGGTAGTCCGTCGCGCGCCATACCGACAGACGGCGCCGATCACGGCTTTCGCGGTAATCCGGCTGCCCCGGCCATCCCGGCCGCTGCACGCCCGCCAAGACCGGGCGGCCCGCGCCCTCATGCCCGTTGACGCAGGTCCTTGTGCAGGAAGTCCAGGATCACCGAGCATTCGTATCGGCTTGGATGGTGTCGTCCAGCTCAGCCACGAATACCAGCCCGCAGGGAGCGTGCGTGCGACGTCAGACGCCGCTAGGCAGGGGAGTCGACTGGGAGTCCCGCCGCCTGCGCCGCGTCCAGCAGGCGCTTGTCGTATGTCACGAACGAGGTGAGCCCGGAGCGGGAATGCAGCGCCGTGCCCAGGTGAATCGCGTCCAGGCTGCGGACTGTCGCCGGCTTGGCCGCCTGGGCCAGGCTCCGGATGCGCGGACCTAGGTCGATCAGGTCGATCTGGTCCAGCACGGCGGGCAAGCGGGATATGGCGTCCGGTGCGTACCTGGCCAGCGCCCGGAATGACTCGATTTCTACCAACACGGAGCTGATCCAGCCGGTTTCCGCCCGCTCATCCAGCCAGCCGCGCAGCGCCTGCGATTCCGGCTCGGCATGGACGAGCTTGACGACAGCCGCGGAGTCGAGGTAGATCATCAGCGTTCGCTGGCGCGATCGCGGGCCAGTTCCTCCGCTATGTTGACGCCGTCGGGCTTGCCGAGATCCATCCGCAAGACTTCCCGGCGCATCTCGGCTGCGCGCTCGCGTCGGCTGGCAGCCTCCAGCACGGCTTGCCGGATGGCGGCAGATCGCGAGCTGCCGTCGTGGGTGAGCACGTCGAGAGCGTGCTCGGTCTCGTCGTCAGTACGAATAGTGATCGTATCCGCCATACCTCAACTGTAAGACGTCTAGTCTTACAATTGCAACACACGCCGTTGAGGCGGATCACTGTGAGGACGCCGAGGTCTCACCAGCCTCAGCGCAGTGGCTGGGCAATGCGCGAGAGTCCGCGAGGGTGAATCCCGGACGTCCAGCGGTGTCGCCCTCCTGGGCCACCCAGACAAATGACCTCATTTCTGCCTGCTTAATGAAATATTCATTAAGTGCTGATTCTTGACCAGATCCGGTGTGGTAACCACTCAGGAAGAGTAATTCGCAGATAGCCGGTATAGCGGATAGCCTGAATTCGGCTAAGGCGCCGCCGCGTGGCGCCGGTCGTCGGCTATGGTGCGGCGCTGGTAGCCGGGGGTCTGGCTGCCGGGCGTTGTCCGTCTACGACGGCATGGCCCGGCCGATCGAGGAGCTAGTGTTGCCACGGGAGAGCGTCGGTCTTATGGTCTCTGGTTACCCACTGCACCGCCTGTGTCATGTCGGCCTGGCACGCCACGTCCCGGCCGTATTCGGCCGGTTTCGGCCGGTCTTTTGGCTGCTGGCTCGCGGCTCAGAAGAAAACCTTAGGTCGCGGTCACAATTCCTTGAGCATGATGCGTCACGGTAGCCCCGTGATGCGCCACTCGCCGGTTACCCCGGCCAAGAGGGCCGGCGCAGGATCCGCGTCCGTGCGTGCGCACCGGCCAGGTCCCGCGCCCCGGCCGCGGGTCGTCGACGCGTGTGCCGCGCTGGCCGGCCTCGGGTTCGGCGTGACCGTCGGAACGGTCATTATCGGCGAGGACCGAGGATCGCTCGCCGCGCCGGGAGGGCTGCTGACCGCCGAGGGCCGGCTCACCGGCTTCACCGGCGCGTATCTGATGCTGATCATGGTGGTGCTCATCGCCCGCTTGCCGTGGCTGGAGACCTCGGTCGGACAGGACCGGCTCGTCCGCTGGCACCGGCAGGTCGCCCCGTGGGCATTCGGACTGATCACCGCCCATGTGATCCTGATCACGCTCGGCTACGCGCAGGCCGCGAAGGCGGGGGTGCTGCGGCAGCTGTGGGTGTTCGTCAGGTCCTATCCGGACCTGCTCGCCGCGATCGCCGGGTTCGGTCTCCTGGTGATGGCGGGGGTCACCTCAGTCAGGGTCGTCCGGCGCCGGCTCAGGTACGAAACCTGGTGGGTCGTCCACCTCTACGTCTACCTCGGGCTCGCGCTCGCGTTCGCCCACCAGATCGTCACCGGCGTCCCCTTCATCGGCCACCCGCTCACGCGGGCCATCTGGATTGTCATCTGGGCGGGCACAGCCGGGATGGTCATCGTGTTCCGGATCGCTCAGCCGATCGGGCGGAGCCTCCGGCACCAGCTGCGGGTCGTCGAGGTCCGCGCAGAAGCGCCAGGCGTCGTCTCGGTCATCTGCCAGGGCCGGCGGCTGGATCGCCTGGCGGTTTCGGGAGGCCAATTCTTCCTCTGGCGCTTCCTCGCCAGGGACCTGTGGTGGCAGGCGCACCCGTACTCGTTGTCCGCACTGCCACAGCCTCCCTATATCCGCGTGACGATCAAGGGGCTCGGCGACCAGAGCCGCGCGGTACGGCTGCTAAGGCCGGGTACCCGCGTCGCCATCGAGGGGCCCTATGGAGCGTTCACCCGCCATGCGCGCACCTATGATCGCGTCGCGCTGATCGGCGCCGGAGTCGGCATTACCCCGTTGCGCGCGTTGCTTGAGGACCTGCCGGGCGAGACCGACGTGGTCGTCATCGTCCGGGCGTCGACCGTCGACGACCTCGTCCACCGGGATGAGGTCGCCGCACTGGTCAAGCGGCGTGGCGGCCGGCTCCATGAGATCGTCGGCTCCCGGCGCAGGGTCCGCTTCGACGCCCACGTGCTGCGCCGGCTGGTTCCCGACCTCGCCGTACGCGACGTGTACATCTGCGGGCCGGACGGGTTCGGGGCCAGCGTCATCGACGCGGCCTTGCGGCTAGGCGTAGCCGGGGAACAGATCCACCAGGAAGCGTTTGAATTCTAGTTTGCGTATTAATTTCGGACAGCACGTGCGCGTACTCAAAGGATCAGCTCAATGAGACGAACCCCGATCGTGATAACGGCGACCTTCGCGGGTCTTGCTGGCGTGCTGGCCTTTCACACCACCCCGGCCAAGCTCAGCCTCGGTGCCTTGCCCGGAGCTTCCGGGACCGCGCAGCCTTCCGCCGCGGCCAGCTCCGGCAGCTCGCCGCGAGGCCAGAGTTCTGGCGGCGCGAGTTCTCCGCCCCGGTCCGGTTCGACCGCGAAGGCGAAACCGGGTGCCACCCGGACCGTCGTCGGCCCCGCCGTCAACTACAACTTCGGCGTCCTGTCGGTCTCGGTCACGGTTTCCGGTAACAAGATAACCAAGGTCGGGATTGCCTCTCTCGACGACGGGGGGAGCCAGCGCTCCCAGTTCATCGACCAGCAGTCGATACCGGTCCTGATTCAGGAGACGTTGCAGGCGCAAAGCGCCAACATTCAAGGTGTATCGGGCGCCAGTTACACCAGCGCTGGTTTCCAGCAATCGCTCCAGGCGGCACTTCACACGCTCGGCTTCCAGTGACGGCTGGTCGTCAGGCCGTGGCCAGGCCGCCCGAGTTCCCCGTGCGCTCGATTCACCACCTGGAAGACGTGATGGGCACGGTCGTGACCATCGACGTCTATACCGCGGACGCCACGGCAGGCGCCGGCGCCTCCCGGCAGCTGGCCGTGGCGCGGGCGTTGCTCCAGCGCGCGGACGCGGTGTTCAGCACGTGGAAACCGCACAGCCCGGTCAGCCGGCTGCGGCGAGGGGAGATTACGTGTGCTCAGGCTCCGGCGGAGGTTTCCGAAGTCCTCGGGCAATGCGCCGTCGCGCGCGAGCTGTCCGGCGGATGGTTCGACCCGTGGGCCATGCCCGGGGGGATCGACCCCACCGGATACGTGAAGGGGTGGGCCGCGCAGAGGGCGCTCGGCGCGTTCCGCGCGAGCGGCGTTTGCGGCGCGATCGTGAACGCGGCCGGGGACATCGCGAGCTTCGGCGACCTGGGAGGTGGCAAGCCTTTCAGGGTCGGCATCGCTGACCCCTTTTCGCCGGGCCGCCTGGCCGAGGTCGTCTATCTCACCGGGGCCATCGCCACGTCGGGTACCTATGAGCGCGGTAACCACCTGATCGATCCGCATTCGGGCCAGCCGACCGCGCGGGTCGCCTCGGCGAGCGTGACCGGGCCCGACCTTGGCCTCGCGGACGCGCTCGCCACGGCAGTCGCGGTCGCCGGCGAGGACGGCTTGGACTTGATCGAGGCGCTCGACGGCTATCAGGCGCTCACGATCGCCTTCGATGGCCGCCGCCGGTGGACGGAGCACTTCCCGTTCGCCCCGCGTGCGACCTGACGGTCCTCGGGCCTCACCGCCCTGCGGCCTGACCGCCCTCCGGCCTTACAGCCCTCGGGGCTAGTGCCGGGCCGTCCGGCTGACGTCGAGGACGACCTTGCCGATGGCCTTGCCGTCGGCGACATGGCGCAGGGCCGCGGCCGTGTCGGCGAGGTCGAACGTGGCGCCGATGTGGGGCACCACCCGGCGGGCGGCGAGCATGTCCAGGAGCTCCTGCTCGTTGCGGCGGAGTTCGTCCGGCGCGTGGGTGGCGAAGTCACGCAGCTGGAAGCCGATGAGATGGACGCCCTTGAGCAGCACCAGGTTGAGGGGGATCCGCGGGATGACGCCCGACGCGTAACCGACGGTCACGAACCGGCCGCCCCATCGCATCGCCCGGAGGGCGGGCTCGGCGAGGTCGCCGCCGACCGGGTCGACGACCACGTCACCACGCTGCGGGTCGCCGCCGGGGTGCATCCGGTGCAGTCTGGCCGGCTGCTGCTCGGCGGCCGGGACGTGACCGGGATCGCCCCCCGCGACCTGGCCCGCGCGGGGGTCTGCCTGATCCCCGAGGGACGCGGCGTGTTCCCCAACCTGTCGGTCCGCGACAACCTCTGCAGGCCTTCATCACAGCCCCAGCAGCGACATCGTCGACGGCTCGGCGGAACGCCGCGCCATAGCCTCCGCATCAAGACCTGAGCACTTCATCTCCAATGTGAGGCGCTGACAGCGCAGGGATTCGGCCAGCGTGACGCGCTCGTCGCCCAGCCTTGGCCCGTTCTCACGCGGGTCGTCGTCAGACGGCTTGCCGTCCGCGGTGAACATGTCGGCTCGCTGGCGAGTCGATGCACTCGCAGATACACCCATGACCTGGAAGAACAGCGCAGATCGCCGATTATCTCCTGTCCGCGTAACAGGTCGTGGTTTGCTCTTAAGCAAGCGATATTTCCAAACGCAGATTCGACAATTGGGGCATGTTGATAGTCGAGGCGGAATTCTCTGGACCTAGTATTACTCGGATCACCCCGTTGTTTTGGTGCGGAGCGAGTCGATGATGTCTGCTGCTGTTGGCTCAATCTGCGCCGCCGAGGTATTCGAGCGACCGGAACTTCTCATAGCTCAGGTACGGCAGCTGTAGTTCGTTGTGATCATGGTGTTGTCTCGGCGTAGGCGTTCCAGCGCTGGTGGGCTTGGCGGGCGCGGTGCTGGTGGCGGCGGCGCCAGTCCGACCGGCGCAGCCGGTGGGCCCGGTCTCGCCGGGGCGGCGGGATGACCGTGTCGCGCAGGAGCCGCAGCAACTCCGGCACGGTGACCGGGATCAGCCCGGCATCCAGGCCTGAGTCGGCCTCTTCCTGGCGCTGCAGGGCGACGGCGACAGCGAGATAGATGTAGGCGAGCACGCTGTGCCCATCCTCGTCCCCGCCGGGAGTATCGTCGCTGGTCACCTGCAGCATCGCCCAGTCATAGTGCCGGGTGCCCTTGGTCCCGGACCCGGTGCGCATCCGGTGCCAGGCGTGCGGGGGAATCACGCTGACCGCGTCAGCGGCGGTAATGGCCCGGCCTGAGCCGGAGGTAACGACGTGGCTGGAGCGGACTGCCATCACATAGCCGATCCCGTGCTGGCGGATGCCGCGGCGCAGCTCACGACCGCTATACACTTCGTCGCCGGCCACGAAGGCGGCGCGGATCCCCAGGGACTGCGCGCGGTCCAGCAGGGCGCCGGCCAACTGCGGCTTGGTGGCGAACATCACCTCCTTCGGGACCCCCGCACCCGCAGGTTCAGCCGAGCCGGCGGAGCAGGTCATGGTACTGGTCCCAGAACGTGCTGGGCAGGTGACCGCCGAAGGTGCGGAGGTGCTCGCAGATGAGCGTGGCCTCCCGCTTCCATGTCTTGGCGTCGACGGAGAGCAGGAGGTTGAGGTCGTCTTCATCGATGCCCAGTCCATCGGTGTCGAGGGCGCCCCGTGCCGGGATCTTGCCGATCGGGCTGACGGCTGCCTCGGCGTGGCCGGAGAGCCGTTCGATGATCCACTTCAGGACACGGCTGTTCTCGCCGAAGCCCGGCCATAGGAACCTGCCGGAGGAGTCCTTGCGGAACCAGTTGACGAAGTAGATGCGCGGCAGTTTGGCGGCGTCAGCGTAACGGCCGATTTTCAGCCAGTGGGCGAAGTAGTCGCCCATGTTGTAGCCGCAAAATGGCAGCATTGCGAACGGGTCACGGCGCAGCTCGCCGACGTTCCCGTCGGCTGCCGCGGTCCGTTCGGAGGCGATGGTGGCGCCGAGGAATACGCCGTGTTCCCAGTCGAAGGCCTCGGTGACCAGCGGCACGGCGCTCGCGCGGCGCCCGCCGAACAGGATCGCCGAGATCGGGACGCCCCGGGGATCGTCCCATTCGGGCGCGATGATCGGGCATTGGGCGGCAGGTGCGGTGAACCGGGAATTGGGGTGGGCGGCGGGTTCCGGCGAGCCGGGAGTCCAGTCGCGTCCCTTCCAGTCGGTCAGGTGAGCGGGCGGCGGATCGGACAGGCCCTCCCACCACACGTCGCCGTCATCGGTGAGCGCGACATTGGTGAAGATGCTGTTGCCCCGGAGCGTCGCGATCGCGTTGGCGTTCGTGACTTCACTGGTTCCGGGTGCGACGCCGAAGAATCCCGCCTCGGGATTGATGGCATAGAGTCGCCCGTCGCCGCCGAATCGCAGCCACGCGATATCGTCGCCGATGGTCTCAACCCGCCAGCCAGGGATGGCAGGCTGGAGCATAGCAAGATTGGTCTTCCCGCATGCGGAGGGGAAGGCCGCCGCCAGGTATTTCGAATCGCCGCTCGGCGGCGTGACCTTGAGGATGAGCATGTGCTCTGCCAGCCATCCCTCGTCACGGGCCATCACTGATGCCACGCGCAGCGCGTAGCATTTCTTCCCGAGCAGGGCGTTGCCGCCATACCCGGAACCATAGGACCAGATCTCCCTCGTCTCGGGGAAGTGCGAGATGTACTTGGTCGTGCTGCACGGCCAGGGCACATCAGCCTGGTCCGCTTGCAGCGGGGCGCCGACGGAGTGCACCGCGCGGACGAACGAGCCGCGTTCCTCGATAAGCTGCAGTGCTGGTGTCCCCATTCTCGTCATGATCCGCATCGACACCGCCACATAGGGCGAGTCGGTTATCTCGACACCGAGCTGTGAGAGGTCGCTGTCTAGCGGCCCCATGCAGAAGGGAACTACATACATGGTGCGGCCCCGCATGCAGCCATTGAAGAGACGGGCGAACGTCTTCCGCATCTCATCCGGGGCGATCCAGTTGTTCGTGGGGCCGGCGTCCTCTTGCTTTTCCGAGCAGATGAAGGTCCGGTCTTCGACGCGCGCGACGTCGCTCGGATCGGAGGCACAGTGGAAGCTGTTCGGCCGGATCTGCGGGTTGAGCCGCCTGAATGTGCCCTGCTCGACCAGGAGATCGGTCAGGCGCTTCCATTCAGGATACGAGCCGTCGCACCACGCAATGTGATCAGGCTTGGTTAGCTCCGCAACCTCGCCCACCCATCCGGTCAGCTGAATGTCGCTTGCCAGGACTCGGTCAGCCAGGATAATCTGCCTGGTCATGATATGGCTCCTTCATGAGACGGAATGAGCATGAAGATCAGTCATTGTTCATTCGAGAACTAACGGAACATGCCGTCATACTCTGGCCAGATCTACGCGCGGCGCAGGGTCAAAGGTCCCGTAAGTGCGGGCTTTGAGTCATGCGCACTTGTCGTATTGAAATCCGCCGTTAATATGCGCGGCCGAGTCTGAAACACGCTCGTAATATATCCGTAACGCTCGGAATGCGGAGCCGGAAGACCCCGATTCGCGGGACCTCAGCCCGTTGCCATGCCCGCCGCAACGGGCCAGCGTCGGATGTAGCACCCGATCGCATCGGAGTGCCGCCCGGAAGTCCCGGGCTTATCTGCGGCTCGTCTCAGGGAGCGCGAAATGTCTGGATACCCGACCGATCACGCAGGGCTCGAGATATTGCCGTTCGACAGGTGCCTGCAATTGCTGGCCACGGTCCCTGTCGGACGGGTCAGTTTTCTCGCCGATGGCGAGATAGTGGTCCTGCCGGTAAACCATGTCGTCGATGGCCAGAACCCCGTCTTCTGCACGGCCAGCGGATCGAAGCTGTCCGCGGCCGGAGAGCAGGATCTGGTGGCATTCGAGGCAGACGAATATGATAAGCAAACCCGGTCTGGATGGAGCGTCCTGGTCAATGGCCGCGCCCAGGCGGTCTACGAAGAGGCCGAGATCCAGCGCTTGAACCACCTTGGCCTGCACCCCTGGGTCACCGCCGTGGACCGTCCGTTCTGGATCCGGATACGACCGGCCTCAATAAGCGGGCGGCAAACACCAGGGGCCAGCTAGCCTTCCAGCCAGCCAAACCCGCCCCGGACTGCCGGGTTCACCCTCCTGCCTTCCCGCGCGCCGCCAACGGCAGCCAGACACAAGATGAGAGGGCGCTCACATCGGCACAGTCGGACCTCGGTCAGTCCATCGGCCATGCGCCTAGCCGCGCAGATCACCCCGATTGGGTGCGGCACGGGCGGCCGCGCTGGCGACCAGGTTGGCATGCATATCGGCGGATATTGGATCTCTACGGCGCCTTGGGCGTCGCGGCGATGGGAACGTCTTGTTCGGCGCGGGACCGAAGACTGTGCCGGCCCATCCGGTTCGGAAGCCGGTGGTCTAGTCGACTATGAGCTACAGGATTTGGGCCCTCCTTGACGACGGGTTCAGCTCAGATCGCACATTATGCGATCATGCTCGGCCCGTCGCCTAATGGTTTCGCGCTGGCGCGCATGCCGTATGGTTGCGCTTCGTGGCAGGACGCGGCGCCCCGGCGACGATCGCGCTGGAGCGGGCGGGCATCTCATTCACCCTGCACGAGTAGGCCCGCGACCCGCGGAGCGGCTCGTACGGCCTCGAGGCCAGCGAGGCGCTCAGGGTTCCGGCGGCCTGAGTGTTCAAAACCCTGGTCGCCGAGGTTGACGGCGCGCTGACCGCTGGCGTGGTGCCGGTGCACACCCAGCTCGGCCTCAAAGCGCTGGCGATGGCCGTCGGCGGCAAGAAGGCGAGGATGGCGGAGGTCACCGCCGCCGAGCGCGCCACCGGCTACGTGGCCGGCGGTATCTCCCCGCACGGGCAGCGCAAACGCATCCCGGTCGTGGTCGACGCGTCCGCTGTGGAGACGGCGACGATCTTCTGCAGCGCTGGCCGCCGCGGCCTGGAGATCGAGATCGGCCGGCCGGCCTGGTCAAGCCGGCCGTCGCGACTGTCGCACCGATCGCGGCATCGCTGTGAGATGGATTCCGGTGCCTCAGCCTTCTCGGTCGGCGGCATCGCCGGGAAGTGCCTCCGAGACGCGTCGGATGGCGGCGCGCCAGGCGCCGACCGTTGCGGGCACCTCGCCGATGCGCCGGGTGGAAGAGCGGCAGCCACCCGGCCCGCACGCGATCCCGGTGACGGCATAGGGGCACGGGTGGAGGCCGTCGTGCTCGATGAGCAGGCGGGTGCCGGCTCCCTCGGGCGCCACGGTGAACGTGACGGCCGAGTCCAGACCGCTCATGTTCTCACGAGCCGCCGTCCAGGCGATCCGCAACATCTTCCCCTCGTCGAAGGCGAGCACCTCGCAGTACCCGGTGCCGCCCAAGCCGCACTGCCGGATCGGATCGCTGTCGATGGCGAACCGGTGCCCGGCCTCTAGCCTGAAGTCGTTCGGCATCAGCCAGCGGGCGATCAGATCCGGGTCGGTAAGCGCCCGCCACACCCTCTCCTTCGGGTAAGGCAGGAACTCCTCCACCCGGAGCACCCGCCGCCCGGCCGCCGGCGGGCGGGGCGGACCGGACCGGAATGGCCACCCGGACCCGGGTCGCCGGGCCGGTTATCACGACCTCGGCCGTGTCCGGGACCGCGGCGAGCGGGGGCGTCAGGCGCAACCGGAACGCCTGCGTGCCGTCCGGAAACGTCCACGGTTCGCCCGGCAAGGCCACGTGCCAGTTCCCGGCGCCGTCAGTGAGCCACCAGGAGAAACCCGGCGTCCAGTTGTAGGCGAACCGGTCCGCGAGCCGCGGCATGCCGCGGCTCACCACGTGCAGGTGGCTCTCGCCTGCGGCCGTGCTCAGCCCGGCCAGGGCGAACCGCGCCCCGTCGACTTCCGGAAGGGTGGCGGCGAACGGGGCGAACAGCTCGGGGCCTTCGGCGGGCACCGGAGCGTCGCGGTGCGCGATGATGCTGGCCCAGTGCGCCGGGATCTGGCCGGCGGGAGGGACGGTGATGCCATGGCCGGCCGCGCCGAGCCGCTGGCACAGGGCGGCGAGCTGACCGGGTAGCGGGCTGTCGGCGGCGATCGTGCCCGTCTGCAGGAGCACCGTGATGATCTCGCCCGGGTCCGGGCCCTGGACTGGCCCCCTGGCGTCGCCGGTGGCCAGGATGCGTTCGGCCTCCAGCATGAGCAGGCGTTCGGCGGGCGAGATGGCCACCGGCTCGGGCAGCGGCGAGGGCCGGCGGCCGCGCGCGGGCGGCGGCCGGAGCGGGAGCTCGATCAGCAGGGTTCCGTCGCCGACCAGATCCAGCCGCCGGGCGGTGCGCGGGGGCACGGGTGACAACCGGGCCAGACCCCGCCAGGTAACCGCCCCGCCCTGACCGCCCTCAAACCGGACCGTGTAGCGGGTCCCCTGGTCGTCCACCGCCCAGAGCTGGCCATACGGCAGGTGATGCGGGCCGGCTCCGGTGACCTCCAGCTCCAGGCTCGACCCGTCCGGAGGCCAGCGCATGCGCATGACGACAGTGATCAGGGCCTCGGTCCCAGTCCGCACCAGTGACATGAGGTGCAGGGCCGAGGGCGCGCGGTCGCTGGCCACCTCGAACGCCCGGCCAATGGGCGTGACCCGCGGCGCCCGGCCGGCCGGGCCAGACGGCGGCTGAGGGCCGGGCAGCGTGAAGATGGTGCGGTGCAGCATGCGCCGCCTGCGGTCCCAGTTCAGCAGAAGCCGTGACCGGACCTTGATCGCGGCATAAAGTTCGCCCGCGACGCGGTCGAGGCATTCCCGGTCGAGCGCGCCGGCCGCAACAAGGATCCGCCCGGCCCGGATGACCTTCCAGTGCGCGCCCTCCGCGGTGGCGAACGGCGACATGCCCGGATCGGACCAGACGTCCGTCCCGGCGGCGGCATCGAGGCCACGCAGCTGATCGCCCGCCCGCCGCAGCTCGCCCTCGGCCCGCAGCCGCAGGTAGGTCTCGGCCCGCTCGTCGCCCACCCTCCAAGCCTGCACCCTGTCCGGGTCGGCGCTAGGCGATGGCCGGGCTTAGCGCTCGGGGCTGGAGTGGTGGCGGTACAGGCCGGCGACGCGGAAGGCCAGGTCCAGGGACTGGCTGCGGTTGAGTCTCGGGTCGCAGGTCGTCTCGTAGCGGCTGGTCAGGTCAGCCTCGGCGATGTGGTGGCCGCCGCCTATGCATTCGGTGACGTCATCGCCGGTGAACTCGATGTGGATACCTCCGGGGTGGGTGCCGAGCGCCCGGTGCACCTCGAAGAAGCCCGCCACCTCGTCAAGCACGTCGTCGAAATACCTGGTCTTGCGGCCGCTGGCCACCTCGACCGTATTGCCGTGCATCGGGTCGCAGACCCACACCACGGTGGCTCCGCTGGCCGCCACCTTCTCCACCAGGGGCGGCAGCGCCTGACGGATCCGGCCCGCGCCCATCCGGGTAATCAGGGTGAGGCGGCCGGGCCGGCGGTCCGGGTCGAGGGCGTCTATCAGGGCCAGGACATCCTGCGCGCTGGCCGCCGGGCCGACCTTGACGGCGACGGGATTGCGGATCTGGCGGGCGAACTCGACGTGGGCGCCGTCGAGAGCACGGGTGCGGTCCCCGATCCACAGCAGGTGAGCGGACAGGTCGTGGGTTTGCCCGCTCCGCGGGTCGGTCCGGGTCAGCGGTCGCTCGTAGTCCAGAAGCAGAGCCTCGTGGCTGGAGTAGAACTCCACCGCGCGGAATTCGTCCGGGTCGGCTCCGCAGGCGTGCATGAACGCGATGGCCCGGTCGATCTCCTCCGCCAGCTGCTCGTAGCGCTGCCCGGCCGGGCTGCGGGCCACGAAGTCCTGGTTCCAGGCGTGCACCTGGCGCAGGTCGGCGTATCCGCCGCTGGCCAGGGACCGGCACAGGTTCAGCGTGGCCGCCGAGCAGTGATACGCGTCGAGGAGCCGGCCCGGGTCGGGCGTCCGGGCCGCGGCGGTGAACTCGATGCCGTTGACCGCGTCGCCCCGGTAGACGGGAAGCTCCACCCCGTCCCTGGCCTCGGTGGCCGCCGACCGCGGCTTGCCGAACTGACCCGCCAGCCTGCCCACCTTCACCACCGGCACGCTGGCCGCGTAGGTGAGCACGACGGCCATCTGCAGCAGCGTCCGGAACTTGCCGCGGATGCTGTCCGCCGTCATGCCGCCGAACGTCTCCGCGCAGTCGCCGCCCTGAAGCAGGAACGCCTCGCCGTGCGCGACCGCCGCCAGCCGGTCCCTCAGCTGGTCGCACTCCGCGGCCAGCACCAGCGGCGGCAGGCCGGCCAGGCTGCGCACCGCCGCCTCAAGCACGTCACGGTCAGGCCACTGTGGCTGCTGCAGCGCGGGCGAGGTCACGTATTCAGGCTAGCGGCGAGCTGGCGCTCGCAGCTGACGCAAACTCAAGGCGTCAGCCCATGGATTTGGCCCCGTCCAGGGACTCGCGGATGATGTCGGCGTGGCCGGCGTGGTGCGCGGTCTCGGCCATGACGTGCAGCAGCACCCGGCGGGCCGACCACCGTTCGCCGGGCGGGAACCACGGGGCCTTCGGCAGCGGGTGGGAGACGTCCAGGTCGGGCACGGAAGCGACTAGTTCCCCGGTCCGCCGGGCCACTGCCTCGTAACCGGCCAGCACGCCGTCCAGAGTCTCCTCCGGCAGCAGCCGGAACGCGGCGGCCCAGCGGGCGAAGTCGTCCTCGGTCATGGCGGCGAAGTCACTCGTCTCGGCCGGGCCGTCCACGATGAACTTTGCCCAGTTCTCCTCGGTGGCCGCGACGTGCTTGATCAGGCCGCCCAGGGTCAGCTCGCTCGCGGTGGTGCGCTGCCGGGCCTGCTCGTCGGTCAGGTCGCGGACGGCGAAGCGCAGGAAGTACCGGCGGGCGGCCAGCGCCGCCAGCAGGTCGCCGCGCTCGCCGCCGCGCGGCGCCGCCGGCATGCTGGCCGGCTGGTCCTGGTCCGGGTGGCTCGTCGTCATGGTCTCCGCCTCTCGTGGAGTTGCTCGTCAGTTTCTCGTCCTGAGCTCACGTTACGGCCGATAGCGGCCAGTTTCTGGCCTCAATTGCGTGATGATGGAAATATGGCTGACACCAGTGCCCGGACGCTGCGGCTGCTGTCCCTGCTGCAGGCCCGCCGGTACTGGCCGGGCGACGAGCTCGCCGGCCAGCTGCGGGTCCGGTGACTCGCTGGACTGGCCGATCATGGCGCTGGGCATGCTGGACGCGGACTTCCAGGTGATCTCCCCGCCCGAGCTCCTCGACCGGGTACACGACTGGGCCCGCCGGTTCAGCCGGGCCCGGCTGTCCAGCGATCGAACCTGAGCGAAGGCAGACACGGTGCCGGTGCCAGAACGCGCATCTTATAAAGCTCCATCCTCGCTGGTAAACCCTCAGTCAGTACCGGCCGGATGACGGGTGCCGCAACAAAATCGTCTCAGAGCGGTGTGCGCGAAAGGGTGGAGCCGGGGCGGCTAGCGGAGGCTCCGGTAGCTGATGCCGCTGGGGCGACGGTAATTCGGATACCGTCGCGCCCTTTCCGCCCTACCGTTTCCGGTAAGCGATTCGAAGGGCCGAAGGGAGGGATCCGGTTATGGAGCACCTGGCCAGGAAGCTGATCAACTGGGCGTCGATCCTGGAGCCAGGCACCCGGGAGCAGGCCCTGCGGACCGCCTCGATGCCCTTCATCTGGCCGCACCTCGCGCTGATGCCCGACGCGCACCTGGGAAAGGGCGCCACGGTCGGGTCGGTGATCCCGACGCTGGGCGCGATCATGCCCGCCGCGGTGGGCGTGGACATCGGCTGCGGCATGATCGCCGTCCGCACCGGCCTGGCACGCGACGACCTGGCCGGCAAGCCGCTGGCCCGGCTGCGCGAGGCGATCGAGAAGGCGGTGCCGCTGTCGGCCGGGCAGTACAACAAGACCGTCCACGACGGCGGGACCGGCCAGCGGATCGCCGAGCTTGAGGAGCGCGACGGCGCGGACAGCGCCGAGGCGATCGCGCCGAACTGGCGGCTGCAGCTCGGCTCGCTCGGGTCAGGCAACCACTTCATCGAGGTCAGCCTGGACGAGCGGGACCGGGTCTGGCTGTTCCTGCACTCCGGGTCCCGCGGGGTCGGCAACAAGCTGGCGACCCGGCACATCAAGGTCGCGCGGGCCTGGTGCGAGCGGGCCTGGATCCAGCTGCCCGATCCGGACCTGGCCTACCTGGTGGAGGAGACAAACGAGTTCTTGGCCTACCTGCGGGACCTGCGCTGGGCGCAGCACTTCGCGCTGCTGAACCGGGAGGAGATGATGGCGCGGGTCGCGGAGTGCCTGGCCGGCTTCATGGGCCGGGACGTCCCGGCGGCGGAGGCGATCCAGTGTCACCACAACTACACCGAGCAGATGAGCGGTGACCTGGTGCGGCACTGGAAGTCGCGCCCAGCGGGCCGGAGCGGGCACGTGTGGCTGTCCCGCAAGGGCGCGATCGACGCCTCGGCAGGCAAGCCCGGTCTCATCCCCGGCTCGATGGGCACGCGCTCCTACGTCGTGACCGGCCGGGGCAACAGGCTGTCGCTGAACTCCTCGCCGCACGGCGCGGGCCGCGAGTACAGCCGGTCCGCCGCACGCCGGACGTTCACCCGGGCGCAGCTCGACACCGCGATGCGGGGAATCGAGTGGCGGCACACGGACGCGTTCCTCGACGAAATCCCCGGCGCGTACAAAGACATCGACACCGTGATGGCCGACGCCGCCGGCCTGGTGGAGATCCGGCACACGCTGCGGCAGATCGTCAACGTCAAGGGCGAATGAGATCGCCCGGGCCGCCTTCTCGGAAGTGGGCCCGGGTCACGGCCGGGCGGAAAGTAATTACCCGAGATGAGTATTTCCGCTGGTGCCGCGACGTGCGGCCCGGGGCATGCTTACCTGCATGAACTCTGCGATCCTCACCGAACGAGGCCGGCTGACCGCACTGCGGGCGGCCTGGATGTTCGACGGGACCGGATTCCGCCCTCGTTTACTTGCTGCCCATCAGGGCTTGCGGCTGCGGGGCGAAGATCCGGTCCTGAGGGCACGCACTACGGCCCGTTCGGGTAAATGATCTTATTTTCCTGAGTCCCACCAAGCCATGACCGTCTACAGCGTGAGCACCTTCGGCCGACCCGGCGCGAGTCGAACGCGCACGCAGCTCCCAGTTCCCCGCCCCGCAATTGCCGTGCTGGTCCCTGATCGCCAGGATCGGCAACGGCCGGCCGTTCGAGGTGGGAACGTCCATCCAGATCGCCACTACCACCGGCCGGCTCTACCTGGGAGTGAACGACGACTCCTTCTCAAGCAACGCCGGAATCTGGGCCGTGAAGATGAAGATCGGCGGCCTGTCGTAGCCGTCCATCTGGAGCTGCGCGATGTCTACACGCCGTCGGACCCGTGGTTTCAGGCGTGGCTCACGGGCAGCCGCGGGGAGTTCGAGCGCCGGCTGCGGCGGCCTTGGCTTGGCCTTATCCGTGAGGTGACCGGACGGGGGGTGCTGGTGCGCAGAGCGCGGGTGATCTCTGAGCCGGTGACCGAGTACATCGGCTTCGAGCACGCTACGACGGAGTCCAACGTCGCCGCGGGCGAGCAGGTGCGCTGGCTGCCCCGCTGCGGATCCTCTGACCTGCTATTGCCGGGCAATGACTGCTGGGTCTTCGACAATCAGCGGGTGCAGTTCAACTATTTCTCCGGGATAGGGGATTTCCTGGCCGCCGGGCTGTCCGATGACCCGGTGGTGGTGAAACGGTGCGCTGCGGCTTTCGAGGCGGTGTGGGAACGCGCCGTGCCGCACGGGGAATACCAGCTCCGCTAATCCGCGCCGGATGCAGGCGTCATCGTCGAGTGCCCAGCAGGCCCGCCAGGTCCTGGCTGACCGGCTGACCATGAGCAGGAGCCTGGCCAAGGTCATCCGCGCGTCCCTGATGTCTTGCGGCTCATCCATTTAGAATCACTGATGAAAGCATCGAGCCGAGGGAGCCGCGTGTGAGCGTCGAAGCGTCCGACATGATCACAATTCCCCGTGCCGAGCTGGAAGCGCTGAAGGCCGAGCTGCGACGGCTCCGGCGGCAAGTCGGCTGTGGCGTGGCAATGAGCCGCATTCGGGCTGACTCTGGCCCCGGCGACGACGCGCCCACGTTCACCCGTGAGGAGCTCGCCGCGGCCTGGGGAATCAGTGAGTGATCGCCTCGTCCGCTTTCCCGGCGCCTCCTGGGACGAGATCGAGGCCCTGCCGCAGCCACTGCGGTGGACGGTGCAGCGCACGATCTTCCATCTGCTCGACGAACCAGTCCCGGCCCTTGCTGACCCGTTCCCCAGTGACGACCCTCTGTCTGGCGCCTACGAGCTGCACTTGCCCGCCGACGATGTGACCATCTGGTACACCGTCACCGTGCATGAAGGTCAGCAGGTCATCAGCGTGCAACACGTGAGCCTCGATACCTGACCCGGGCGTGTCGCGAGACTCATGGCAAGCAGCCCAGGTGATCCCGGGCTTCTGTACGTGTGTCATTATCGTTTGCACGCTGGCGTGTCGTCACACGCACATCCAGGGCAGCTCGCGTGCTCCGCGGCGAGCTTGCCCGTCTGGATTCCCGCCGATGTACGTCAGGCTGCCCAGATCATGGCTGTACTGTTTCCCAGTACAGAGCTGCTAGGTTTCCCAGAAAAGGACTGTAAAGTTTCCCAGAAAACCGTTCAAGGGTCCCCCTGCATGGCATTCTGAAGTGCATGAAAGCTACTGGCGGGCTGCGTCCTCGCCGACTCGCCGAAGTCGTCCCTCAGCGCATGGACGAAGAGCACGACGGGCTGACAACGACAGTGGCAGCGACGCCATTCTTCTCAGGGAGCCGGGAACGGGACTGCCCGGCATACCGTGCATTACCGGGTCAAAAGAATGGTATTCAGGCTAGTCTGATCGCTGTCTCAGCTCGCGGGCCTGGCGGGGGAACGCGGAGCAGCGGACGGCCGCGCTGCGGGCCGCGCATTGAGGGAGCCAAGTGGCCAAGACGTCGTGGGACCGCCGGGGCGAGGTGCGGGCAGCGCTGCGCACGGTGGTGTCTGATCCCGATTACGGGGTGACGGCGTTGTCGAGCCCGCAGGTGATGTCTGGCCTGCTCAAGGACCTGCTGCCAGACTCGCCCCGGGAGGTGGGCGTGCTGGTCGCCGCCGCGGAGGCGCACTTGGCGGACATGCTGCACGATCACCGGGCGCAGGGCATGGACTCCGATACCGCCTGCGCACTCGCGGCGCAGGCTTTCGGATTAGCGAACGGTGGCACGCGGCCGTTTCCCGGGATCTCGACGCTGAGCCGTTCACGCCCGCGCAGGAGGCTTTGCGGGCCGCCACCGGGGACGATGCCGTGATCGCCTACGGATCGACGCTGCTGCTCGCGGTCGTGTGTCGGCAGTGGCTGGTGCTCGCGCAGATCGGCGACGGCGACATCCTCGCCATCCGGTCTGACGGGAGCGCGCTGCTGCCTGTGCCCGGTGATCCTGTGCTCGACGGCCGGCAGACTACGAGCCTGTGCGGGCCCCGCGCCGCGGACGAATTCCGTGTCGCCATCGTGGACCTATCCAGTACCGCCCTGCTGGGCGTGATGCTCGCCACCGACGGGTACGGCAACGCCCAGCTGGCTGACCCGTGGACCGAGGTGTTCAGCCAGGACCTGGCTGAGCTACTTCGCAGCTGCGAACCGGCGTCGCTGGCTGACCAGCTCCCGGTCTGGGCGGGTCGCTGCGCGTCGGGGGAAGGGAGCGGCGACGACACCACCATCGCGCTCTTGCTTGCGCCGGACAGGACTGATCATCAGCAGGCAACGGAGCCGGCGCGGTGAGCGGCCTCCCTTTGTCCTTGCGAGGCCGTCAGCTCCGCATGGCCCGGGCCAGTACGCTCGTGCTGGTCGGCGAGCGCCTCGGTGAAGGCGGCCAGGGAGTGGTCCACGAGGCAGCGATGGGCAGCGTCCCCTGCGTGGTCAAGTGGTACCGGCCCAACCAGCCCGCCGACCTGCGTCACGCGATAGCAAAGCTGGCTGAGCGGGAACGCCCGCATCCGGCCTTCATCTGGCCGATCGATCTCGTGGTCAGCGATGAGATGCCGGGATTCGGTTATGTCATGCCGCGGCTCGAGCCGGGCTTCGGCTCGTTCGCGCAACTGCTGGCCCGCCCGGAGCAGCCACCGTTCCGCGCGATCATCACCATCGGCCGTCAGCTGGTGAGCGCGTTCGAGGCGCTGCACGCTTCCGGGCTGTGCTATCGCGACATCAATTTCGGGAACCTGCTGGTCGATCCGGAGCGATCCCGGGTCGCCATCATTGACAACGACAACGTCGGGCTGGACAGCGGCGAGGTGTTCGTCTGGGGGACCCTCCGTTTCATGGCTCCCGAGGTCGTCCGCCGCGAGGCGCCTCCGTCCAGCCTCACCGACCTTCACTCGCTAGCCGTGTTTCTTTTCTACCTGTTCGTGCATGGCCATCCCCTCGAAGGGACGGCGACCGATGCGAGCTACACCTGGGCTCCCGCAGACCACCAGTCGGAGAGCCGTCTCGCCATGCGGCACTTCGGCCAAGAGCCCGTCTTCGTCTTCGACAGCCGCGACCACTCCAACCGGCCGCGGTCCGGCGACCTGATGCTCACCTGGTGGCCGATCTACCCTCGCTTCTTCCGTGCCTTGTTCGAGCAGGCGTTCACGGCCGGACTTTCCCCGGGACTAGGCCGGGTCACTGAGGGGCTGTGGCGGCGTGGCCTGGTCCGGCTGGCGGACTGCGTGTCGCAGTGCGCCTGCAGGGCATCCGTCTTCTACGACCCGGACGATGCCGGCGTGCGGTGCTGGAACTGCGGTCAGATTCCGCCCCGGCCGCCGCTGCTCCAGCTGCCGGGTTGCACCGTCGCGCTGTCGCCGGGCGCAACCATCACATCCCATCACCTGAGCCGGGACCGTGACCATGACACGATCATCGCGGTGGTCGAGGAACATCCCGCCAGGTCAGGAGCCCTGGTTCTGCGGAACGCGGGGAACAGCTCATGGACGATGAAGCCTGACGGTGACACCGCCAAAACCGTGGTCCCGGGGAGACGGCTCGGTGTGCGCTCGATGTCGATCGACTTCGGCTCCGTCCAAGGTTGGATCCGCTGCGAGACGCCTGAGCCAGCGACCGGCAGGCTCCTGACCGGGTCGCAGGACGTGTCTCGGCCCGGCGGCTGACCAGCCCACGCATCCGAAGAGAGAGCCAAGATCTTCCTGCATGAAGGCGGCTCCTTCGAACGGGAGCGGTGTGGACAACCTATGTGGCTATCCCTTGCACGGTGGATTAAGGCGCCATCAGCATTGTCGATGAGGAACTTCACGCCGTCCGCCGAAGCGGCAGCTCCCGTTCCTGGAGTGCCTCGGCAGCGTACAGGAGGGACTCGTGGATGTCCGCTGGAGTCAGGTCCGGGTGCTCGGCGAGGATCTCGTCGGTCGTCATCCCGTCCGCGACCATCGCCACGACCGTGGCAACCGGGAAGCGCAGCCCCCGGATGCAAGGCAGCCCGCCCATGACAGCGGGGTCGGTAGTGATGCGTTCGTAGGTCACGTGTTCATGCTAGCTGCGAATGGCGCCGCGGCACAGACTGCCCCTTACGCGGTTGTAGCGGCCCGGCTGATCTCGGCCAAGGCCGGGGAACTTCCGCCCCCACGCCTTCCGGATTTGGGTCGAGAGCCACGCAGCCTGCATAACAGCTGGTCAGAAGATTACCATTTCCTCGATCAGCGCGCCGAGCAGCCCGTATCCCGCGCCGTAGGCGAGGTTGGCGCCGATGGTGGCGCTGATGCCGGGCCACAGCATGAACCGGGCTAGCGCTGGCGCGTCGCGGTCGTTGCGGGCCTCGTGCAGCAGCACGAGGGAGGCGGCAAGGGATTAACGACACCTGCACTCATGGTCAACGGGTTCGGGTGTGCCCGAGCCCTGCCTTGAACTCCGTGCCGACAAGCGGGAAGGCCGTGGCGAGGTCGAACCAGTTCAGCGTGACCGCGATGATGCCCAGGCTGACCACGACATGGCCCACCGAACCGGGCTCTGTCCGGCACTACGGACGGAGGTCATGCTAGTCCCCTTAACGGAGCGCCGCCCGGTTGCGTCGGGTCAGGACTGGCTGAAAGACGCTGGCAGCGTGCCCGCAGCATTGCTGGACGGTAACGGTAATATGGAGCCGGTGCGTTAGCTCTGGCCTTCGCAGTGGCAACGGGCGATCTTCCGGGCGCCAGCGGACTCCTTTTAGAGATGGTCGGCGATGGCTAGGAACACTTCCCCCTGTGTCCGCTCCCGGCCGTCTTCGGCGCCTGGGTGTGGGATTCCTCCCAAGGCCCGGCGGACGCTGTGCAGTGCCTGCCAGGGACGGCTTGCCGCAGGCAGGGTGGCTGTTCCTTGATACAGCTAATGCCGGTGCTTTCCGCATGACTGCCCCAGCCGGCTTCGTCGGTCGGCAGAGTGAACTGCGCATCTTGGGTGAGCGGCTTGCTGCGGCCGAGATGGGCCATCCGCAGGTGGTCTATATGGAGGGCGAGGCTGGGGGAGGTAAGTCGACTCTGCTTTCCCGGTTCCTCGGTTCGCTTGCGGACGCTGTCATTCTCCAGGTTGGCGGTGACGAGGCAGAGACACTGCTTTCCTATGGGGTCATCGATCAGCTGCAGCCGGGGGTCTTGACGGAGCCCGGGACGGACCCGCTGGCGGTTGGAGTTCGGCTGCTGGATCTGTTCGACCGGTTGCAATCCGACGGTCAGGTCGTCGTGCTCGCCATTGACGATCTCCACTGGGTTGACCGGCCGTCAGCGCGTGCGGTGCTGTTTGCCTTGCGTCGGCTGCGTGCGGACAAGGTGCTGGCGGTCGTGTCGACGCGGGTCGGCGGGCTGGCCGATCCTGGTTGGGCGCGGTTTGCGGGCGGTGATTCGCGTGTCACTCGTATCCGTCTGGGTGGGCTGAGCCCGGGCGATCTCACCGAGCTGGCCGACGCGATGGGGCTGGGAGTGCTGTCGCAGCGCGGGGCGTCTCGACTGGCGGCCCATACTGAAGGCAACGCGCTGTATTGCCGGGCGTTGCTGGAGGAGCTGGGCGTTGCCCGGCTGGGTGCGGCGGAGGCTCGCGGGTTGCCGGCGCCGCGGGAGCTGTCCGCGGTGATCCTGGCCCGCGTGGCGGCGCTCCCGGCGGCAGTTCAGTCTTTCCTGGCGGCAGCTTCGGTGCTGGGGCAGCACGCGCCGGTGTCGGCGATCGTGTCGGTTGCCCGGTTGCCTGATGCGCGGAACGAGGTGGATGCGGCGGTCGCAGCCGGGCTGCTGACCGAAGATGCCTCGGCGCTGGAGCTGGCCTTTGCCCATCCGCTGTACCGGGCGGCGATCTACGCCGATCTCAGCCCGGCAAGCCGGCGCGAACTGCACGCGCGGGCCGGCGAGGTCGTGGCCGGCAGTGCGCGGCTGGCCCACCGGGCAGCGGCCTCGCTGGGCCCCGATGAGGCGCTGGCCGGTGAACTAGAAGCGTCTGCCCAGGCTGCTGCGGCGGCCGGCGACGCAGGTGCCTCGGCTTGGGCTCTTGAGCAGGCAGCTGCCCTTTCGCTGGCTGCGCAGGACCGGGAGAGCCGGTTGCTCGACGCTGCCGTGGTCCTGCTCAACGCCGCGGATACATCTGCGGCGGCCCGAGTCCTGGCATCGTGCCAGGTCACGAGTGCTCGCCGCGACGCTTTGACCGGGCTTCTGGGGGTGTTCACCGGATCGCCTGGCGCGGAGGGTAGCTTGCTTGCCGCGTGGCAGGCCCACGACCCGGGGACCGAGGGTGAAACCGGAGCGCGTGCTGCGACATCCCTGGCCAATTGGATGGTCCTGTCTGGTCGCCCCGACCAGGCGCTGACCTGGGCGGACCGGGCGGTGAGCGGGACCGTTCCGGGTTCGGCGCTGCGGGCCATGGCCCGCACAGCGCAGGCATATGCGTTCGCCGCGGCCAGCCGCATTCCCGAGGGGCTGACCGCGCTAGGCTACCTGCCCGTCTCGGGGAGCGAAGTATCAATTCCTGAGACCGACGCCCTGATCATGCGCGGCATGCTGAAGGTGTACGTCGATGACCTGCCCGGTGCCATCGCGGACCTCGGCGTCGCGGCAGCCCGGCTGCGCACGGGACGGCCGTCAACCTATCCGGGCCCATGTCTGGCTCATCTGAGCGAGGCCCACTTCCGCCGGGGCGACTGGGACGCCGCCGTCGCTCACGCCCAGCTGGCGACCTCAATGGCACAAGACACAGACAGGCCGCTGGACCTCGCGCGGGCGCACGCACGTTCAGCCCAGGTCCTGGCCTTCCGCGGCCAGTGGCCTGCCGCGCAGGCGCACGTCACTGCGGCCCGGGCCGCGGCCGAACGGTTTCCGCTGGTCCTGACGGTGGCCTGCGCCGCGACGGCGGGCGCCTGTCTTGCTTCGGCGCGCGGGGACCTGACCGCGGTACTTGCCGCGACAGAGCCGGTGCGCGCAACCAGGCTCCTCGATGTCGGGGGGCGCCCTGGCATCTTCAACTGGAGAGCCATCGAGGCAGACGCGCTGATCGGCTCCGGACGACTTGACGACGCCGAGACCGCGCTCAGCGAATTCGAGGACGCCATACCAGCGGCCGGGCTGGCGTCGGCAGCCCTGGCGCTTGCCCGCTGCCGGGGCAACCTGGCCGTGGCCAGAGGGTCTGCCACCCAGGCGGAGGCGGCGTTCAGGCAAGGCCACGTGATCGAGGCGCAAGTGCCGATGCCGTTTGAACACGCCCTGCTGAGCCTGGACGACGGCCGCCGCTTGCGCGCGGCCGGGAACCAGCCGGCGGCGGTCGCACAGCTCGAAAAGGCCCACCGCCTTTTCTCTGGCCTGGGAGCAGACCCGTACGTGCAGGCATGCGCCACGGAACTGGCAGCCCTGCAGGTAACAGCCGCGACCGGCAGTCCTGCTGCCCTTCTTGGGCTCAGCCGCTCCGAACTGGCCGTGGCCCGGCTGGCCGCCACCGGACTGACTAACCGGGAGGTGGCCAGCCGGCTGTACGTGTCCGTAAAGACGGTGGAGTACCACCTCCGCAACAGCTACATCAAGCTCGATATCACCTCCCGCCGGGCACTAGCCGCTCTTCTGGCCTGACCGGCCCACCCCGCCGGGCAACCGGGCGCACGGCGGGCGATCGGGGCCGCGGCCGGTTCCAGCGCAAAAACACAGGGGTCGAACCTAGGGTCACACCCTGGGGACAATGCCGCGTTGCCCGCGTTAACTGTGAGCCATGGACACCTCATCAACGCCGGGGCAGACGATTCGCCTTCTCCTCGATATCAACCGGACTCCGGACGGGCGTCTCGAGGGACAAATACGAGCCGGCGGCACCGGCACCTGGAAGCCTTTCTCCGGCGTGCTCGAATTGCTCAAAGTGCTCGAGGAAACATACATAGACCTGCATTGAGAGTGACGCTCGCAATGCCGCGAAGGAAGGGGCCCCATCATGAACATCAGGACGAATCAGAGCCAGGACGAGCCGAGGCTTCTCCGCCGGCCATCCGACGGACGGATCCTGGGCGGCGTCGCCGCCGGGCTCGCCACATACTTCGCCCTCGACGTGGCGCACGTCCGGATCATCCTGGTCGCGCTGTCGTTTCTCGGAGGTGCAGCCGTTCCGCTCTACCTGGCTGCGTGGGCGGCAAACGGGGCCTAATGGCTTCGGGGTTTTAGAAATGTATTGCTGTAACTGCGAGAAAGGAACGTCATGAGTCAGAGCATATTCGAGAGGTGGGGGCGCACTGCTTACCGGCGCAGGCCGCCGGAACCTAGCCGCCGAAGAGGCCGGCATACAAGGGAGGAACACCGCGATGACGCAACAGACGCAATCCGGCGAGGAGCGGGTCATGGGTGAGGATCGGCTGCACGTGGTATTCGGGACCGGCCAGGTCGGCAATGCCCTGGCCGCGCACCTGGCCGGGCTGGGCATTGCCGTCCGGG
>Ga0208042_1000106_pt1 | contig 29387 bp, 37 predicted proteins | sample Sb_taG_10_FD_187708 | JGI IMG/M metagenome (GOLD analysis project Ga0208042, IMG submission 187708) | Peat soil microbial communities from Weissenstadt, Germany - Sb_50d_7_NC metaG (SPAdes) (version 2) | ecosystem: Environmental > Terrestrial > Soil > Wetlands > Peat | place: Germany... | reverse complement strand
CCCCCACCGAAGGAAGGGGCCACGCACATGGCCACTGGAGAGACCGGCTTCGCCGATGTGACCTACGACCTCATCGCCGTGCAGTATCACGCGCTCAAGGCAAGGCTCGGCCGGTGGCGCACGTACCCCACGTGGCGGGTGTGGCCGAATAGGCTTAGGGCACACAGACCCCGCAAGACCCCGATCAGGCGGTGAGCTGGTTTGCGGGATTGTCGGGCATCCATTCGATCAGGACGGTTGTGGCGTCGTCAGAGAGGAGCCCGTGCTGGTGGTCGAGGATGGCATGGTTGAGGCGGCGGAGGGTTTCGGGGGCGGAGATGCCACTGGCACTGTGACGGATAATAAAGTCGGTGAGGCGTTCCAGGCCGACCTGGCTGCCGCGGGCGCGGCCTTCGACGACGCCATCGGTGTAGAGCAGGATCCGGTCCCGGGGTTCCATTTGCTCGGTGTATACCGGGGGGCTGAGGTCGCCGCTGTCGCCGACTGTGGCGCTGGGGGTATCGGCGATTCCGAGCGGCAGCCAGGGCCGGCGGAACAGTTCTTTGATCACTTTATTGGCGCGGATCAGCAGAGGGGGCGGATGGCCGCAGGGAACCCAGGTGAGTTCGCCGGTGGCGATGTTCAAATCACACAGCAGCGCGGTGGCGAACCGGGAAGGGCCGAACTGGCTGGCGATCGCGTGGTCGGCGCGGACAGCGATGTCGGTCAGGCCGCCGCCAGAGCGACGGGTGGTCCGGCTGGAGGCCATCGCGACGCTGGCGATCAGGCCGGCGGCCAGATCGTGACCGGCCGCGTCGAAAATTGACACCTGCAGGTGCTCGCCCAGCAGGGAGTAGTCAAAGGCATCACCGCCCACCTCATAGGCCGGTTCCAGGACGGCTGAGACAATGACCTGCTCGGTGGCGAACGTCGCCGGTGCCATGAACCCCCACACCATCTCTGCCTGCAACGCCACCTCCCGGCTGCGCCGTATCCGGGCATAGGCGTCGCTGTAGGCGCTCTTGCTGGCGATCAGCAGCCCGGCCAGCGACGCGAGCGTCCGGTACCGGCCCAGCATCGCCTCACCAGCGTCTTCGACGACCAGTTCCAGGACACCCAAGCGTTCGGTGCCATCCACCAGCGGCATCCACAACTGGACCAGGCCCCTGCCCGCCGCTTCGGCGCTGGCGCGGTGGATGGTGACGGTCTGGAAGGCACGGCCGGCGAGGGTCGAGTCGATCGACAGTGCCGCGGGCGAATCCGCCGCATCGCCCGGCAGCAGGTGCAGGTAGCGTTGCTGTAGATCGGCGAGGTAGATTCGAACGCCGCGCACGCCCAGCGGGCGGGCCCGCTCAGCCAGTGCCTCGGTCAGCGCACCCGGTGCCATCAGATGCGCCTGAGCCAGCAAATCCGCGAGCACGCGACCCGCCACCCCATCGGCAGCATCGCCACTGCCGGCCGCGGCAACGGGCATCACCGGCACCGGGCTTCCGGCAGCCGGGGCAGCCGGCCGCTCCGATACACGGCCACACTGGGCCGCTCCAGGGCCAGTCCGAGAAAAGACGACACGGTCATGTCCGATTCCCATTCACCGCACCGAGGGACGCGCCAGGTGCCTGCGAAATGCGCCCGACACCGCCGAACGCCTCTCAAAGCTACGCCGAACCCATCGTCCACCAGCCTGGCAATCCAGTCACCTCCCTCTCCCACACCTCTGCCTCATGCTCTCCCACACCTCTGCCTCATCGCTACCGGTCAGGCGCAGCCTCAAACACCGCCGTGAGGAAACCTCGCCGTGCGCCATCCCAGCAGGCCCGGTGGCCGGGGCGGGTACCGGGCCCGTTCGGGTCGAAAGACCTTTTCCCTGGGTGCCTGCCCTGGCATGGCATGGCCGGGGGCATCGCGGGTAGGGCGATCCCTCCGAAGAGATCGATATCACCAATGCCGCCGGGTTGCGGGCGGGGTCGCTGGTTTGCCCTGGCGATGGCGGGCAAGAGAACATGCGCACGAAGGAGGCAACGATGCCCAGGGCGCAGATCAAGGACGAGAAGACGTATCAGGAGCTCCGCGACAAGGGCGAGAGCAAGGAAAAGTCGGCCCGGATCGCGAACGCGGCAGCGGGCAGCTCGCGCAGCCAGGTCGGCCGCAAGGGCGGTAAGAGCGGCTCCTACGAGGACTGGAGCAAACAAGACCTGGTTCGCCGGGCCAGGGAGATCGGCATCAAGGGTCGCTCGACAATGTCCAAGGCGGCGTTGATCGAGGCGCTGCGGGACCACTGAGCCGGGCGGCCAAGACGGTTGTCGGCTTACGCGGCCTGGGGCGGGTCGATGACGCGAACTCGAGCAGCGGGGCTGCGTGCGAGCCAGCCTCGGGAAAGACTGGTGCTACCGCGGCGGAGAGGCGGTAATCACGGACGGCCCCTCAGCGTTTCAGAATGCGTTAATACTGTCGGCCGCCCCAGCCAGGACCGGCCCCATAACCCCGCCTGTGACGCTGAAGGACAGGTGAATGCCGGCGCATTCAACGCTCTTGTCCAGGCGAGCCTTTCGGTTGCTTATGGCTGATGGGCCTCATCCTGACGGACCGGCCGGACGCGGCGGCCGGATCTATCAGGGATGGCCGGGACCGGCACGCGGCGGCGGCGCACAACCGGTCCTTGATCTGGGGTTCGATTCGGGCATGCTGCATACGGCGCGGGCACAGATGCGAGCCTGCCAGACCGGATCCTTCGCGGTCAGCACCATCACGAATTCGACCACCTCGGTCGGCAGCGAGGCGGGCAGGGCCGGCAGCGGACGGTCCCGGTGGGCGATCGCCACCTCCAGCGGCGGGCCCGAGAAAGGCCGCGCCTAGGTTGTCCTGGGTCCTGTAAGTATCCGGGTGGTCGGCGCCCAGCACGCGCGTTACGTCCGCCGCAGCGCCTCGAACAGATCGAGGCCCCAGCCGGGTTGTCCTCCTCCCCAATCCAATGGACCAGGTTGGTGCGGTCAGTCAGGGTGTCTGGGTGGTCGGGGCCGAGCAGGCGCTTAACGTCGGGCAGCAGCGCCGCGAACAGGTCGCTGGGCGGGGCCGCCTCCGGCCCAGCGAGCATGGCTGAAGCGGACCCTGAGAGCGTCCGGGTGGTCGGGGCCGAACACGCGCGTCACGTCGGGCAGCAGCGCCGCGAACAGGTCGCAGGCTCGGCCCGCCTCGCCCGCCTTCCGGTCCAGAGGGCGATGTTGTGGCGAGTGGCCAGAGTATCGGGGTGGTCGCGGCCCTGGATCCGCTGCCGGTCGGGCAGCAGCGCTGTGAACAACTCCAGCGCTGTACGGGCGTACCTGCGCCGGGCCGCGGCGTTGATCCGGCATTGCATCCGGGCAGTGCCGAGCAAGTCGAAGACCGGGGTGTCAACATCATCAGCACCGATCAAGCGCCTGTCGTCCCACTGGCAACCCCCGCCCGCACGCTCCAACCATAGGAAGGCAAGCGACATCCCTCAACACTCCTCGGCGGATAGGAGCAGCAGCTGGCGTCCGAAGCCGGTGCCATCCAGAAGCCGTCACGGATTACTGCTGGCTGCCGAAGGTAGTAGGTACGCCATGACAGCGCCACCGATGCCAGAGCCGACGCCGCCGGAGCCGATACCGCCAGTTCCTGACCCTGATCCGCTTCCCGGCCCGGATCCGGCCCCGTCACCGGTTCCGCCCATTCCTACGCCGGAACCGCCCGACCCCGTACCTCCGTTCCCTCCGGACCCGGCCCGCCTTGAATGACGGCGGGGTGAACAGGTCCTCCGGCAGGGTGGGTACTCGTGTGCGCCTGTTGTCGGGGCACCTCGCTGCTGCGCCGCTGCGCGTGATCCCGTCCAGATCCTGATGCGATCGGGATGTTATGAACGATCTGCCCTGGGTAGCTGACACCCGCAGCTGACGTTCTTTGAGAGAGAGGAGCGGCTGTGAGCGCCAAAGACAAGGCGAAGGATAAGGCCCAGGCGGCCAAGGGCAAGGTAAAGAAGGACACCGGCAAGGCTCTAGGCTCCCCTGTGCTAGAAGGCAAGGGCAAAGCCGAAGAGGTGAAAGGCGACCTCAAGCAGGCTGGCGAGAAGGTCAAAGACGCCGGCAAGAAGTAACCTGATGCACCGGCAGCCGTGACCGACGGCCGGGCGCATTCGCTAGCTGAGTTCCGGCTTCCGGCTCGGGGTCGCGTAGATCCGAGTGATCTGTATAGCAGGCGCAATGCGGGTCCGCGCCGGCGGTCTCGGCCACTGGCCTGTTCGCCCTGGTAGGTGCGTGCCGCACGTGGTGGCTGGCGGTTCCTGGTGTCAGGATGCGCGCTCGAGCTTGCGCCAGCCGCCGGCCCGGTTGTCGGCGATGAACTGCCGGAACATTGCGGTGAGTGCGGGCGCGTTGATGGTTTCGTCCTGGCCGATGGCCACGGTGCGGGCGGTCTTGTTGCCGTACCCGGCGGTGATGATCCCATCGGGATCAGGGACGATGCCGCCGTCGTAGAGGAAGACGTTGACGTGGTCTTTGGCCGCCTGCAGGGCGCAGATGTGGCCCTGCAGGACGAAGTACGGGCGGTTGGTGCGCTTGATGGCTTCGGTGACCTCGGGGTCGGCGGCGTGCATCAGGTCGCGGACTTCGCGGCAGATGGCCTGCTGCCAGCCGGGCAGCGCGTCGATCCTCGGCGTGCTGTTCCCGTTGCTGTGGGGCCTGTGGGGTGGCCCTGGTGGACTTCCTGCCGATGATCGGCGGGGCACTGGCCCGCATCCCCACCGTCCTGTTCGCGTTCATCGCCCGGGGCCTGACCGCGGGCATCGTCACCGCGGTCGTCTTCGCCGTCTACACCCAGATCGAGTTCGACGCGCCGATCTCGGGGTCCTTCAACGAGCCTCCCTCGCCGCCCCGCGCGGCGCCGTGCCCACCCGGTCGCCCAGGCCACGCAGATTCAGGCCGCCAAGTCGGCGGAACAGGACTAGCAGTGCGGGCCGTTTCAGCCGAGCTGTCACCGGGCACGGCCGTAACCGGACCTGCCTCAGCAATGCGGCTGTACGTGCCGGCCAGGCCATGGGCCACGCCAGCGAGCGAGAGGACCAGGCATGCTGGTCATGCACATACAGGCGAGAGGAATCCGATGACCAGTCCCTATGACGCTCGCCTCGTCGAAGTCAAAGTCGGGGAGCAGACGGTCACCGCGGCCGAGGTGACACCAGGCGGCGGGGTCTCCGGCCCGCCCCGCCGCTGACGGTTGCCGTGATGATCAGGATCGGCACGTCGGGCTGGAGCTACGAGCACTGGCACCCCGAGCTGTACGCTCCCGAGCTCCCGGCCCGCGACCGGCTCGCCCGGTACGCAGATGTCTTCACCACGGCCGAGCTCAACAGCAGCTTCTACCGCTGGCCGCGGCCGGCGGCGTTCCGGGGGTGGCGGCACCGGCTGCCTGATGGCTTCCGGCTCTCGGTCAAGGCGCCGCGCGGGCTGACCCACGGCCGGCAGCTGTACGCGCCGGAGGACTGGCTGCAGCGCATCGCGGCGGGCTGGCACGAGCTGGGCGGCAACCGGACGGTGCTGCTGGTCCAGCTCGCACCGTCGCATGCCCGCGATGACGCCCGGCTCGCCTATTTCCTTCAGCAGGTCCCAGGCTGGATGCGGATGGCGGTGGAGTTCCGGCATCACAGCTGGCAGTGCGAGGAAACCTTCGCGCTGCTGGCCGCGCACGATGCGGCCTACTGCGTGATGAGCGGCGCGCACCTGCCGTGCGTGCTGCGCGCAACCACAGACTTTGCCTACGTGCGGCTGCACGGACCGGACCATGATCACTTGTACGCGGGGTCCTACTCCGACGCCGACCTGAGCTGGTGGGCTGACCGGATTCGGGAATGGGACCGGGCCAACAAAGACGTGTTCGTGTACTTCAACAACGACAGTAACGCAAACGCGGTACGCAACGCACGGACCCTCCAGGCCATGCTCGCCTCCGGTTAGCACGCGGCCTGATCACCGCGAACGTGGCCGCTCTATACGCCGGACGCCAATCACCCAGCGTGCGGCGGGTGCCTCCCGCCCTTGATCACCCAGACTGTGCCCGTCGGCCGTCACAAGAGGACCGCGGCTCGGGTGGTCCAGAAGTAGCTGGACACGTTGACCCGGAACGTCCGTTCCCACTGCGCGGTGCTGAGCTCGGTGAGGTCATCGACAGGCTGCTGGGTAGCGACGTTGTTGACCAGCACGTCCAGGCCGCCGAGTTCGGTCACGGTGCGGTCCACCGCGTGCCGGCAGGTGTCTTCCTCGGCCAGGTCGCCGCGGATCGTCACGCACCGCCGCCCGGCCTCGCCGACTAGGTCCGCGGTGTGGGCGGCATCGTCGTGTTCCCGCTCCGACAGGTACGCGATCGCCACGTCCGCGCCTTCCTTGGCGAACGCTGCCGCCACGGCCCGGCCAATGCCCGAGTCGCCGCCGGTGACCAGCGCGCGCGCTCACGCCAGCAGGCCCTGTCCTTCGTAGCCGCGCATCTCATCGCGCGGCCTGGGGTCCATCTCGGCAGTGCGGCGGGATACTCCTGCTCCTGCGCGGGCGGCGGCTGGGCCGATGGTGAGGTCATGCTCTCTCCCGTTTATCCGAGTTGCGCCGTATTTGCCCACTTGCGCGGCGAGGCAGTGTCGCCACCCGGAACATGGGCGGTTAATCCCGGCCTGCGGGGGCAGGGGGGAGCGATCACACGGACGGACGGCGATCCAGGAGGGGCAGATGGCGGACGTGTTCACGGTCCTGGCCAAGGACCACGAGGAAGTCAAGGGGATGCTGGTCGAGCTGGACAAGGGCCCGACCCGGGCCACCGGGGCCAGCGAGGACCAGCTGGCGCTGCGCCAGAAGATGACCGAACAGCTGATTATCGAGGAGTCCAGGCACGAGGCGCTGGAGGAGATGTACTTCTGGTCGGCCGTGCGCGAGCACCACCCGGCCGGCGACACGCTGGCCGACGAGGCGGCCGGGCAGGAGCAGGAGGCCAAGGAAGTGCTGGCCAGGCTGGACAAGCTCGGCGTCGGCGACCCCGGGTTCGAGACGCTGCTCAGGACGTTCACCAGCGCGGCCCGGGTGCATATCGCGTTCGAGGAGACCCAGGTATGGCCGGGCCTGCGCCTGGTGCTGTCCGCGCAAACCGCGGCCGAGCTGGGCGCCAAGATCGCCGAGGGGAAGAAGACCGCGCCGACCCGGCCGCACCCCCATACTCCCCCGTCGCCGGGCGTGCTCAAGGCGGCCGGGCCCGCCGTCGCGGCGGCGGACAAGGCCCGCGACGCGGTGACCGGCCGGGGCAGCGACTGACCGGGTCCTGCGAAGGCCCGGCGCGGCACTACCGCCGCGCCGGGTTAATGGCCAGGCAGGGCTGGCGGGCGGGCACCGGGCCGGCCGCGCGCACCACCGCCCGTTCGGGAAAAGATTGAAATGATCCCGGACGGACGGTGATGATGCGGCCCGAGCCGTCTGCTCGCCTTACCACGGAGAAAAGAAGCGGTGGGAACCGAAGATAACACCGAAGAGCCACTAGGCAAGATCGCCGGCATCTACAGGGTGAACTCTGACGGACGATCGAGGCCCTGGAATCGGCGCGTTGAGGCGGCCGAAAAAGCCTCTATGTTCTCTACTGACGATGGAATAGTCGTGGTTATCGGAAATGCGGCAGGTGAGTGAGAAATTACCGAGCAGGATTGGCGGCAGTGGGCGGAGGGGATGGACTGGTCAGGCTGGCGCGCATGGCTGCAGCCTGCCGCCTGGACGGACTGGGGGGCGGCAGGGCCGTGGCTGGGCGTCCCGTGGGAGCGGGTCCGCCGCGCGGGAGGGATCTCGTTGACCGTGCGGAGTTGGGAGGAAGACGAGCCCGGTGACCGGACCGGTAGCATCTGGCGGCGAGCTGGCCGACCGTCCGGCAGTGGTGGCGCGATGGCGCGAACGTCCGCCCGACGGCCGAGCAGGCCGGGGCGCGGCTCGAGGAGCACATGCCAGAACTGGTGCCCGCCTGGAAGCGGCTGGCCGGCCTGCTGGCAGGCGATCCGGAGGCCGCGGCGGCACTGGCGCTGTGGAATCCGCCGCCGTTCCTGACCGGCTGCTCGCAGGCGGCGGTGCTGGCCGGCGGCCCGGCGCTGATCCGCAACTACGGCTGGGATTACCGCCTGTTCGACGGGGTCGTGGCCAGGACGGCGTATACCGGCCGCCGGGTTCTGGGCATGCTCGACTGCCTGTGGGGCTGCTGGACGGAATCAATGACGCCGGGCTCGCGGTCTCTCTGACGTTCGGGGCAGGCCGGAGGTCGCCGAGGGGTTCGGCATCCCGCTGGTGCTCCGCTAGGTGCTGGAGGTCTGCGGGACCGCCCAGGAGACCATGCGGGTGCTGCACCGGGTAACCGGTCCACATGTCCTACAACGTCACCGCGGTGGATCGTGTGGCGGCGGGCCACGGCGTACCTGACTCCGGACGGGCCAACCGGCATCACCGGCTGGGCCGTGGCCACCGACCACTAGGGCGAGGTCGAATGGGTGCCATACGCGGCGGCGATCCGCAGCGTCGAGCGCCAGCAGCGTCTGGAGGAGCTGCTCGCCGACGGCACCGGCGCATGCGGTGTCGCCGCGGCGTGCTTGCTGCCCCCGCTGTACGCCACCCGCTTCGGTCAGGGCTTCGGGACCTTGTACACCGCCGATTACCGGCCGTGCAACCGCTTCGCTGGGGCGCCAAGAACCAGTCCTCTCGCGTTCAGCTGGTACGCTTGATCCTCTGGTTACCTGCTGCGGGCTGCAAGGCGGGCTCATTTACTCCGTCGATTCCCTCTGTGTGCGATGCCGGGCGCTGGGCCATTTCCCGCAGCGTGGGCAAGGCGGCGAGCGAGACGGGCATCGGCAGTAGCAAGGCCAGCACCCGGTAGACGAACACGCCTGCCACAGCGACCGCGAGCGGCGCGCCGCTGACCCAGATGGTCAGGGGCAGCACCAGGGCCAGCACGCCCGCGCCCGCCAGCGGCCCGGTCCGGCGGGTGAACACCATCCCGGTGGCGAAGCCGACGAACAGCGCGGCCGGGTTCATGTGCAAGCCGAACATGGCCAGCCCCGCCCAGGTGGCGAACGCGTCCGCCGCCCAGAACAGCGCCATGCCGCACAACGCAGACCCCCAGCGCAGCGGGTGAGCGAACAGCACCCGGATGATGCGGATCGAGTCCAGGAAGATACCGAGCTTCCGCCGCCAGCCGGCCTGGTCCCGGAACCGGTCACCGTACCGGTCCGCGGCCCAGAAACCGATCACGAAGCCCGGGATCGGGATGACCGCCCAGGGAAGGGTGAAGTCCATCGGCGGCTGACCACGCCCGGACACCAGCACACCGATCGCCGCGGCGCAGCCACCGATCGCCAGGACGCCGTGCTCCAGGCCTCCCAGGGCGGCCACGCGTGCCTTGGCCTCATCCTCCTCCGCCCCCGCGGCCCGGAGCGCATACTGGTCGAGCGCGCCTCCGCCATGAGCGAGGAACCCGCCGAAACCCGCGGCTACCACAGCGCGCATCTGCCGGCGCGGCAGCGTGGGACCGCCCTCGACGCGGAAGATTCCGCGGTACGCGTAGTGGTAGCCGACGAAGGAAACCAGCAGCGCACCGGTAAGCGCGATCAGCCATATCCCGTCGAAATCGCCCAGCACGGCCCGCACCTGGGACCAGCCGGCCACGTAGGCCAATCCGACTCCGGCCGCCAACTCCAGCAATACCGCCAGGCCGACCAGCATGGCCACGACGCTCCGACGACGCCATAGGTGAACCACTGACAACTGAGGCAACGATACGCGCATAAGACAGGCCTTCCCGCTCTCCGATGCCACTACCGCTGCCCCGCCACAGCCGGACCATGCACCCGCGTTCCTGTCCGCCCACCCAACACCCGCCCACGCTGGACGCAGATCAGATGCCCACGGCCATCGCGGCGACGATATTCAGCAAGACGGTGCCCACAAAGTAGGCAACAGCTGAAGGTGCTGACCATCGGCAAGGTCGCGGCCGCGCCCTGAGGCCGCACACCGCGGGGGCGACATTCATCGCGCTGTCGAAGGCAGAAGCGGGCCGGCCTGCTGCGGCTGCTGGGCACCGCGCTGCATGAAGCCGGCGAGCTGGACGAAGCCGAAGCCGTGGTCGCCGAAGGCTCCCGGGCAGCGGCGGCCGCCGGCGCGGCCGCGCTGGCGGCCTGGATCGGCATCCTGCTGACGGAGGTCCGCGCCTCCAAGGCGGCCTCGGAGACCAGGCTCTCCCGGAGTGCCAGGCCGCCACGGCCGTACTCGAGGCAGAAGGTGATCTTGAGGGTCTGGCCGAGGCCTGGAAGCTGACCGGCATGATCCGGTTCTGGCTCGGCGACTCACCGGCCGCCGAGGGCTTTCCCAGCGGGCGTCGGCCGGTATCGACCGAAAGCCGCAGCCGGTCTCCGGGCCGGGCCTGGGTTCGCGGGTCGACCGGGCGGTAAACCGAGTCCGGTCCCGCCGGGCCAGGAGCGATCCGTCCTCCTCGGCGCCCCCAGGCCGGCCGCGTCGACCACGGCCGGCGTGGCGGCAGCGCCGTGTTCGACAACGCCTGATCCCTTTGCCGTTCGCGCCGCCGAACTACTGCAGATCTGGCACGCTGCGCCGGCCCTGCAGTGGACGTTCAACAGCCTCTACTTGGGCGTGCTGTCCGCGGTCACGGTCACGTTCTCCAGCGCCCTGGTCGCCTTCGCGTTCGCCTACTTTCGGTTCCCCCGGGCGACCGGCATCATGAACTGCGGATCCCACTCCCCCTCGCGGCGCACGTAACCGAGAGTGGCAGTCCAGAAGTCCACCGCGCACCTCATGTCCTGCACGTTGATCACGACGGTCCCCAGCCGCAGGTCGCCTGCTGCATCGCTCGTCTCAGCCATGCCGCCAGAAGTACCCGCCGACCGAAGGCTTAGCCATAACTGGCGCTGCGGCGCGGGCGCCAGCGTTCGCAGCAGGTGGCTGAATCCATGCGGCGCACGCGCATGCCGGCGGCCCGAAGTCTCCACCATGACGTCGTCGGCGCTCAGGACCGAGCAGCTGGCCTGGGCTGCGGCGGCGAGCAGGGCATGGTCTTCGGCCGAACGCAGTGGCCGGAAGCCGCCCGCGGCCCGGTAGGCCGAGGCCCGGATGCCGATGTTCGCGCCGTGAACGTGCGGGTGCGGGCGGTCGCCAGGCCCGTAGCGGGCCGCGAACGCGGCCGACACGTGTGGCGGATGTTCGCTCCAGTCCGCCACAGTGATTGTCCCGAGAACGACGTCCCAGCCCCGGTCCGCATGCGCGACCTGGCGCTGCAGCCAGTTCGGCGGTACCACGGTGTCGGCGTCGGTTGTCGCCAGCCAGATCGCCGCCGGGTCCGGGCCGGCCGTCAGCCGCAGCAGTTCCCTCATCCCGGCGGCCCGCGCGGCACCGACGTTGCGGGCGCGGATGCCGATGATCGGGGCACCGCAGGCTCGCGCCACCGCCACGGTGCGGTCCGTGCACGAATCGGCGGCCACCAGCAGGTGGACCGGCACGCTGACCCGGCGGGCGGCCTGGCGCAACGCGGTCAGGCAGGCCGGTAGCAGCGTTTCCTCGTTGTGCGCGGGCACTACGACGGCGACCGCCTCGATCACACCAGCCCCGTCGCCCGGGCCACCGAGACCGGCCGGCCATCGGTCCGGCGGTAGACCTCGGCCAGGAAGTCTTCCTCCTGGTGGCTGACCAGCCTGGCCAGCCCGGGACCCGCGGCCAGCGCCCGGTGGACGTCGTCGCCGGACCTGGGGTACTCGGCCACCGGGTGCCGCCAGTGCACGGCGAGCAGGGTCCCGCCCGGCCGCAGCGCGCGAACGCCGTAGTCCAGGACCTGCTCGAGATCGCGATCCCCGAAGTAGTACAAGATCTCGGAGAACACGATCAGGTCGAAACGTCCAGTCGGCCACTCCTGCGGGATCTGGCGCCGCTCGATCAGGACATGCCCAAGATTCCGGGTGCGCCGGGCGGCAGCCTGGACCGCGCTGGCGGCCACGTCACACGACAGCAGGCGGTTACAGCGCCGGGCGAGCATCGCCGTCAGCACGCCGATGGAGCATCCGGGTTCGAAGGCACTGCGGTACCGTCGGCCCGGGAGCAGCGCGAGGCTGATCGCGTATTTGCGCCGCTCATACCAGCGGTTCTCGAAGCCCCACGGGTCAGGGGCCGCCTCGTACATGGCGTCGAAGTAGCCCGCCTCCAACGTCACGGGGCTCATCGGAGCGGTCATCGCAACAGCACCTCCTGCTCTCTGGTGAAGTGCGCCACGATCCAGTGCGGCAGAACCGGGCCCAGGGTCGGCCCGCGGTCGGCGAGCTGGCTGGCGAAGGCCCCGATGGCCGATCGCTTCCGGGCCGCGACCTCGGCAGATAGCGGTATCCGGCACGCCAGGCGCCAGGGAACCCGCGGGTCAGCCGGTCTCGCCCAGTGCCACATCCAGATCGGGTAGCTCAGCACGGTCCGTCCGTCACCGCGGGCCGCCCGGCGCGCGGCGCGGCCCGCGGCCTCGTGGTCGGCGTGCACGTCACCTTCCCACGGCGCCAGGCACACGTCGAACCCGGCGCACAGCTCGCGCAGGCAGGCCGGCCAGTTCGTCCTCGTGAACGCGACTACGGTGTCGGGGAGCCGCAGCCGGATCACTTCGGCCTCCCGCGCTCCCAGCAGGTCCAAGGCGGCCGCTGACTCCGCGATCCTTAGGGACCCGATGACGGCCGGATCGGAACCCGGATGGGACCCCTCTCCGTCGGTGACCGCGATCAGGCGCAGCCGGGCCCCGGCGGCGGCCAGGATGGCCATCGTCCCGCCGGTGCCCAGGACCTCGTCGTCGGGGTGGGCCGCGACCACGACCACGCTCGGCCACGCCGCAGCGTCAGCCGGCGGCAGGCGCCGCAGATCCGGCCACGAGCGCCAGGCTTCCTCTCTGGCGCCGGGCCGGTCGATCCGGTTCGCCGCGAGCCCGGTCACCACGTGACGCCGCGGCTGGTCACGAGCGTGCCGAGCTCGGCCAGGTTGCGCTCGGCATGGTGCTGGCGGAGGTAGACGGTCAGGTCCGCGACCCGGCGCGAGTGTGCCTCGTCGCGGCACAGCGGCCCGGCTCCCAGCGCCTGGCCCACCCGGTGCATGACCTCGGTGGAGACGGCTTCGATCAGCGCGCGTACCCGTAGGGCGCGCAGTCGGCCGCCGTCCTCGCGATCGTCCGGGTCCGCGTCGATCTCGGCGGCGGCCACCTCGAGCACCGTCCTGGCCGTGTGCAGCGCGACGTCGACCGCGCCGAGGTGGGCCAGGGCATGCGGGCCGACGTCACGCTCGGCCGCGGCGGCCAGCAGCGTCCGGCCGACCGCCCGGGCCCCGCCGTACCAGCACGCGGCCACTCCGGCGCCGCCGTGCGCGAAACCGGGCCGGCTGGTGTAGCTGCCGGGGCCGCCCACCGGCTGGGCCGCGATATCGGCGAAGCGGACGTCGAGGGTGTCGCTGGCGGCCATGCCGGTGGCCGGCCAGGTGCCGAGCACCGGCCACAGGTCGCGGGTGCTGACCGCGAACAGCCGGTCGCCGTCGGGAGCCGTCGCGGTCACCAGCGCATCCGTGCACGACCGCGCGCCGGAGCAGTACTGCTTGGTGCCGTCCAGCCGCCAGCCGTCACCGGCCAGGCGGGCCGTCAGCCCGGGGCCCGGTGGCTGCGCCGCCCACACTCCCCACCGGGTCCCGCCCGGCGGTGTCCCGGTGCCGAGCTCGGCCAGGATGGCCAGCGCGTCGGCGTGACCTTCGGCGAGCCGAGCCAGGGACAGATCCTCGCCGGCCAGGCCCGCGAGGACCGCCCAGCGCTCACGCGTCCGCCCGCCGCCGGGCAACGGCAGGTCCAGCCGGCCGGATTCGACCGCGTCCGCGAACGCCGCCGCGACCGCGGAGCCCGGCGAGCGAGCGGTCCGGTCATCCGCGACCGGTGAGAGCAGGCTGGTTCCTTGGTGACCGGCTCTTGACATGGCACCCCCCTCGGTGGCCGACCTCTGCTGCCCGCTACCCGGCCGATCAAACACCGAGGCATGACCGGACCGTAGAACCCCGGCCCGTTCGGTATGAAGAGATCTTTTCTGAACGGACGTTGGTTCTCGCGGCCCGTCCGCGCAGAGAGCCCGCCGCGGTTTAGCCGTGGCCGCCGCGAGCAGCCGGGACCGCCATGAAGCTCCTTTCCCGCATCGAGCACGATCCCCGCCTGGACAAGGCCACCTCCGCGGGCCAGCGCGCGGCCCGGCTGATCCGGCCCGGGGAAGGTCCGCGACGGGTTGCACCGGGTTCGGCTCGGGCACTCCCTGCACCCGATGCTGGTCCCGGCTCCGGTGGGCGCCCGGCTGTCGGCGAGCATCGTGGACATGGCCGGCGACCACAGGTCAGCACGCCGGCTGGCCGCCGCCGTCCCGGCGGCCGTGGCAGACGCGGCCGACTGGTCCGAGCAGTACGAGCAGCAGATGCGCGTCGGCGTGGTGCACGCGGCCTGCTGTATTTCGCCGGGTTAACCAGCCTATTCTTCACCTTGTCGATCCTTTGGCAGCAGGGTCTGGGCCGCGGCGCGCTGCAGACCGGCCTGCTCGTGCTGCCGTTCGCGGTGGCCAGCCTGAGCACCGCGTCCAACAGCTACAAGTTCTCCACCCGCTTCGGCCGCAAGACCGTGCACTGGGCAACGGCCTGATCATCGCGCCGAACCAGGACTTCGTGCTCGGCTCGGTGCCCAAGGATCAGGGCGGCATGGCCGGCGGCGCGCTGATCACGGCCCAGCGGATCGGCGCGGCCATCGGCATCGCGGTGATCGGGACCGCGCTGTTCGGCAGCGGAAGCGGCCACAGCGGCAGCGCCAAGCTAATGCCGTCGCTGACGCACACGGTGCAGCCGGCGACCGTACTGAACCTGGCCTTCGTCCTGGCCGCGTGGCTGTGCGCGTTCGGCCTGCCCAAGACGCTGGCCGCAGAGCGGGCCGAGGAAAACACCTGACGGAGCAAGCCAGGATTGCGGCCGCTGGTCATGGGTAGCAGGCCGTGACCTGTCGAGAGGAGACGTCATGGCCACCGAAAAGCAGAAGGAAGCCGCCCGGCGTAACATCGGCAAGGCCCGGCAGGCGCAAAGCGTCCGGGCGCACGGCGAGGACGTTCCCCGCCGTGGCGAGGGCATGAGCACCGCGGACAAGGACAAGCTGGCCGACCGGCAGTTCGCGTTCCCGAAGGAACGCAAGGAACCGCTGACCGACGCCCGGCACGTGCGCAACGCGATCGCGCGTTTCGACCAGGTTGAGGGTGTCAGCGACGCCGAGCGGGACGAGGCGTGGCAGCGGATCCTGGCCGCGGCCAAGCGCTACGGCGTCGAGGTCTCCGAATCTGACTGGCGGGACCTGGCCAAGGGCGGCAAGGACCGCAAGCGCTGAGCCGAAGCCAGCAGCGAGAGGAAGATGCGGCGTCATGAGCCGATCGGTACGGGCGGCGCTGTTCGACGTGGACGGCACCCTGGTCGACACCAACTACCTGCACGCGGTGACCTGGTGGGAGGCGTTCGTCCAGGCGGGCTACCAGCTGCCGATGGCGGACATCCACCGGGCGATCGGGATGGGCTCGGACCAGATGCTCGACGAGCTGCTGCCCACCGCCCGGACGGTCTACGCGGAGCTAGGCCGATTCGCCGTCTCGTCCCGGCTCTACCCGCCGCAAGCGCCGGACCTGGCCGGGCAGCAGACGCCGATGGTGCTCAACGCCGCGTATCTGGTAGCCGATGAGCGAGCCGGCGAGTTCACCGCCGCGATGGCCGACCTGACCGCCAGGCACCGATTCGTCCAGCTCACGCTGACGGGCCCCTGGCCCGCCTACTCCTTCGTCGGCGAGGGCGATGGGCCAGGTTCGCGGTGACCGGGCCGGGATACGACCCCGTGATCCAGGGGGAACGCATCGCCCTGGTGGACCTGCTCGACCGGGTGCTGGCCGGCGGGGTGGTCATCGTCGGTGACATCACCTTGTCCATCGCCGAGGTGGATCTGGTCAGGGTGTCACTGCGCGCGCTGGTGACGTCGATCAGCGGCCTGATGGAAGCTATGGACGATTCGCAGGAGTACCGCTGATGGCAGATGGCCAGGATGGCGTGGTCACCACGGATCAGCGCAATGCGGTACGCCGGCTCCGGATCCACGCCGACCCGGAGTCGGTGGAGAAGGGTCTGGTGACCCTGGTACTCACCCTCGTCGAACTGCTGCGCCAGCTGATGGAGCGTCAGGCCCTGCGCCGGGTGGAACAGAGGTCACTCACGCACGATCAGATCGAGAAGGTCGGATCGACCCTGATGGCCCTCGAGGCCCGGATGGCCGAGCTGAGAGACCACTTCGGTCTCACCGTCGAGGACCTCAACCTGGACCTGGGGCCGCTTGGCCCGCTTCTGCCTCGCGAAGGACGCTAAGCTCAGGCGTCTTCTCACTGCTGCCTTCGAGCCGCGCGACGCCACCGGATGATGCTCAGATCCACTTCGGCGGGACAGAACTCCTCTCGCAGGACATGCAGGCCGGGCAGCGCGTCGATGTCGTGCCGGAGGTGCGCGGCCAGGGTGAGCGCGGCGTCCAGCAGATCGTAGCCGTGCTGGACCATCTGCCGCCGCCAGCCGTCCAGCGCCGCGTAGATCATCACGTTGGGGCTGGTCATCATCAGCATGTCGGGCGCAGGCAGACAACTGGTCAGGGTCGACGAGGTTACCCTGCCGGTGGAAGACGGATCCTTGCTCGAATCCGGTGCCCATCTTGTGCACGCTGACCACGCACACGTCGGCGCCGGCATCCATCGCCCAGGCCGGCAGGTCCGGGTGGAACGGGAGCTGGGCGCCCCAGGCTTCATCGACGATCAGCGGCTTGCCCCGCTGGTGGCACAGGGCGGCGATCGCGGAGATGTCGGCGCAGGTGCCGTACGGGGTCGGGCTGACGATCAGGGCGCCGGCCGCGTCCGGGTGCTCCTGCCAGGCCTGTTCCACCTGCTCGGGCGAGGGCGGGTGCGCCAGATGCAGCTTGGCGTCATAGCGCGGCCGGATCTACTGCGGCTGCACTCCGCTGAAGACCAGGCCGGCCACGACCGATTTGTGCGCATCTCGGCTGATCAGCAGGTCGCCCCGGCCGCCGGCCACGGCCAGCATGGCCGCTTTGACCGACAGGGAGCTGCCGCAGGTGGAAAAGAAGGCCTGCTCCGCGCCGACGGCGTCCGCCATCAGCTGTTCGGCCCTGGACAGGTAACCGCGGGAAGACCTGCGGTCATCCAGCCCGGCCGTGGCGAGCACGTCCGAGCGGAACGCGTCCTCGCCGATCGCGGCGCGCGTGCGCGGATCCGCACCGCGACCCTGGCGGTGTCCTGGCGGGTAAACCCATACAGGTCTCTGCGTGGTAGTCGGTCAGGGCATCCAGGGGGCGCGGCGGAGTGATCCATGCCCTGTGCCTACCGCGCGCCGGAGTGAATATCCGCGGGCACGCTCGTGGCGGTGGCCTGGAGTTCGCTGCCGAGCAGGCTGGCCGGGCCTTCGTTCGGCCAAAAATCTCTTTTGACTGGGGCAGCGGGGCAGCGGGGACCTGGCACCTTCCAGGCAGCTCAGTAACGGCCGGGGTCGTCCGGTCGCTGGGGGTAAGGCCTGGCGGTACTAGGGGACGGGTCGCGGTCGCCGGTGTACTGGCGGGCTTGGTCGGAGACGCTCGGGGCGTTGCGGGTAGCCGCGGCGATCTTCGGCTCCTCCTGGTCGTACGTGGCCGCGGCCGCTTCCAACGCCGGGACATGGCCTTGATGCCGCCGACCGCGACGATCGCGATGCCGACCAGCGCGGCCAGCACGGCATACAGGACGGCGTTGGCGGCGTTGGCGGCGATGTGCAGCTGGTCCAGGGCGGCGATGACGCCGATGGCGAGGATGAAGCCGGAGGCGAGGTTGGCCAGCACCCCGGCGTAGGACAGCCCGCCCAGGCTGTTCTGGATCAGGTTCTTGGCGCCCGCGGCGATGGCGGCGGCGATCACGACGATGACGATGGCCACGAAGACCAGCGGCAGGTAGGCGATCACCGCACGCAGGTAGTCGCTGATCGGTTACTGCCGAACACGCCGAACACGGTGGACAGCACGAACAGCATGATCGCGTAGTAGACGATCTCGGCCAGGATGCCGGCCGCGTCGTAGAAGGAGCGGTCCAGTGCCCGCTTGATGCCGCCGCGTTCGACCAACCGGTCGAAGCCGACCGCTGCAGGACTGTGGCCAGGATCTTGGCGATGGCCTTCGATCAGGTAGCCGATGATCAGGATCAGCAGGAAGACGGCGAGCTTCGGGACGAAGGTCGCCACGTTGGACCAGGCGTTCGACACGCCCGTGCCGAAATTGACGGATCCCTCAGGCATTCGGATTCTCCTTGAGAAAGTTATGCCGCCCGGACCTCAGTGGTCCCGGGGGTCGGTGTCTACTTCGGGGTCGCCGATCTGCTCCTTGCGCACTTCGGAGCTGACCTGCTGCTCGCCGGTGACGGTCTCGGTGGCGAGGCGCACTCGCTCGACCGGGACGGTTTCCTTGGTCATCACCGGACGTTCGGCGTACAGGCGGACTTCGTGTTCTTCCTCGGAGATGTCAGCGCCGGACAGGGCGGCGTCGCGGTTGGCACCGGTGATCGGCTCCCGCTCCAGGCGGACCTCTTCATGGCTGACCGGGACGGTGGTGGTGACGTTCTCGGTCACGACGTACTTGCGCAGCCTCGCCTGGCCGGCCGGCACGCTTTCGTGCCGACGTGCAGCCGCTCCTCGGACCTGGTCATCGCGTCGTCGGTGACCGGACCCGAGGTGTCGTCTCCCGCCGCGCTGGTCACGTCTTCGCCGGCGTGGCGGACAGGGTAGCCGTCGTCGTCCGTATCCCGCGTCCCGCGGCCGGATGCGGGATCTAGGTGCGCGGCGACCTCAGTGTCCGCCAGGTGGCCGTCGTCATCGATGTTGGGAGCGTCCTTGACCAGCTGCTTGGGCACCGCCAGGACGAGCTGGCCGTCGCGGACCGAGGCGCTGGCCAGCGGCGCGAAGCTTTCCCGGGTGCCGAACATGCCGGTGCTGACCGTGACCCACTCCGGCTGCCCGGCGGCGTCGTCGAGGTAGACCTGGCCCACCTTCCCGATCTGGTCGCCATCGCTGTCGATCGCGGTCAGGCCAATCAGGTTGTCCCACTGCTGCGGGGTCGTCATGAATATCTCCTTGCGGAAGTCTGGGTTATGTCTGTCACTACTGAAAGCTCCGGGACGGCCCGGCGTTACGCGGCACTTCGGCGATTCTGCCGTTGAAGCGGAAATGGCCTAAGCTGACCGGTCCCGGGAGGGGGCGAGTGGGGGGCGGCTCGGAAATCGGGGCTAGGGGCCTGTAAGTGAACAACACGCCCAGGTTCAGGCCGCCTTGGCGGGGTAAACGTTCCTTGGGCTTGCTGCTGCGGTGCGTGATGGACGGTTACGTTTTGGCGGCGGGCGCGGTGTTGCCGTGGTGGCTGAGCGCGGTTTCGGGGATGATCCGGGGCTGTGACCGATGCGCCGCCCGGGGAGCCGTCCGCGGATCCGCGTGATGCGCTGATCGGGGAGCAGGCGCAGCTGATCGCGGCGCAGGCGGAGAAGATCGCCGCGCTGGAGGCGGTGGTCGCTGACCTGCGGGAGCAGCTGGCGGCGGCGGAGCGGTCGGGGTCGCGGAACAGCGGGAACTCCTCGATGCCGCCGTCGTCGGATGACCTGCCGGGGCGGAGGCCACCCGGGAGGCAGCGGCGCGCTGCTGAGCGGGCGGGGAAGAAGAAGCGGGGGAAGCAGCCGGGCAGCCCGGGGGCGTCGATGACGTGGGAGGTCCCGGACCGGACCGAGGACCACTATCCCGGGGGCTCCTGCTCCTGCGGCCTGGACCTGGCGGATGCCGCTGACCTGGGTGTTTCCCGGTCGTATCAGCAGGAGGAGGTCCCGGTCGCGGCGACGGAGCGGGTGCAGCACGACCTGCACAGCGCGAGGTGCGCCTGCGGGAAGACGCACGTCGCGCCGCGCCCGGCGGGCGTGCCGGATTCTGCGCTGTCGATCGGCCCCAGGCTCCGGGCGCTGGCCGTGTACCTGGTGGTTTTCCAGCACGTTCCCGTGGAGCGGTGCCGGCAGCTGATCGCCGACGTGGCCGGCGCTGCCGTGTCCGGAGGGAACGACGCGCTCTCGGCATCGCCAGCCACTGGCCCTTCGAGTCCTGGGGCCGGTTCCTGCCCGAGCACACCACCGCCGTCAGCCTCCTGGACCGTCTGCTCCACCACGCGAACGTCGTGGTCACAGCCGGCGATTCGTACCGCATGCGCCAGGCCCGAGCTCGAGGAGGAACCGCCCTGAAGGTTAGATAATCAACCCGAGGGGTGGGGACTTTTAACTGGCCACCAGCGGGGACCGCAACTTGGCCGTTGACAACCGGTTGGGCCTTGCGTGTGCGGGTAGCAGGGACGCGAAAGTGAGGCGAATGGTGGGGGATCTTAGGAAGGCTCCGGCACCCGGCATCGGTGAACTGACGGCGATGTTCCCACGTCCCTGGGGCCTGCGGCGGACCGTCGCTCACGCAACGAAGAGGGCACGACGCCAAGGGGCGCCACGATGGTGACGACGGCGCCGAACCCGTTCGCACGCGCTTCCCAGCCCAAGCATTCAGGAAGCTCGTCATGACCGCGGTCGGCTGGTCGCCGGCAGGAAGGACTCAACCGCATATGAGCAAGGCCATTGAAACCTGGCCGGGTGGTCCCTACCCCCTCGGCGCCGCCTACGACGGCGCCGGGACGAACTTTTCGCTGTTCTCCGAGGTCGCAGAAGGGGTCGAGCTCTGCCTCTTCGACGACGACGGCGGCGAGCAGCGGGCCGTGCTAGAGGAGGTCGAAGCGTTCTGCTGGCACGCCTACCTGCCTGCGGTGACTCCGGGGCAGCGTTACGGCTATCGGGTCCACGGGCCGTGGGCACCAGAGCAGGGCCAGCGCTGCAACCCCGCCAAGCTGCTCCTCGACCCTTACGCGAAGGCCATCGAGGGCCAGGTCGACTGGGATCAGGCCTGCTTTCCTTACACCTTCGGCGACGACAGCTCGCGCAACGACGACGATAGCTCCGCCCACGTTCCGAAGGGCGTCGTCCACAACCCGTACTTCGACTGGGGCAATGACCGGCCACCTGACATCCCGCTCAACGAGTCGGTCATCTACGAACTGCACCTCAAGGGCTTCACCGCCACCCATCCCGACATCCCCAAGGTGCAGCGGGGCACCTATGCCGGCATGGCACATCCCGCCGCCATCGATTACCTGACCGGGCTCGGGGTCACCGCCGTGGAACTGCTCCCCGTCCATCAGTTCGTGCATGACGCCCATCTCGTCGAGCGGGGGCTGCGGAACTACTGGGGTTACAACTCGATCGGCTTCCTGGCCCCGCACAACGAATACTCCGCCAGCGGCCAGCGGGGCGAGCAGGTCGCCGAGTTCAAGGCGATGGTAAGGGCGCTGCACGAGGCAGGCATCGAGGTCATCCTTGACGTTGTCTACAACCACACGGCCGAGGGCAACCACCTTGGCCCGGTCCTGTCGATGAAAGGTATCGACAACGCAGCCTACTACCGTCTCGTTTCTGACGATCCCCGCTTCTACTACGACACGACAGGGACGGGGAACAGCCTGAACGTGCGGCACCCGCACACCCTCCAGCTGATCATGGACTCGCTGCGCTACTGGGTTACCGAGATGCACGTCGACGGGTTCCGTTTCGACCTCGCCGCCACCCTGGCGCGCCAGTTCCACGAGGTTGATCGCCTGTCCGCCTTCTTCGACCTCATCCAGCAGGACCCGGTCGTCTCACAGGTCAAGCTCATTGCCGAGCCGTGGGACATCGGCGAAGGTGGCTACCAGGTGGGCAACTTCCCCGCCCCATGGTCGGAGTGGAACGGCCGCTACCGCGACACCGTGCGGGACTTCTGGCGGGCCGAGCCCGCCACCCTTGGCGAATTCGCCTCCCGGCTCACCGGTAGTTCCGACCTCTACCAGGCCGACACCCGCCACCCGGGCGCCAGCGTCAACTTCATCACCGCCCACGACGGCTTCACCCTGCGCGACCTAGTCTCCTACAACGACAAGCACAACGACGCCAACGGTGAAGGCGGTGCCGACGGCGAGAACCACAACCGCTCATGGAACTGCGGCGCCGAGGGTGACACAGCCGACCAAGCCGTCCTCGGGCTGCGACGGAAGCAGCAGCGCAACTTCCTGGCGACCCTGCTGCTCTCCCAGGGGGCCACGATGCTGCTGGGCGGGGACGAGTGCGGGCGCACGCAGGGGGGGAACAACAACGCCTACTGCCAGGACAACGAGATCTCATGGCAGGACTGGGACCAGATCGACCAGGATCTGCTCGGCTTCACCCGCGATCTCATCACGTTGCGGCGGGAGCATCCCGTGCTGCGCAGGCGGCGCTACCTGCACCACCGTCCGGTCGAAGGCTCTGTCGCGCTTGGCTGGTGCAAGCCCGACGGGAACGAGATGAGCGACGACGACTGGGACGCCGGCTTCGCCCGCTCGGTCGGCTTCTACCTCAACGGCGAGGCGATCGCCGACCGTGACCGTCGCGGCCAGCGGGTAACCGACGATTCGTTCCTGCTGCTCTTCAACGCCCACTACGAGCCCATCGACTGGGTTCTCCCCCAGCAGTGGAGCAAGTGGTGGGAACCGGTCATCTTGACGGCCGACCCCGGCTGGGAGGGCGAAGCCCTCGACAGCTCGGCTAGGCTCCCGGTCGCTGCGCGCTCCGTCGTCGTCCTCCGATGCCGCGACGCGCCGGGATGATACAGACAGGCCACCAGTGGCCGAGGAGAGGAGAAGTGCGGGAGCGACATCCGTGGAAGCCGGCGTCCAGTCGGTCTGAGGCTCTCCTTCTCGATCGCTCAAATGTGACGCGCGGTCAACGCCTGCTGGTTCATCTTCAGTACCGTGCGCAAGAAGAACATATGCTGCGTGCAGGCAAGCACGATCACACAAGATTACAAACGCCCACGCCGTGCGCGCCGGTGAGGGCATCCAGCTACCTGCCCAGCGCGCGCCGTAGTCGATCTGCGCTTCGGCGCCCGGCTCGGCCGGATACCGGTCCAGCAACGGACCTGGCAGCGGGGCACCTCCTCGGCCAGGCTGGCCGCCACATAATGACGGAAGCTCGCCACGCTGACCGCCAGCCGGGCAACGGCTGCCTGCCCGCGGCAAGCCTTGTCGCCGTGACCTGCATTACTGGAGGCTGCACGTGGCTGGGGACTCATCTGCACGGGTGAACTCGCAGGCCCGCCCGGGCGAAACCGAGGCCGAGCGGGAGGACCGCAACCTGATCGAACTGCGGCAGGAGCTCCGGATGACTGGCCTTGGCGTCCAGGTGCTCTTCGGCTTCCTGCTCTCCCTTCCCTTCACCAGCAGGTTCGTCGAGCTGAGCCCCCCGCAACGCGGGCTATACGTGGCCAGCCTGCTGCTCGGGGCTTCCACGCCCTGCTGCTGGGTCCGGTCGCCTACCACACGCTGGTGTTCGGCCGCCACCAGAAGGAGCGCCTGGTCAAGGACGCCAATATCATGGCGATCAGTGGCCTTGCCGCCGTAGGCCGGGCCATCTCAGCCGCCGTGCTGCTGGTGGTCAGCCACGTGGACAAGGGACTGACCGTGGTGGTCATCGCAGCCTTCACCGCCTGCCTCTTCGTCGGCCTGTGGTTTCGTACTGCCATTCGCCCGTGGACGGGTCCGCTTCCCGCCGTGAATCGCGGGAAGACACCGTATCTCCTGAGGAGTTCGCGGTTATTCCCTGCACCGGGCCAACCCCGGCGACCCGTGCCGCGTTCCGGCTTCCCGCCAGCTACCCGCCGACCACCGTGGTGGCAAAGCCGTGGTCCATACGGCCGTCGCATCAAGCCGGAGCAGCCTCCAGGGCGGCGGGCATGGACCGGGGTGACCGGGGTAGAGACGCCAGCCGTAGCGCGCGCGGGCGCGCCGGCTACGGCAGGTGGTGGCTGATATGCCCCGGGGATCCAGCACCAAGCGGGAACGGCAATACGAGCACATCAAGGCCAGCGCGAAGCAGCGCGGCGAGAGCACCGGCCGGGCGGAGGAGATCGCGGCGCGCACGGTGAACAAGGAACGCGCCCGGTCAGGCGAGGCGAAGACGGCCAGCCGCACATCAAAGCGGGACATGTCCTCGTCCCGCCGCGGTGGGCTGCGGTCGCACCGCGGCGCTCAGGGCCCGACCTATGCGCAGCTCTATTCCGAGGCACGCAGCCGCGGCGTCAAGGGCCGTTCGTCAATGAGCAAAGCGCAGCTCGCGCGGGCGCTTGGCCGCTGATCTCAGTGCCAGGCCCTGGCCGCCGTCGCGCGGGCCCTGCCGGCTGCCCGGCCATCGTGCGGTCGGTGAGCCCGGCAGTGCGCCGGGTTCTGGACCTGATCAGCGTGATTCTGGAGCTGCGTAACGTGATTCCTGGTGGCCACGCGCAGGGCTGGCGCTGGAGTCGCAGATGCTCTGCTCATGGACGCAACAACTATAGCGGCCAGCCGAAGGCAGGCGCAGAACGTGACCGCGACTGAGAATAGGGCACGTTGATCCGGTCAGTCGACCGCTGGTCGCAGGGGGCGGACCGGCTGGTCGCCCTGAGCCTGTGGGGCTCGATTTACTCGATCTGGCACGGCCTGAGCAGTGTTCAGGGGCTGGGATCATCGCTGAGTGATCTTCTCCGTCGCCTACCTGCTCGCGCGCCGTCTGCTGGGGTGCCTGATGGTGCTGGCCCGGCGAGAGGTGTCCAAGGATGCCGAGCTCCCCGTGCTCCGGCATCAGAACGCGGTGTTGCGCCGTCAGATCGGGCGGGTCCGCTACCAGCCGGGCGACCGGCTGTGGCTCGCGGCCCTGTCCCGGCTGATCCCCCGGCGCCGATGGGGCGAGGTGTTCGCGGTGACCCCGGCGACGCTGCTCGCCTGGCACCGACGACTGGTCACACGCCGATGGGACTACACGACCCGTCGGCGTCCCGGACGGCCGCGCACGGCAGCCGCGATCCGCAAGCTCGTTATCCGCATGGCCATCGACAATCCGGCCTGGGGACACCGGCGGGTGCAGGGCGAACTCGTCAAGCTCGGCCACCGGATCGCGGCCTCCACGGTGTGGCAGATCCTGCATGACGCCGGGATCGACCCCGCACCGCGCCGTACGGGTCCGACGTGGAAGCAGTTCCTGACCGTACAGGCCCGCGGCATTCTCGCGGCCGATTTCGTCCACGTGGATACTGTGCTCCTGCGGCGTCTCTATGCCCTGATCGTCATCGAGCACGGCACCCGCCGCGTTCACCTGGCCGGCATCACCGCGAACCCCGACGGCGCATGGACAACGCAGGCAGCCCGCAACTTCCTGATGGATTTCGGGCAGCGCGTGGCTTCAGTCAAGTTCCTGATCAGGGATCGCGCGGGCCAGTTCACTGGCTCCTTCGATGCCGTGTTCACCGCGGTAGGCGTCAGGATTCTCGCCAGCCCGCCTCAGGCGCCCAGAGCGAAGGCGATCCGCAAGAGGATCATTGGTACCCTGCGCCGCGAGCTCCTGGACCGGCTGCTGATCGTCAATGAGCACCACCTGCGCCGGGTGCTGACCGAGTATCTGCGGCATTACAACACCGCCCGGCCGCACCGGGCCCTCGGCCAGCTCGCACCGGCACAAGCTGGCTGCCGGCCACCGCAAATCAACCTCGCCGAGCATCGGATCCGCCGAAGACAAGTCCTCGGTGGACTCACGTACGAGTACCAGATCGCCGCATGACATGCCCCCGCTCTTACGGGAAGAAGCAGGTCACCGCCCTGATCGTGTATTCGAGCCCGACAGGATATTCGCGGTGCTAGACGATGATCTCGGGTGATCGCCTGCTTGATCTTCGTGTCGAGCCCGGCTAGCGCCTCGGGCAGCAACGCGGGATTTCGTCCTCGTGGTCACGTCGGCCAGGAGTGCTTTCCGGTTCCGCAGCGTTTTCCTTCGGACCCGCGTCCCGCCGGTCAGGGCCTGGCCAGGGCTGTCTTGACCCGCCGCAGGATCTGCGGGTCGGCCAGTACCCAGTGCGTGGCGCCCGCCGCCCCGGCCGGCTGGGGCCTGCGCGGCAGCGCCATGGCGGGTGCGCTGTCTGGGACGGGTGCCGGCTCGCTGGCGGCCTCCGGCGGGCATGCCGGATTGCGGTGCGATGCGGGGCTGCTCATCGCGGGTGATGCTCCTTTCTTGAGGCGGTCCGTGCCGTGCTGGTCACGTCGGTGGCCGGCGTTTAACTGCAGTTCGGACCAGACGACCTTGCCGTCCCATTCCGGTGGCGCGTACCAGTTCCACCGGTGGCTGAGCGTCGCGACCAGGAACAATCCCCGTCCGCCCTCCTGTGCCGCTGAGGGCGTGCCGTCGTCTTCCAGGCCGGGCAGGATGGGCGGCCGGGGATCGGCGTCCCAGACCTCGATGAGCAGCCGGTCCTTGTCGCTGGATAGGCGCAGCCGGACCGGCAGCGGCAGGTCCTGCCCCGCCGTGGCCTTCACGGCGTTGGTAACTAGCTCGCTGACCAGGAGCTCGGCCGTCTCGGACAGCCCGTCAAGCCCCCATTCCCACAGCATCTGCCGGGCGTGCAGCCGGGCGCATGGCACTGCGGTCGGCAGGGCGCCAAGTTCCAGGTGGCTCTGCAGCGGCCAGGGGTCGGCGGGCACGGCTATGCTCTGCTCGCGCCGGGGGCGGAGGGCAGGACCAGCGCCGGGGCTGTGCTCGGGGCTGGTTCGGGGGAGGGCAGCCCGCTGACGGCGCCGGCCCTGCCGTTCACGAGCAGCGCAGCCATCGGGTATGGCCCCGGCTGGGCAGGGCCGTTTGCCGGCGCGGCTGGCATGGCCTCCGCCAGGGCGGGCGCGGGCCGGGCGGTGATGGTCTGCCGTCAGCTGCTGGCGGGCCCCCCTGGCCGTGGTCGTGGCGGCAGGAAGGCGTGACGGCCGGTCGGCTCGGCTGTGACCGGGTGATGCAGTTCCTCATCATGCAGCCTCCTGCCCGGCCGGCGTGTTCTGGCTGTGCGTCCGTGTCGTTGCTGGCATGCTCTGGTCACTAGCATGTACCCGCAAGCTCTGAATATGCAAGTTCTATATCTGCAAATTGCAAGAATGGAGGAGAGATGCCAGGAACGCCGAGCCCCACCGCCCGTGCCCGCCGGCTGCGTCACGAGCTGCGCCGCCTGCGCGAAGAGGCCGGGCTGACCCACAGCGAGGTCGCCCACCGGCTGGAATGGTCGCCGTCCAAGCTCAGCCGGATCGAGAACGGCCAGTCCCGCGTCAACGCCGGCGACGTCATCGACCTGCTCGGCGTCTACGGCATCAGCGACCAGGCCACCCGCGAGGCCCTCATCCAGCTCGCCCGCGAAGCCCGCCGGCGCGGCTGGTGGACCCGCTACACCGACGTGCTGGGCAGCGGCACCTACATCGGCCTGGAGGCCGAGGCCTCCGCCATCCACAGCTACGAGTCGCAGTTCATCCCCGGGCTGCTCCAGACCGAGGATTACGCCCGCGCCGTCATCAGCGGCGGCCAGGTCCGCCCCGACCCGGAAGCCGCCGAGCGCCGGGTCGCGGCCCGGATGGCCCGCCAGGAGCTGTTCACCCGGCCCGAGCCACCCGAGATCTGGGCCGTGCTCGACGAATCGGTCATCTTGCGGCCCGTCGGCGGCCCGGCCGTCATGGTTGCCCAGCTGCGGCACCTCATCGAGGTCAGCACCCGCCCGAACGCCGTGGTGACCGTTCAGGTCCTGCCGCTGGCGGCCGGCGCGCATCCCGGCATGAGCGGCCCGTTCGTCATCTTGAGCTTCCAGAATCCCAAAGACCCGCCCATGGTCCACCTGGAGACCGCCACTGACGGGCTTTATCTGGAAGAACCCCCGGACATCGAGCGGTATAGGCTGAGATTCAGCCATCTCGTCGCGCGGGCACTCGGACCCCACGAGTCCCGGGCCATGATCGCCGATGTAGCGCAACGGATGGCGTGATCAGCGTGACGGATGACCTGGAGGAGGTGCAGCATGGCCCCCAGCGCAGGTCCGGTCGACCTCTGCGGCGCCGTGTGGCGCAAGAGCGCGTGGAGTTCATCCGAAGGGCAGAACTGCGTCGAGGTCGCCGCCAACCTCCCGGGGATCATCGTGGTCCGCGACTCCACGCATCCAGCCGGGCCGGCGCTCGTTGTCGCTCCCCGTAACTGGATGGCCTTCATCCGCGCGGTGCAGGCGGGCACTCTGCCAGGCTGACATTAGGCACGGGTCCGCGCCGGGGAGCCAGGCAGCGAGGACGTTGAATGCACGGCCAAGGTCAACGGGCCGGACCGCGCGGCCGGGGCGGAGATGGCCCGCGTGCTGGCCGCGGGCCGCGATGATCAGGGCCGGGCTGTCCGGGTGAGGGCGGCTGGCGGCCGGGAGCGGCCGGGGGGAACGACAGTGCGGCAAGCTGGGCGGCGGTGCTAGCACGCGGAGCTGTGCGCGGCTGCGCTGGCCAGGCCGGGCGGGCGGCTGCGTGCAGACGTCCGGCGGCGGCGCGGGCGGCCGCGGCCTGGGCGGCATGCTGCTGGGTGTCGCGCAGTTCGGCGACGGCTTCGGCGAGTGCGGCCAGCCGGGTGATCAGCACGATCGGGGCCAGCGTCCGGTCGCCGGTCAGGTAGGCGAACGCGGGCAGGAACCGGGCAGCCTGCCGGAGCTGGTTTCCGGCCGGGGTGGGCGGCGGGATGCGGCCGTGAGGGGTGCGGGCGGCGCGGTCGTAGGCGTCGGCGGCCTGGCGCAGGATGCGGCTGCCGAGCATGGCGGCGGCCACGTGGAGGGTGTCGGAGGTGGCCCAGGCGGCGTCGGCTGCGGCAGCCGGGTTCGTCCAGGCCAGGTGACGGATCTGCGCGGCGGCGCCGGCCGCCGCCCGGCTGGCGTGGTCCCAGACCGCGTTCCGCTCCGCGGCGGTCAGCCGGCCGGGGCTGGGCGTGGCCCGGTGCGCAGTCCACCGCTGCCGCAGCTTGGGCCAGGTCAGGTCCGTGGCGAGTTTCCCGCCGCCGTACCACACCGGCCCGCCGTCCTTGGCGGTGTCGCCGGGCAGCGCGACCGCGTACCCGGTGACCTGGCCGGGATTGGTGGCGCTGAACCGCTTCCGCGCCAGCACCCCGGCCGCATCGAGGCGGACGAAGAACTCGTCCTGGCTGTTCGCCGATGCGGCGGCGGTGGTGACCTGCCGCCGCAGCGTGACCCTGGGGGCCTCCTCCAGGCCGCGGCGGGCCGCCTTTCCCGATTCGGCGCGGGACGGCCGGCGGGCCGCGGTGCGGTCGGCCGGGGCGGTGCAGCGCAGCCCGTAGCGCTGCTCGGCGCCCAGGCACG
>Ga0208042_1000098_pt1 | contig 29896 bp, 25 predicted proteins | sample Sb_taG_10_FD_187708 | JGI IMG/M metagenome (GOLD analysis project Ga0208042, IMG submission 187708) | Peat soil microbial communities from Weissenstadt, Germany - Sb_50d_7_NC metaG (SPAdes) (version 2) | ecosystem: Environmental > Terrestrial > Soil > Wetlands > Peat | place: Germany... | reverse complement strand
GAGGCGATGCACGCGATACGAAAGGGACAAATCCGATGGCTTCTCAAGGGGGATGTTGTCGGTCAGGTCCAATTCATCCAGCGGATCCTCGGCATTGCCGCCTGATCCGTGGTCTCGCCGGTTTAACCCGTGGTCTCTCCACGCTGTTTGCGACAGATCCCCAGCCCCCATGCTTTCCGATAGCGCCGTTCCCACCGAATACTCATCGCTCTGATCTTTTCATTGGATAATGGCAAAGGCGGCAGTCGAGCCGTTCGGCGTGAATCGCTGATACGAGCGAGGGCGACGCTGATTTGGCTCGCTGCGGAAACGGTATGATGTTGCGGGCCACTGCAAGTCTGGCGCTTTTGGTTACGGGCATCAAATTGGCTTATGCGCAAGCTGCCCATGAGACGAACGCTCTTGAACAGTTGAGCGGCTCCGTTCGTGAGTTGACGAATCGAGTTTCTCCGGCGGTCGTCAAGATCGTGGTGACCGGCTACGCGACTACAGACGACGCCAGTGCGCACCCGGTCAGTCTGATATCACGCCAACGCTCTAGCGGCTCCGGTGTCGTTGTGGACAAATCCGGCTACATAATGACAAATGCTCATGTGGTTCAAGGCGCGGTGAAGGTGCAGGTGCTGCTTGCCCCCAGCAGGTCGCCAGGCAATCCGGACCCTCAGCAGGTCCGCCCTGCCCAGACCATCGACGCACACATTCTGGGAATTGATCGCGAGTCTGATCTGGCCTTGCTCAGGGTAGAAGCGAAGGCCCTCTCCTTCCTACGCTTCGGAAACTCCGATAACGTACGCCAAGGCGATGTGGTGCTGGCCATTGGAAGCCCCATGGGCCTGCGCAACTCGGTCTCGATGGGAGTTGTCAGTACTCCCGCCAGAGCGGTGAGCGAAGAGACCTCCATTTTGTATATTCAAACGGATGCCTCGATCAACCCTGGCAACAGTGGTGGCGCGCTCGTCGACACTAGTGGCGCTCTCATTGGCCTGAACACGTTTATACTGACGCAGTCCGGGGGTAACGAAGGGATTGGCTTCGGCATTCCCAGTAACGTAGTTCGTAACGTCTATCGCCAGCTCCGTCAGAAAGGAAGTGTCTCGCGCGGAACCATAGGACTTGTCGTCCAGGACATCAATCTTCCAATGGCCAAAGGTCTCGCCCTTCCTGTTCAGAGTGGAGTCATAGTGGCTGATGTGGATCGCGATGGGCCTGCATATCTCGCTGGGCTGAAGCGCCAGGATGTCATCCTGACCCTCAATGGAAAACCGGTCGAGACGGCACGGCAGTTTGAGGCTGCGATCCGCCAGTTCCCTGGCGGCGAGAAGATCACTATCGTCGTTCAGCGGGGCGAAAGCCGGCTCTCAATGGCTCCGGAAGTGAAGGAGCAGTCCGCTCCCTGGGACCCGCTTACATCCCTTGTCTCCCCGGAGAAGAACCTGGTGCCGCGGCTTGGGATTCTTTGTATAGAGATTGATAAGAAGGTAGTGGAAATGCTGCCCGACCTGCGCCGGCAATACGGCCTGATCGTGGCGGCGAAGTCGCCTGAGGGTCAGGCGCAGTTCATCGACCTGCAGCCCGGCGACATTATTCACGCGATGAACGGCACGCATGTGGCTGTGCTTTCCTCATTCCGAGCGACGATCGACGCCTTTCAACGCGGAGACGCTGTCGTATTGCAGATTGAGCGCGACGGGCGTTTTCAATACGTTGCGTTTGAGATTGAATGAGCCTGAGCGCTCCGGCCCGGCGGATGGATCCTTCGGTGGAGTGAAGATCGCGCGAGCCGGAAACATCCGGGACATCCGCTGGCTCTATTGAGATGGGTGACCCGCGATGGCAAAAATCAAGAAATGCTGCCGCGGCAGAAAGTCATGCTCCGCCGTCAGCATGTATCCTGCCTTGGACATCTCTGACTTGACCTGGGCGGGCGTGAACCGAAACTCCTTGGGTGGGCCCTCGGGCGAGTCCGGTTTGAAATCGATGATGGCCACCCTGCCGCCAGGTTTGAGAGACTCTGCCAGTCTTCGGAAATATATTTCGCGGCCGCCAATGTGATGATAGGTATCCACAATCAGGACGAGATCCACTCGTTCAGGCAAGTTGGGAGTGTCCGCGGATGCCTGCACGGCGACCACGTTGTTCAATCGTTCTTGGCCTGCGCGCTCTTTGAGGTAACTCACCATGGACGGTTCGATATCGACTGCATAGACCTTTGGCGCAACGGCTGATTTCGCAATCCGGACCGTAAAGTATCCGTGCCCGCGCCGATGTCGGCCACGATCTGTCCGCGCCTCAAACCCAGCGCCTCTATCACTCGATCCGGCATTTGCCAGGCATCCCGCGCCGGATCATCGAAGCGCTTGGCCAACTCCTTCGGATTGTCGAAGCGGTGCTCCATGTGGTCGGCGTGGCTTTTTTCCTGGCCACTGGATTGACCAAACAACACGGCTCCCAGTAGCGGAATCGCCGTTAGTAGATGTCGACTCAAACGGATAAAAAGCTCCCGCCAATCACGACCAATAGATTTTATATGAAAGTTTGACCGGCTTTCGCAGGTCACACCAGCAGTCGCGTTATCAGCCACCCCCCAGAAATGAGACCGACGAAGATCACGGCAGCCAGCAACAGGGGCCGTGTGCCAGCCTGTTTCATTTGATGCCAGCGGGTTGCCATACCCAGTGCGAACATGGCGCTGGACAACAGCACGGTATCGAGATCGATGATGTGCGCCCGCGCCGCCGGGGGCACTCTTACGAAGGACTGCACGACAATCACGGCCCCGAACCAGAACACGAACCAGGGAAACTTGATTTGCCGGGATGCGCCGCCTCCGCCGCTCCTGCGCAAGCGGCTGATGATCACGAGTACTGGGGCGAGCAGCAGCACACGCACCATTTTCGTGATGACTGCAGTGTCGCTAGCCGCCTGGCTGACGGCACGGCCCGCCGCGAGCGCCTGGGCCACCTCATGCACGGTCGCGCCGGTATAGATGCCGAACTGGCGTTCGGTGAAACCTGTCAGCGGATAGAGTGCGGGATAGAGAAACATAGCGGCGGTTCCAAATACCACCACCGTCGCCACAGCCACGCTGACCTTATGCGATTCGCTTTCGATTACGCGATCCGTGGCTAGCACCGCCGCCGCGCCACAAATTCCGCTGCCTGCGCTAACCAGCAGCGCCGTGTCCCCATCTAATCCGAATAGCCGGGTGCCAAGCCAATACCCGATCAGCAGAACACTGCCGATTACAGTCAAATCGAAAACCAGAGCACGTGGGCCGAGGTTCGACAAGTCCGTCACCGTCAGCCGGATGCCATAGAGCACGATGCCCAGTCGCAGCAATTTCTGTTGACAAAACTGCAGGCCTGGATGGATCCGCTCCAGCAGACCCCGTGGCATGGCGTTGCCCGCCGCCATTCCTGCCACGATCGCCAGTGTCAGCGGGCTCAATTGCAGCTTATGATTCCACGAAAGCATGGCCGCGGCCCATGCCAGCAAGGAAGCCGCCAGGCACAGTGCCGTACCTGCGACGAATTCTCTGGAAATCTTCGGGAAAGACATTGGGAAGCTGCCCTCACATTAACCGGCATTTATAAATAAGTAAAACTGATAATATCAATACTGTTATTCGGTCAAACCGATTTAAACTAGGCAGCCATGCAGATCACGCTTCGCCAACTGGAGATCTTCGCGGCCATTTATCAGGAAGGCTCCGTCACCCGGGCGTCACGCCGCATCGGGCTTTCCCAGGCCGCCACCAGCCAGGCACTCGCCGAACTCGAAAACCAGTTGCAGCGCCGGCTTTTTGACAGAAACGGTCGCCGGATCGTGTGGAACGCGGCGGGGCGCGAACTGTTGCCGGCGGCGATCCAGGTCCTGGACCGGGTTCGAGACATCGAAGCCAGTGCCGGATACCGGCCGCTGAGCATCAAACTCTGCGCTAGCCTCACGGCCGGCAACTATATGCTACCTTCCCTGATCGCCCGGTTCACACGGCGTCACCGGGACGCTCGCTTCCATTTGGCTATTGGAAATACGGACCACGTGGTTGCATCGGTGCGGCAGTTCGAAAGCGACGCGGGTTGGGTTGAGGGCTTCTCCCGTCATCCTGACCTCGAGGCGTTTCCCTGGCGCGAGGATAAACTTGTGATCATTGCCGCGCCCGGCCATCCGCTCGCGGGGCGCCGGGCCACGGCAGCCAAGCTGGCTGACTCCCGGTGGGTGTTGCGCGAAAAGGGTTCCGGCACACGCGCCGTTTTCGAGGACGCGATCGAGGGCAGATTCGAGCTGCTCCATGGGATCTGTCGCAAACAGCGTGGAGAGACCACGGGTTAAACCGGCGAGACCACAGATCAGGCGGCAATGCCGAGGATCCGCTGGATGAATTGGACCTGACCGACAACATCCCCCTTGAGAAGCCATCGGATTTGTCCCTTTCGTATCGCGTGCATCGCCTCGTAACCAGCAACTGTCCGTAATGCGCCCTCCACCGAACGGAACCCTAGACTCGCCACGATGCGCTTCTTGATAAAACGATGGTCCTGCTCGATCATGTTGTTCAAATAAGGAGAGGGTCGGCATCGACAGCGCTGCCCCAACTCGCCGCTGCTCTTCAGTTCTGCGATGGCGCGGGCATACGCTGGATGGCCGTCCACGTTAATCACTCGTGGCCGGACCTCCCTGGTTCGCCACAGCGCCAGCTGCAGAAAGTGCTTCGCCGCCGTCAGATCACGGTTGGGTGACAACATGAAATCAATCGTGTTCCCCTCGGAATCGACCGCCCGATACAAATAGGTCCACCTGCCTGCTATGCGAACGTACGTTTCATCCACTCGCCAGGAGCGGCCCGGCTTGCGCATCTCACCGCGAATTCGTTGACTCAGAATGGGCGCATAGCGGAGAACCCAGCGAGCGATCGTGGAATGATCCAGGCTGAGTCCGCGCTCGGCCATTATCTCTTCCAGATCCCGATAGCTAAGCGAATAGCGCAGGTACCAACGAAGGCAGAGGACGATGATCTCGTCTTGAAAGTGCCGCCCGCGAAACAGTGCTGGCCGCTTGTTCTCCACTCGTTCACCCTACCAGACCCGTACTCAACGCGTTTGCGACACATCCGAATGATCCAATCTTTTTGCAGAACTTGGACAGACACAACTCGTCACAAGCACCCCCAGCGCCGCGCTGAACGTTGGGTGCACGATTTGGGCAGGGAACATACTGGTAAAACCAGTCTTGCGGGCCGTCCTCTTCCATGCCATGGAAGTGAAGGCCTGTGGCTTACAGGCACTCGCCCTGAAACACAACGACTTATGCGATCGCAAACGGGCACGGAATGGGCACGGAGCGCTTGATTGGGCACGAACTGGGCACGGACTTCTGGGGTGAACCCTCTGTTCTGAATTGGTATCACGGCTCGAAAAGGACCGCCATCGGTTCCAGCAGGCTTTTGAAAACGAGAATGTGTGAAGTCTGTGTTCATGCCTATCGAAGACGAGACGAGGGGAGCAAAATGAAGTGACCGCAACCTGGCGATCGGTGAACCGACATCATCTAGTGGCTTTGTCCGTGCCTCTAAGCCACTCGAGGAGTATCGCACGATTAAGCGAGCGTTCGGGTTCGTAACGGATCCAGTCGCTTCCGGCCGATTCAACCACGCGCCGGAACCTGAACGCTAAGGCACCCGCATTCGCAGAGGCGTTGTCGCGTGCGTCCGAGAACAGCAGCTTTCGGGGCGCGATCAGGGCGGCGATGTCCGGCACGTCCGCGTTCTTGAGCGCGGACGGAATCACCGAGCCCAGGTCGATCTCATCGTCACCCGCGTGGACGTGGCCATCGAGCTGGGGAGAATTCCACAGGCGCCGCATTTCGCTTGGCGGATACGGAGCCATCGCCCTCATTTGCGAAACGAAGCTGTGGAAATAGCGCGCGACCGCGACTCGCTTGATTCGCGCATCCAACGCGGCGGCAAGTAGAACCGGGAGAGCGTCATCGCCCAGCCCTACTGCCGTTACGTCGCCGGAATCCAGTTCCTTGCGTGTCACGACGTAGTCCAATGTGCGGATCACGTCGAACGCGCGCCTGCCCGCAAGCGGACGACCGAACAAAACCTGGTTGGCCACCAGCCGGAAGTTGGTGTTCCAATCGTGTTCAATCCACCCGAGGGTCTCGCCCCTTCCCCGCAGGTCAACCGAGAGTACGGCGAACCCTGTTTCCACCAGCGGCGGAACAAGGCCAGACTGAGCGACGGCCCCCTTGCCGCGGTCATCTACGATGATGACGGTTTTCGCCGGTCCGGAATGCTCGGGGAACCAAAGCAAACCCGGAATGTACTCGCCGTCTTCACTGACAAAGGAGAATTTCTCCATCTGTCGGCCTTGGGCTTTTTGCACGGTTTCCGGCCCCAGATAATGCGGCGATTCTTCCGGAGGAGCAGCCAGCTCGCGAACCCATTTTCGGGCCTGCTCACGACCGCCGGGCAACTCCGCAATCGCGTGCATCGCCTTGGTTCGCGCCAGATCGACTACCGACTGCGACGCGTGAAAAACCGAGCGGTCGCCGTCACAGCGCAGCCGCGGGTCATCTTCGTTCAGCGACCGCACATCGCCTTCCGGAATCGCCTCGCCGTTTCCTCGACCCTCTAGAAACTTCGCCATCCATCCGTACATGCTTTCCCGGTAAGGACGCGAATACGCGTGTGGCTGTCCGGCAAGTTCGCCGAAATGCGCCTCCTCCGGCCGACCCAGAAGTAGGTACAGCGCCTCCGTACTTTGCCCCGCCCGTCTAGCCCCGCTGATCGGAAAGATGTTGTCGTGGTCGCCCTGGAGCATCAGCAACGGCCGTTGAGCAATCAGGCCGGCGATCTCGAACCACTCCATGGTCCGGAACAGCCCGGGCAAATGCGTGCACGTGCAATGCGTGCCGGCGTACTTGATCCAGTTGTTGAACTCGAACGTGAATCCCACGACGACCGCTGCGCGAACGCGCTGATCGAGCGCCGCCGTGAACAGCGTATTTAGACCGCCCCCGGAGTTGCCCGTCACGCCTATTCGCTCGGCATCAACATCCGGCAACGTAACCAGATAGTCAATAGCGCGCATGCTGTCCCAGACCATCCAGCCGGCGACGGTTTCACCCAGCGGCAGCAGCGCGTAGCCGGCTTCGTGGTGAATGTTGCCGGCGATCATCCGCTCGCCCTGGCCGATGGCATCGTAGACCAACACAATGAATCCCATCTGCGCCAGCTTGATCGAGCGAGCCTGCACGTCGCGAGCAGCCTTCCCCTCGGCAAGATAGTGCCCGATGGGACACAGGATGGCCGGGCGTTTTCCTTGCGACGGTGATTTCGGTCGATATACGTTGGCGAATACTGGAAACCCGGGGCGGCTTTCGAATATCAGGTTCTCGATTACGTAATCGCCAAGGTCATGACGGGCCACAACGCGCGCATTCAGCGGGCTACGCTCCGGCATTTCTTCCAGCCCGATTGCCTGGCGGAATCCGCGTTCCACCTCCGGCCGCCGTTTTCCCCAAGCCTCGCTATCTGCCGGAAGCTTCCAGCGCAATACGTATTCGGCGGCGTCGCCGAGCGACTTTACCAGCGCCGGCGAATTCGGCAGCACATTCGACCGTTCGAGCAGCCGCGCGGGCGACTCCACTCGCCACTCGTCCCCTGGCGGGGCCGGCTGAGCGAGCATAGCGCGCGGCGCGAAAAGCAGCATGGCAGCGGTGACAAGCGTATTCTGGGATTTACCGCTCATCGCGAATTATCTGACTAACTTGCTCTTATGATCTACCAGTTCATGACCGCGATGGAATAAACCTTGACCGGCGGCACCTCGAACGTGACGGCGGACGCCTCGTTGTTGGCCGCGATCACTTGCGGCTGTTCCGCGTCCGGTGAGTACAGCCGAACTTCCTTCACCGGCTCAGGCACGCGGCACCTGACGGGAATAGGCTCAGCCAGCGCGCCGTTGCGCGCACTGTAGTTGACCAGATGCAACATCATGCGCCGCTTTTCGGGCTGGGAAGCCAGGTTCACAACGAGGTTCTCCGGCCCGCCGACGCGCAGTAGGATGTTGTTTTGGGCAGCCCAGTGAATGGCACTTACCAGGTCTTCCCAGTTCCTCGGCCGCTTCCAGAATTGATTCTCGATGCGAAAGTAGTTAACCATCTCGGGCATCGGTCCATCGAACTGCAAAGCGGGCAGATAGACCGAGCGCCCCTGGCCGACGACCTTCCGCACGGGCTGTCCTGAGATTTCCAAGCCTCCGGCTCGCTCCTGGTACCCCCCCTGTGCGCGTGGCTGCCCATCAATCAGATCTTCCAGCCCGGGCTTCACACGGACGCGGCGCCACTCATCATAGAGTCCCGATTGGCCGATGGCGATCAGACCGCCGCCGTTTTGAACGAAGCGGCGAATGCATGCGAGTTGAGAGTCCGATAAGCACTCTGCATTCGGCAGCACAATCACAGGGTATTTCGCGAGATCGCCCAGGTGCTCGTCAAAAATCAGGCCGAATGGAATGCGCGCTTGGATCAGCGCCTGCTCCGCCAGAATGGCGCTCAACTGCGCCCCGGCGTTGTTATAAGTAATCGACGCATAAGAACGCAGCAGCCCGACATCCGCGATATCCTGCGTCTTGGTGAACAGGTCGCGGTAACGGCGATAAAACGCGATGTGCTCGAGGACGTGAGGCTGGAGCGGATCTGTTCCGGCAAAGCCGATGGTCTGATTGAACGCGAGAGATTCAGCGGTCTCCAGTGGATGTCCGGCGGCGTAGGTCAGCAGGATATTGCCGAAGGCGCGGGCCAGTTTGTAACTGCGGATCTTTGTGATCAGTCGGCCGTCCGCCGTCACTCCCGGCGTGTTCTGCTCTTCGGTCCAGAACACCTGCGTGGACTTCAGAAAACGAGCGTGGTCGAGGCCGGCCTCCCATGCCCGGTTGCCCCCTGTAATGCCGTGCGGATTACACTCGATGACGATCTCGGGATTCATTTCCTTGGCATAGGCCGCCATCTGCTGCAAGGCGTGAGCCATCACTTCGCATCGGAAATCAACCCATTCCTGGATCACCGGATCGAAGATGATACGCATGTGCTGAGGGGCATTGTTCGCATTCCACTCGGGCGGATTCACGTAGTCGACGTTATCGAAGCCGAAGCGCTCGCGTCTCCTTGCTGCGGAATACTTCCCCCGCAGATAACGGCGAAAACCCTCCACGCAGGAAGGGCAATGGCAGGAATCGGGCTCTGGATTCAGGTCGAAGTTATCGAAGTGGATGAAATCCGTTTTTACGTCTTCCACCGCGTAGCGAACAATCGTCTTCAGATACTCCAGATAGTTTTGGTTCGCAAAACAAGGGCGGTAGCGGAACGATTGCTGGTAGCCGTAAGTGAGGAGGATTGGCTTTCCGGAGCTGTCGCGCTCTATCCAGTCTTTGGCGCGCGGCTCTTCGGCGAAGAAGGATTCGTACATCATTGTATTCCATTGGATGTAGCTGTCCACCTTCAAACCGTTCCGGTGAGCGATTTCTGCCACGCGGCAAGCGTCCTCCATCTCAGCGCGCTCCGCGGCCATGCCAAAACCCTTATAGAGATGGGTGTGGAAGACCTCCACGCCCTGTGATTTCAGCCTCCGAATGACCTCTTCGCTTTGCTCGTGTTCGTAAGCCTCGCGAGCATCCAACCGCTGGCCACCGCGCCGAACCTTGAAGAGGTACCCTTCATGGGAACCTCCGGCGTCGATCACACCTTCTTTCAGCCAATGAGCTTTCGGCAAACTCGGCAGTGTTTCGCGAGGGGCCGAGTCGGAGCTCGCGCCCACAAGAGGGGCCGAGAGAACTGCACCTAAGAAACTTCTCCGTTTCATATCCGCTCCTTGCAATGGTGCAATCACTTGGCGTTCTCCATGGTCTTGAAATGGAAGACGGGCCCCCACTCGCCGATTTCACCCCGGCTGTCACGCGCACGTACCTTCCAGTAATAAGTGGTTCCCGGGTTGAGGAAACTGGTCGGCACCTTCCATTCGGCTTTCTCCGATCCCGCGTTGCGGTGCAGCGTTGTAGAGAGGGGCCAGCGGCAATCGGGCCGCAGGCTCACCATGACTTGATAGTCGGTCACCTTGGCGGACGCATCTCCTGCCGGCGCGGGAGACCATTTGAGGATCGGTGAGAGCGTCGCGACTTCTCGCCCGTCGCCCGGATCTACGGCGGTTTCTACTTTGGCTGGCGGGCGATGGTCGCGAATTTCTCTCCACCGGTGCGTGATTCTAACCTTCACCGGTTGCGCCGATTGATGCCAGAAATGGACGGTGTTCTTTCCCAGTGACAGAGCGGGCAGGCTGTCTGGCGAGACCTGGAGGTCGGTTTCGGCCCGGAAGGCATCCACGCCAGCCTGTGTTGGCGGCCTATTCTCTGCGTTGCCTCGCACTGAGAAGGCAAGCGCGTACTTATAAGGCACGCCCGACTCCAGAATCTTCGAATCGAGATCAAGACTAACGGTCTGCGGGCCTCGGCCCCACCGGTATTCGAACAGATCACCGGACTCCCATCCCGGCCTGCCGAACGAAATAGAAGCCGAATCCAAGCTGGAATCACCCTCCTTCAAAAGCGTGCAGGAAAACCGCCCTCCCACGATTGGGTAGGGGCTTTCAATGGGAACCGTGAAGACCGACGGCCGCGTATACAACTCGTCTTGCAGATCCGCGACGTGAATTGCCGGGCCTCTGCCGTCCTGCGCTCGCGTCGCCACATTCCCGTAACTCGGGATCGACAGATACGGCCGGATATCGATATGACGAAGATCGGGCTCCCAGACGAGCTGGCCGTTCGCATAGATTTCCGGCACCTCCGCGCGCTGGCCGCGGCCCTCGTACTTGGCGAGCCTGGGAGTCCACCAGCGAACGAGTTTCTCCCCAGGCTTCAAGTTCATCGCCATGGAGTAATTCTTTGCGATCTCGCTGTCGTAACTGTGTTCCTCGTAGTTGTCTTTGTAAGAAATGATGTAGCGGACGAATTGCTCATTACGGCCAGGCGGATCGGGCCCGAGGAACCATGGCTCGAGTTCCCGCGGGTGAATCGCGCGCTCGATGAGCCCTTTGTCGTGTTCCAGCGTGGCCAGGCTGGCAATCGTGCGATTGTCACGATCTAGGTAGAAGACCTTCACATTCCCGTCGAGCATGTGCCAGGCGTTGTTGAAATAGGCTTCCGAAACGGTGTGGCCCCAGAGCTCCTGTACCCGCGCCTGCAGACCGGCCGCGGTCCACAGGCACTTCATCCACGCTGCCACATGACCGCAGATCCCGTAACCGTAGCCATTCATCGCCCGTACAGGATGTACCGCTGAATCATCGTGAGGCGATCTCTGATAAGTTCGGTAGCGCACCCACCACCAGATGGCCAGTGCCCTTTCCTCGTCGGTCTCGTAGCCGCGTGTAATCTCCGAAGCCATCGATTTCGCGTCGTACCAGTCATAAAGCCCGTTGACCGTCATGCGCGGATTCACGACAGGTGTCGCTCCGAGATTCTCAATCGTGATCTCCAGATTCTCCGGATCTTTCGTGCCGGCGATGTCGATGGTGTATTCTGCCTCCGGTTTGTCGATGACCACGGAGTACTCTTTGACGTCGGTCTCCGCAGCTCCGGTGGGACAAGACGCCAACAAAGCTAACAGAGCATAAATCGGTGTCCGCATAATCGTCCTTAGCCCTACCTCAACAGCATGTCGGTTCCGTCGGTCAGCCATTCGAGATTGAAACGCGCCAAGGTCAGCTTGGCGCAGTATTCCACCCTACCGTTGTAGCTGTTGCCGGTCTCGAAGATGATCCCGATCGTTCCATCCGGAAACACCGTCATGCTGGAGTACGCGCCAGGCCCTTTCTGGACCAGTTTGGCTACAGGCCAGGTCTTGCCCTCGTCGTAACTGAGCCGCACCGTCAAGTCGTACCTGTGTTTGAGATCCGCGGGGTTGGCGAACAACAGCCGGTTCCTGCCATTGCCGTTGACTGCACGGCTGTATCGAAACAAGCTCGCCTGACACCCGCCCCACAGCTCGGAGTCGGTTAAAACCGGATCGGCCTTGGGCTCTCCCCATGTGACGCCGCCGTCGCGGCTCACCACGACGGTGCGGCGCGGAGCGCCTCGGACATTGAGCATCAAAGACCCGTCCGCGAGCTCCACTACCTGCGTTTCGTTCAGCGACGGCGGTGCCTTGCCGCCAGCCTGCCAGGTCTTGCCATGGTCGTCGCTGTAAATTACGCCGTCATAGACCGGCACTACCAGCCTTCCCATTACCATCTGAACGCCGACGCCGGGCCCCAGTTCCTTGTTGCCAACGGCCGGAGTCAGATCCGCAGGCTCCGACCACTTAGCCCCCTCGTCGTTGCTTTGCATCAGCCAGATTTGACCTCTGCCGCCGAACGCGTCAGCCTGCGGATCATATTGGGCGTAGTGGTTGACGAGTAGATAAATCGTGCCACTCCTTTGGTCAATCACGGGCACGGGGTTCATATATGCCTCGGCGGCCTTACTGGCCCGCAGGACCTGCATGGGTTGCCACATCATGTTCTGCTCGCGCGATCGTGGAACCGGGCCGGGGCGGCTCGATGGATTCCAGTCGCCTATATTTCCGATACTGCGCTTCAACACCAGATGCGTCGGCGAGCCGTCTTGGCTGCTGTCCCTCCTGCCCTCACAGAATGCGAGAACCGTTCCTTGATCTGTGGCGATCAGCGAAGGAATGCGATACGTGTTGATAGCGTCCTGTCCGCCGACGAAAACCTCGGTCTGTTCGAATAGCGGTTCCGCGGCCACTGCCGGGCGATGCAGCACACAGAGTGCCAGAAGAATAGCTACTCTGCTCATTGCACGCTCCGCGAAGTGAGAGCACATGTCCCATCCTGCAACCCGGGAGACGTAGCCTTTACCGCGACCCGCCCGGCCGCTGCATCCGAGAGCACATTGATCGCCGCCATCCCCCAGACCGCGTCGAGAACCGGTGTACCGAGAAGACGTCCAGGACCTTCCGCATTGAAGGTGATCCAGGGCATGGCGTCCGGCACCATGACTCCATTCTTGTCGGCGATGATCGCCACGATCCGAACAGCGTCGCGGCCGCCGGCTTGCATCTGGCCACGATCGGGCTTCAGCACGATCTGGTAGGGCTGTCCCGCAGTTCTTCGCTCGTCGGAGTACTGCCTGCCGTTTTTCATGCCCACGGCGCGGAGCACGCCCGGCTCGTATGGTACATCCCTCCAGATGAACGGGCCGTGGCGCAGTGTGGTACCGCTCGCTAATAAAGGCCGGCTTTCCCACATGCTGTAACTCTTCCATTCCGCAATTAGGTTCTCGGTAGTCTCCGGCTTCTTCTTTCCCAACGATCGGCCGTTGAGAAAGAGCTCGATCTCGTCGCATGTGGAGTAAATGCGGACCATCCTCGGCTTCCCCTCGGTTCCCGGCCAGGTCCAATGCCCCACGATGTAAACAAATGGTTCCTCCGTCCATTGTGCCTTCACAAACCAGTAGCTGGCCTTCGGAATCCGCCACAAGTCACTCAAGCCGCGATAGTCTCCGCCTGTGAAGCGGGTACCCCAGGGACGCTTGTCCGGAGGACCATAAAAATTGAAGATCCCTTGCGTGCTTTCGCATGCCGCGCAGCCCGCGTCGAACATCTCCCATTTTGTCGTCGCCATCCACGGCATTGCCTCAAACTTGATCCAGCTCGCTTCCTGGAAAATAGCTCCCGTCAGTTCTGAAGGTATGGTGTTGCGGCGGTATCCGGCTACATTTCCTACGGTCTCCTCCGGCGTGTTCCCGGCCTTCGGTTCGATCAGAATCCCCCGCTCGTTCTTGAATGCTCCCCACTCGTTCCACAGCCACATCCAGTCCGGATGCTCCGTCGACAGCTTGTAGAAGTCGAAAAACGCGCCATTGGTCGGATCCCGCACGTCCGTGATCAACGGATAGACGCGCCCCGCCGTCCAGCGCGTCGGATCGAGCTCGTGGGCCTTGTTGTGGAGTTCCCGCAGGTCGTCCAGGTATGGGTAACCGGTGAGGTCGTCACCGATTCCCCAAATGACGATCGATGGGTGATTGCGGTCCCGCCGTACCATTTCCGCCATTGTGGCGAGACAGTCATCGATGAACTTGCGCGTGAAGCGCGAATCGCCCTTCTCCGTCATGGGTCCGGGGGTGTAATCGTAGATCTTGATGTTGGGGATTTCTTCCCAGATCAGGATTCCCAGTTCATCCGCCGCTTCCAGAATGCTCTTGTCCTGCACATAGTGGGAGGTCCGCACTAGGTTCGCGCCGAGGTCCTTGATGATCTCCATGTCGCGGCGGCTGATCGCGTCCGGCACGGCGTCAACCAGGTATCCGTAATCCTGGCGGCGGTTGACACCGTGCAGATTGATAAACTCGCCATTGATGGTGTAGCCCTTGCCAGGAGCGTATCCCATCAAGCGAAAGCCAAATCGAGTGGACAGTTCGTCGATGGCCCTCCCATCACGGTAAACCCGGCTGCGCAGAGTGTAGAGGTTCGGATGATCCGGATGCCACAGCTCCGGCTTGAGAATCGAGAGGCCGATCGGCTCGAACTGAATTGTCGCTCCGCCGGCGATGCTTTTTTCCTGCTCGGCTTTAGCGACGACATCGCCGCTCCGTCCTATCGCCTCGGAGACAAGAGTGACCTTTACCAGTGCACTCAGAGAATTCCTCACCTCCGTACTCACGCGAACCGTTGACCGCTCTTTGTTAACCTCCGGAGTGGTAATGGACACGCCACCGTCCGGAATCAGAACCGGGCCGGTAACGTGCAGCAAGACATCCCGGTACAATCCTCCGTAGATTGCAATGTTGGTTTCGTTGGCTGGGGGAATATCGGGGCTGTTGGTGTCATCGACTCTGACGGCAAGCAAGTTCCTCTCCCCAGCCGCAACAGCATCAGTGACGTCCAGGACGAAGCCGGTGTAGCCGCCTGCGTGCTCGCCCGCCTCTCGGCCGTTAACCCACACCTTGGTGACCTGCGATGCCCCTTCAAACTCGAGGAAAACTCTCTGCCCACGATCCAGTGGGGGTACCGAAAACTGTTTTCGGTACCAACCTATGCCGCGCCAGTGATTGATTGTGACCCAGGGGTTAGGGGTCTGGTCCCAGGAGTGCGGTAGAAATACGCTGAACCACTGCCCGTCATCGTAGTCCGGTTTCCACGCATTCTGGAATTGCCATTCGACAGCCGAGCCCGGCGCAACCTGCCTTTGAAATCGCCAACTCTCATTTAGGCTGATGTGTTGGCGAAGAGGCTCGGGTGGCACGGCTCGTTGTGCTGCCAGCGCCACAGTCTGAAAGAAAAGAGCAGGAAGCAGTGCGAGATTTGGGAGACAGTTCAACGTGTGCTCCTCGTATATGAAAGGTCAACGCCGGATGATGAAGCCAGCCGGCGGGGCAGTGGAAACCGCCTGCCCCGCGCTAAAAGAGCGCCGAACCTAGAACTCGAAGCGAGCTCCGAGCATGATGCTCCTCATATTGTTGTTCGAGCCGTTCACGCCGCGCCCGGTGAGGCCGGTAATGGTCGCGACATTGATGGAACTGATATCCGTGTTCGGATTCCCGAGGTTCGGATGGTTGAATGCGTTAGTCGCCGTTGCCTGCAGTTTGAAGCGAAGCTTCTCGCGAATCTGGAAGAATTTGAACAGGCCGATATCGACGTTCGCTAGACCTGGTCCGACGATCACACCGGGCGCACTGTCTCCGATCGTGCCGGCGGCCGGCACGGCGAAGGCAGCCGTGTTGAACCACCGTTGGGCCGCGGGATTGGAGAGCTGCGGGTTTCCGATCAAGTTTGGCCGTTCCCCAAATACTCGGGCGTTGGTGGTGTCGGGACAGTTGCTGCAGCCCGGATCCAAGAACTGGCCGCTCTGCAATACCAGGATGGCTGATGTCTGCCAGTTGCCGAATGCCTGTTGCGCCCATTTGGGGAGGCTGGAACCGAACGGCTTGCCGGTTCCGAACGGCACTTCCCAAATGGCGTTGCCAACGAAGCGGTGACGTGAGAGCCCGTTCTCATTGCCGCTGTCGATCCCCATATTCCAAGCGTATTCAGGCCAGCCCATTATGTCGCTGCCCCGCAGGTCTGTCACTACCTTGGTATGCGTGTAACCCAAGTCGAAGGTCAGACCCTTTGAGTACTTCTTCTGCAGTTGGAACTCGAACAGGTGACCGATCTCCGAGCCGCCATTCTGGCCCACGTAGGCGTTGTAGTAGTTTGGGTAGACTAGGTTCCATTCGTTATTCGGGTTGTCGCTGATGTGGGGTTGATTCAGGTCCTGGAAGAATAGGGTTTCCACCGTGTGGTGGCCGCGATAGCTCGCCCTTGCCACCATGGAATCCCCAAACTGCTTTTCAACGGTGAAGTTGAACTGCTCGGTATAGGGCGTGCGAACACTTTTGGCAAGTCCGCTTATATACAGCCCAGGGAAGTCGCCCGCGCCGGACATAGTGAACGGATCGGGGAATTGGAACGCCGGGGTGCCATTCACCATACGGTTATGGAAGGTTTGTTGGAGGCTGAACGGCCCTCCAAAGTAACTGTTAATCATCGCCCAAGTAAGAAGAGGTGTGTAAAAGAGGCCAAATCCACCCCGAATCACCATCTTGTGAGGCAACCGGTAGGCGAAGCCGACCCGCGGACCCCAGTTCTGGTCGGAACTGACCAGCGAACGAGCCGGGAAGCCTGCCTGGGCGGCAGTTTCGATCGGGACGTTCGTCGGGAAGACCGGGCTGACCAGCGTGTTGATGACTTGCTGCGTGGGCACCACCAGATCTCCATTGACGGGATTGAACGTGTAGCGCATGTTGTTCTGATCGACGGGCGTAGTAGTCTTCTCCCAGCGGAGACCGAAGTTCACCGTTAGCTTGGGTGAAACGCGCCAGTCGTCCTGGATATAGGCGGCATAGGTGCCGTAATTGACAATAGCGTTCGGCCCCCGGTCGTAGGTCCCGCTGCTGTAAGGCGTCCCGAGCAGGAAACTCGCATAATCGAATCCGCCGTTGCCGTTGGTGGACTGCGTGCCGAACGCCTGGAAATTGACCACGCCGAAGTTTTGCGAAGTGTCGCTTGTGACCTCGTTGACGTAGTAACGCCGGATCGAGAAGCCCATCTTCATCGTATTCGTACCCCGCGTTATCCCAACGTTGTCCAAAAACTCCTTGGTGCTCATGTTCCAGCCGTTGTTGGCGTTGGAATAATAGCCGGTGAAATTCGTGAAGTTGATTTGCGGAAAGCCGTACAAGCCCTCGAGAGCGCTCGCGTTTGGAAGTTGGAGGCCCGTGGCGCTGAGAACATCGGAGCCCATGGTCGTGCCATGGTACGCGGAGTTGTCCGCGCTGCAGCCGAATCGGAACTCATTGATGATCGAGGGCGAGATCAAATGCGTCTCGGAAATGTAGGCGTTGGTCGTGTCCCTGTTTTGGATCTTGTTGAACAGCGGCAGCCCGTTGTAATTGCCGTCTTTATTCTGGTGGCGGTAAGTGTAGCGGGCGGAGACCGTATCCTTGCCGTCACGGAAATTGTGGTCCACGCGAGCGGTCGGGTAGTGGTGGGGGTGCGAGTTCGGGAAGGTGTCCAGGAAATTTTGTACGTAAGATCCTGAGGCCCCAAAATTGGGCAGCGGCATGTACTGCGTACTCTGGAACTTTTGCGAAACCGGGCTGATCCGGCTGGAAGGGATGATGTTACCCGAAAAGGGTTTTCCGGTGGTCGGATCGTAGATGGTGACCCCCTGCGCGAGCAGTGCGGAAAAATCGCCATTCCTCATGGCCTGCGTCGGCACGCTCGCCAGGCTTTCATAACTACCTGGCTGAACGAACTCTTCCCAGTCGAAAAAGAAAAAGGTTCGGTTCTTTCCGTTGTATAAGTGCGGGATGTAGACCGGGCCGCCAAGAGTTCCGCTGAAGAATTGCCGGTACGGACCATTGGGTTTGCTGTGAGAGAAATAGCCTGCTGCGTCGAGGGCGTAATTGTTCGTCTGCCAAAACGTGCTGCCATGCAGGTCGTTCGTGCCTGAACGGGTTGATAGCGAGATGGTGGCGACGTCGCCGAACTCGGCCGAAGGCGTCGCGCTCACTTCGGTAATGTCCTGCACCGCCTCCAGCGACATGCCCATCAGTGGACCGCTCCAGGCGCCCCACGCCGGCGCCATACCGCTGACTCCGTCGATCGAGTAGAAGCCGAACGAACTGCGTTGGCCCGCGAGGTAACCCCCGTCCTGATTTGACGACGACAAATAACGATAACTCATCGCTCCGCCGGGAGAGTTCACAGGTAGGTCGAGGATCTCGTTCCTGGTCACGACGGCTCCGAGCTCAGCGTTTTCTGTGTTCAGCGCGGGCGCCTCTGCGCTCACCTCCACCTTTTGCGCCATGTCTCCGACCTGTAGCGCCGCATCAACGCGGACCGTCGCCTGTGTGGCCAAAAGGATTTCCTTGCTCACGACTCCCTTAAATCCTTCTTTCGTCACGGTGACCAAGTAAGTCCCGGAGGGCAAGTCCGCGAACGTGTAGTTCCCCGAAGAGTTCGAATTGGTTACTCGCTGGACGCCAGTTTGCGTCTGAACCAGCACCACTTTGGCGTCCGGGATCACCGCGCCGCTGGCATCGGTGACCAGTCCGACAACCGAGCCCACGAACGTCTGCGCCATCATCATCGATGCGCAGGCGACCAACAGACTCGCAATGAAGGCGCCGCATACTACGCGACGTTGTTGCATCCTTGACCTCATGACCGTATCCCTTCCCCTTCTGCCTTCCCCAACCAGGCTCAGATCGTTTGATGTTCCTGCCCTGGCAATTTGTTGACCAGCCAGGGCCCGCGCTGCTTCGGCCCGCGAAAGGCGATTCGAGCCGGAACTGGTGCGGTTTTCCCGCACCTCCAGCGACGGCTCTGCGCCACTGCACGCACACAATGAACTTGTTCGTGAGCCCATGTTAGAGTTCGCAACCTGTGGGCTACAAGCGTGGAGCGCGTAACCTAACGCGTTAGTGCTACCGGTTTATAACAGTGAATGACGCGAAAGCGGTATAGTTTTGTTGGATGCATTTGGGGATCAGGGGTGATCAAAAGCCGGGCCCGCCACGTGTGGATAATGTCTTTCCACTATCTGACTCGGCAGCGCCCGAAGCGGTTCGCACCGAACTCGATCGGCTGCTGACCAGTCCCGGGCTGCGCCACTCCGAAAGGCTATGCCGTTTCCTCAAGTTCGCCGTCGAGCAACAGCTGGCTGGCCACGCTGAGCTGCTCAAAGAATCTGTCCTGGCCATCGAGATCTTCGATCGCGATCCCACCTACGATTCTCATGTGGACTCGGTCGTCCGGGTGGAAGCACGGCGGTTGCGGGACAAGCTCGACCGGTATTATGCCGCTGAGGGCAAGGAGGATCCAATCGTCATTACGCTGCCGAAAGGCAGTTACGCTCCCGCCTTCGAGCGCCGCGCCTCCGTGCAAACGCCAGAATCGGTGCGCCCTGGCCGGGCGCTGAGGCAGGCGAATCTCAAGCTAATCGCGGCGTCGGTGCTGATCTGCGGCCTGACGGCCATCCTGGTTACCCGTTGGGATGGAGGCCGTCGCACAACCGCGAACCCTTTGCTGCGGGCTCTCACCTCTGACGCGGGCCTGACTTTTCAACCCGTGCTGTCCCGCGATGGAAGGCTGCTGGCCTATTCATCCGACCGTGGCGGATCCGGCGGCCTCGATATCTGGCTGCAGCAAGTATCCGGCGGCGCACCATTGCGGCTCACCGACAATCCAGCGGACGACGTCGAGCCCGCATTTTCGCCCGACGGCACTATGATCGTTTACCGCGCCGAAGGTGAGATGGAAGGAATCTATCTCATGCCAGCGCTCGGAGGCAGACGCACGCTCCTGGCCCGCGGCGGCTACCGGCCGCGGTTCTCTCCCGACGGCACCAGGGTCGCCTACTGGACGGGTGAGCGGTCGTTCCGTGCAGCGAAGATCTTCGTCGTCTCTTCACGCGGGGGCGATCCTGTCCAGGTGGTGCCAGATTTCCAGTACGCCGCCTATCCGATCTGGTCTCCGGACGGCAGCCATATCGTGTTCGTGGGCAGCAGGGGCCAGATGGTGAGAGAGGAGTCGAACAGGGACGACTGGGATTGGTGGATCGCGCCTGTTTCCGGCGGGCCGGCGGTCCGCACCTCAGCTGGTAAGCTATTTGAGCAGCAGGGCCTGCGGCCTCCGGAAAGCGGCCGGTCACACCACAGGATTGAGCCGGAATGTTGGACGGCATCCGGGCATCTGGCCTTTGCGGCGCGTTCCGGTGATCACACTAACATCTGGCGCGTTCGCATGCCTCCCGGAACCTGGCAGGTAGCGGGCCCCGCGGAAAAACTCACCTTCGGCGCCGGCCGCGAGGACAACCCGAGCATCGCAGCGGACGGGTCGATGGTCTTCTCTGTTCTGACCTACAAGTCCGACGTGTGGGGTCTTCCGATCCATGCTGATAACGCGGAAGCGCGTGGCCCCTTGATCCGATTGGCGGCAGGAGAAGGAGACTACATCCGTCCGGTGGTGTCGCGAGCGGGTGACCATCTTGCATTTCTTTCAGATCGCACGGGCAACAACGACGTGTGGGTGAAAGATCTGAAGACGGGGCGCGAAACAGCGCTCACCGCCACACGCCAGGATGAAGTTTCGCCGATATTGTCGCCCGACGGGTCCACCGTCGCTTTTGGGTATTCTGCACCGCTCGCTGAGGCGATATTCGTCGTTCCATTCGCCGGCGGTAAACCCACCCAGCTCTGTTCCGACTGCGGGGAACCACGCAACTGGCTACCGGGTGGCCGGGGGTTGCTCTATCAGAAGCTCTCGGCGAAGGGGAACTCGCTCATCGGAGTACTGGAGTTGACCGGGCATGCCGAACCCCTGGTGCAGTCGTCCGACAGTGCGTTGTTTTCGCCCTCGGTCTCACCCGACGGCAGGTGGATGGCGCTGGTTGTGCGTACGCCCCCAAATGACCACCGCGTCACCGTGGTTCCGCTCCGAAACGGAATCGCGGCACCGAAGGTGGCCTGGATTCCAGTCACCGAATCCGGACCGTGGGTCAACAAACCTCGCTGGGCCCCGAGTGGCAATCTGCTGTATTACGTTTCCGACCGGGACGGATTCGTCTGCATCTGGGCGAGCCGGCTCGATCCCGCGACCAAACAGCCTTTGGGTGAGCCGAAAGCCGTAGTTCACTTTCACGTTGGACGCAATTCGCTGGACAACGTCTACGGACTGGAGTTGTCAGTAACGGACGATAAGCTCGTCTTCAACCTCGGTGAAAGCTCCGGCAACATCTGGTTGGCGCCAACTGGCAGCAGGTGAGCATCGATTGCAAAAATCAAGAAATGCTGCCGGGGCAGAAAATCATGCTCCGCCGTCACAGTGTATCCTGCCTTGGACATCTCTGACTTGACCTGTGCGGGCGTGAACCGAAACTCTTTGGGCGGGCCCTCTGGCGAGTCCGGTTTGAAATCGATGATGGGTGTCCTTTCGGCAGGCATGCGTGACTTGAACCGGCCCGCCCTGCTAAGTTCATTCAGTCGCCGAGGGGCGACTGATAGTGGACCGCAAAAGCACACTGGCCATCCCCGAACCAATCGTGCAGCTGCAACGGCAGTTGGAGCAGTTTCGCAGCACGCAGCCGCGGCGGACGAAACTACCGGAGTCGCTGTGGCAGGCTGCGGTCGAACTGGCGCGGCAGCACGGTGTGTATCCGGTGGCGCACCCGCTGCGGCTGGACTACATGCAACTGAAGAAGCGGCTCGGCGGAGTTCCTAGCCCCCGACGGAAGACAACCAAGCCAGCATTCGTGGAACTGGTCGCACCATCCCCAGGGAAGGTCGATGAGTGGGTCATCGAGGTTGAGTCCTCGCGTGGCGCCAAGATGCGCATCCAGTGGAAAGCCACGGTACCGCCTGACTGGGCAAGCCTGCTACGCGCCTGGCGGGAAGTGGACGGATGATTCAGATCACTCCTCAGATGCGCGTGCTGGTTGCGATCGAACCAGTCGATGGGCGAAAAGGGATTGACTCACTGGCGCGACTCTGTCAGGAGAGGCTTGCGGAAGATCCATTCTCTGGATGCGTGTTTGTGTTCCGGAGCCGCAGCGGGGCGGCGATCCGTTTGCTCAGTTATGACGGCCAAGGATACTGGCTGGCACAGAAACGGCTGTCGCAGCGGGAGGTTCGTTTGGTGGCCGGAGGCAACCGGGCCGGCCAAGGGATTGGAAGCCTACGAAGCCCAGCTGCTGATGGCGGCCGGCGATGTGTCGCGCGTCCGCGCGGCGCCGATGTGGCGACGGGTTAGCGCGCTGAAGTGAGGATCGGTAAAAAGCATCACGACCCCCTTGCGTTCCAAGAAAAACAGGTTCATACTGCTGGTCAATGGCTGAGTGGAAGTACCGGGGCCGGTTGGTTACCGCCGAGGACATCCTATATATAGGTGAGCTAATCGCCGCGTACCCGCACGAGAGCCGCCGCACGCTGTCGAAGAAGCTATGCGAGGCCTGGCAGTGGAAACAGCCCAACGGTGCCTTGTGCGACATGGTGTGCCGGGGCCTGCTGCTGATGCTCGACCGTGCCGGCCAGATCACGCTTCCGCCGATCAGTTACGTGCGGCATAATCCGCTGGCGAAAAGAGCGCGGCCGGCACCGGTGCTGATCGACAGCACACCCATCGAAGGCAAGCTGCACCAGATCCAGCCACTCGAGTTTGAGCAGGTGCGGCGCACCGGGGATGAGCCGCTGTTTAACAGTTTGATGGAGGAGCATCACTATCTGGGTTACGAGCAGCCGGTGGGAGAGCACCTGAAGTATCTGGTGTGGACACATGGACGGCCGATCGCGTGCGTGGCGTGGTCGAGCGCACCGCGGCACATTGGCTCGCGCGACCACTACATCGGCTGGAGTGCGGAAGCGCGGCGGCGCAACATTCGGTTCATCGCCTATAACACACGGTTCCTGATTCTGCCGTGGGTTCGGGTGAAGCATCTGGCGTCGCACATTCTGGGCCGCATGGCGATGCGGATTTCGGATGACTGGCGCCGCATGTACGAGCATCCGATTTACTTCCTGGAAACGTTCGTGGATCCGGAGCGATTCCGCGGGACTTGTTACCGCGCAGCCAACTGGGTGTTGCTAGGCAGGACGACGGGGCGCGGCAAGCAATCCAATAGCTACGTGCCCAACCGGTCGATCAAAGAGGTTCTCGGATATCCGGTGACAAAGCGTTTTCGCGAACTGTTCGGAAAGTAGGATGACGAAGCCCGCGATCGAGCGCATCGAGGTAAGCCGGGATGAACTGAATCAGTTGCTGGTGCGCGCCAAGACAGCGCTCAACGAAGATGATTACCGCAAGCTGAAGGCGACGGTGGATGCGCTGAGTTACTTGACCGAGCTAGTCGCGGACAGAAAGACGACGATTCGGGACCTGCGCCAGTTGCTGTTGCCACCGTCGACGGAGAAGACACGCGAGGTCCTGAAGCAAGCGGGCATCGCCCACACGCCGAACTCCGGTGAGACATCGGGAGTGCCAACACCACCGGCCGACAGAAGCGCAGACAAGAAGCCCGGACACGGGCGCAACGGAGCCGATGCCTACCAGGGAGCGCGGAGAGTCGAAGTCGCACATGAGAAGTTGCAGGTGGGCGATAGCTGTCCAGGGTGCTGGAAGGGCAAGGTGTACGAGCAGCAGGATGCCAAGCTCCTGGTGCGGATCGTGGGACAAGCACCCATCGCCGCGACCGTCTATGAACTCCAGAGATTGCGCTGCAACCTTTGCGGAGAGATCTACACGGCGAAGGCGCCGGAAGGCGAGGGTGAAGACAAGTACGACGATACGGCGGCGGCCATGATCGCACAGTTGAAGTATGGCAGCGGCATGCCGTTCTACCGGCTGGAGGATCTAGAAGGGAGCCTGGGGATTCCGCTGCCAGCATCGACACAGTGGGAGATTGTGGAGGAAGCGGCGGAGTTGATCAAGCCGGCGCGGGATGAGTTGATCCGTCAGGCAGCGCAGGGCCAGGTGTTGCACAACGACGACACCAGCATGAAGGTGTTACGGCCCGAACGCGAGCCCGCAGACGAGCGCACCGGTGTATTCACCAGCGGCATTGTGTCGACCGCGGAAGGGCAAAAGATCGCATTGTTCTTCACCGGGCGGCAGCATGCCGGAGAGAATCTCGCTGATGTTCTGAAACGGCGCACGACGGAACTCTCCGTGCCGATTCAGATGTCGGATGCGTTGTCGCGGAACGCGCCGAAATCCGTGGAGCTGTTAGTGGCCAACTGCCTCGCGCACGGGAGAAGAAAGTTTGTGGAGATCGCGCCGAACTTTCCCCGAGCAATGCCGTCATGTGCTGGAGACATTGGGCACGGTCTACTACCACGACAAGCTGGCGCGCGAGCGCGAGTTATCGCCGGAGAAGCGATTGCGGTTGCACCAGGAACGCAGTGAGCCGTTGATGAAGAGGTTGCGGACGTGGCTCGATGCGCAGTTGGCGGAGAAGAAGGTGGAGCCGAACTCAGGGTTGGGAAAGGCGATTCAGTATATGCTGCGGCACTGGGAGCCGCTGACACTGTTTCTGCGCGAGCCTGGCGCTCCTCTGGACAACAATCTGTGTGAGCGGGCGCTCAAGAAAGCGATTCTGCATCGCAAGAACTCGCTGTTTTACAAGACGCTGAACGGCGCCGAGGTAGGCGATCTGTACATGAGTCTGATCCATACCTGCGAGCTCTGTGACGCCAACCCATTCGACTATCTCACTGAGTTGCAGAGGCACGCCGGCGAACTGGCGCGGAATCCGGCGGAGTGGATGCCCTGGAACTACCACGCCACGCTGGGGCGATCCTGCGCCAGCGCGGATCCCAGGTAGATTATGATGAATCTCCCTGGCCGAAAAGGATCGTCTTCGGCTAGGCTTCGGTGACAGTCAGAAATGGCCGCCAAACAGGCCTCTGCAAACGCAAAATCACATAGGGTTTTTGGCCAGGCACGGAAGCCCCCGAAAATGTTTCGCGCCGGCCTCTACGCCCGTGTTTCCACCAACGACCAACAGACCATCCCGTTGCAGATTCGAGCCCTACGTGAATACGCCGTCCGTCGAGGCTGGATTATAGCCCTGCAGGTCAAAGAGGTCGGCTCCGGCGCATCCGGACGGCAACTGCGGGAGAAGTTGTTGGATGCGGCGCGCCGCCGCGAGATCGATGTGCTACTGGTGTGGAGGTTGGACCGGTGGGGTCGCTCGGTCGCGGACCTGTTGGCCACGTTCCAGGAACTGGAGCATCTTGGCGTCGGGTTCATCTCGCTAACCGAGGCGCTGGATCTGACGACACCGACAGGGCGAGCCATGGCTGGCCTGCTCGCCGTGTTCGCCCAGTTTGAGCGGGAGATTCTGCGGGAACGAGTGCGCGCCGGTTTGGCCCACGCCCGGCAAAACGGCCAGCGCCTGGGTCGACCGGCAACGGCGGCACGGCACACCGGAGAGGTTGGGAAGCTCTATCGTACTGGCGTCAGCAAAGCCGAGATCGCGCGGCGATTGGACATCGGCCGGACCTCGGTGCGCCGGATTCTGGAAGCAAAACGATGAGAAAGCCGGCCACAGACCCGATCCGCGAAGACCGCATCCATAACGAAGCCATCGTGGACGCTTACGGACCGGAAGAGAAAGCGATGAGTTGGTATTACTACCTGGAAAACAAAATCCGCTTCCCGTTCCAGGCAAAGTGCATCGCCGCGAAGCTCGTCTCACCCCTCAAAAAAGGGGAGACCGTCGAAGTCCGCCGCCTGGCGCCGGAGGATGCCTGCTCCACTGACATGCTCGTGCTCATCCGATGGCAGGGCCGGCACATGGCTGCTTCTCTTTCCCAACTGGCCCCCGTCGATCCGGACGAATCCACTGCCGAAGCAATCGGTGATTGGCATTACTGGGTAGCCCGGGGCTACCTCTTCTGAATCACGCTGGCCGGCACCTCCCCTACCGTTTTTCACTCGCTCGTTAGAATCGAACAGAGCCATGGCATCTCAAGCAAAATCACAACCCACATGGACCGACGTAAAGGCAAAGCTCGCGAGCTTCGACCGGAAAGGCTTGCTGGGGTTGATCCAGGATCTTTACGCCGCGCACAAAGACAATCAGATGTTTCTTCACGCTCGCTTCGGCTTGGGCGAGGACGCGCTGCGCCCCTACAAGGAAACGATCGCTCGGTGGCTTTGGCCTGACAGTTTTCGGAACCAGGATACGTCTGTCCTCAAAGCCAAGAAAGCCATTGCCGATTACAAGAAGGCGATTGCGGACGCCGCTGGATTGGCCGAGTTGATGGTTTTCTATTGCGAGGAGGCGTCGGGCTTTTCGAGCGATCTCGGCTATCAAGACGAGAGCTACTTCGATGCCCTAGTGCGAATGTTCAACCAGGCTGTTGCGACCGCGAACCGGTTGCCGGTCAGCAGCCGCGACGCTCTGATCGTCAGACTGGATCGGGTCCGTAGCATCAGCCACAAGCTCGGGTATGGCGTTGGCGACGACATGGGTTCCATTTTCGCGAAGTACACGAAGCGTAAAGCTTGACCAGTTCCTATCCAGCTATCCGCCGGTTTCACGTCGGCTATTCAGATTCCACGCAGCCTTGCCGAAAGGACACAACTGATTCCGTTTGATAGGAAAGCTGGTTGGCAACGGCGCTTACGCTCCGATTGGATTTTGAGTCCGTTCTCGGTGCTACTCGGGGTAGTTGCACGCGATTAAGTAGCAGTGATTAGAGCGCGGCATGCATAGAGGAGTTGCCGGGAAGTGCCCCACGACGGGCACAATCTCGGGCACAGCCGCAGAACACTGGAACCACAAGCAGTCCATAATGATCAGGTGGTGCCAGAAGGCCAGTAAATCCATTCTTGCCGGAATGCCGATTAGCACCTAGTGACCCCCATTCGCCTAACGTCTATCACAGAAACTATCACAGTGGTTCTCGTACGTCTCTCGTGCTGGCGTTCGCCGCCTGAGCACGTCGGAACTCCGCAGGCGTGGTCCCAAAGAGCCGGTCCGGCATCCGATTGAGGAAGCTTGCCGGGCGGCAGGGTTCGGCATGGCTTGGTCAAGGCGAACATTAGAGCATTTGCTCCGGAGGCAAACGCTCGATGTGTATGCTGGTGATTTTACAGCTGGCCTATTAGGGTTATGAGCGGCAATTGAGGGGTGTTCAGCGCTTGTTGTGTACCTTGTTGTGTACTCAGCGGAATTTCGTGCAGACGCCAGTGCCCACATCAATCGCTCGGCTGCCGCACACCCGCCAGATTTATTCTCATACCGGGCAGGGATGTGAGCTCAGTGCCGAATCAAGCTCGGACTGAATGGCTGCCTCCGGGCCGGCTTCCTGACCAGCTTAATCACACTATCTAAGCGAAGGACGAAATTTTGTCCAGCCTTTGGGGTCCACCTCAACTGGTGGATGGCTCCGATCCCATCGAGCAGGAGATTGCCGCACAGTTACCGCCCGACGGCCTTGAACCGGTACTTGTTGATTCTCAAGCGCTTGATTTTTGAATCGAGAGTCCGCGCTGGCAGACCTAACCTGGTTGCTGCGCCCGATGGACCAGAGACTTGTCCCTGGCTTCAGCTAGCGCTGCTTCGATCATTTCCTTCTCCTGCCTGGCGAGGATGCCATTGAGCGTACTCGTTCGTCTTCGGCTTGCCGGAAGTTGACTCTTCAACCACGTCTCATCCACAGAGAACGTTTCACCCTCGCTCAGTATCACAGCTCGTTCAATGACGTTTTGTAGTTCACGAACGTTCCCTGGCCAGTCATATGCCTGGAACACTTTCAGAGATTTCTTATCGATCGTTCTGAACTTCTTGCCAGCCCTTTTTCCAATCCAATCTATAAAAGACTCAACTAGCAAGGGAATGTAAGCCACCCGTTCGCGCAACGGTGGCATCTCAATAGGCACTACATTCAGCCTGTATAGGAGATCTTCCCGGAATTTACCTTCGGCTACGAGCGCGGTCAGATCCCGATGAGTGGCCGCGAGCACTCTCACGTCAACAGGAATGGGCCTGTTGCTGCCGACGCGTTCGATTTGACGTTCTTGCAGCACCCGCAATAGCGCGACCTGGATTTCCGGGGGCAAGTCGCCGATTTCGTCCAGGAAAATTGTCCCGCCGTTCGCCGATTCAAAGCGCCCCAGCCGCCGTTGTGTTGCACCGGTGAAGGCGCCCTTCTCCGTGACCGAAGAGCTCGGAAGCAATCAGCGAGGGTGGGATAATCGCAGACGCCGACCGCTCGAAGGCGCTCTCCGAATAGCCCGTAACCCGACTGCAATCAGCTGCAAGCGTCTACATGCGCTTGTCCCCCCGGTTGACACAAACAGTTAAGACACACCTCGCCGTTCGATGAATATTCCTCGACCGGCAAAACGACTTTAGCGCATACTCGGTACCGGCTGGCGAAGCAGAGGCGGGCTCTGCGGGAGCGCAACCCGCCAAGGAATAGCCAGCCGGAAACTCATCCAGACGATGAGTGGGGGCGTTAGCCGCTGGGCTGGCGCCTCCATCGGATGGATAGATTTCCCGATACCTGGGAAAACTCATAAAGGAAGTTGCCGCGCAGCGGCCTCCTTGTGGTTTCGCTCGAACTCGGCGGGCGGCAGATAGCCGAGAGCCGAATGGAGCCGCTTCTTGTTGTAGATCTTCTCCAGGAACTCGCGGATCGAGGTGCGCGCCTCAGCCAGGTCCCGGTAATCGTTGCGATGCACCTCTTCGTACTTGAGCGTTTTCATGAACGATTCGCAGGCCGCGTTATCCCAGGGGTTGCCCTTGCGCGACATGCTGATGGTGATGCCGTGATCCTTCAGCAGATCGGTGTAATCAGTGCTGGCGTACTGTGAGCCCCGGTCGGAGTGATGGACCAGTCCAGGCTCGACCACGCGCCGCGCCAGGGCCATGCGTAGCGCGCCGAGGGTTAGCTCGTCCTCCAGCGTTCGGTCCAACGCCCAGCCGATCACACGCCGCGAGCAGGCGTCCAGGATTACGGCCACGAACACGAACTCGTCGCGCAGCCGGATGTAAGTGATATCGGCCACCCACAGCTGATCGGTGCCGGTGAGCACCATGTTCCGCGCCAGGTTCGGATACACCTTGCGTCCATGGTTGGAGTCGGTGGTCACTACGAACTTCCGCTTCCGCACGCACAACAGGTTGTCCTCGCGCATCAGGCGGCGAACCCGCTTGGGGTTCACCACCCACCCGCGCCGTCGCAACTCCTTGGTGATGCGTGGACGTCCGTAGCTGGGCCACTCCACGGTGATGCGCTGAATCGCATCCCGCAGCTCCATGTCTCGGTCCGGACCTGGTTCCGCGCTGTTCAAGCGGTAGAAGCCAGACCGGGAAATCCGGCCCAGCTTCACCATGCGATCAATCGTCAGCCCGCGATTGGCCTTCACTTCTTCTTGGACCTTCCGGTAAACCGCGGATTTCCAGTCACTGCCTGCAGCATCCGCTGCTCCTCGATGCGCTGCAAGCACCCCTTCAAAAAATCAATCTCCAGCGCCTGTTGGCCGATTTTGCGCTCCAGTTCCGCTACTCGGCCTTCGCTCCAGCGCGGCTTCCCGTTGCCCGGATACGCATTACCCGGCCCCTGCCGGAACTCACGCCGCCAACGGTGCAGCACATTCGGGTTGACTTCCAGCGCCCGCGCCACCTCGCCCATGGAAACCCCCTGCTCCAGGCGCTGCACCGCCGCCAGCTTGAACTCTTTGGTGAACATCCTTCTCGACAGCCCCATAACTCAATTCTCCTTTGAATGGATTTTGAGTCTTAACTGGTTGTGTCAAAAATGGGGCCAAGTCCAGAGTGACCCTT
>Ga0208042_1000096_pt1 | contig 30119 bp, 28 predicted proteins | sample Sb_taG_10_FD_187708 | JGI IMG/M metagenome (GOLD analysis project Ga0208042, IMG submission 187708) | Peat soil microbial communities from Weissenstadt, Germany - Sb_50d_7_NC metaG (SPAdes) (version 2) | ecosystem: Environmental > Terrestrial > Soil > Wetlands > Peat | place: Germany... | reverse complement strand
GCCAATTCTAACCGCAGAGGGCGCGGAATGCTCTACGTTCGTGTAGGGACGGACGCCCTCTTCCGTCCAAGCCGAGCGAAGCTCGGCAGTTGCTACACCGCAGACAGCTGAGCTTCCGTCACCACGATCCGGGCCGTCTTGCGCGACCGAGGTTTCTTGCGGATCACGATCTCGACATCGCGATCAAGCGCATTGAGAAAATGCAGCAGGCGCTCGACGGAAAAACCCTCCAGGTGATAGTTGACCAGCGCGGAAATCTTCGGCTGGTTGATCTCTAACACCCGCGCCGCCGCTGTCTGCGACAGATGGCGCGCCTGAATGATCTGCTGGATCGCAAGCGCGAGACGCACTTTTGTCTGCTTCTCGCCGGCATCGCGCAGCCCGAGGTCGGCAAACACGTTCCCCGAACTTCGCACTACAGATACGCTATTTCGCCCGTTTGCCATACCGTGCCTCGTAGTCCTCGCTGGCTATTCTGAGCCGTCGCGAAATCAGCTCCACGTCGCTCTGCGCCGTCTTTCTGCCTTTGGGCGACTTCTTCTGGAACGCATGCAACACGTAAATCGCATGCTCGAACTTTACGGTATACACGGCCCTGTAAGTATCGCCGCGGTGGTCCGCGACGACCTCCAGGACGCCCGGACCTTCGCCCTTCCACGGCTTCGCTTTCGGATGTTTGCCGCCAAACTGCGCCACGCTCAGAGCGGTTCCGATTTCGTCTTTCACCGCCTCGGGGAACTCCGTGAGGTCGTCCTTCGCCGGGCCGACCCAAAACAACGGCTTTTCGCCGGGAACGCTTTGCGGTCGGACCATAGTCATTATCCCAGTTTTGGGATTTCGTGTCTAGAGCTATATTCCCTTCTTCAACTCCCGCTTCCACCCCAGCACCCGCGCCTTGTTTCCTTCCGCCTCGGCCTCGGGAACCATTCCCTTCTTCTGATACAGGATCGAGAGGCTCGTGTGCGCCAGAATGTCGTCGGGATCGATTTCTGAAATTTGCTTGGAGATTTCAATGGCTTCGTCGAAGCGGTTGAGGTCCTGCAGCGCCCGGCTCAGCCCATGCAGCGCATCGGTGAACCTGGGATCGGCCTCGACCGCCTGCCGGTACTCTTCGACCGCCTGCTCGTGGCGGCCTTCGAGAACCAGATCGAGCGCGGCGTAGTAGTGCTGTTCGGCCAGTTGGCGGGCGCTTGCGGAGCTGGCCGGATCGTCGGGCATAGAGGTAGGCTCAGGTGATTCTAGCAAGACGCAAGCAGGCACGTGCGCCCCCTCAAATTTCAGATTTTGTCATCCAAACGGAGTGAGGGATCTGCAGTTCGCGGCAAAATGCAGATCCCTCGCTCCCCCACCCCAGCTAGCAAAAGCGCTGGTTGGGGGCCCCGATCGCTCGGGATGACAATCCACGAAAGGTGGAGAGCCAGGTAATAGCTGATTTTGAGACAATTATCACTGGCCTTGTCGTAGTGGGAGGTCTGATCGCATGTGCCGCAATATCAAAACCCTGTTCAACTTCGATCCGCCCGTCACTGACGAAGAAGTTCGGGCAGCTTCGCTCCAGTTTGTGAGAAAAATCACAGGGTTCAACAAACCTTCAAAGGCGAACGAAGCCGCATTCATGGACGCGATCGATGAAATCGCAGCGATTTCCGCTCGTCTTCTCCGCTCGCTCGACACAAATGCTCCGCCCAAGAATCGCGAAGAGGAGGCAGCCAAGGCGAAGGCTCGCGCAGCAGAAAGATTCGGCGATTGAGGAGACGTCAGCTAGCGTTCTCCGGCTTCCAGCGCAGCACCGGCTTGCGCGCCGCCGCGGTATCGTCCAGACGGGAAATGCGCGCGTTGTGGGGGGCGTCGAGCACGAACTGCGGATCTTCTTCCACCTCTTCCGCGATCGATTTCATGGCTTCTATGAAGAGATCCAGTTCTTCTTTCGGCTCGCTCTCGGTTGGCTCGATCATCAGCGCGCCGTGCACGATCAGCGGGAACGCCGTCGTGTAGGGATGGAATCCGTAATCGATCAGGCGTTTGGCAAGGTCGATGGTCTTCACGCCCTTCTTCGCCTGCACCTTGTCGCTGAACACCACTTCGTGCATCGAGGGCGTCGAGTACGGCAGGTCGTAAACGCCTTCCAGTCCCTTGCGGATGTAATTGGCGTTGAGCACCGCGTCTTCGGTTGTCTGGCGCAGGCCGTCCGGGCCGTTGGCGAAAATGTAGGCCAGCGCGCGGATGAACATTCCGAAATTTCCGTAGAACGCGCGCACGCGCCCCACCGACTGCGGACGGTTGTATTCGAAGCCCAGCGTGCCATCGGCTTTGGTGATGACGACCGGCGTCGGCAGGAACGGCTCAAGAATTTTCTTCACGGCCACCGGCCCCGACCCCGGACCGCCTCCGCCATGCGGTGTGGAAAACGTCTTGTGCAGGTTCATGTGCATGACATCGACGCCAAAGTCGCCCGGCCGGGTTTTCGCGACCAGCGCGTTCATGTTGGCGCCGTCCATGTAGAGCAGGCCGCCCTTGGCGTGCATGAGTTCGGCTACCTTGTGAATCTCCTGCTCGAAAACGCCCAGCGTATTTGGATTGGTCACCATCAGCGCCGCGACGTCTTCATTCATCTGCGCCGCCAGCGCCGCTACGTCGACCATGCCGCTGGCGTTCGATTTCAAATTTTCGACCGCGTAACCCGCCGTGGCCGCCGTCGCCGGATTCGTCCCATGCGCCGAGTCCGGAATCAGAATTTTCTTGCGCGCGTTACCTTTGGACTGGTGATACGCGCGCACCAGGAGCAATCCCGTCAGTTCGCCGTGCGCGCCCGCGGCTGGTTGCAGCGTGATCGCGTCCATCCCGGTGATGTCAAGCAGGCAATCGCTCAACGTCTTCATGATGCGCATCGCGCCCTGCGAAATCCTCTCCGGCTGATACGGATGCCCGTTGGCGAGACCTTCGACGCGCGCGACAAACTCGTTGACGCGCGGGTTGTACTTCATGGTGCAGGAGCCCAGCGGATACATGCCGAGATCAATCGCGTAATTCCACGTCGAGAGGCGGGTGAAGTGACGGATGATTTCTAACTCGCTGACCTCCGGCATATTGCCGAGATCCTTGCGCTCCGCCTTGCCCAGCAACTTCGCCGTATCTACTTCCGGAACATCGAGCGGCGGCAACTTCCATGCGGCCTTGCCCGGCGACGACTTCTCGAAAATCAATCCTTCGTTCTGACTGATGTGACGCGTGGCTTTGCGAGTTATGTGGTTCATAGTTATTTATCCAAGAGTCCAAGATCTGAGAGTCCAAGATCGATAATTTCTGGCGGCGGCACCATCCATGCGCCTGTTCCGTTACAAGCCGGGCAAACGCCAGTCCCCGAGCAGTTCCGACATTTCGGCTGATCCTCATTATTGAGGTGGGAGTTGATGCCAGAACCGTCGCATTCGGCGCACCTTCCGTCGCCGAAGCAAGAGGTGCAAGTATTTCTGGATCCAATCATCGGAGCGCCTCCGCGGGCTCGGCATCCTTACTCAAGACCGACCGTTCGCTCTCGGCGACGAGGCCGACCGCCGTATCGATCATGGGCCTTGTCGTCAATTCGGTGCAGCACCAAAGAGCCGCGTTGCCAAATTCGGGATAGAACTTCTTCAGCGGAAATCCGCCAACGATTTTTTGTTCCAGCAGCCGCGAGTTGATGGCGTAAGGATCTTCGCTGGTCTGGACCACGAACTCGTTGAATCGTGGCGCACCCGCGAACAGCACTTTGGCATGTTTGCTGAATTGGTCGGCAGCGTACGCCGTCTTCGCCAGGTTCTGCTTCGCCAGTTCCCGCAAGCCGATCTTGCCGTACACGGTCATGAAGATGTTCACCATCAGCGCGACCAGCGCCTGGTTGGTGCAAATATTCGACGTCGCTTTCTCGCGCCGGATGTGCTGCTCGCGCGTCGCCAGAGTCAGCACGAAGCCACGTTTGCCGTTCTTGTCGACGGTCTGACCCGCCAGGCGTCCCGGCATCTGCCGGACGAATTTATCTTTCGTCGCGAGCACGCCGCAATAGGGACCGCCGAATCCGAGCGGCACTCCGAACGACTGCGCTTCCATGGCCACGATGTCGGCGGTGCGCGGCGGCTCCACAATGCCGAGCGATGCCGCTTCGGCGATCGACACAATCAACAGCGCTCCGCGTTTGTGGGCGATCTCGGCAATCGCCTCGACGTCTTCGATCGTCCCGAAGAAATTCGGCGACTGAACCAGGACGCAGGCGGTATCGTCGCCCACTGCCTTTTCGAGCTCCTCCAGATCGATCGTTCCCGAGTCCGTGAACGAGAGTGTCTTCAGCGGAATCGCCTGGTCGGTCGCGTAGGTGCTGAGCACTTCCCGATACTCGGGATGCACGCTGCGCGCGATCGCCGCCGAACGCCGCCCCGTGATGCGAACCGCCATCATCACGGCCTCGGCCGCGCCGGTCGAACCGTCGTACATCGAGGCATTCGCCAGGTCCATGCCGGTGAGTTCCGAGATCATCGTCTGGAACTCGAAGATGGCTTGCAGCGTGCCCTGCGCAAACTCCGCCTGGTAGGGCGTGTAGGAGGTCAGAAATTCGCCGCGTTGCACCAGCGCATCAATGACCACCGGCCGGTAGTGAGAGTAAGCCCCGGCTCCGAGAAAACTGGTGTAACCTTCGCCGTTTTCTTTCGCCCGTTGCTTAAACCAGTCCACGATTTCCGACTCCGCCATTTGCCGCGGGACAGCGAGATCGCGCGTCAGACGGAACTTGGCCGGAATCGGCGAGAACAGTTCGTCCACGGAGCGGATCCCGATCGCCTTCAGCATGGCGGCGCGATCCGCGGGAGATTTAGGCAGATATCTCATAAGAACTTTCTTTTGATGTAATCAGCACACTGAAACGATTGCAGAGGTTAGAGGGCAGATTGCAGAGGTGAAAGGCTCGGCCTTCAGCAGTCATCTATGGGCCAGGGTTTTCAATTCTGCAATCTGACCTCTGACCTCTGCAATCGTCCTTTAATGTGCCGCCTCTTCGCTGACGAATTTTTCGTAGTCCGCCGCCGAAAGCAGCGCATTCATCTCCGCCGGATCCTTCACCTTGATCTTGACCATCCAGGCCCCGTGCGCATCTTTGTTCACTTTTTCCGGGGACGTGGCCAGATCTTCATTCACGCCGGTGACGGTCCCCGAAACTGGAGCGTACACATCGGACACGGCCTTCACCGACTCCACCGTGCCCAAAGTCTTCCCCATTATGACCTCCACCCCCACCTTGGGCAGTTCGACGAACACGATGTCGCCCAGCGCGTCCTGGGCGTGGTGCGTGATGCCCATCGTGCCATCGGCAGTGATCCACTCATGTTCCTTTGTATATTTGCGGTCGGTTGGATAAGGCATGTCGGCTTCTGGCTCCTAGCTCTTAGCTTTTTTTCGGACGCTTATAAAAAGGAATCGGCACTACCTGCGCCTTCACGCCCTGTCCGCGGATATCAACTTTTACTGTCGTTCCAACCGCAGCTTGCGCGGGTGGAACGTATGCCAATGCAATATTCTTCTTCAAAAATGGCGCCGGAGAACCGCTGGTAACGTAGCCAATCTCGCGCCCGCCCTCGTCTAGAACCTTGTATCCGTCGCGGGCGATGCCCCGGTCGACCATCTCGAGACCGGCCAGCGTTTTCTTCAAGCCCTCGGGTTTCGCCTTCTCCAGTGCCGCGCGCCCAATAAATTCCGGCTTTTCCATCTTGCAGAAACGATCCAGTCCCGCTTCCCACACATTGATCGTGTCCGTGATTTCGTGTCCGTAGAGGGGCAGCTTGCCTTCGAGGCGCAGCGTGTTGCGCGCACCCAAGCCGCAGGGGACTGCGCCAAACTCTTTCCCCGCCGCCAGAACCTCGTGCCAGACCCGTGCGCTGGTCGCCTCGTCCGCTGGAACGTAAATCTCGAATCCGTCTTCGGCAGTATAACCCGTGCGGCCCATCAGGACGTTCTTCAGGCCGCATACCGTCCCGCGCGTCACCCAGTAGAACTTCACCGCGCTCAGGTCTCGGTCCGTCAACTTTTGCAGCACGTCCACGCCCTTCGGCCCCTGAATCGCGATCTGCGTGAAATCGTCCGATAGATTCTCAACCGCGCAGTCAAATTGCCGGGTATTCTCGCGCACCCAACTGAAATCCTTTTCCCGCGTGCCCGCGTTAATCACGAGCAGGTACTCGTCCTCGTCCAGCCGATGAACGATGACGTCATCCACAAACGTGCCTTGCGGATAGAGCAACGCCGAATACTGCGCCTGGCCACGCGCCAGCCGCGACGCGTCATTCATCGAGATATGCTGCACGGCGGCCAGTGCTCCTGGGCCGGCCAGGCGGATGTCGCCCATGTGGCTGACGTCAAAAATGCCGACGCCGGTACGCACCGCCATGTGCTCGGCGACAATGCCGCAACCGATCGAAGCAGGGTATTCGACCGGCATGTCCCAGCCGTTAAACTCCACCATCTTCGCGCCCATCTGGCGATGGACGGCGTTCAAGGCAGTCTTGCGGACGTTTCTTGGGACGACAGGCGGAGTGGCTTCAGCAACCGACAAGAAGCACCTCGGTCAGACCTCGCTCCGACAGTGGCCGGACTGCCGGAGTCTGGAACTGAATAACTTAACACCTAGGCGGGAAGGGCGCAAATTGATCAGGTGTCAGGTCTCAGGAAAAGCAAACCGGAAGCACGGTCCGTTTCCCTGAGACCTTTTTCCTGAGACCTTGCACCTGAGACCTGCCTTCGAGTGACTTCCGTTATGTTCCTTCCAGGCCTCTGCTGAACTAAACTCCAACCATGTCCTCTAAACCGGGCGTACGCCGCATCGTCTGCGCCCAATGCGAACAGGCGGAAGAGCGTTGCTGGTGCGAAAAATTCTGCGTGTTGTGCCAGTCCCAACTCGAAGTGCGCCTCTGCACCGATGGCTTGTTGTACTGCGAAGCCTGCCGCACCGCCTGCGACTACAAACTGGCAAACTGAGACGTGGCGAACGGCTGTTCACCACTTTTTTCGCGCAGGATCTCGCGGCGGTGAGTTCCATATCTTCGGCCAATTGAAGGCCGCCCCGAGGAGTGCCACTATCCCAAGTACGACCGCAACGGGCCCAAAGACCAGACCGCCGAACCACTTCCGATACGAAAAACCGTATCCGGCGCGGGAGAAGTAAAGGCCCAGGGCAAGGACTATCACTCCGACAATGCCACATCCCAGCCGTTTCAGCTTGGGCAAACTGGATCCTCTGAACATGTCAGCTCAAATTACCACCGCTTCCTTATACTCCCCATACACCTTTCGCATCGCATCCGAAATTTCGCCCACCGTGGCGTTCGCTTCTACTGCCGCCAGTATTTGCGGCATTAGATTGTCGCCCGAGCGCGCCGTGTCTTCGACGGCGCGAATTGCGGCTTTCCAGGCCTCGACGTTGCGCTTGGCGCGCAGCGCCCGCAGGCGCTCGACTTGTTTCGGCTCCAGCGCCGGGTCAATCCGCTGGATCGGCACCGCCTTCTCTTCTCCTATCTGGAACCGGTTCACGCCGACGACCACTGCCTCCTGCCGATCGACCGCCTGCTGATATTCGTAGGCCGCGTTCTGGATTTCCTGCTGCACATATCCGCGCTCGATCGCCTTGAGCATGCCGCCCATGGCTTCGATTTTTTCCAGATAGTCGACGGCTCGCTTTTCGATTTCGCTGGTCAGCGATTCGACGTAATACGAACCCGCCAGCGGATCGACCGTCTGCGGCGCGCCCGATTCAAACGCGATCACCTGCTGCGTGCGCAACGCGATTCGCGCCGACGCCTCGGTTGGCAGCGCCAGCGCCTCGTCAAACGAATTCGTGTGCAGAGACTGCGTCCCGCCGAGCACCGCCGCCATGGCCTGGATCGCCGTGCGCACAATGTTGTTCTCCGGTTGCTGCGCCGTCAGCGTGGAGCCGGCCGTCTGAGCGTGGAAGCGCAGCATCCACGATTTTGGATTCTTCGCCTTGAACCGATCGCGCATGATCTTCGCCCACATCCGGCGCGCGGCGCGGAACTTCGCGACCTCCTCGAGGAAATTGCTGTGGGCATTGAAGAAGAACGAAAGCCGCGGTGCGAACTTGTCGACATCGAGGCCCGCGCGAATCGCCGCTTCCACGTAGGCAATTCCGTTGCCCAGCGTGAAGGCGACTTCCTGCACCGCCGTCGATCCCGCCTCGCGCATGTGATAGCCCGAGATCGAGATCGTGTTCCACTCCGGCACGTTCTCGTTCGACCAGGCAAAAACGTCGGTGATGATGCGCATCGCCTGCTGCGGCGGATAAATGTACGTTCCGCGCGCGATGTACTCCTTGAGCACATCGTTCTGCACCGTGCCGGAGAGCTTGCGAATGTCCCTGCCCTGCCGCCGCGCCACGGCCACGTATAACGCCAGCAGAATCGAAGCTGTAGCATTGATGGTCATGGATGTTGAAATCGCGGTCAGGTCGATGCCATCGAACAGCCGCTGCATGTCTTCGATCGAATCGATGGCCACGCCGACTTTGCCAACTTCTCCGACGGCCAGCGGATTGTCCGAATCGAGCCCAATCTGCGTCGGCAAATCAAAGGCCACCGATAGCCCGGTCGTTCCGTTCGCGAGCAGGTACTTGTAGCGCTTGTTCGACTCCTCGGCATCGCCCATGCCCGCGTACTGCCGCATGGTCCACAGGCGGCCGCGGTACATCGTGGCCTGTACGCCGCGCGTGTAGGGAAATTCCCCCGGATACCCCGCATCGCGGTCGTAGTCCCACGCCGCAAGATCCGCGGGCGTGTAGAGGGGGGCTACGGCGATATGAGAAGACGTCTCTTGGATCGGGAGGCTAGCTTCCCGCTTGGTTGCGGATTCGGCCGTCTTGAGTTCCGTCATGTTGTCCTGCCCTTCTTGGCGCTTAGCGCTTAGCTCTCAGCTCTCAGCTCTTAGCCTTTGGCTTTTCTCTTTACTCGCCAGAACGAGCTCAGCCCGAACCAAGTGAATGACACCGTGAAGCATACCGCGAGCACCAACCGGCCTGGTCCAGTGGCGTGGCCAGACTGGTACTTCCCGTACTCGCGCATGCCGGCCATGGCCCCGATCCCGGCAATCGCCAAGAACGTGAATCCGGTCACTTCCAGCCAGAGTTGGTGCAGGACCCGCCCGACGGAACGCGCGGTCGCACGGATCCCGGCCAGGAGCGCCCCGCCCGTCCGGCTGCGCTCCAGCCACTGGACTGCCACACGGAAAATGAGCTTGATTTTTTCCACCGCCTGGCCGCCGATCATCATTCGATTTTAACAGCGACCGGGCGTACAATGACGGTGGGCGGGGTCACGACCAAGTGTGATGTCCCCCATCAGCGGCGTCCGATTCCAGGGGGATTCGTGGATCAGCAACTGAAACAGCTCATGAAAGAACTCGGAGAAGCGATCAACGAGTCTCTGTCCGATTCCGAGTCGATCGCCGAAGTGGTTGCCCGCATCAAGGAAGGCGGCTACGACATATTCCTCGTTCTCGAAGCCACCATCGGCGTCAGCAAGCAAGGCGAACACACCACCGACAAGACATCGCTCGTCTCCACGCTGAGCACTAATGCCGAACTCAAGATCAGCGATCAGGATCTGAAGTTTCTCAAGTCCCTCCGAATCAAGATCGAAGAAGAAGAAGAAGACTAGCGTTGTGGGGTGGACACTCTTTTCCGCCGGCTTTGATACTTATTTATCGGTCCAGCGATGCCCTGCATTGCGACCCTTGGATGGCCACCGAGAACTGCCCCTTTGGACCCGCCCGCGTTCAGGGCAAAATCTTCCGATTTCCCACAAAATTTTCCCTTTCCCAAATAGGAAAAACCTTGCAGCTGGGGTCCGGTCTGTTAGAATAGTTTCTCCCCGATGTAAGTGGCCGCTTAGCAGCATCTTAAAGGTGGACAGGCTTCGTCGAAAATGGCCTTCGGCGTGCACTCACGGTTCAGAAGTGTCGTCCTTTGGCCAGTCTCCCGCGGTCTTTAAAATGCTGGTTCGTGGGATCGACCACTTCTTTTGGCAAGCGCTAAGCAAGTAGCTACATGAGGTGCTGTACATGGATTCCCAGGCTTCGCAATTGACCCTAGGCCTTCTTCCCGAGCCTCGCACCCGTTGGGGAAGGTTCGTTCTCAGTTATGGCATGCAGTCGCTGGTGATGGCGTTGTTCGTGATTATGGCCATCGCATACCCCGAAGTTCTGGTGATGCCGGTACACGACTACCACTTTGTCAGCCTGGTCAGCACTCCGCCCCCGGTTCCACAGGCTCCGGCGCCGGTCAGGAATTTTCCCGTTCCGGTTCCAAAGATCGCCGACCCGGTAACGCCGCGGCCCGAAGCTCTGCGCGTTCCGTCAGAATTGGTGCAGCCGAAAAAGCCTCCCGTTCCCGAGGACCAGGCGCCTAAGGTAACACTGGCTACCAGCAAAGAACTTCTGCCGGACATGAAACCGCAGATTCCCCGGGCGCCGGTCAAAACGAATGTGTTCTCCACGGGAAGCTCGGCTACGCCAACCATGGCGGGCGCGCCGCAGAAAGTACAAACCGGCGGCTTCGGCGATCCCAACGGCGTGCCCGCATCGGATAATCACGGCCGCCCGATTACGATCGCGCAGGCGGGCTCGTTTGATATGCCCTCCGGCCCAGGCTATGGCAACGGCACCGGCGGATCGCATGGCGCCCGCGGGGTGGTCGCGAGCACCGGTTTTGGCAGCGGCGTCGCTACCGGCGACAGTTCCGGCCCGGTTTCTGTCTCGCGCGGTGCGGTTCGCCAGGGCTCCTTCGGAGACACCGATGTCGTAACCGCTCAGCCCAAAGCCAAGTCCGCCGAACCCGCGGTCAAGACTTTGCCGGCTGAGATTACATTCAAGCCCCGTCCGGTTTACACTGATGAAGGGCGACACCTTAAGATTGAGGGCGAGGTCCTGCTCGATGTTGTCTTTTCAGCGACGGGGCAGATTCGCATCGTGAGAGTGGTACGCGGTCTCGGCCATGGGCTGGACGAATCTGCGGTTCGCGCGGCGGAACAAATTCGCTTCAAGCCCGCCCTGAGAGACGGCCAACCCGCTGATTCCGAGGCGGTATTGCACATCGTGTTCCAACTCGCATCATAGATAATAATGAAACAAACGAAAATGTTGCGCTCCCTATTCGCACTCTTTGCGCTCTCCCTGGTCGGCTGCGCCGCGTCCCTGTTCTCCCAGACTTCGCTCGCCCAGACTTCGCTCGCCCAGACTACGCCCGCCCAGACTACGCCGGAACCCCAACTCTCCACCCGCGACGCCGCCACCCAACAGGCCGCCACCGCCAGCAGCAGCTTCGACCAGGTTGTCGACCGGGCGGTGGAGCGCGAACATTTCTTCATGGCCCAGATGAAGCAATTGCATCCCCTGGTAGAAACCTATCTCCAGAATCTGAAGCAAGACAAAGACCTCGGCGCTCCCGTCCCCACTAGCGACGTGTACTTCCTTGGCCGATTGGACATGAGCGATGGTACCGATGACCGCACTTTCTATTCGCCCACCACGGCCGGCCTCGGCAAGCGCATGCTCAACAAACTGAGCAACGTGTATTCCATGAAGTTCCTGCCCCTGGGCTTTGCCCAGATGGTGGTGCTCGATGAGGATTTTCAGCGCAAGTATTACGACTTCACGTTCGTGCGCCGCGAGTTTCTCGGCGAAGTGCGCTGCGTCGTCATCGACGTTGCCCCCAAGAAAGACGCCGGCAAGGGCCGCTTCCTCGGCCGCATCTGGATCGAAGATCAGAACTACAACATCGTCCGCTTCAACGGCACTTACTATCCTCATCCGCGAGCCAGTTATTACCTGCACTTTGACAGCTGGCGTCAGAACCTCCGCCCCGGCGGCGTCTGGCTGCCTTCGCTGATTTATTCCGAGGAGTCCGACCTGAAATATCGCCTGGGCCAGACGCTTGATTACAAGGCGCAGACGCGGCTCTGGGGCTATAACCTGAAGGATCTCCGCCGCAACTCCGAGTTCACCGAGATCACCGTCGACGCCCCGCAGGCGGTGCAGGACCAGAGTCAGAAAGCCCAGGACGCAACGCCCATCGAAGCCCAGCGCGCCTGGGAACGTCAGGCCGAGATCAACGTCCTGGACCGCCTGCAGCAGATCGGCCTGATCGCACCGGAAGGCGAAATTGACAAGGTGCTACAAACCGTCGTCAACAACGTAATGGTCACCAATAACCTCGACATTCAACCCGAGATCAAGTGCCGTGTGCTGTTGACCACGCCGCTCGAGTCCTTCGCCATTGGCCATACCATCGTCGTGAGCCGCGGCATGATTGACGTGCTGCCCGACGAAGCGTCGCTGGCCATGATTCTGACCCACGAACTGGCGCACATCGTGCTCGGCCATCACCTCGACACCAAACTCGCCTTCAACGACCGCATGTTCTTTCCCGATGAGCGCACCTTCCAGCGCATGGATTTCGCTCGCGATCGCGGCGAAGAAGAAGCGGCTGACAAGAAAGCCATGGAACTGCTCAACAACTCGCCCTACAAAGATAAGCTCAGCAACGCCGGCTTGTTCCTCAAAGCGGTCCAGGCCCGAGCGCCGCAGCTGAAGAACCTGATTCGGGCGCACTTGGGCGACAGCCTGCTCAATGGCGACGCCACCAGGATGTCGGCTTTGATGACCGCCTCGCCGCAATTCGATCCGAAGAAGGCCGACCAGGTTGCGGCGCTTCCGCTGGGTGGCCGGGTGAAGGTTGATCCGTGGAATAATCAACTCGAATTGATCAAGACCAAGCCGGTCGCCATCACCACCGCAGCCGAGAAGATGCCGTTTGAAGTCACGCCCTTCTTCCCGTTCCTCACCAGGTTTGGCACCGTCGCCGCTCCAGAAAAAGCGGCTCCGGTCCCGGAGAAAACAGCGGCAACTCCTACGGGGCAATAAGGCGGCTTTTAGCTTTTGGCTTTTGGCTCTTCGCTGTCAACTGCCAGGAGTAGATCGCAATCGCCGCACTCCCGGCACTCGCTTCCGGCGTTCTTCAACAACCCGTCGGCACCAGAAGCTGAAAGCCAAGAGCTACTTAGCCTTGATCATTGCGCGCATGTGAAAATCTGGAGCGGGAGAGAAGCGGAAGAAAAAATCAGGGGAAGCCCGCTGCCAGACGCAGCGGGGCTGGTGGTGCAGGCTATTGTGCCAAGCTGCTTCCGACTTGCGAAAACACGTTGTTGGCGTTGCCGCCGATCAGCCGGACCGTGCCAATCACGATCACCAGGATTACCGCGAGCATCACCGCGTATTCGGCGACGTCTTGACCGCTCTCCTCAACCCAAAGTTGACGTAATGCTTTGATCACTGTTTGCCCCCAATCGACGACGCGCCCATAGCTTCACTCACTCCTCGGGACAGTAGTCCGCCGCCGTGTAATATTAAAATACCGTGAATCTGCCTCTTTCGCCAATAGCACACGAGTGACCTTTAATGGCACTATTGTGCCACAACTGTGCACAATTGTGCCATAACGCAATTTCCCTTAGATCCAGCCAACCTGTTGATTACAGGATGGTTTTCAGGGGAAGCCCCTGGTTCACCGCGAACAGCGCCAGTTCCAGGCGGGTGGAAACCCCCAGTTTGTCGAAGATGTTGCTGAGGTGGTGCTTTACCGTATCCTCGCTGATTTTGAAGTACTCGGCGATTTCCCGGTTGGCATAGCCCGCGACCACCGCCGAGACAATCTCCAGTTCCCGCGGCGTCAGCCCGAATTTCTTCTGTTTCGTTTCCTCGTTCGTACTCTGCATGAGGTTGCGCAGGTACTGCACCAGATTCGAGACGCTGTCCCGCCCCACCCAGTACTCCCCGGACATCACCGCATGAATGCTCTTGAGCAACAGTTGGGTCGCGGAATCCTTCAGCACCACGCCGCGCGCTCCCAACTGCAAGGCTTCCACCACCTGCTTCTTTTCCACCGCCGCGGTCAGTAGGATGATGCGCACCGGCCCCGCCCCGCCCACGCGCGTGTTCAGGTCGCGCAGCGCTTCCAGCCCACTGTGGTGCGGCATGGCCAGATCGAGCAGAAGAATGTCGGGCTTGATCTCGGTCGCCAGCTTCACCGCCTCGAAGCCGTCGCAAGCTTCGCCCACTACTTTCATATCCTGTTCCGATTCCAGCAGACGCCGCAGCCCGTCGCGGAAAATGGGGTGATCGTCGGCAATCACAATGCGTATGGGATGAATTCGTTTATCCATTGTTGGCCTATCCATCGTTGGCTTATCCATGATTGGCCTTTCTCGCCGGCGGAATTCGGACTTCCAGCCGTGCGCCGTGTCCCGGAGTCGATTCTATCGTGAGTTCGGCCTCCAGCAGGCGTACTCTTTCGCGAATCACTCCCGGCCCCTTGCCAGACGTCTCCAGTTCCGCATCCGACCGCCTTCCGGAAAAAGAAAATCCCTTACCGTCGTCCTCCACCGTCAGTTGCAGATTACCCGCCCGCTGCGCCAGCCGTACCAGCACATGGTGCGCTCCACTGTGCTTGCGCACGTTGACCAGACTCTCCTGCACGATGCGCGCCAGTTCCCGGCACACTCTCGGCGCCAGATCCACCCGCTCCACTTCGCTGACGAACTCGGCTGCGATTCCCGTTTCCCGCCGGAAGCGCTCCACCGTGTCGGAAATGAAACCCAGAAGCCGGTCCGCATTCACTTCGAACGACTTCATCGCCTGCATCAGTTCGCGCAACTTCAGAACTTCTTCGCGCAGCAGTTTCTGGATCCGCCCCAGCTCCGTATTCACCACTGGCGCCTGGGTTCCCGACTGGCGCCGCAGCACATCCAACTGCATTTCCACTGCGATCAGCGATTGAATCGCTCCATCATGAAGTTCGCGCGCGAACCGAGCCCGCTCCAGCGCCCCCGCCCGCTCCCGCAGCCGCCGCATCAGGTACACGTTGTAGACCGCCGGAGCCACCTGCTGCGTGTACTCCTGCAGAAACCGCAATTCCTCTTCCGGCCCCCCCATCATCTGTGGATCGAACAGGAACACCCGGCCCGACCACTCGGTCCCGAAGACCAACGCCACCGAAACTATGGCGTCAAACTTTTCCACTCGCGCCAGCGCATCCAGAAATTCCGTGCTTCCATCGCGCAGCCGCCCTCCGTCACGATCCAGCAGCACCGCATGAAAACCCTTGTCAGTGCGCGACGCATAAATCGCGTCCGCTGGCGAGTCGAACAGATACGCCTTTTCGCTTTCCGGCGAAGCCTCGCGCCAGCGCAGCCCTTCGCCGCCCTCGGCGCCACGCCGCACCTCGGCAAGAAATACCCGGTAACTGTGCCTCTCCTGCGAGGCGCTGAGCACCCGGGACGCGCCGTAGATGCTCAGCACTTCCCCAAGAACCTGCTGCATGGTCCCGGTCAGTCCCGCCTCCACTCGCGTCGAACTGAGAACGCGCATGATCACGGCGCGCTCCGCCCGCACCTTCTTCTGGTTCTCCGACATGTAGCCCAGCAAGAATCCGAGCACAATCAGATACACCGAGCTCATGAACAGTTGTTGCGGATCCAGTTCCCGCACGCTCACACCCAGCCGCGGCAGATGCACCACTCGCAGCCACTGATCCGCCGCCGTTTCCAGTCCAGCTCGCACCGTGAACGCTTCCACCTCGAGCAGTGCCACCGCCGTAGCCGCCGTGCCCACCGTCTCCCACAGCCCCCAGCGATAGGCCGCCGCCACCATCACGAACACGAAGAAGAGAAAAAATTGCCCGTGCTGCGCCGTGGCGAACAAGGAAATCAGCACCGGCCAGAGGATGTCCACCGCGTGCACGACCAGACGAAAAGCGGTTGTCGACTGCCTCCGGAAGCGCACCAGCAACATCACCACCACCGCATGAACCAGGTACACTGTCAGGAGCCAATACAGCCAGGGCGAATATGCAAATCCGCGCACTGGCTCCATCCAAAGAGCGAACTCCGCCGCGATCGTCAGTGCCACCCGCGCCGTCGCGAGCCAGCGCTCGGTGCGCCGGATTTCGTCCGCACTGAGCGGCGCCCGGAAGCGCCATAGATCACGGTATCGAGGGATCATCCAGGACACGGGACTCTCGTAGGTCGCTAAGCACCCATTCTAAAGTTAAGCGCCTAATTCTAAAGGCAATCTCAGCTAAACTCCATGAGCTTCTCACTTCTCGAATTCTCACTTCTAACTTCCGCACTAAGGGCTTACTTTGGTAACCACCTCAAGCCCACCTCACGCTCTAGAATGGGAGTTCGGAGAAGTCTGCCTTTGGCCGCACGCACTAAACTCTGGGTCTCTCTGCTGCTCGCGCTGGTTTTCGCCCAGACGGCAGCGTCTGTGCTCATGCCCAGAAGCGGCGCTCTTATCATTGCCAGCGACCTCATCCAGGGCACTCTGCTGCTCGTTGCCACCGCCGCCTACCTACCCAATACCTCGCGCTCGCGCTGCCCGACTGCCCACGCCCGGCTCTTCTGGATCCTCATGAGCGTGGGCATGCTCTTCTGGCTTACTTACCAGGGAATGTGGAATTACTTTGAAGTCTTCAAGCGTCAGGACGTGCCCGACCCCTTCCTGGGTGATATTGTTCTGTTCCTGCATCTGGTGCCCATGATCGCCGCGCTCGCGGTGCTTCCTCATCTTCGGGAAGATGAACGGGATGAACGAATCCGCAGGCTCGACTTTGCCCTCCTGCTCATCTGGTGGGTCTTCATCTATGTATACACCGTCATCCCATGGCAGACCGTGCACGTCGATGAAGCAACTTACAGCGCCAATTTCAACTTCGCGTATCTGACCGAAAAACTCGTGCTCCTGGGCTCGCTTGCCATCCTCGCCTACACCGCTGACGGCGGCTGGCGGCAGCTTTACGGACAGTTGCTCGGCGCCAGTGCACTCTATGCCTCCAGTTCCTATGTCGCCAACTGGGCCATCGGCCACAAGCTCTACTACAGCGGCAGCATCTACGACATCCCGCTCACTGTTTCCATGGCCTGGATGGCGGCGGCTCCCTTGCTCGCCCTCCGCCTCAATCTGTCCGACTCCAGGCCGTCGCGGCCTTTGCTTGGCGTCTGGATCACTCGCCTGAGCATGCTCGCTCTGTTCAGCCTCCTCTGGGCCGTCTTGCACTCCGAACTGGACCCGACGCTTCCGCCTTCGGTCAAGGCCTTCCGCATTACCGTGAGTCTTTTCACCATGGTCCTGATGGGCATCGTGGTTCTCTGGCGCCAACGCCTGCTCCGAGACGAGCTTTCGCTGCTTCTCGAAAGGTCCCGCCGTTCTTTCGACGACCTCAAGGATTTGCAGGCAAAGCTCATTCAATCCGAGAAGCTAGCCTCCCTCGGCCAGTTGGTGGGCGGAGCCGCCCACGAGATCAACAACCCGCTCACCGCCATGCTGGGATACTCCGACCTGCTCAGCGCGTCCACCTTGCCACCCCAGGAACAATTCCAAGCCGCGCAAATCGGCGAGCAGGTCCGCCGCACCACCACGCTGGTAGCGAGCCTGCTCACTTTTGCCCGTCAGGCTCCGGTCAAGCTTGCCGCCCTCGACATCAACTCCGTGCTGCAAACCGCCGTGCGCCTGCTGGCTCCCCAAATGGAAGCGGAGGCCATTTCGATCCGCCTCGAACTCACTCCTTCGCTTCCGTTCGTGCTCGCCGACTCCAACCAGATTCTCCACGTCTGCATGCACCTTGCTGGACAGATCAACGCCCATCTCCATCGCGAAATAAACTCCGCCCTGTTCGTTCGCACGCACAGCCAGGGTAACTTCGTCCTGGTTGACTTCTCCTCTTACGATCCCTCTTCGCAGCCACTCTCGTTCCCGTCGGTGTTCAACTCCCAAGATGGGAACAAGCCTTCTACCCTTTCGCTGAGCGCCTGCTGCCGCATCCTCGAAGAACATGGCGGCCGTCTCTTGCAGCCTTCGACTCCCGGCAACCCCGCTTTCCGAATGGAACTGCGGGTCGCGGCCAACTCTGCCATCCATTCCTCGTTCGCCGCGCCCAACCGCGCCGCGGCCCGCAGCAGTTCGTAAAATTCAGAGTTTCAAGGTTTCATAGTTTCAAGGTTTACCCTCAACGACGCACGCCTTTTCTTTGAAACTCTGAAACCTTGAAACTTTGAAACCTTGCTACTTGCATGTTATAGTATAAATTGTATAATCGCGCTACCGTGAAGGACGTTCGGCGTACACCGGCAGAGATTCACTGGGAGGGAGATTCGAAGGAAGTTCTGAGCGGATTCCCGAGAGATGTGAAACTGAGCCTTGGCTACTCTTTGCGCAGGCTACAGAGCGGTGAGTTTCCGGCGTGCGAAACGCGATCGATGGCATCGATCGGAAAAGGGGTCTGGGAACTCAAGGAATCGGATGAGCGGGCTTGGTACCGCGTAGTTTACTTAACGAAGATTGGCGGCGTGATTCATGTGCTGCACTGCTTCGAAAAGGAGAGTCGAAGGACGGACAAGCGAGATGTCGCGACCGCGCGAGCCCGGTTGAAACAGGTTCTAAACCGTATTCAAGGGGAGAAAAACAGGTGAAATCCGAAAATAGGCCGAGCCACATCACGAAGGGAGATGTGTTCGACGATCTTGGCTTGTCGCGTTCGGAAGCGTCGGCGCTGAAGATCAAAGCGACGCTGCTCGATGCTATTCTCCGGGAAATCGAGAAGCAGGGTTACACGCAGAGCCAACTCGTTGAGATTCTCGACGAATATCAGCCTTCGGTCAGCAATCTCACTCGAGGAAAGATAGCCAAAGTGAGCGTGGAGAAGCTGCTGACCTATTCCGATCGGCTGAAGATGAGGACCACGCTCACAGTGCAGCCTCGCTACGGAGCGCACCGCGAGCGCAAGAAGGCTTCAAAGTTTCAAGGTTTCGGAGTTTCAAGGAAAAGGCCGATGTCGTTGAGAGTTAACTTTGAAACCCTGAAACCTTGAAACTTTGCTACTCTACCGTCCTCTTCAACTGTCCGCACGCCGCAAAAATGTCGCGCCCTCGCGGACGCCGCACGAATGTCGGAATTCCCGCCGCCACCAGAATCCGCTGGAAAGCAAGCACCCGCTCTTGCTCCGGCGTGCGGTAGGGCAACTCCGTCCCCGGATTCAGCGCAATCAAATTAATTTTTGCCCTTATGCCCCGCACCAACTCCACCACCTCGCGCGCCTGTTCCGGAGCATCATTCACACCCGCCAGCAGCACATACTCAAACGTGAGCCGTTCGCGCGCGCGCAACGGAAATTCCCGGGCCGCTTTCATCAGTTCCCCCAGGTTCCACTTCCGGTTCAGAGGCATTACTTCGCTCCGCAACGTGTCATTCGACCCATTGAGCGAAATCGCCAGCTTCGGACGCACCGCCTCCTGCCCGAAATCATGGATCCGCGGCACGATCCCCGCAGTTGATACCGTCATCCGCGACTCCGGAATCCCCACGCCCTCGACCAGCAGCCGCACCGACTTCATGAAGTTGTCGTAGTTCAAAAAAGGCTCGCCCATGCCCATGAACACGATGTTGACGCGCTGCAGCGGAGGCTCAACTCCTTGCTCCCGAAGCACCGCCGCAATCTGTCCGACGATTTCTCCCGCCCCCAGATTCCGCTTGACCCCAAGCAGCGCCGTGAAGCAGAACTTGCAATTCACCGCGCATCCCATCTGGCTCGATACGCAAATCGTAGCCCGACGCCCCACCGGAGCAGTTCCACCCTCAATCTCGTCCCCCGCTTCGCTCCCGTCGCCACTCTCTCCGCCATCTCCCTCCGGCATCCAGACTGTCTCCACCGTCTCGCCGTCGGCCAGCTCCACCAGATACCGCACCGTGCCGTCGCTCGAAACAAACTTCCGCGCAATTGCCGGAAGCCCCACCCCCCAGCCTTCCTCCAAGAGACGAGCGCGATATTCGATCGGCAGCGTCGAAACCTGATCCAGCCGCTCAATCTTTTGCCGATAGATCGCATCAAATAGTTGCTGGCCCCGGTAGGCAGGTTGCCCCGACCCAAGCGCAAGATTCGTGAGTTCCTGCAGGCTAAGTCCTAACAGCGAATTGGAAGGCTGGCTTTTCATTGGGTGCTGGTGGAACGACGGGCGTCCCTTCGGCAAGCTCAGGGCAGGCTCTCGCCCGTGTTTGAGTGTAATACCGAAATGATGTCGGAGAATCGTCGCAAGTCAAACAAACACAAGGCTGAATCTCAGCCGCCGTTGTCCCCCCTCGGATTGTGGGACAATAACATCAACGGCCCAGATTCGTATCGGGGCATCGCTTCAGCGATGCCGCAAGTTATTCGAAATTAGGCGCCCCTTCAGGGGTGGGAAACTAAGTAAGGAACTAATGGCAAAAGAGATCCGCAGTATTCGTCGTCAGATCCTGCCCAACGGCCTGACCGTCATCACCGAGCAGATGCCGCACATCCGCTCGGTCGCGATCGGCATCTGGCTCAAGTCCGGCTCGCGCGACGAAGATTCCGAGTGGAATGGCATTTCCCACTTCATCGAGCACATGGTATTCAAGGGCACGGAGACTCGCTCCGCGGAAGCCATCGCCCGCCAGGTCGATTCCATCGGCGGCAACATGGATGCTTTCACGGCGAAGGAATGTATCTGCTTCAACATCAAAGTCCTCGATGAGCACCTTCCGCTCGCCCTCGATGTCCTAACCGATCTCGTCCTTCATCCCGTCTTCGATGCCGGAGATATCGCGAAGGAGCGCGGCGTCATCCTCGAAGAAATAAAAATGGACCAGGACAATCCCGACTACCTCGTCCACGAAATCTTCACCCAAAGTTTCTGGAAGAACCACGCCCTAGGCTTGCCCATCCTGGGCACGCGCGAAACCGTAAGAAGATTCGAGCGCCCCGTCGTCTCCCGCTTCTATGGACACCACTTCGCTCCGGGCAATCTCATCGTCAGCGCCGCCGGTAATCTCGACCACAAGCACTTTGTCGAACTCGTCGCCAAACATTTCGAACACGTGAAGCCGGCGAAAAACGGCTTGCACTCGCCCCCGCCCAAAACTTATTCCCGCATCAACCTGCGTAACAAGAAATCGCTCGAGCAAGTCCAGATCTGCATCGGCGTTCCCTCGCATCCCATGGCGCACGAACGCCGCTACGCTTCCTACATCCTGAATACGCTGCTCGGAGGCGGCATGAGCTCGCGCCTGTTCCAGAACATCCGCGAGCGCCAGGGGCTGGCCTACTCCATCTACAGCGACCTCAACCCCTATCGCGATACCGGCTCCCTGTGCGTATACGCGGGCACCTCGCGCGAGTCGGCGATCAAAGTTGTCGAGTGCGTCGTCGCGGAATTCCGCAACCTGAAAACGACGCCCGTCCCCGAGGAAGAACTGCGCCGCTCCAAGGACCAGCTCAAAGGCAGCCTCATGCTCTCCCTCGAATCCTCGACCGCGCGCATGTCGAACCTGGCCCGCCAGGAAATGTACTACGACCACTTCTACGGTCTCGACGAACTCATCGAGCGCATCGAAGCCGTCACCATAGACGACCTGCAGCAAACCGCCGAAGAATTTTTCCGCACCGAGCAGATCGCCGTAACCATCCTCGGCAGCCTGACCGGCCTGAAACTAACCCGCGACCAGCTGACCTGCTGAGATTTTTGTTTTGTGTGGGGACGGGCGCCTCGTCCGTCCAAGCCGTGCGCAGCACGGCCCGCGCCCGCACGCTCAACTGCCGCCTAACCCCCGCGTGCTATTCTGATCGGCACTTTCCTCAACGGACTCCCCATGTCCTTGCGCATACTGGGCTTCATCCTGGCGGCCGCGCTCCTCGTCGGCTACCGTTTAATCAAGCCGCGCACCCATGCCTCCGACCTGCCCGACCGCTGGAATCTCTCCACCCTGTTTCTGGCGAGCGCGCTCACCCTTTTCGCGGAACTCGCCCTCATCCGCTGGGTCGCCACCGAAGTCCGTGTGTTTGCTTATGTCAAGAACCTGGCGCTGCTGCTCTGTTTTCTCGGCTTCGGACTGGGCTGCGCTCTAGCTCGCCAACGTCCCCGCTGGCAGACGGCCGCCACCGCTCTCGTGGGATTGCTCGTCATAGTTCGTCTGCCCTGGCGCGGCCCGCAGATCATGGAGACCTTATCGCAATACCTCGGCGCCGCGCAGGACGTCGAGATCTGGGCCACCCGCGCCGTGCATGACACCACGGGCTTTCTGCTGGCCGTGGCGGTCACCGCCATCCTGCTCTTACTCATCACTTACATTTTCATCCCCATCGGACAAACCGTAAGCCGCCAGATCGAACTGGCCCCACGCACGCTTTATGGCTACTCCTGGAATCTGGCCGGTAGTCTGGCCGGCATCCTCGCATTCTTTGCCGTGTCCTGGCTGGCTCTGCCCCCCGCAGTCTGGTTCACCATCGTTCTGGCGGGCATGGCGCTGCTCGAATCCAACCGGAGCGATACCATCTGGCTCGCCGCTGCCGTCTTGCCCGTGGCGCTCCTGCTCTTCGATCCTTCCACCCCGCACCACTTCAACCTTTGGACTCCCTACCAGCAAATTGAAGTCGAGGATAATAATTTTCCCGATGGCGAACTTCTCGACACCCAGATTCGCGTCAACCACACCGGCTACCAGATCACTGTGAATCTCTCTCCCGACTTTCTGGTTCGTCACCCCCATTTGTTGACCGAGGCGCCGGACGAGAATCCCTACAATCTACCCTTCCATTTCGCGCCCCCGAACCCGAGCGTCCTGATCGTAGGCTCGGGCACCGGCAACGACGTTGCCGCCGCTCTGCGCCACCAGAGCCGACACGTCGATGCCGTCGAAATCGATCCTAAAATTCTCGCCCTCGGCCGCCGCCACCCCGAGCATCCCTACGACGATCCGCGTGTCTCTGCTCACCTCACCGACGCCCGCGCCTTCATGAAGCGCACCACTGCCCGTTACGACCTCATCCTTTTCGGATTGCTCGATTCCCACACTCAGCTCTCCGACTATTCCAACATGCGCCTCGACAACTTCGTCTACACCGAAGAGTCCTTCCGCGAAGCGCGCGCGCTGCTCGCCCCCGGAGGCGTTCTGTTCCTCAAGTTCCAGATCAATCATCCCTTTGTGGGACGACGCCTGGCCGAAATGCTGACCCGCACCTTCGGGAAACCTCCGGTGGTTTTCCTTGCGCCTTCCAGTTACACCGCGTCTGCCACCTGCTTTGCCATTTCGCCCTCAGGACAGGTCGAAGCAAGCCTTGCCGCCGATCGTCGATTGAGTCAGTTTGCCGCTGAACGGCGTCCAGCGTTTCTCGCCTTGCCCGAAGTCGCGGTCACCAGCGACGATTGGCCTTATCTCTACCACCAGGGACACTGGATCCCGGGCATCTTCTACCTGCTCAGCGCGCTCGTCATTTTGCTCGCGGCCGTCCTTTATTTTCAGATTCCCGAAGCCCGCAGCCGCGTTCCTTCTCTCTTCTTCTTCAGCATGGGCGCCGGATTCCTGCTCCTGGAAACGCAAGTCGTCAGCCGGCTGGCTTTGTATTTTGGGACCACCTGGCAAGTCAACGGCATCGTGATCGCCGCCATTCTCTCGGCGCTTCTCCTCGCCAACTTCGTCATTGAACGACGCAAGAATGAAAAAGAACAAAGCGCGTGGCCGCGCGCCTGGACTTCGATCGGGATCCTCGCCGGCATCGCCTGCGCCTACTTCGTACCTTTCAATCGCATTCCCGGCTCGGCGGCATTGGTCGGCTCCTTCGCCGCCCTCGTCTTCGCCATCCCGGTTTTCTTTGCCGGATTATTGTTCGCCTCTGAATTCCGCTCGGCGGACTCTCCTGCCGCAGCTCTCGGCAGCAACATGCTCGGAGCCGTCGTCGGTGGCCTGCTGGAAAACCTGTCGCTGATCATAGGAATGAAGGCGCTCCTGCTGGTAGCCGCTCTCTTGTATTCCCTGGCCGCCCTGGGCTTCCTCGGACTGCCATCACCGCGGGCCCGCCAACCGTAGAGACGCAGCTAGCCGCCTGTGGTGAAACTCAAGCGCGCAAATCCAGCGCCTAAAGGCGCACTCATAAGGCAGGGCTTACGGCATGCCTGAAGGCATGCCCTGATACGAATCGGACTTGCGCCACGGGTTGCTAGCCGTCTCAGGCCGCGGAAAAACTCCGGCATCATATCAGGGCATCGCTCTAGAAGAAAAGGGGGCAGCGCAAGAAACGTCATGAAGAACAAGAGGGTGGTTTGCCAGAAGCCAATAGCCAGGAGCTGAAAACTGACAGCTGAGAGCTGACAGCTAAAATCAACCCCGCAGCGCAGCCTCTCTCGTCAGAAAAAACCCGAAGTCTTCACCAGCGCAGCCCAACCGTGATGGGCATAACGATGGTCTTGCCGTCGCTCTGATAAGCGCGATGGTAGCGCCATTCGCCGTAGAGCTTGGCATTGTGGAGATGGTTCAGACGATAGGTCAATCCGCCGCCGTAGTTGAAGCCGCCCGCGACCTTGGAGTACGAGGACAGCCATTGCTGGCCCTGAAGGACGCCGTTGAAGCAGTCAATACCCCACCAGCGAGTCCATGTGGGTTCGCAAGTCGGAAGGCCCGTGAGCAATTCTCTGTTCGCCGAAACGCTGCGCCGATAGAAACCTAAGCCGAAAATTCCGTATGCGCCAAGTTTGCCGAAATGGCGGGGCACGGTGACGATGCCGTCCAGACTTACCGACTGCATATTTCCGCTGGCGTCGTTCAGGCTCTGACTCTGGCTCACGCTGGGTTTTAAGTTGAGGTCGTAGTACATGTATTCGGCATCCATGCCGAACAAGCGGCTGAAGTTCATGCCGCCTCCGAGCACTCCTTGGAAAGAGTTCCCGACAAAAGAGGCAACCTCGCCGCGGCCCATGCCAAGCCCGCCGCCAGCGGTAAAGTTAAAACGATTGAAATCTGATTGTGCCGAAGCCGATGCGATGAGCCCGCAAAAGGCAAGTAAGAAGAGTATCCGATTCCTCAATCTCGATCTCCTGTTTCGTAGACCCAAGGTCGTAAAACCAAAGCTCGTAGAGCCACGCTCGTCAAGCCATAATTCTGCCACGATCGCTGTTCTTCACTTAGATGCGCGTGCAGAAAGCGAAAGCCAGCCTTTTTCCCGACCGTCAGTTGCCCCCGGCGGCCGGCCGGGGCGCGTGGCTGATCTTCCCTAACAAAACCGGCCAGTACTCGCGGAGCATGTTTCCACCCGTGCGGCTTGCCAAATCCAGACCATAACGAAACAAAGTATCTCCGACGGTGCGGTTCCGATCCGGCCAGTATACGTTCGCCAGTCCCTCCGCCATCAGCGGCCCGCCCAGCCTGGACCAGGCGACGACCTCACGACCGTCGTCGTTGCGCATGATGAAGACCCGCTGCAACGAATACTTCATGGCGTGAAAAAAGGGTGGATGAATCTCCGCATAGAAACGCGGATCCTCGTGCAGCGCGGAAGCCAGCACAAACGTCCCGAAGAATTCGCCGGACGCCTGCCGGGCCATATCGGACCCGAAGCGCTTGCCGTATCCACCCCACTCTTGTCCGAAGCCGGTTGGCGAATCAGTCGCCTGGCCGACCGCCGAACCGAGCGCTGCCCATGTGAACGAGTCCACGGAAACGCTGTTGTCCACGAACAGCTCAAATTTTCGCCCCGCCGAAAGCCGTTCCGTACTGTAAGCGATGTCAGGGAAAACGATGGACTTCTTCTGCAGCAGATTGTACAAGGCCACGGCCGCAGGTGGCTCCGAAGCACTCGGAGCCTGACCGGCAGGAGGTTGCGCGGCCGGTGAAGGGCTGGCCTGCGTCTGAAGCTGCGGCTTCGGCGTTTCCTGGGCGGATACCACAGTTGTCGAACCGAACGCGATCACTCCGAAAACAATCAACGCCCACAGCGGCGGTGCCAGGGAGAACGCCTTGTCGCACTGCGTGACGAGCATCGTCCCAGAGATGCTGATTTTCTGGCGAGACAGCATCGCTAGAGATTACCCAATCACAAGGCCGGCGGCAAACGCTTACAATCAGGTTTCAAGGTTTCAGAGTCTCTAAGTCTGAACCAACATCTGACATTGTCGGAACGTTCAAACCTTGAAACTTTGAAACCTTGAAACTTTGAAACCTGCTTCACGCGACTTCTCCGGCCCGAGCCACCAGGTACTCCAGCAGTTCGCCAACGGTCAGGCCCGCCTTCAGCAAATCAATCATCTCATCCGCGGTGACCCCTGTTTGTGCGCCCAACGCGACAATCTTGGCAACTGCGCGCTGCAGCACTTCTTTCTGCGCAGCGGTGAGCGACTCGGGTAGATCATGGCTTATGGCTGCGGTCAGATGCAGTTCTGTCGTCATTCGAGTACTCCACGGTCTTGCCACGGCGATGGTTTGAGTGCCATGCGGCCACATCGTTCCCGGAACCAGAATCCGGCCAGCAATACCCATTTGTGGCACCGGATTGCGGCACCGAACCTTGGATATGATCGCCAATCCAGCCGGTCCGCGCTGTGATGCAGCTTACGTATATGTGTGATGGAATGGACGGGCCGGGCTCCCCATGGTTTTGAGCCTTCTTGTGTGGGGACGGGGCTCTGCCCCGTCCAAGCGGGGCACAGCCCCGCTTCCACACGGTCGTAGAAGAAGAGCGTCGGGCTTACGTGATTCTGGAACGGGACACAGCAATCGTGAATATGGTCCAGCGTGAATATGGCCTAGCGCACCGCCGTGGCCGCGCAGTGTTGATCGAAGGCGGCTTTCAGGTCGGCGGCGATGGCGGAGGCGACGCGGGTTTCGATCTGGTGGCGCTCCATCATGTAGACCAGTTTGCCCTCGCGCAGAATCGCGATGGAAGGCGACGATGGCGGGTACCCAGTGAAATAGGAACGGGCGCGCTCCGTCGCTTCGTTGTCCTGTCCTGCAAATACGGTCGCAATCTTGCCGGGCTTGATCGCATTCTGCAGCGCCAGGCGCACGGCGGGACGCATGCGGCCGGCAGCGCATCCGCAAATGGAATTCACCACCACCATGGTGGCGCCGGGTTCGTTCTGCACAAAGCGGTCAACGTCAGCGGCGCTGCGTAGCTCTTCAATTCCCAGACGCGTCAGTTCTTCACGCATCGGGATCACCATAATTTCGGGATACATGGGCTCTCCTGTATTTTTGTTCCTATATCGATTCGCAATCGCGATTCGAAATGTAGCTGCGTTCTCAATATGCCTGCCGAGGCAGACATGAGATGCTCAACTCGATATAGAGCGAAATTAGCACCATGACGATTCAGGAAAACGTTCCGCTGGCGCCACTGACCACCTTGCAGGTGGGCGGGAGGGCACGCTACTTTGCGGAACTGCGGAGAGAAGACGAGGTTCGGGAAGCCGCGCAGTTCGCGAAAAGCCGCGAGTTGCCGCTGCTTGTGCTGGGCGGGGGAAGCAACCTGGTGGTCGCCGACTCGGGTTGGCCGGGGCTGGTGCTGAGAATCGCAATCGGCGGCATCGCCAGTCCACGTACAACCAGCCCAGGCGCAACCGACGCCACAGGTAACGCCGTGCTCTTCAGCGTGGGCGCAGGCGTCAACTGGGATGACTTTGTCGCCCAGACGGTCGCGCAGAATTGCGCGGGAGTCGAGTGCCTGAGCGGTATTCCGGGCAGCGTCGGAGGCACGCCGGTGCAAAACGTTGGCGCCTATGGGCAGGAAGTCGCCGCCACGATCGAATCGGTGCGCGTTCTCGACTTGAAAGAAGACCGCATTGTGGTTCTGCCCAGGCCGGCGTGCGGTTTCCGTTATCGCGCCAGCATCTTTAACAGCACGGAACGTGGACGGTACATTATCTTGCGGGTGAATTACCGGTTGCAGCGGGGTGGGGCTCCGAGTTTGAAGTACGCCGATTTGCAAAAGTATTTTGCCGGGCGTGTGCAGGAGAGCTTTCCCGAACGCCCCGCCGGGAAAAAGACGCCGCCATCGCTCGCCGAAACGCGCGTGGCGGTGCGCGAAATACGGCGAAGCAAGGGAATGCTGATTGTTCCCGGAGACGACGATTGCCGCAGCGCCGGATCGTTCTTCAAGAATCCCGTGCTCAGCGAGGCGCAGTTCAAAGAGCTGGCCGAGCGCGCCGCATCGAAGGCGCTCGAGATTCCCAGCTATCCCGCGCTCGATGCGCAACACAAAGTTTCGGCGGCATGGCTGGTGGAACACGCGGGGTTCTCCAAGGGATATGCCGCGGGAGCGGCCGGGATCTCGCACAAGCATGCGCTGGCGCTGATCAACCGGGGAGACGCGAAGGCGAGCGATATTGTCGGGCTGAAGGATGAAATCCAGCGTGGCGTGCAGGAAGTGTGGGGGATTCTGCTCGAACCGGAACCGGTGTTCGTAGGATTTTGAGCTGAGGTTGGTGTAGGGACAGCCGCCCTCGGCTGTCCAGCGGGGCGAAGCCCCGCCACGCCGTGAGTGCAAGGATGAACAAACGAGAACCCGGGCGAGCTGCGCTCGCCTGGACAGCCGAGGCGGCTGTCCCTACGCATAAATAAAGGGCGGCACATCCCGGAGCGACGGGGCCCCCATGCCGGCCCAGAGGTGTCCGCTACCGCGGGATCCGCCCGGTTGATTCATCGGCCAGTTCGCGCGCTCGCGTGAAAATCTTTCGGAACATCTCTTTGGTTAGCTTGCCCGTCTGGGTGTTTTGGTTGGAGGGGTGGTAGGAAGCTAAGAGGACGCGCCCATCGGGCAGGGCGTATTCGCTGCCGTGGCGGAATTCATACTCCCGCTTGCCGGCGATCAGCTTTCTACGCTGCAGATAGTTGAGATAGGCTTCGAATCCGATTTTTCCCAGAGCAACGATGACGCGCAGATCTTTCAGTCCCTCGATTTCGCGCTCCAGAAACGGAGCGCAGTTAGCCAGTTCCTCGGGCAGAGGCTTGTTGTCTGGAGGCGCGCAGCGGGCGGCGGCGGTTATGTAGAGACCGGTCAAGACCTGGCCATCGTTGCGGGCGGTCGCAGTGGATAGGAGGGCGAACCCGGTTTCGTGCAACACCGGGTACATGAAGTTGCCGGAGGCGTCTCCGGTGAACGGGCGGCCGGTGCGATTAGAGCCGTGGGCGCCGGGAGCGAGTCCGAGCACAAGGACGCGGGCATGGGGATCGCCGAAGCCGGGAACGGGCTTGCCCCAGTATTCGCAGTCGCGGTAAGCGCGGCGCTTCTCGCGGGCAATCTGCTCGCGATATTCGACGAGACGCGGACAGCGCGTGCAGGCGATGACTTCGGTGTTCAGAACTTTGAGCCAGGTAGGGCCGACCATTCGTTCTATTGTAGTGGCCGCTATTGTAGTGGCGGCTATTGTAGTGGCGGCAAACTCTGCGCCTATAATGTAAGGAGTTCTGAGGCCAGCCCAACTCTTGGACCGTCGACGATTTCTTGGTCAGGCTTTATTCGGGGCGGTGGGGTTAGGCGCCGTCGCCACAGTGGATGGGTTCCTGATCGAACCGCATGCTCCTGTCGTTGACGAGATCAGCATTCGCCTGCACAGTTTGCCGGAAGCATTCCATGGATTTCGCATCGTCTTTATGGGCGACATGCACTTTGGACCGTACGCAGGGAAGCCTCAGGTTGAACGCGCCGTTCGACTTGCCCTCTCGCTAAAACCGGATCTCACCATTCTTAGCGGCGATTTCGTTTCGCACCCGCTTGCTCTGCCCAATGGACCGGAGGGCGCCAGTCACGCCGAGCCATGCGCCGAAGTCCTGCAGCAGTTGACCGGGACTTTGCCAGGAACTCGGGTGGTGTCGGTTCTCGGTAACCACGACCATTGGAACGGTCCCGATGCTGTCGCCGATGCACTCGATAGCCATGGTCTCAAGGTTTTGCGCAATCAGTCTCTGCCGCTGGAACGAGATGGTCGGCGAATCTGGATCGTGGGCGTCGACGACGTTTATGCACATGCCAATGACCTGGATAAAGCGCTCGAGAGAGTTCCCGCAACCGAGACCAAGATCGTCGCCGTGCATGAACCCGATTTTGCCGATCGGACCGCAAAGCATCCTGTCGATCTTCAGTTATCCGGACACTCCCATGGTGGGCAGGTTAGAATTCCCGGTTACGGCGCTCCCATCCTGCCGCATCTCGGGAGGAAGTACCCGATTGGTCTGAACCGGGTCCGCGACCTGCAGGTTTACAC